>NODE-731-length-11451-cov-4.25307_pt1 | contig 11451 bp, 11 predicted proteins | sample MGYA00139097_ERZ477577 | MGnify/ENA metagenome assembly ERZ477577 | reverse complement strand
GGGTCAGCATGCCGTCGCACCTGATCCTGATCATAATAGGGGTCGTTCCGATGGTGATTGCCTCGGGGTTAACATACTTAAGGATAAGGAAAACTTGATTTTATTGACCTACATCAATTTAACAACGACTGCTTTCTGATAGGCTGGCGGCCATGAAATCGGTAAATAAGGATAAACCTGTCTACCTACTCGTGAACCACCAGCGGCATGTCATCAAGGAAGTTGTCGAACGGTCCGGAACCGACATCAATTGTTGTCTTCATTGTCAAAGCTGCGGCGGTGGATGTCCGGTTTCGGATGCCATGACCTATCGACCCAACGGTATTATCCGTTTGTTCCAGATGGGGTTCATCCAGGAGGCACTGGAGTCTTCCGACATCTGGTTTTGCATCGGCTGCAACACCTGTTCAATGGCCTGTCCACAAGCCATTGATATCGCTTCCATGATGGACGCCGTTAGAGAAATGGCCATTCAAGGGGGTGTTAAGATAGCCGAACCGGACATTTTCAATTTCCACAAGGAAGTAATCGACTCCATCGAACGGCATGGCCGGACACACAAATTGGAGATTATGATGCGATACAAGATCCGCACACGCGATTTATTCTCCGATGTGGATTTGGGGTTGAAAATGTTGGCAAAACGAAAACTTGATTTGCGACCTTCTAAAGTAAACGATCGTAGGGAGATTGAGGCGATTTTCGCGAATCATAAAATTCGTTGAATGGAATACCATGAAATCCATGAAGGACATATCCTATTTTCCCGGATGCTCGTTGGCGACATCAGCGCGCGAGAACAATCTTTCGCTGATTGAAGTTGCAAGGCATCTGGGATACAACCTGGTCGAACTGGAAGATTGGAACTGTTGCGGCAGTTCCTCGACCCACAGCATCAAAGGAGACCTTGCATTTCAGTTGGCATGTCGCAATCTTTCCCTTGCTCCAAGCGATCGTCCGCTGCTGGTGGCCTGCCCGAGCTGTATCCTGAGATTGAAAACGGCCCAATTGCACCTGAAAAACGATCTTGATGGTCAAAACCAGTACCAAGACACCCGGATACGGCCGGTGGATCACAACCTTGAGATCATCCATTTTTTTGAGCTGTTGAGCCGGCACTTTTCTGCGCAGCCTCAATCCAGTGCCTTGAATACACTAAAAGGCCTCAAATTCGTGCCGTATTACGGGTGCATGCTCAACCGGCCACCCGATATGCGACATGAAAGTAACTATTATGGTTTGGTGGAAAATATCCTCTCCTACTTTGGTGCTGAGTCCCATACCTGGCCGTTTTCATCCAGGTGTTGCGGTACATTTCTTTCTGTGGCCAAACCGGCTGTTGTCACGCCGATGGTCAACCGGATCATGCAGGGAGCCATAGGTGCAAAAGCGGATTGTATCGTTACCGCCTGTGCGATGTGCCAGTTAAACCTGGAGATTCGTTGCTCTTTGAAAGATCAAATTCCGACGTTCCATTTTTCTGAAATACTATCCATGGCTTTGGGATTGGGGCTTAAAAAGAGGTGGCTGTCCAGCCATCTGGTTGATCCCCGACCTTTGTTAAAAGCAAAGGGCTTTATTTGAAAAAGGTGCTGTCGTCTTTCTGGGAACCTTTCACATGGTTCCCGACCTCATCATCATTTGTGACGATGAATCTGTGTGGGAAAAGCTGGGGATTGAATTGTAAATTGTAAGAAGACAGGGACCCTGTTCTAAGAACCGGGTCCCGAATCTATTTGTTCCAATTAATAAGGGCCCCAAATACTATCAACATTAATTATCTCAATGCTATAATTACAATTACTGATTTAGGTTGGTTAGACAATTTAAAAAGGAAAACGAATGACTCTGGAAATTGGCGACCTCAAGGATTCAAATGAATTTTTAAATTTGTTGCTGGACAATATGGATACCGCAGTATTGATTGCAGATGAAAACCTTAAGATACATGAATTCAACGATAGCTTTTTAAGTCTTTTTGACCGCTCTTACAATAGCGTAGTAGATATCACCTTCGGGCCGGCGTCCGGCCTTGTGAATGCAGTCAAGGAAAACAAAACCTGCGGTGAAACATCTGCATGCGGGCATTGCGTATTGCGACAATCGTTATTGCAAACACTTCTGGAAGACGTGCCAACTTATAGAAAACGATTAGAGCGTGTTTTTTATATCGACGGCGTTCCGATGCAAAAATACCTGGAGTTCACGGCAAGGCCGATCAGTTTTCAGAGCCAAAAAATGATTTTAGTAATCATTTATGACATCACCGAAATTGTCCAATCAAAAATCGAATTGCAGCATAAGCAGGCTCAGATTGACATTGATCTTGATACCGCCGGTGAAATTCAAAAAAGTCTTTTACCGCATGACGTTCCAGATATTAAATCGATTCAGGTGGACTGGCGTTTTGAGCCTTGCCAGCAGGTTGGTGGCGACATCTTTCATTTGTATGAAGAAGACCCATCCCAAATAAGTGCCTATATGTTGGATGTGTGTGGGCACGGTGTGTCGGCGGCCCTTATTGCGGTTACGGCAAAACAATTTCTCGACAATGTGCATGGGTGAGCCCTCATGAGAGGCTATCCTATGCAACCTGCAGAAATTCTAGATAAACTTGAGAAAGAATTTCCATTTGACCGTTTTGATTGTTACTTCACAATTGTATATGTCCTTTTAAGTGTAGAAAATGGTGAACTTACTTATGGGTGTGCAGGACACGTCCCTCCGCTCATTATGGGCAGATACAACAAACTGGAAGCCCTAAATCACCATGGGCCCGTGATCGGCTTTGGTCATGAATTGCCTTTTTCTCAGGCTAAAACTCAATTGAAACCCGGTGATAAGATTATTCTCTACACAGACGGACTAATAGACAATTTTGGACCAAAAGGCGATTATAATGGCAAAGAAAGCTTTTACAATTCATTGAGGCGCTTGAGTGACCAACCCGTTGATCGGATCGTCGACGGCGTGATGGCCGAATCAAAAAAAATGAGAGCCGGAGCAATACCTAATGATGATATGAGCCTTCTTGTAATTGAATATTCCGGCTAAATTTTAATATTAAGCACTGAAGTCGGCAGCTATTGCTTCCATTGAAAAGCTCTGTCTCTCAACACTTTGTCGATAAAAACCTGGATACATTGACTTAAGTCAAAGTATATTTACAACCTTTAGTGTACCTTGGCTACCATCCACAAATGTTGATTGAGTTGTCTGGATCGCCAACTGCAAACCGATACCCAATGAGAAAATACATGGATAAGGATTCTGAAAAAAAAAATCTTCAAAAAAGAAGGCTCAATTGTTGGGAAGTCATGATGTGCGGTCGGGAGATGGGAGGGAAAAATGCTGACGAATATGGTGTTTGTCCGGCTGCCGCCGACGAGTCTTTTGACGCGATCAATTCAGGTAAATGTGGGGGAAGAATCTGCTGGGCGGTTGCTGGAACGTTTTGCGGCGGTTGCGTTCAGGGGTCGTTTGCCGAAAAGCGCTGTTCCTGTTTGAACTGCGACTTTTATCAGATGGTTCAGGAGGAAGAAGGATTAGCGAATCGGCAGACTAGATTCCTGCAGTTTCTTGTCCGGGAAAACCGTAGTCCTTTTTTTGACAAAATGACTTACCAGCATGTCAAATCAGGTGAGCGCTTCGTGATCCAGGATGCGGTGGAGGACACCGCGTATATCATCCAGCGCGGTTCGTGTCTGGCCATCGTCGAAAGGGATGGTGAACTGCACCCGGTAAATCATTATGGCGAAGGGGATATCATCGGGGGGCTGGGGATACTGACCGGAGAACCCCGGCGGGCACATGTTGAAGCTGAAACGGACATGGACCTTTGGGTGATGACCAAAGCCCAGTTCGATGAAATGACTCATAAAGACCCCGACCTTTTAGATTTTATCACCGAGCTGGTAGCAGACCGACTGGACAGCCGAAGGCCTACGGCCTATCGAACGATCGGTAAATATGTGGCCACCGACATCATCGGTCGCGGGGCATTCAGCATCGTTTACAAAGGCATCCACAAAGGCCTGAACATGCCTGTGGTCATTAAAATGATGCGACATGATATGGCTTTGTACCCGGATTTTCTCGACAGTTTTTACAACGAAGCAAAAACTATCGCCAGTCTTTCTCACGATCATATTGTGAAGGTTTATGATTTTGAAGAACGCTATCGTACGTTGTTTATCATTATCGAGTATTTAAAGGGGGGTTCCCTCAAAGATATGATCTTGCACTTGCGGACAATCCCGCCGAGGTTAACCGCCAATTTTCTGATTCAAATCTGTTCTGCACTGGCCTACGCCCATCAGCACGGTATTGTCCACCGCGACATCAACCCGTCCAATATCATTGTTCAGCCCAACGATCATGTAAAAATTCTCGATTTTGGCCTGGCATGCTCTGCAGGCACCGAGGATTTTTCGAATACGGGGACGGCTTACTATATGGCCCCGGAACAAATCGACGGCGGACCTGTGGATCAGAGAACAGATATATATGCATTGGGCATTACCGCTTATGAAATGGTCACCGGCAGGCGCCCATTCCCCGAGGACGATGCGAATGCATTGCTCGACATGCACCTCACTCTGGATATAACAGATCCAGGACATATAGTTCATGATATACCGGCGGAACTTCGAAAGTTCATTTTAAAATCTGGCCGTTGCGATCCGAACCAGCGCTACCAGGATATGGATCAGGCGATGGCGGTGCTCAGACCGCTTGTTGATGATAACAGACTTTTAAGGAGAGGTTTGGGACTTGAGAATAAGAAATGTACCTCACTTTTTTTAACCTACTCCGCTGAAAAGCAGCCGGCGCTTAGACGATTGGTGGACATGTTTAAAATAAATGCCCGAGAACTGGGCGTAGATGTTGAAATCTCTGAAAGTCGGGATCTATGAACAGATCGATTCGCGAGCTGTCTTGTCGGTCAACCTTCCTGACTTTTAAACGTTTTTCAGCAATAGCACTGGTTTTGGACAGCAACATAGTGTCAAAAAGTGCAGAATCCAGGCCCGCGACCAAATGTTGAGGCCACGAAGAGGGGTGGTGTTTGCCGTTTGATAGCCGGTGGAATAACGGAATATTTTGGGAATGTTGGATAGGAAAAGCGGATGATGGCAAACGATAGTTATTTTGGAACTAGCGATATCGAATACGTTAGAAAAACCAACGAAGATCGCTATTTGATAAAGGAGTTGAAAGATGGATCCGTTCTGTTGGCAGTTGCCGACGGCTTGGGCGGTGAAGCCGCGGGCGATTATGCCGCTGAGACACTACAAAAAAACCTTACTGGCCTGACTCATATATCGAGAAACGACGAACAAAGGGAGCTGGATCAGCTGGCCAGAGAAATAGATCGTAGCATTTACGCCGAGGGGCAGGAAAATAAATCTTTGGAAGGCATGGGCTCTACCCTGGTCGGTGTTCTGCTACGGGACCGGATTGCATATTGGGTACACGTTGGAGACAGTCGGCTGTATCTCCTGAGAGACAGAAAGCTGACTCAGGTGACTGAAGATCAGACACTGGCGCGTTTTCTCCTGGACGAGGGTGAAATCACTGCAGAACAGTTGCCAAGTCACTATTCAAGGCATGTAATGGATCAGTGTGTGGGCTGCGGTTATACCGAGCCGGAAACGGGCCGCTTTAAGTTGCTCGCCGGAGACATATTAATGCTTTCTACTGACGGCCTTCATGGGGAGGTCCCTTGGAATACCCTACAATTAATACTCAACACCGATACGAATTAGGAAATCAAAGCGAGAGCGCTTGTAAGAGCCGCGCTTGACTCAGGCGGTAGGGACAACATAACGGTAGTTATGGCGAAAGGATAGCCGGTGTAATTCTACCTACGATCGTGATAATAATCCTCCGCCGATTTTTTTTAGAAATTAGTGCAGCCCGTCACTATTGATTTTTTAGGCGTCGAGTTGAGCTCAGGACAAATACATCTGAAAGGATTCACCATTGAAAAAAGATATTCTCAACACCGTTTTTGGCTCCTGCCCTGTGGACATGTCGGATGAAGATATATTGGACGCGATGAAATCCATCCCCGGTTATCTTGACATCACACCCGGTGATTTTAGGGAGATATTCGGTTATGCATATCGTCATGCCCTGGAACGAATAGCGCAATCTTTGCTGGCCAAAGATGTCATGACGCAAAAAGTGATATCCGTAACCACGACGACTTCGCTGAAGGAAACAGCAGCGATAATGGCGGCTCACGGCATAGCCGGAATTCCCGTTGTGGATGGCAGCGGAGCGGTTGTCGGGGTTATTTCCGAGAAAGATTTTCTGTCTCATATGGGCGATAAAAAGACGCCTTCGATCATGGATGTTATTGCCCAGTGTCTGGCCAGCAAAGGCTGCATTGCCATTCCGATGCAGTCCGGGTATGCAGAAGACATAATGACATCACCGGCCTTTACGGTCCTCGAAGATACTCCTATATTTAAAATAGCGTCCATTTTCGCGGAAAAACAAATTAATCGGGTGCCGGTACTCGACAAAGATGGCCACCTGGTTGGAGTCGTTGCGAGAGCCGATATCTTTCAGGCGGCTTGTGCCCTGTAAATGCGACCGTCAGGCGTATCTGCCAAAGGTGAGAGTAAATCGGGATGGAATATTTCAGTAAAATGAAGGGGACAACAAAGAGTCCCCCTGCGGTCGGGATACCTGAGGTTCTTTGGTCATGGGTTGGATCATTTTTGGGTATTGCTGCGGTAGCTTATCTGAACTATTTTATCTTCGATAAAACAGATCTTGCGATGATCATCGGCTCCTTTGGTGCTTCGGCGGTATTGATTTACGGGGCAATTCGAAGTCCTCTGGCACAGCCCAGAAACCTAATCGGGGGCCATATGATTTCAGCAGTTATCGGTGTCACCGCCTACAAACTGTTTCCCTCCCATTTATGGCTGGCATCGCCCATCGCGGTCGCCACTTCCATAGCTATCATGCATGTCACCAAAACCCTCCATCCTCCTGGAGGCGCTACGGCTTTGATAGCTGTTATTGGCAGTCAAAAAATTCACAATCTTGGGTATTTATATGTCTTACTTCCTGCAGGGGTTGGCCCCTTCATCATGCTCACGGTAGCACTGTTAGTGAATAATATCCCAAAAAATCGTCGATACCCTGAATTCTGGTTTTAATAGGACGGAAGGGTTAATTATTTAAGGAATTAATATGCGTGCTCACTATTTGCAGCATGTTCCATTTGAAGGGCTTGGTATCATTGAGCCTTGGCTCAAAGAGAAAGGATACGATATAACCAGTACGCGCTTTTATAAATCAGCTGTATTCCCGGGTCCGAATGAAGTTGATCTGCTTATAGTGATGGGTGGTCCCATGAGTGTTAACGATGAAGTTGAGTTTCCCTGGCTTGTTGAAGAGAAGCAGTTTATTCGTAGTTGCATCGAGGAGGAGAAATCAGTTTTGGGCATTTGTCTTGGCGCACAACTTATCGCAAGCTCTCTTGGGGCTCGTGTGTATCCGAACGCAAAAGAAATTGGTTGGTTTACGGTTGAAGGTGTGCCTTCACTTGACAGCCAGACTTTTGGTTTTCCGGCATCACAGAAAGTTTTTCACTGGCATGGAGAAACTTTTGACCTGCCTGTGGGGGCATACCGCATCGCCAAAAGCAAAGGTTGTGAAAATCAAGCGTTTCAGATTGGTAGGTCAGTTATCGGGCTGCAGTTTCATCTTGAATTTACACCTGAATCAGTGAGAGAGGTTGTCTCTCACTGCCGAGCTGAATTAGTTCCATCAAAATACGTGCAGTCCGAACAGTTGATACTCGCTGCTACATCAGAAAAATACCAGGCTTTAAACAAGCTGATGGTCGAAATCCTTTCCTTTCTGGAAAACCCTAATTATTAAAAAGTGCTTGTCCGACAGCAATTCAGCTGCGTTCTGTACTAAGAAAGAACGGTTCCTTAAGCTTTACTTTACAGTTTAATATTTGCCAGTGCTATACAAAAAAACCACATTTTGCATCTTACGGCTATGCTTTCACAATTTGATATATTGGTCAAAATTTTAGATTCCGATATCAAATATGAAATCTGTTGGCTTTATGGATTTGCTTGAAAACCTGAAAATATCAGGGATTTTGATAAATAAGCCTATAAAGAACTGCTGATAGGTAGTTCAGATTTGTGCCGGATTCCAACAGCGGCTTTATCGGATTTAGGCCCGAGTATTCCGACAAAAAATCCGATACAGCCTCCCACCAAATGGGCAAGTGGCACGGGGGTCATGCCGGTGTGGGTGTTGGCGACAAAAATGGTCAGACCGGTGGCGGTCTCGTAGATTATTTTTGCGACCAAGCCGCCGAGCAGTAGCGAAAACAGCGCCACCCAGATCCAGCTGCGTGATCGTATTTCCCGTCTAATAAACAGGACCATCAATAGTGAGTAAAGGGCACAATCCAGACCGGACAGTCCGGCGTAGATCCTCAGGTCCGGCATGCCCCACCAGATGATGACGGGTATGGCGATGGCGGATAAGGCGACGGCAGCATAATATTTTCTGGCGTCCATGATTTCACACAAAGACCCCAGAACCAGAAAGGTGGCGGCGGACCAGAAGAGGTGATCGGTTGAAAGGTGCACCCAATGGCAGGTGATCAGACGCCATAGCTTATGATGAGCCAGGGCGGAGCGGTCATATAACAGTTGAACTCGTAGGCTATAGGAAAAATGGATGATCACCGCCGCCACGGTAAGCAGCAGTGAGACGCACGGAATGCGCCTGACTGCCTTTTCAACTATTTGAATGCAGTTTTTATTCATTATTCTGGTTTGGTCCTGATATCGGCCATTAGAATTTTGCTTAGTGCTTTGTTTCATAAATTTAATCACGTATTTTGACCGGTTTTAACTAAACCACAGAGAGCACAGAGTTCACAGAGGGCTGATTTTTATATTTTTCTCTGTGCTCTCTGTGTCCTCTGTGGTGAAATATTACGTTACCATAATTGCGAATATGTGTACTTAGTTTTTAACATTTACCCTTACTCTCCCGGAGCCCAAAGAGATTCCAGAGTTTTATTGATTTTTCTCTGTGCACTCTGTGGGCTCGGTGAGAGATTAAATGCTTCACTTTAGCGTTAGTTGATTTTCTTCCGGGTGATGAGCCGCAGAGCCCCCAGGGACGTCAAAACAAACGCCACCATACCGGTGATAGGGTCGATAGCGCCGCCGCCGCCTCCCAGATTGGGTGTCTTGAATTTAAAGGCCGGCTTTTCCTGGTCAACCCGGTAGTTTTTGACAGATTGCTGCGATCTTTGGGAGCGAGCCTGCTGCTCCCGGGCGATACGGATCTGATTGTGTCGCTCGATTCCCCGATTGGCAAAAGCCGTGTCGCTAAGAACCACCATCGAGGTGACATCGGTGACGATCTGATAGGTTAGACCCAGGTCTTTGATGGCAGTCTCCGATTCCGACACCGGCATCGTACCGATCCTTTCCATGGCTTCGATATTTTCGATGGTGGCCAGGGCCCAGAGCCTTTCCAGTTCCGGGTTGTCCTTATCAAGGTCCGGAAATACGAAGTCCGTTGTGTAGGTTTTGTCCGCTCCGGTCAGGTTGGCTTTGAGAGTTACCCGGGCATCACCGCCCTTTTCATATTTTCCGAAAACGACAAGCTGCTGGCCGCGATAGACCTTTTTAAATATATTTTCGGTCATGTCGGAAACATTGACACCTGAAATTTTGACCTCGGCATCGAGAAGGGCTTCGTATTTGATTTTACCACCGGCCAGCATGAGTTTACCCATGATGTCATCGGCGTTTGATATGGTGTCGTAAAAACCGCCGGTCGTTTGGGTAACGGTTTGCATCAGCGGCCAGTTGGAGCTGTTTCCCAGCAAAAAGCCGAAAATCCGGACGTCTACCTGACGCAGCAATTTGTGAAATTCCTCCGGGTTGACCACACCCGTGTTGGTCACTGCATCGGTAACGAGGATGATGTTGGCGGCGCGATCATCATCCAGATTATTGAGTGCCAGGGAAAGTCCGGCATAGAGGTTGGTGCTGCCGCCGGCATTCAGCGAATCGATCATCTCCCTTGCCTTTATCAGAGAAGCATCGGTTACCGGCAGCCAATCACGCGTCAGTTCGCCGGCTTGGCTGGAAAAGGCCACGATTCGAAATCGATCGCCGGGTTTGAGTTTTTCCATGGCTTTCATAACACCGCGTTTAAACGTTCCCATCTTGGATTTCATACTGCCGGATACATCCAAAACAAAGCAATAGTCGCTACCGTCTACCAGGGGCTTTAAATCGACGCCGGGCGTAATGACCATCATGAAGGTGCCGGGCTTGGCCGTATCATCCCGAAAGGGGATGACTTCTACTCTGCCGGGCAATTCATCCTGCAGGCGGTAATAAAAAATGAAGTCCTTCGTCAAGCTCATGTCCGCCAGCTGCATTTGTACGTTGTAATGATCTTCAGCCAGGCTGTTTATCTGAGCCGCCGCTTCGAATCCCGGCACCCGCACGTCCTGGACAGGGTAGGCTGATTTTAATTCAAGGTTGAGGGAAAATGTATTTTCGACTTTGGCGTTGGTCGTCCAAAAGCTCATGCCGGCTTCATCGGTGCCGCCGTCTTCCAGGGGATACAGGTAACGACCAATCCCGGTGTCGATGTTGAGAGGCTGGTAGTATAAAAATCGAATTTTGGTTTCATCATTGGCAGGCACCGGGTAAACTTTGAACTCCAATGCATAAAACTCATTTTTTTCGGCAAGGCCGGTCTCGTTGCCCCGGCTCTTTTCATCCGCATAGATTTGCCGGGCTTTTTGTTTTTCCAGGACTTCACCGTGGGTTTCCCTTTCCCCCGCGTAAATGGTTACCTCCGAGAGGCTTGCGCTTTTGGGCAGCGGAAAACTGTAGATGGCCTCAAGGTCTTCTCGGTTGCCGTTATAAAAAGTTTGGAGGACCTCGGTCATGGCAAAGCCGTTATTGATGACCACATTGACGTGATGTTCACGGATTTGGATGGGCTGATGGCCGGAGCCGATGGGGGTAAGAATCCCTGCGGCCTGACTCACTGCCGGAACCATCGCCAACAATAGAGCTATAGTCATAAAAACGATTCCTTTTTTCATTTTGACCTCCTGTTCCGGATAACCCGGAGATTTGAAGTTTTATTCTCGATCGTTCTAAAATTTTTTCTTGTCCACTATTCCAATTGGGACGAAGCCCCTAACGGCTATCGATCGACACCTCATCGAATGAGCAACACATGTGCCAGAAATTGAATTGATAGACGATATCAAAATTAAGTATCTGATAAATTGGGAAATATTTAAATTATGGAAGGAATTTAGAAGTAAGACCCAAGCAAACCGGTCAAGAAAAAATATACATTAATTGCATATTCATATTCATAAAAAGTATAATCGGAGCCGAGCAATGACAA
>NODE-730-length-11454-cov-10.9396_pt1 | contig 11454 bp, 11 predicted proteins | sample MGYA00139097_ERZ477577 | MGnify/ENA metagenome assembly ERZ477577 | reverse complement strand
TACCTACCATTTCTAATATTCTTGTGTCAAGAATAACTCAAATTGATGGGAGGATTTTGTTTCCGGTGTTGAAATACAGGTTAAATTACCAGAATGTTGAGAACGAACCGGTGCTTATGATAGACAGTCCGCTACTCAACAGCCGTGCTTGAGCAGAAAATCACGAACCATCTCCTCCATGCTGTCCAACCTCGTCTGCCCCTTTTCCTGGACCAGAATCCAGGAACATCGCTGCCAGGCGGCGGCCAGATTCTCAGGCACAAGAAGTCTGACTTCACCATAGCCCGGTGGAACAGTTAGCTGTGATTCTGCTCCGCTATTTTTATCCGGATTGCTCATCTGGATTATTGATTGATTGGTGATATCGAACCGCTTCAGCATAGCTGATCGAGCTGCCGCCAAAGATATCCAGGGCGCTGCCAATGGTGGCATCGAGCCGACCCTCGCCGATGCGGTTGATCAATTCAAGGTCACCGAGATTTCGAACGCCCCCCGCATAGGTGGCGGGAATCGGTGCGAAGCGCCCCAATATGCTTATCAGCTGTTCTTCGACACCGCGGCACTTACCCTCCACGTCGGCGGCATGAACCAGGAATTCATCGCAGTAGTTTGCCAACTCCTCCAACGTCTCTTTGTTGATGGTCACCTCGGTAAATTTCTGCCAACGGTCGGTGACTATATAGTAATTCTCATCGCGCTGTCGACAACTCAGGTCCAGAACCAGCCGCTCTTTGCCGGTCTCGGACACCAGCTGCCGAAGCCGGGCCAGATCGATCTGACCATCACGAAACACCCAGGAGGTGACAATGACATGGGAGGCTCCCCTGTCCAGCCAGCTGGCTGCATTGGCACTATTAATACCGCCCCCGACCTGCAGGCCGCCAGGCCAGGCAGCCAGGGCCTGGGTCGCCGCTTCTTCGTTGCCGGGGCCGAGCATGATGATATGGCCGCCAGCCAGATTATCCTTCCTGTAGAGTTCTGCAAACCAGGATGGAGCGGCATCGGCGGTAAAATTGGTCTGCAGCCGATCCGGGTCACCGTCAACCAGCGTTGAACCGACAATCTGCTTTACCTTGCCTTCGTGTAAATCTATGCAGGGACGAAAACGCATATCGATCACCAAAAACACAAAAAGCGGGCGCTCTGTGAGGAGCCCTGCCCGCTTTAATGGTCTGCCGCCGTTGCGGACGTTTGCTGCTGGTCAGTCTTACGACTTCTGAATCAGCATGGTCGAAGGATCAAGAAGCAGGGTTGTGCCCGGCTCCACCTCGCAATAGGCACAGCGCAGAATATCCAGTTTCATGACGCTGTCCTGCGGATTGATCACCAGCACCACCTCGAAAAGGTCGTCAATGGTATGGCACGGTGCGGGGACGCCGTCGGCACTGGTTCTGGGATCTTCGCGATGGCTGACCGCCGAGAACCAGATTACCGAAATGCCCAGTTCGGCCATCAGCTGCTTGAGATCTTCCATAGCCTGGCGACCGTTGCCGTCAAAATCGTAACCGTCTATGATCAGGCAGTCCGGTTTGAACACGTCCTGCTGGATCAGGTCCTTAAGGCGCTCCTCCAGCATCGCCCGGCTGAAAACATTCTCCTTGAAGGTCATGATCATGCGGCGCCTGGAGAGGTCTGACTCGGTCTCTTCGTTGAGATCTTCCACCATTTTGGTGAGAATGTCCTCGTAGCGATCGCGGGTCTTCTCGATCGTTTCGCCGATCGCCACGTGCAGTACCCGGTTGCCGCGCAGCATCGAATCAAGGGCAATCTGCACCAGTATGGCAGTCTTTCCCAGACCGGCGCGGGCCATTACCAGGCCAAGACTCTGTCTTCCCTCTTCTGCCTTGTTGTCAAGCCCGAGCACACGCAGCGGATTGGAGGTAATCAAATCTTCTTTTCCCATCCCAGTTAACTCCTCAATAGATATTTGCAGAAACAGGCCGCCGCAGGGATTCCACCTCTCAACCAACCCGTTTAATAATTATTTGTTTTTCTTTTCTTCCTGATATTCTTTTATAAGCTCTTCACTGACGCTTTTGGGAACCTGTTTGAAAGTTGCAAATTCCATGGTGAATTCTGCCTTCCCCTGGGTCAGTGATCGAAGTGTCGTCGAATAACCAAACATCTCGGAAAGCGGCACTTCCGCTTCGACCACCGTGTAGTTACCCTCTTCCACGGTACCTATTATCATGCCGCGGCGCTGGTTAAGACTGCCCATGACCGCACCCTGAAATTCAGACGGTCCCTCAACGGCGACTTTCATGATCGGCTCCATGATTACCGGCTTGGCCTTACTATATGCCTCTCTGAAAGCACCCTGGGCGGCAAGCTGAAAGGCCACATCGGATGAATCCACGGAATGGGAGTTACCATCGTCGATAACTGCTCTGACTCCGGTGATGGCTGCCCCGCAAAGTGATCCTTTGGCCAGACTCTTCTTGAACCCTTTGTCGCAGGAAGGAATATACTCTCGGGGAATAACACCACCGACGATTTGATCGACAAACTCGTACTCGCCTTCTTCAAGCGGTTCAAGATAACCAGCCACCCTACCGTACTGGCCGGAGCCGCCGGTCTGCTTCTTGTGGGTATAATCGAAGGCCGCCTGCATGGTGATGGTCTCCCGGTAGGCAACCTGGGGCGCACCGGCCTGGACTTCGGCCTTGTACTCCCGTTTCATGCGCTCGATGTAAACATCGAGGTGCAGCTCACCCATACCGGAGATAATGGTCTCACCGGTTTCGTGGTCAACATAGGTCCTGAAGGTGGGATCTTCCTTGGTAAAGCGGTTAAGCGCCTTGGACATATTGGTCTGGGCCTTGTTGTCCACCGGAATCACGGCCAGTGAAATAACAGGTTCCGGTATATGCATAGAACTCATCGAGGCGGAAAGTCCCTCAGCGGTAAAGGTGTCACCAGAGGCGCAGTCGACGCCGAAGAGGGCGACAATGTCGCCGGGTCCGCATGAATCGATCTCCTCCATCTCGTCGGCATGCATCCGGACCAGTCGACCGATCTTGACTTTTTTTCCGGTGCGGCTGTTGTAGACGGTTTCGCCTTTTTTGAGAATACCCTGATAAGTGCGAACGTAGGTGAGCTGACCGTAGCGTCCGTCCTCGAGCTTAAAGGCCAGCATGATTAATTTGTCGTCCGGATCGTTGGAGACTGCAAATTCCTTTTCCTCATCAGCCAGATCAAGGGCATGGTTGACCACATCGGTGGGGCACGGCAGATAAGAGGAAACCGCATCGAGCAGGGGTTGAATTCCCTTGTTTTTATAGGCCGAGCCGATAAAAACCGGTGTGAATTCAAGAGACAGGGTTCCACTGCGAACGGCATCGTGAATCAATCGGGGGTCGATTTCACCGCCTTCAAGCAGGGTTTCCATCAGCTCATCTGAGAACATCGAGATCTCTTCGAGCATCGCTTCACGCATCCCTTCTGCCTCGGCGGCCATTTCGGCAGGGATCGCTTCCTCACGCATTGTCTCACCATTTTCACCATCAAAGTAGATGGCCTTCATGGTAATCAGATCTACGATACCTTCAAACTCTCCCTCGAGGCCGATGGGCAACTGCATCAGGTGAGCGTTTAATGACAGCTTATCCCTGAGCTGCTGAGTAACCCGGGCGGGATTTGCACCAGTGCGGTCGCATTTGTTGACAAAGGCAATCCTTGGAACCTTATAGCGGGCCATCTGACGGCTGACAGTGATGGACTGCGACTGAACACCGCCCACTGAGCAAAGCACCAGGATGGCACCATCCAGCACCCGCAGGGCACGCTCAACTTCGATGGTGAAATCCACATGACCCGGCGTATCGATGATATTGATGTCCACATCTTTCCATGATGCATAGGTAGCCGCTGACTGAATGGTTATGCCGCGCTCCTTTTCAAGCTCCATGGAGTCCATCTTGGCGCCGACCCCATCCTTACCCCTGACCTCGTGAATCGCATGAATGCGGTCGGTGTAGAACAGAATTCTTTCGGTCAGGGTTGTCTTTCCTGAATCGATATGCGCACTGATACCGATATTTCGAACTCTCGATAGATCTTTTGCCATTATTTTATCCTCTGCAATCTGCCTGCACACCGGTCCTCATTTTCACCGACGTTTCCACGCATCTCAAAATAAATAAAAAAGAAAGGAGCTACAGATTTCTGTAACCCCTTACCAATCATATCTTTACCAAGCCTTTTCCAAAAGGCCGGATATCAATTTCCGATATAATGGTTATCTCCTCGCTGAACCAAAAAGCAAGGAAAAATGCCCATCTTAACCTCTCATTTAACCATTTTTTCTGATCATTGCAAACAAAAAATATCCCAGGTGCCATTGCAGCTCCCCATCGCTGGTTTATCATTCCATCGGTTTGCCTGATGTCAAATAGATGATGACGACAAAAGACATCAAAGTCGATGGAACCAAGGCGGCGAATTTAGCCACAATGCTGCGCTATCCACTGTTTCACCCGGCCTTAAAGGCTATTCATTTTTATGCGGAGAATACCTTTTACCTTGACTTTATGGCCGAAAAATCGTTGATTATCACAATTGGAAATGAATGATCATTCATTTTGATGGGCGATCATATAGATATGTTTGAGCTTCTAACGGGTTATTTATTTTCATTTTGACATTCAAGGAGAAAAAACGATGGGACCAGATGCAAACAAACGCCCCACCGCTGAAGAGGTTTTGGAAAAACTCCTGGAGGGCAACAACCGCTTCGTTGAAGGCAACCTTCTTCACCCAAATCATTGCCAAGAGAGTAGACAGTTGGTCATGCACCAGCAGGAACCGGTCGCCACGATTCTCACCTGTGCCGACTCGCGGGTACCTCCGGTTGACATTTTCGACCAGGGTATCGGCGATCTGTTCATCGTCCGTGTTGCTGGAAATATAATCGGTGACCACACACTCGGCAGTATTGAGTACGCAGTTGCTTATCTGCATACACCCCTGATTATCGTTATGGGGCATTCTTCCTGCGGCGCAATCACTGCAGTTGCCAAAGGCGCAAGTCTCGGTGGACACATGGCAACCCTGGCGCCTCCGATTCAGACTGCGATAAAAAATATCAAGGATGCCGAAGGTGACCTGATTGAGAATGCCTCAAAAGAAGTAGCCTGCCATATTGCCAGAAACATCGAGACATCGGAACCTATCATCGCCGATTTTGTTGAAGAGGGTAAGGTCAAGGTTATTGCCGCATATTACGATCTGCAAAGCGGAATTGTCTCGATTTTGCCGAAATAAATTACTTCAGCTACCAATATAGGAAATGCAATGATATACAAATTTCTCCCATTTATCTTGTGGTTCAAAGACTACAGTATCGGAAAATTCAGGATTGACCTGCTCGCCGGTATTACCGTTGCGCTTGTGCTCATTCCCCAATCGATGGCCTATGCTCAGCTTGCTGGTCTGCCGGCTTATTACGGACTTTATGCGGCTTTTCTGCCGCCCATGGTTGCTGCACTTTTTGGCTCGAGCCGCCAATTGGCGACCGGGCCGGTTGCCGTCGTCTCCCTTATGTCCGCAGCATCCCTGGAGCCCCTGGCAACTGCAGGCTCAGCTGAGTTTATCGCCTACTCCATTGTCCTCGCCTTGACGGTTGGAATTTTCCAGTTCTCACTCGGTGTGTTGCGCCTCGGGTTAGTGGTCAATTTCCTTTCCCACCCCGTGGTCAACGGATTTACCAATGCCGCTGCCATTATCATTGCCTCCTCCCAGTTTTCAAAATTTTTCGGGGTTTATGTAGATAAGGCGGAGCATCACTACGAGACCCTCATTAGGGTTGCCCAGGCTGCCGTTGATTACACCCATATTCCGACCCTGCTCTACGGCATCGCCGCCGTAGCAATCATGTTCAGCCTGCGCAAAATCAATCCGCGCATTCCCAATGTGCTCATAGCCGTTGCCGTTACCACGCTGATCTCCTATTTCACCGGTTTTAACAACGACACCATGGTTTCCGTCGATGCAGTTAAGATTGACGGATTCAGCCAGAAGCTCGAGGCGTTCAACCACTCCGTACGGGAAATCGAGAGAATCGGCCAGCAGCGTGCGGATATTGGCTTACTCGTAGACGAGGAAAAAGCCCATTCTAAAGAGGGGCATGGAGGAAAAACACCCGCATTGGTGAATCTTGAAGGTGAGGTTGAAATCCTATCAATCCAATTGGCGGAGATGAAGCAGCACTCTTCAGATCTGCGCACCGAACTCCGCTACATGAAATTCAGCGGGGTCCCTACTGGCGACGCTTATGAGTTCTACGATAAAAGCGCTGTCCCGGCCGGTGTCGATCCCGACAGCACCACCTGGCGTTTGTCGGTCGGTTCCACCGAACTGGATTCGACGAAATTAAAATACACCGGAGGCGGAGCAATTGTCGGGAAGATACCCGAAGGTCTGCCAACCTTTGTAATTCCTTCCCTGGACGCCAAAACCTTCTTCAAACTGCTGCCCTACGCCATCATCATCTCACTTCTCGGTTTCATGGAAGCGATTGCCATCGCCAAAGCCATGGCTGCCCAGACCGGGCAGAAACTGGACCCGAATCAGGAATTGATAGGCCAGGGACTGGCCAACATCCTCGGCTCTATCGGATCCAGTTATGCGGTATCAGGATCTTTTTCCCGTTCCGCAGTCAACCTGCAGGCGGGGGCGGTGAGCGGAATTTCATCGGTTATTACCTCAGTGATGGTGGTCATAACCCTGCTGTTTTTCACTCCACTGCTCTATCACCTGCCCCAGGCAGTTCTGGCTGCAGTTATCATGATGGCGGTAATTGGCCTGGTGAATGTGAAAGGTTTTGTTCACGCCTGGAAAGCTCAGTGGTATGACGGGGCCATTGCCATTCTAAGTTTTGTCGTAACACTCTATTTTGCCCCGCATCTCGACAAAGGCATCATGGTCGGCGTCTTCCTGTCGATGACGATTTTCCTTTATAAATCCATGCGGCCGGTTGTTGCGAGCCTATCTCTGAATGAAGAGAAAGTGCTTAAAGCCGCGGATTACTATCGGCTTAAAGGCTGCCGTCATATCTCCGTTGTCCGATTTGACGGAGCTTTGTTTTTTGCCAATGCCAGTTATCTTGATGAGCAGGTATTAAAATTCCGCAACGAGCAGCCGGATCTGAGGTATATCCTGCTTGACGCCCGAGGTATTAACGATATGGATGCTTCCGGTGAAGAGGCCCTGGCCATGCTGGTCAAACGTATTCGCAGCGGCGGCATGGGGTTCGCAGTCTGCGGAGTAAAAGGTCAGGTTCTTGATGTCATGGAACGAACCGGGTTGTACGAGGAAATAGGCTCAGATAATATTTATGCGGACAGCCGGGCGGCGACAACTGCCATTATCGAAAAGATACACAGAGGCACAGACCTTCCTGAGGGAGGCTGCGGAAACTGCCCGCTTACACAGTATCTGCCTCTTGAGGATCAAAAACATATAGAAAAGGTAATGGCTACTTAGAACCCGTTACAACCCACTTTTCATTTCAACAACACAGCCCGTGCTTCCTGCAGAGGAATGTACGGGCTGTGTCAGTATCTGCATCAGAGAAGGCCGTTGGCATATTTTACCGCGGTCATGTAGGACTCGGCGATTTTCTTACCGCTTATACGAAGCTCTTTGAGCAGGGAAATAATCTTCTTCTGCTGATTTCTCTCGAAGGCAATGGCAATCTGCAGAAACATGGCCATCGGGCCGGACTGCTGGCTCAGGGCTTCTTTTACGCTGCTGCCGATAGGCAGCCGGTCCATGACTCTATCCATCGGTGAACCCAGCATCGTATCCAGCAGGGAAAACAAGCCCATGATAAACAGTTCGCCGGAGTTTGAACTGTAGGGGCTAGCCTCTCCCAATAGTTCACAGAATTTGGCCCGTACCAGAGCCAGACGGGTCAACTCGCCCGGGTGTTCTGAAGCCAGTTCTGAAACGACCACCAGCAGTACAAAGCGTCTGAGTTCTTTTTCTCCGAGATAAGCAATGGCATGCTTTACAGTCTTGACCTCCTGCAGCCGATAGAAATAGGCGGAATTGAGAAAACGCATAAGCTTGTAGCTGATGGCGATATCCACGGAAATAATCTCCCGCAGCTTTTCCATGGTGGTCTCTTTTCTGGTGACTTCCGCCAACAATCTCAGGAGATTGACCTTCACCGAAGAAAGCTCCCTGATTTCGATCTTTTCTGGCTTGCTAAAAAAATAGCCTTGAAAATAGGTAAAACCCATTTTGTTGGCTTTCTCAAAATCCTTTATGGTTTCAACTTTTTCTGCCAGCAGTTTGATCTTGTGATTCTGCAGCCTGTTGAGCGTCCGGGTGATGGTGTCCAGCGGAGTCAGCCGGACATCAATTTTTATGATTTGAGCACATTCGATGAGTGGTTCAAGCTTTCGATTATAGACAAAATCATCAAGAGCAAGTGTATAGCCTTCCTTTTTGAGATTTTTGCATACAGCAATCAACTTATCGGTGGGCTCGACATTTTCGAGGATTTCAACAACGATCTGATTCTTAGGAAATGCGGCCGGCAGATTCCGCTCGAGCAGGTCCTGGGTGAAGTTGATGAAACAGGGTCTCAGTCCCGATATCTCATCAATGCCCCTGGTCAGGAAGGTGGAGGACAGAAGACTTGCGGTTGCCCGATTGCCGCTCACGTTGGCAAGCGTATATGGCTCCGCCCCCCGATAGAGGAGCTCGTAACCATAAAGTCTCTTATGGACGTTGAGAATAGGTTGCCTGGCTATATACTGGTCCATAAGAATTATCTTTGCTTATCACGACCTGCCTAGATCTCCATTTATCACATGCCCGCTTCAATTTCCCCTCAATTTTCTGGAGAAATAGTTGCGAATCATGGTTTTGGCTGCAGGCTCGATCAAAAGAAATTTGACTGCGAAATCATTATCTTCAACCCTAATAACCTGGGCCTGAATTTCGACAACGGCATCTTTGTTCTGTAGCTCGATTATCAACAGTATCTTTTCATCGGGTTCCGGCGGGCTGGTGGCCCATTCCAGGGCACACCCCTCGGTGGAGATATTTTTCAGCAGTGCTTCTCCTTCATCATAGGCAGTCCGGTAGGTAACCGGTTCTTTGCTGCACCTGAAGCGGAAGGCCGAACGCTTCGACTGCTCTTTGTTCTGATCGTTCTTCAAGAATTGATTTTACTCTAACCCAATGGAAGAGAACTTATAAACTTCTTATCAGCTGATGATACCCGTCCCGACACTTATTGGTACATTCTAAGACAACTTCTCTAAACAAGTCAAATTATTATGTAAAAACCATACTATCCGGTTATAATGCCATTTCAATAGACGATCGCCGAGACCCAGAATTGAGCAAAGTCATAAACCATGCCTGCACACCAGGTGAATCTCAGCCCGATTCCTGAGTCTGCGGCGGAGATCTGGAAGCGAACCACTGCCTGAACCGTCCGGAGCCACCGTGAATAAATTTTTCCGCTCAAGAGCGATGCTCTATATCCTGGCCGTTCTACTGATGCTGGTTTTTTTCCTGCCCGATCTCATCGGCCCCATACCTGCTGTGCTCTGTGGCTCGGTGGTCATAGGCTTCTCGTTTTATATCTACAATCTCTGGTGTAGAGAGGAATCAGACGATTCGGCAGAGCCCGGCTCAATAGGTTCACAAGAAGATCGCCCAGGCCTGGCCCTTAAAGACAAAATACAACCACGCAGGAAGACGGAGAAAATCATGCTGCTTGATCTGTTACGCAAGAGAAGAAGTATCAGACAATTCACCGATCAGAAGATTGAAGAGGGAAAACTGGAAGTGCTGATTGAGTCGGTGCTGCGCTCTCCTTCTTCCCGGGGACTCAATCCCTGGGAGTTTGTGATCGTCACCGATGAAGACACCATTGGAGAACTGGCTCGCGCCAAAACCCACGGCTCCTCCTTTCTGGCCGGCGCCCCACTGGCTATCGTGGTCTGTGCCGATCCCGGCAAGTCCGATGTCTGGGTTGAAGACACTTCAATAGCATCGCTGCTGCTGCACCTGAGCGCTACAGATCTGGGTCTGGGAAGCTGCTGGATTCAGATCAGAAAACGTCAGTATGATGAACAGACCGGATCGGAAACCTATGTAAAAAGTATTCTGGACCTCGATCCAGATATGTCGGTTGAGGCAATCGTGGCAATCGGCTACAGCGCCGAGGAGAAACCCGGCCGGGATGGTGAATCGCTTCTCTATGACCGTATCTCCTACGAGAAATATGGAAATCGCCGATAAGACAGCAGCTCAAATCAGCGATCCAGCAGATCTGCCATAGAATTCAAGGCGCTAAATAGTTGCCTGCATCACTACTATCAGGTTGACATATTTTCGGTGGTGTGGGAAAAAAACAGGTGGAGAGCAAAGGAGCGTTTCATCTCTTATATGATCAAGGCAGTTGGCTACCCTGCAATTTTTGGATAGCTGTTCAATATCACGCCAGGCGGGAACTTTTCCGCATGCCATGAAGAGATTGAACAAATAGACATTCATTCCGGGTTGTCAGTAGTCATCGAATCGTCACCCAAACCAGTTAGAGGAGGAGAAACACCATGACGGCAGAACTTATCAGCGGTACTGAAATCAGCAAAACAATTCTTGAGGAAATCAAGCAGGAAGTGGCTGAGATGAAAGAGAAGACAGGCAAGGTTCCTGGCCTGGTCACCATTCTCGTCGGTGAAAACCCCGCATCTATCAGCTATGTGACGCTGAAGGTCAAGACTGCACTCAACCTTGGTTTCAATGAAATCCAGGACAATCAGCCGGAGGATATTTCCGAAGAAGATCTGCTGGCCTTGATCGACAAATACAACAACGATCCGGAGATTAACGGCATTCTCGTGCAACTCCCTCTGCCCAAACATATAGATGACAAGAAAGTCCTCAACGCCATTGACCCGGACAAGGATGTCGATGCTTTTCATCCGGTAAACGTCGGGCGCTTGATGATTGGCGGCGACGAGGTTCGTTTTCTACCCTGCACCCCGGCAGGCATTCAGGAGCTGATCGTCCGCTCCGGTACAGAAACTAAAGGCGCAGAAGTCGTAGTAGTCGGCCGCTCCAACATCGTCGGCAAGCCGATTGCCATGATGATGGCCCAAAAAGGGATCGGCGCCAACAGCACAGTTACCATCGTTCACACCGGCACCGCTGACCTGGCAGCTCATTGTAAAAGGGCTGATATTCTTGTTGTTGCCGCCGGTGTTCCAAACCTGGTAAAGCCCGAATGGATCAAACCAGGTTCGACGGTAATCGATGTCGGCGTCAACAGGATCGGTAAAAACGAAAAGACCGGCAAAGCCATATTACGCGGCGACGTCGATTTCGACAAAGCCAAAGAAATTGCCGGCAAAATTACACCGGTACCGGGTGGTGTTGGACCAATGACAATCTGTATGTTGATGAAAAACACTCTGAGATCAGCCCAGA
>NODE-729-length-11455-cov-6.07044_pt1 | contig 11455 bp, 13 predicted proteins | sample MGYA00139097_ERZ477577 | MGnify/ENA metagenome assembly ERZ477577 | reverse complement strand
ATTGTTGGAATGATATTTGGTAATAAATATGAATAAAGAATCCCTCATTGAAATTTTGCAAAAAGTTCTCAGAACTGATGCCGACCTGGAGTTTCTTACGAAATTAGAGGTATCCGAGCTTGAGATGCTCATTGCCTGTATCCGAGACGGTGTTGAAAATCGGACAAACGATTCTTAACAGGGTAGGGTGGCAACACAAGAATCATCCTGCTGTATCTATAAATCCTATAATTTACCGTACCCCCATATCTTGTGGTCTTTATAATATTAGGGGGTTAGGTAACTAAATCATAAAACATCCAATTTCATGAAATCCATGAATTTAATCAAGTCTACATACCCGCCATCGATTGTCTGTCTGCTATTTGCATCTGTAATCTTCTGCACAGAGCACATGGCGGTTAAAGGGGCTGGCATAGGCAAATTTAAAATCAGTACTTTTTGCACTTCAATATCCTTAGCTTTTATTGAAATGACATTAACCAAAACGTCCGGTGATGTAGTCCTCTGTTAGTTGGTGTCGGGGGCGGGTAAAGATCTGTTGGGTTGCGCCGACTTCGATTAGATCTCCTAGGTGGAAGTAGGCGGTACGCTGGGAAACACGCGAAGCCTGGGTCATTGAGTGGGTGACGATAACGATGGTGTATTGCTTGCGGAGTTCGCGGATGAGGTCTTCGATGATGGCCGTGGCGATGGGGTCCAGGGCGGAGCAGGGCTCGTCCATGAGGATGACTTCCGGGTTGACGGCAATGGTTCGGGCGATGCACAGACGCTGCTGTTGTCCACCGGAAAGCCCGGTTCCGGGCTGATCCAGGCGATCGTGTACTTCTTCCCACAGGCCGGTTCTCCTTAGGGAGCTTTCCACGATGTCATCCATCTCGGCCTTGCTTTGCGCCAGCCCATGAATTCGTGGACCATAGGCGACGTTGTCGTAGATGGATTTGGGAAAAGGGTTGGGTTTCTGGAATACCATACCCACCTGAACCCGCAGGGGAACCACATCGATGTTCTTATCGTATATATCCTGACCATCCAGTTTGATTTCACCACTAACACGGCAGCTGTCAATGGTGTCGTTCATACGGTTGAGACAACGCAGAAAAGTCGATTTGCCGCAGCCAGATGGCCCGATCATGGCAATGACTTCATTCCTTCCGATATCCAGAGATACGTCCCTGATGGCTTGTTTGTCGGCATAGTGGACATCGACATTCCGGCAGGTCATGCGCGGATCGTCCACATGGATCTCCCCCACGGTATGACGTTTATCACGGCTGACCAGATTTTTTATGGGCAGCGCCTCCAGTTTTTTGACCCTCGGGTCAATTGCTTGCGCATCTACAATATTTTCAACGGCACCTGTTTGCATGTGATCTATTCCGTCCTTGACTTGTTTCGGGCCGGATAAGTTCAGCCGGCCCCGAACTTTCATTCGGCATATGGTTATTTTTTGAGTGGTTTCAAATTTTTTACATTGCTGCGGAATTCCTTGCGCTCCGCATCTGGCATGGGGATCATGCCTTTTTCACTGAGGTAGCCTTCTTCGCCCCAGGCCCTTTCGCTGGTGAATTCCTCCAGGTATTGATTCACACCCGGTATAGCATCAGCATGGGCTTTTTTAACATAAAAGAACAGCGGGCGTGAGACCGGATACTGACCGTCAGCAATGGCTTCAAAGGTCGGTTGGACACCGTCTACAAAAGAACCCTGGATCTTGTCGGTGTTTTGGTCGAGGAAGCTGAATCCGAATATGCCGATGGCACCGGGATTAGCTTCAAGTTTCTGAACGATGAGGTTGTCATTTTCACCGGCTTCGATGTAGGCACCGTCTTCACGAACGGTGTGGCAGACAGCCTTGTATTGGTTTTTATTTGTCTTTTTCATCGCCTTGATGAAATCAAATTCCTTGGCACCGCCCTCCATGGCCAGTTCGACGAATGCATCACGTGTGCCTGAGGTCGGCGGAGGGCCCAGGACTTCTATGTTTTGGGCAGGCAGCGAAGAATTAACATCTTTCCAGGTTTTGTAAGGATTGGGCACCAGTTTCTCTCCACCGTTGGGGTCGGGTACATCTTTGGCCAGGGCCAGGAAGATGTCCTTGCGATTCAGTTGGAAAGGCGCGGTCTTTTTGGAGTTGGCCAGCACGATACCGTCGTAACCGATTTTAACCTCGATGATATCGGTAACACCGTTGGCTTGACACTTGTCATACTCGGATTTTTTGATGGCTCGGGAAGCATTGGTGATGTCCGGATGTTCGACACCCACGCCGGCACAAAACAGCTTAAAGCCACCGCCTGAACCCGTAGATTCGATTTTGGGCGTTTTGTAGCTTGTGGTTTTACCGAACTGTTCGGCGACAACTGTAGCAAAGGGATATACGGTTGATGACCCCACGATGCTAATGTAATCGCGACCCGCAGCCATGCTGTTACCTGCAAAAAAGGCCATGGTCCCAAAAATCAGGACAGTTACGATGATGATAGTTCTTTTAGACATTCTTATTTCTCCTTTTATTTATTGTGTTTATATTTTGAAATCTTATTGATTTACCATCTTCTCTCAAAACGTTTTCTTAAAAAAACAGCCGTTGCATTCATGGCGACCAGAAAAGCCAGCAGAACCATGACTGCAGCAGATGTCCGCTCAACAAAGGCACGTTCAGGGCTGTCCACCCAAAGATATATCTGCACCGGCAATACAGTGGCGGGGTCTGTAATGCCGCCCGGGACATCAACAATGAAGGCTACCATACCGATCATGAGCAGAGGGGCCGACTCGCCAAGCGCACGGGCCATGCCGATGATGGTGCCGGTGAGCATGCCGGGCAACGCTAGTGGAAGAACATGATGGGCAACCACCTGCATCCTGGATGCTCCGACGCCCAGGGCTGCCTCCCGAATTGACGGTGGAACCGATAAAATGGCTGCCCGGCTGGCAATGATGATGGTCGGCAGGGTCATCAGGGTCAATACGAGCCCCCCCACAAGGGGTGCCGATCGAGGCAGTCCGAAAAAGTTGAGGAACACAGCCAACCCTAGCAGGCCGAACACGATAGATGGGACGGCCGCCAGGTTGTTGATATTGACCTCGATCAGGTCTGTCCAGCGATTGCGTGGTGCAAATTCCTCAAGATAGATTGCGGCGGCAACACCGATGGGAAATGATAGTAGAAGCGTAATCACCAGGGTGTAAAATGAGCCTATGACCGCACCGCGGATTCCGGCAAGTTCGGGTTCTCTAGAATCGCCGGCCGTGAAAAAGGTGGTGTTGATTTTTTTCTTGATGCTTTCTTGGGCGGTCATGCTGTCGATCCAGGCGAGCTGGTTATCTTTGAGCCGTCGTTCGTCTTCGGGCAGGTTGCGGTCAAAATGACCCTTGATGAACATGTCAACATCGTCGTCTGCCGGTACCCACACCTCTAGGCTCTGGCCGATGAGCTCGGGCTTCTGCAGTACCATGTCGCGCAATTGAAATGCGGCTCCGGTGCTGACGAGCTTATAGAGCGCACGTTTATCACGCCGGCCTTTGGCCTTCGGAAACATGTTGCGCAGTGATTGTTTTACCAGACCCCCATAGTCGGCCGTCCTCAGGGCGTCCTGCGGCAGGAGCTCGGGATCGAAAAAAACCTCGATTTTCATGAAGGTCTGCCAGAAGGCCGTGTAACCGTTGCTGGAAATGCTGACAAACAGCAAGGCCAAAAATAGCATACTGGCGATAATGGCCGCAAAACCCAGTCTTTTGAACCGCCGTTCGGCGGCATATCTTTTTTTCAGCCCCTGGTTGACGATGTCCATCGTGCGAACGACAGATGTCTTTTTAAGCGGGCTTGTATTTTCTGTATTATTCATACTGTTCCCGATATTTTCGTACCACTTGAAGGGCAAGCACATTTAGCAGCAGGGTAACGATAAACAACAGCAAACCCAGGGCGAAAGCAGCCAGGGTTTTTGGGCTGTCAAATTCCTGATCCCCCACCAGCAGGGTTACGATCTGCACGGTCACCGTGGTGACCGCTTTGAGAGGATTGGCTGTCAGGTTTGCAGACAGACCGGCTGCCATGACGACAATCATGGTTTCCCCAATGGCCCTGGATACAGCCAGTAAAATGCTGCCGACAATTCCGGGCAAAGCCGCCGGGACAACGACCTGTCTGATGGTCTCCGATTTGGTCGCCCCGAGACTGAAGGCACCATCCCGCAGGGCTTGCGGCACAGCGTTGATAACATCGTCGGACAGTGAAGAGACAAACGGTATGATCATGATGCCCATGACCAAACCTGCTGCCATGGCACTTTCAGACGAGACATCCAGACCGACCAGATTGCCAGTATTGCGGATGAAGGGGGCAACCGTCAGGGCGGCGAAAAACCCGTATACCACGGTGGGAATGCCGGCCAGTATTTCCATCAGCGGTTTGGCCACTGCACGCAATCGCTTGCTTGCATACTCTGATAGGTAGATAGCGGACATTAGGCCAATCGGGACGGCTACCAGCATGGCAATCAACGAAATCATCAGGGTGCCGGCAAAAACGGGAATGGCTCCAAATGCGCCCGAAGAACCGACCTGATCCTCACGAATGGCCATCTGGGGGCTCCATTCCAAACCGAACAGGAAATCGGTTATGGGAATAACCTTGAAAAATCGAATGGCTTCGTAAAGAACTGCCAGCACAATGCCGATGGTTGTAAAGATGGCGATGGTGGAACAGAATATGAGCAGAATTTTAATAAGCCTTTCCACATGGTTGCGTGCCCGTGTATTAGGCTTGATAAACCGCAGGACTATCAGTGCGCCGGCTATGGCAATCACCATGGCCACAACACCCAAAGTCGCCTTGCTGGTGACCAATAGATTTCGGTAGTGGTCGGCCGCTTTGATCATGGTCAGGTCAACATCACCAGAAATGATGTTGCCGCTCACCAGGTTCTTGACGTCATTAACTACCAGAGTCAGTCGATCCTGGGGAAGACTGCGCACCTGGTCGGGTAATTCGTTGATCACTAGGCCGGTAATAATGGCGTCTTGGAAGGAGAGCCAACACCCAAAAACCAATAACGCAGGAATACCGCACCAGAGGGCAGCCCATGCACCGTAATGCGCGGGTAGGGAATGCAGATTTTTAACCCCTGCTTTACCTCCGGCCACTATGATTGCCCTCCTGCGGCCCATGAAGTAGGCTGCGCTGGAGAGTGCCAGAAGTACAATAAGTATGAGTGTTGGTGAAACGGTCATAAGCCTTTCATTTTGAAAGCTTGGTTTTGGTGATGGTTTTTTATGATTTCTTGAATATTAAGGGGAGATTGTTAGGAATGTGTTAAGATAGAGCTAGAATTTCATTAATCAGTCAAATTGGAATCACTTATATTCGGTCTGGATAGGACGGGGTAGGTTATTGGTGTGGGTTCAATCGCCGACGATTAAACTCGGGGGTAGATGTATGCAGAAAACGCTGCCTTTGCCTGGTTCGCTTTTGACGGTGACCCGTCCACCATGGGCCTGGACAATGTGTTTGACAATGGCAAGCCCCAAACCTGTTCCCCCATGTTTACGACTTCTGGCCTTGTCGACCCGGTAAAACCGCTCAAACAGTCGGGAAAGGTGTTGATGGGATATTCCGATACCCCGGTCTGAAATACATATGACGAGGTCGTTTTTATCCAGATCGGCCGTCACCTTGACCCGCTCATTCTCTTGGCTGTAGGCTATGGCATTGTCCAGCAGGTTGACCAGGGCCTGCTCAAACAGGGTGGCGTCCACCCTGATATAGGTGTCCTCATCCTGTACCTGGATATCAAAAGCGATCTTTTTCAAATCCGCATTGTGCTGCACGACATTTACTGAATTTTCAATGACGCTCCTGAGTCTTCTTTTTTCCAGGTTCATGGTCGCTTTTTCGTCAATCTGCTCAATTCTTGCCAGGGCGAGAAGATCTTCGACAATGGCGTTCAAACGGTTGACATGCCTGTCGATGATACCCAGAAATTTTTGACTATCTTTCTGTTTTTGATCGATGCTCTGCTGCAATGTCTCCACAAAGCCTTTGATGGCCGTAAGCGGGGTTTTTATTTCGTGGGATACATTGGCCACGAAATCTTGGCGTATATTCTCCAGATGTCGCACCTTGGTAACATCGTTGAGGACAACCAGGGAACCGATACGCTGATCAGAAGCATCTCGCAGGGCCATGCTTCTGATGTTGATGGTTCTCTTTTTTTCGCCCTGAAGTTCAAAATCATTGTCTTCCATCTCTTTGCCGGCCAGGGACTCGGTCACGAATTTTAAAAACTTTCGATTACGGACGGCTTCCTGAATGGTACGCCCTATAGCAGCCGATGATTTCATTTTCAGCATGTTCAGGGCAGCCTGGTTGACGCTGATAATGATTTCATTCTTGTCGATGGCAATGACGCCTTCTATCATGCTGGACAATACAGCTCCATATTCGTTGCGCTGGCTGATAACGGTCTGAATGCGGTCTTCCAACTGGATGGCCATACTGTTCATGGTTTCGGCGAGACCCGCCAACTCCGAAGAAGACGGGGCATGTAGTCTATGGGAAAGATCGCCCTTTGCATAAAGCTCGGCACCACGCTTCATTTCTTCAATGGGACGGCTTATTCTGCGAGAAACATAGAGGCTGATACCGGCTGCTAGCAGTGCGATCACAATACCGCCACCGACGGTTTTTATTTCTATGGTGTAAAGCGCTTCATCGATAGCGGTGACAGAAATGGCTGTCCTGAGAACACCTATGTTTCTGCCTTCATCTGACAAGGCGAGAGCGACATACATCATCTGGTGGCCAAGTGTCGCGCTGTATCGTTCGGATGATCCCATGCCATTCTTCAATGCATCAATGATTTCCGGTCGATTGCCATGGTGATCCATACTGCCTGGACTTGTTTCTGAGTCGCCAATTACCTTTCCACCTGGCAGAACAACAGTAATTCTAGTGGCTGTTACCCTGCCGGTCTCTTTGCACAATCGGTCAACAGCATCCACCTGATTTTGTTTAAGCAGTTGGGTAGTGGCATTTTGCAGCAGATGTCCCTGATTCAAGAGATCCGCGCGAGTTCTGTCCATAAACAGCTCACGTCCTGAATTGGATGTGTACCAGATTGTGGTCAACAGGGGTAACAGGGTAATGAGCAGAAACCAGGGATAGATGTTCCAAATCAGTTTGCGGGTCTTTTTCATGCGTTTTCCCTGAACCGATAACCAACACCCCGGACGGTTTCAATATAGGCGCTGGATTTCCCGAGCTTTTTTCTCAGCCCGGCAACCTGGACATCAACGCTTCTGTCTGTGACGGGATAATTGTCGCCGCGGACGGCGTCAACAATTTGAGATCGGGTGAATACCCAGCCGGGTCTTCGTGCCAAATACAGCAAAATTTGAAATTCGCTGTATGTCAAGTCGAGGGGTTCCTCAGCGATCATGACCAAACGACGACCTGGGTCAATATTGAGGGTGTGGATATGCAGGATGCTGTTGGGATCTTCAGGCTCTTTCGACTGCCTGCGGATGACTGCCTTGATTCTGGCAACAAGTATTCTGGGACTGAAGGGCTTGGTAATGTAGTCATCGGCACCCAGTTCCAGACCGGTAACGATATCGGATTCTTCACCTTTGGCTGTTAGCATGACGATGGGAATGCTGGCTGCCCTTTGATTTTTCTTCAAGCGTCTTGCGACCTCCAGTCCATCTATTCCAGGAAGCATAAGGTCGAGCACAATCAGTTCGGGGGGGTCTTCCAGAGCTTTTTTCAGAGCCTTTTCGCCAGATTTGGCACAGTGGACCTGGAAGCCTTCTCTTTCCAGATTGTATTTTACGAGTTCAAGAATATCCTCTTCATCATCCACGACCAGAATTTTTTCTTTGGACATGTGTTTTCCCTTGTTGTTTCAACCTATCCACATCGAAGATTATATTTTCTGTCAATCGGTCAATCCAATCCGTCGATATCATGCCGTATGATGTCACCTTCAATCATATAGATGACCTCCTCAGCAATGTTGGTAGTGTGATCTGCCAGTCGCTCCAAATGCCGGGAAATCAAAAGCAGGTTGATATAATACCCAAGGTTGTCAGGGTCTTTGGCCATAGCCGCTTTGATTTTATTATAGGCAATCACCTTGATGTCGTCGACTTCGTCATCCATCAGAACCACCTTCAATGCCAGATCCACATCCAGATTGACCAGTGCGTCCAGGCTCATTTTCAGCATGACCTGGGTCTTTTCGGCCATGATCGAGTAGTCGAATACAAAATCGGCAGGGTCCTTTTGGGAGATAAATTCGACCCGTTCGGCAATGTTGACCGCCTGATCTCCAATGCGCTCGAGGTCGTTGTTGATTTTGATCACCGCTATCAGAAAACGGAGATCCACCGCTACCGGCTGATGAAGGGCAAGAATTTTAAGGCATTCTTCTTCCACCTCCACTTCCATTTCATCAATCTCGAAATCAAGTTTTATGATTCGCCTGGCGAGTTGGGCATCCCGATCGTCGATGGCCGATTTGGCCATTTGTACCCGTTCTTCCACTGTCGCACCCAGCGAGAGGATCATTTTTTTATTTTTATCAATTCTTTCTGAAAATGCCGGGTCATGAGTGCTCCTTAAATGAACAGCTTAAACAATAATCAATCTTTTAGGAATAAAATCAAAGTCAAAGAAAAATAAAGAGACAGTGTTAGGATTGTGTTAGGCCTATGTTATTTATTTGTTAATATACAGTCTCTTCAATCAATTGTGCGGTGGTTTTTCCACCTTGATTTGAGTGTTCCCCAGATAAGGCTTTAATTTCAAATCCTTTAAGAATGTGCTCATTGGGAACTAATGAATTGCTCAATGCTAACAATTTCATCAGGTTAAGATACTATATCAGTGGGTAAATATCAATATGCTATCAATTTGTTGCAGCAATCGCTTTTTCAATGACTCTATGGTCACTGGGGGTAGTCGGTATGATTTGACAAAATGTTGATAGTCCGAAAGTTGTTTTATTCTTCACGAGCAATATGCCCGCCAAATTCGCAGGGACATGTGGCAATAAAAGAGCTGAATACCGACAGTATCCATATTTTCAGCAAAGGAGACCTCTAACTGGACTTACAATATGACCTATGAATATGGCTCTCGAAGACACGTTAATTAGGCTGCAGGAGCGCCTTGAAAAAATGATGCACTATGGCAAGGATGCACCTGACAATCTTTACATCTTTACTGATGCCATGAGAATGGGTGAGGGGTTGAAAAGATTTCTCCAAGAGATAATACGTGAAAATCCCAAACTCAGCATGATCATTATAGATACATTTGCACTGATCAAACCACAGGAAAAAGGGCGTGGGTCAAAGAATATTTACGATTCAGATTATCAGAATATCGCCGATCTGAAAGCCATAACTGACGATAATAATATTGCCATAGTGCTTGTTCATCACAGACGTAAGATGGAATCCGACGATGTAATGGATACATTTTCTGGGACCTTTGGGCTAACAGGGGCTGCTGATAACCTGATGGCTCTTCATAAGAAAAAATCAAAAAATGTCTTAACTGTCACAGGGAGAGACATTGAAAGCCACGAATACTCAATAAAATTTGATCAACAGAGAATCAGCAAAAAATCTATGATGCAATAAAAAATTCAGAAAAAAAGGTAGGCCCCAAGAAAATATCGGAATTGACTGGGCTAGATTACTCATATGTAAGAAATACGCTTAAAAAGCTACTTGATAAAGGCAAGATTGAGAAAACGGGCCGTGGCCAATATGAACTGCCATTTGAAGAGGTGCAATTTTGATGTGTGTTGCCATATGTAACCCGCTACAATGGCTACATTGATTACATTGTACTCCCCAAATGTAACCATTGTACCCAATGTAGCCCGATATATATATATCATTAATCAAAATGTGGTGGGCATTCATGGTCACAGGTCATTTATAACATATTGTAAATTAATAATAAAACCATAGGCCCTTTGATATACAATCAATGGTTCGTAGTAGTCACCAAATTTAGTATAGTCTTCGCACCTTGAATCAATCGCCACATTATAATTAGCATCCAAAGTCAACTAACCAACAAGCGTTCAATACTTCAATATTAGGTAAGAATGGGAAGCACAAACAGATATGCATTAAACTTAGTACGGTAAGCATTAGAAGATCGATTATTTGAGATAGATCAACATATTTAAAAACCAAAAAGAATGTATTGATCACCTATTTTCGACTGAATAGTTAATTGAATCGAGTTAATCGGTTTTCTGGCACCCACACGACTGTCGAATATTCAATTTTGCTTTGAGAATGACCTTCCGAGGCGAACGTGTTGGATCATCAATTCTTTTTATAAGTAATTCGGTTGCCGTGCGGCCGATTTCATAGGTCGGTTGTTCGATTACCGTGATGGCAGGTACGATTAGTCTTGACCATGTGGTTTCGTCAAAACTGGCGAAGGCGATTTCCTCTGGAATCGTAATTTTGCTTTCCCGAAGCGCACCTAACGCGCCAGCAGCCAACAAGCTGTTGCTGGTCAAAATGGCTTCGGGGGGCTCGGGCAGCTGAAGCAGCTTCATCGTTGTTTTAAACCCGTCTTCTTCCCTGGGGTTGGCGTATTTAATCAGATCTGATGGCGGCTTGATGTCCTTGTCTTTTAGCGCACTTACGAAGCCTTCCCTTCGTTCGCGGCCAGTGGTGCTGCCGGTACCAAAGATGGCGCCAATGCGGCGGTAGCCGTGTTCGATCAGATGGGTTGCCAGGATGTGGGCAGCCTCCACATTATCAATGAGAATATTATCAACCGAGATATTACTCACACGCCGGTCAATGACCACCATGGGAATATTCAGCTCGGATGTTGTTGAAAAATTATCGGCGGTTTGACGAGTTGGAGATAATACAACACCGGCAAGGTTTTCATCTCGTATAAGATGCAGATACCGCTGTTCTTTGTCGGGATCTTCATCGTTATTACAAAGCATCACGCTATAGCCCCGCTCGTTGGCGGCATCTTCAACTGCACGGCTGACCTGTTGAAAAAATGGATTTTCTATATCGGAAACAATCAGCCCGATGATGGTTGATTTTCGGGATCGAAGACTGCGGGCAACGCGGTTGGGACGGTAATTCAGCTCTCGAACAACGTCCAAAACACGTGTCTTAACCTCTTTGCGCACGTAGGGTTTGTTTGCCAAAACCCGCGACACAGTCGCTGTTGATACGCCCGCGGCATCGGCAACGTCTTTTATTTTCACCATAATTTGATCAAACTCCTTGTTGGGAAAGTATTTTATCAAACGAAAGCAGTATAGCTGTAATCGATTTCATACACTTTGTCAACTTATATCAGCCTTTTCAATGCCTAACTTTACTTGGTGCAAGTCACCCCTGCCAGCCTCCTACCACCAAAAAAATGAATGATAGTTGCACCATAGGC
>NODE-728-length-11456-cov-7.68441_pt1 | contig 11456 bp, 13 predicted proteins | sample MGYA00139097_ERZ477577 | MGnify/ENA metagenome assembly ERZ477577 | reverse complement strand
GCAGCAATAAACATCGTGAGCCTGTATGGATGATAGTTCGTGTTCAAGATTATCAAACGTGGTTATGACTTTCTTCAGCTTACGATGAGTTTTGAGGAGTGGTTTTCTAACGAGAGTGGTGACTTCTGAATAGTAAGAGGCATCACAAAGCGTTTGTAAGCAGTAACCTCCAATCAGCCCTGTTGCACCTACTAACAGTGCCGTACGGGGGGGCATTTATTTTCCACCACCATCAACAGCACGCCTTAGCTCCTTGCCAACCTTGAAGACCGGTGCTTTCTTGGCCTTAACGGTGATTTTTTCTCCAGTTTTTGGATTTCTGCCAATATAGGAGTCATAATTTTTAACAGTAAAACTACCAAATCCCCTTATTTCGATATTTTCACCCTTTGAGAGTGCTTCTGTCATGGAATCCAAAATGATATTTATAGTACTGGAAGTTTCTTTGACAGAGAGATCCAATTCTTGTGACAATAGCTCTACGAGGTCTGATTTATTCATGGCTGAGGCGTCTCCTTTTCTATTTTCTAGATTACTCAAAAAAGGACATTTCGTAGGTAATCAGTCTTCTTTCTATCTCATTACAATTTACCAATAATGCTTTTAAGTGGTGTTTTTCCAGTCAGAAAGTTTTTCACAACCACGACCTTCATCATATCTGTAAGCATTTTTCAGTAACATTGAAAGGTTACCTTTGTTTATTCTCTTGCAGTTAACTTAATTCAACATTTCATAAAGATTAGTTGATAAGAAATTATGCGCAGTAGATTCTTGATTTATTCTCAAGCTGGTGGATGATAATAGAATTTTTAACCTGAGGGGCGATTCCGGCTTCGTGGAAATTGATATTCGATAGGGCTCATAACCAGAGCCTAATTTACAGCCATCTACCCGTATCTATATCACAAGATTCTGGATGCTTGGTAATGCCACCCCCATAATATAAATTATGAAAAGAAGACATTTTAGAGCCGGAAAATGTAAAAAATTAGATATAATATCCCAATAGCTGAAATGCCCTCGATTTATCAGATAAAATGCATGCGGTGGTACCGACAATGACCATTTCACAATTATCAATGGTCGTCCATAATTATTATAATCATACAGCCGCAACATATCGTGGACTTCTCGGGCAGCTCTGCTCACTATTCCCCATCAATGGAGGCAATGGCTGGCAAACAGAATATGAGGATCTCAAAATAAACAAGTATCTCAGTATTGCTGAATTATTTAAAGAAAGGAACTATGAAACAATATTTCTCGATTCACATCATAAGAGGCATGTCTCTCGGGTAGATGAAATGATTAGTAAACTCGGCTTTATGACCGTTTTAACAGGTGATGAATTATCTGAGAAATATCTGGGTGGTGCCGAACCTGCCGGGGACAAAGACGCATTTTCGGATAAGCAATTTTTTAATGGTTTTGTTGGCTTTCTTGAAGAGCGTTTCGAAAAAAAAGAGAAGAACAGGCCCTTTTTTCTCGGGATTTATAATTTCGGTACCCATGCATTTCTAAAACAAGAAGAAGATGTGGTGAAGTATGGAAATGGGGATAACTATGCATTAAATAATATTCATTCGTTCGATAGGGCGTTTGGTCATTTTTGGACCTATTTTAAAAATTCCCCATATTCAAAAAACACCATCGTTATCTTTACCGCTGACCACTGTCACTTTCCGGAAAAACCGTTTGTAAAGGCTTTTGATGACCCGGACTATCAGGGATTCTTTTTCGATAAAATCCCTTACATTCTCTTTGATCCTACCCGGATCTTGCCCAAAAAATATAATGTTCATAATTCTACAAGCCTTGATTTCGCGCCCTCTCTGGCTCATTATCTGGACTTTGGCAACGTTAGAAATTCGTTCCTCGGTACATCGATGTATGAGCAGAACGCCAAGGAGTATCATGATGTTGGTGTCGGCTTTATTGGCGAGCAGAAGGAACTTTTTATAATTAATGACCAGAAAATCGAAAGATTGGGAAATAATGGTGATAACCATCAAGGGTCTGCAACATTACTAAAATTCATTAATGCCACCCATCAACTCGAACTGACTGATAGATTATGGAGTAAATCAACACATTAGACGATATAGACATACTCGCTTGTGATATCGGAGCTTAGAGTTACGATAATTTGGGTTTGTGGTACGGTTTTATGCAGGTGGCGGTGCCCAGGGGATGGTTATTGCTCCGTTATTTCTTTTAATTGTCGAGCTTCTGAACTCAGCCATTGAGCGTGGGTTTCTGTAGATTATTGCGTGAAGCGAGCTGATTGCCAAGATTTGACCGACAATCAGCGCGAAGCTTGTTGTCATCTGTTTTATTTTATTCTTATAACTTGGTTTTGTAATGCTGTTTCATATATATCGGGGTTTGTGAGTGAGGCTCTCAAGATACCTTGAGCAGCAGTTTTTTGTGCTTGGGGAAATGCTAATAAAGATAGGGCTAATACGCCGGTAGCTAGCCACCAGGGGGAAAAGAAAAATAGTGCAGCACCAATAACTAAGCCACCAAATCCAACGTTTCTAATCATGGATTGTTTTGCTTTTAGATCTTCCGGCATAAGGTCTGGCTGCTTGTACATCAAACCTGCCCTTTTTTTGTCAATATCAACAGATATTTCATTTGAGTTATATTTTGTAATAAATTCTATGTAGTCCATTCCTCCCCCCTCATCTATTTATGACACTTCTCATTTATCCATTTTTTTGGTAATTTCTCTTTCATAACCGCCGAAAAATCAGTTTCATTTTTTTAGTTTAGCACTCATGTGCGCTGACTGACAAACTTATCTAGAAAAAAATTGTGTGATTTTTTCTGAGCAATGGTGAAGATTTGAAAATCTCACCAGTACTGATAGTGAAAAGATACCACCTGATATTGGCTTCTCGAGGATTAAAAAAATGAAATGATTGATGAGGATCGGTTGTTGTAAGAGCATGGGGCAGGGGATAATCAGCAACCCGCTGATTATCTGGAGACATCTTGAATACAATACATATTGTTATCAACAGCATGAAACCTTTTAATAAGAAACCAGTGAGAAGTGGTTACAACAGGATAAACAATCGAGCCTTTTGCAAAATGATGATTTTCGTTCAACGTCAAGGCATGTGAAAAATTTTTACCGCAGGCATATAATTGATATTCCAAGGATAAAAATTTAAGCATAACGTAGAGGTTGAGCGAAAAGGGCGTTTTGCAAGCGGCTCAATCTATTAACTCAATCACTCGACTCTTATGAACCAGTCTATAATTCAGATCAGTCTTCTCAGTGTGTTTCTTGTCGTTGCATTCTCGGGCTTTATTCTACAGTGTGCGACACCTGCCTGGTCGCAACCTAATCTCTCATTTTCAAATATTTATGAACCCTCTGATGCCATTCAAATTATTGATGGCAGCGTGCTCATCGTTGAAGATGAGGGCGATCATCCTCTTCAGCTTTTTTCCATAGCATCCGAAAAAGGTGAACTACTTTTATCACCAAAGGCAATTACCGGTGATAAGATCAAAGCTAAAGACCTTGAGGGTATCACGGAGGGTGGCAAGGGGGATGTTTTCCTTATAACTTCACATTCAGCAACAAAGAAAGACAAGCGATCAAAATCACGCGAACAACTTTTAAAAGTCGAGATACGAGGGCAGCATATATCTGATTTACAAGTGGTTGACGATCTTCTTCCATACATCCAGAAACAACTTCAGGAGTCCCTGAATCTTAGCAAAGATGAGATTGATGATATCAATATAGAGGGGATCGCTTATAACCACGTAAAAGAAACATTGCTCATTGGTTTACGAACGCCCCTTTACCAAGATAGAGCACTGGTGCTGTCCCTGTTAAATCCTTATGATCTTTTCAGTAAAAAACAGAAACCGAAATTCGACCCAAAAATAATTTCACTCGATCTGGAAGGTGGCGGTATTCGAGCAATTGCTTATGACAAGATACATGATCAGTACTACTTTGCAGGAGAATCTCAGAATAACAAAGGTAAACTCCGCTCTCGGATATGGGTTTGGGATAGTAAAATGAACAATAAGCCTGCCAGGGTCGAGTGGGCCAAAATGAAAGGCCTTAAAAATATTGAAGGCATCGCAATCGTTCAATATGAAGGATTACCCTATCTCCTCTTTGTCTGCGATGATGGTGACAGAAAGCAGGGGCAAGGAGGTAGTTACGGCCTGATCAATAGGAAAGAGCTTTCATTGAAAGAGCAGTAAGGAAATCGGCCGCTTGCACCAGTGATCAGTATTGTGTTCTCTCTCCAGGGTGTCTCCGTGCACTATTTTTTTGATAATTGTACATGGGGAGCGTCTGGTTCCTAGATAATCGCTCTGGCGGTGTTGGTTTTCCAGATATTCGGTTTTAGTTACCAGCCCAATTAAAGGTTACAGATGAAATTACAACTAAGCATTCTTGAAAACCGATTTACCATTCATAGATTTCCACCAGATCATGGCATTCCGAATCAGGTCTATGGGAGTAAATTCTATTCCATCAGCAGAACAGAGGACGAGTTATCAATAGTCTGTGATTCTTCTACCCAAATGAATTCAGAGAAATCAGAATCAGGCTGGTCTTGTATTAAAATAGCAGGTGTCTTGGATTTTTCTTTGACAGGTGTTCTGGCAGATATTTCATCAGTCCTGGCCGAAGCAGAAGTAAGCATTTTTGCAATATCAACGTATGATACAGATTACATTTTGGTGCAGACAGAAAAACTACAATCTGCCCAAAAGGCATTGCTGGTATCAGGTTATATTTTCAACAATTGAGGCCGAACACGTCACTGAAGGCTCAATCAACAGGAGAACGCTTTTGAAAAAAAGAACGATATTCATATTGATAATAGTAATGGGGGCCTTCAGTTACTCCTGGCAAAGCTATATTCAACCGTTCCTGGCAACATTCACTGAATCAGCGGTCGAGTTGCGGCCACGGGAAAATCGTAAACTCGTTTCTGATTTCTCTCTCTTGGACCTGGATGGAAATACAGTACGTCTAAGCGATTATCGTGGTTCAGCCGTGTTTATCGGGTTTTGGACTACCTGGTGAAACTCGTGTAGGAAGGAGATGCCTTTCCTGGAGCAGTTAGAAAAGAAATATCATGATAACGGTTTGAAAATTTTAATGATTAATACCAGGGAGTCTAAAGAGCAAGCAGCGTCCTTTATGCTGCGAAATAAATATTCGTTTAGCGTGCTGATTGACCGAGAGGGAGTGGTTAGTGAGAAATTTTCGGTGTTTGGACTTCCCACAGCCTTCCTTATTGATAAACAGGGCAAAGCAGTTCTTCGGTCTACCGGTTATCGAAACTGGAATACAAAAAAAATGCATCAGGTATTCGATTCAATAATCGGGGAGTAATAATTAAGGGGTCTATTCCTGCGTCGTTGCTTCATCAAACTGATGGGCACGATCGGTGCTTAATTCTGCAACTTCTTTCGCCTCATTAATTGGATTTTTAATCATTTCCGTTGCTTCCTGAGCGATTTTATCCGTTGATTTTCTGATAGCACTTTTCTCGTTCGAATCTTCGTTATCAGAGCATGAGACGCTCAGCACTAATAGTGCCGCCACTAAGATAATAATGTATACTTTTGCTATGCTCATCGTACCATCTCGCAGGTAACAGTTTAATTGTGAAGGTGAGTTTGAATTCAGGTGCCAGTTTATCATATTGTAATCGATGAAACCAGTAACAGGGGCAACAATATGAATGAGATCAAATTACAGCACATTGGGATCGTCTCATCCCCGGCTAATGAGTGGATGGCAGAAAAAAGGAGGTAAATTAAATCAACAATGCAGCCGATATAGAGGGTATTGCATAATATAATGGTCATTGTATTATGATATTAGAATCCGGTAGTCTAAATATGATATAAATACCTGAATATCACAAGCTGTATGTAAAGGGGGCATCTTGGAAAAGGAATTTGATATGTTTGCTTCAGCAGGTGATAGGCGGCTGCATCAAAGGCGCAGATTTTCCCGGGCTACGGTCAGGTGGCCTGTTACTATAATTAACAATGATCAAACGCAGCAGGGAATAGTAAAAAACATCAGTCAGGGAGGGGTGTTGCTCTACCTGCCAGAGCATCTTGACGTACACGACACTATTCGTCTTGGTATTGAGATAAATGATTGTAGCAGTGTACTTACTGCGGAAGGTGAGGTAATTGATGTCAAACCTTTGAATAACCTTGTTGAAAAAAAATATGCTTATTCAGCAGCGATTCAGTTCACGAATATTTCAAATGAAGATCTAAAGTACTTTTCAGGTAATCTCGCCCCGGAATGGTATGAGAATAACAGTGCACCTGAGCCGTTAGCTCAAAAGATTAATCCGGGAAGGCCTCAATATAATAATCTTAAAAAAATTGCACTATACACAGGATCGTCCTTTTGCGTTCTTCTCCTGTTCTTCTATCTATTTGCTCGTGGTGACGATGAAACAGATAAAGCATCGGAGATAGCATCTCTTTATGAACGAATGGATGAGCAACAATTACAGTTAACATTACTTCAGGATTCCAAAGATACATTAGCAAATATAGAGGGGCAAATGCAGTCTGTTAATCAGCAGATGCTGATTTTCCAGGCAAGACTTTCGTCTATCTCAACGTCTATGGAAACCCTGGAAGAAGAAATTCGTGACAACACGAAGGCGATTTCAAGTGATTACAAAGATATTTCTCAGGACTCCAAAGAAGCTGTGGCAGAGCCACTTTATTATGTGGTTAAAAAGGGGGAAAATTTATATCGAATAAGTCTTGTAACCGGTACCAGCATTGAGGCCTTAAAAGAAAAAAATAATCTGAGTGCTGCCAACAAGATTTTTCCCGGCCAGAAATTGATAATCAGATAAGTCTAGAAAAACACCAAGATTCCAAATAGCAACGTTGAAGGGGACTGTCTTAAAAAAGCATCGTGTTAAAACAGATGAATACTCATTGATCTCCGCGGGTAAACACTTTGTATATTCCATATGCTACCAGGGCAGACAGGACACCCTGAAGTAAATTAGGTGGTATTTCGGCCAAGGCTGCTTTTGCGTCTGTGACACCGAAAAAGGGGATGGTCACGGCGATGGCAGGATAGACAACAGCCTCAAAGATATAATAACCAGCCACCAGAATACCGATACCAACGGCAAGAGCAGCTATCTGTCGTTTTCCCCCACTCCTGCTTTTCCCCCCTATCATTCCCACAACCAGTCCTTCGAGTCCCTTGACCACGGCTGTGGCTAAAATAAACTGGGGGAAACCAACAGCATCTGCAGCCGCAGGTCCGATCATCCCGACTAAACCGCCCACCAGGGGACCGTATAAAAGAGCCGCAGCCATTACAAATGTGTCGCCAAGATTAAAGTAACCGCCGGTCACTGGGATGGGAATTCGAATGATAAGGGTACCGATAAAAGCAAGAGTACTGAATGCGGCAATGATACCCACACGAAATAACAGATTAATTTCTCGGTTTTGGTTCATATCTTAATTGTCTTCCCGTCAGTTTTCAGAATGTTTTGCGGTGTCTGAAGTTTGATTTGCTCCTGCATCTCCCGGGAGCTTGGAAATCTCTTCTGCCCAGAGAGGAATATAGCGTATCGCTGAGCAAATTGAGTCTACTCCTATATTTACCAGCATTTGCACCATCTTGCCAATCCGTTGAGACAATGGCAATTTATTGTGTTGCCGGCTTCCGGTCAAGTATCTTTTCCTGGTCAGGAAACCTTCCTCTCTGATAACTTCGAGAATGTTAGGGATCACAAAATAGAAAATATGACTAAATACCCTGAGAAACATGAGGATCATTTTCTCACTTGTTTTTACTCCTCGTTTACTGAGCAGGAGCTGCTGTTCCAGGCGGTGAAAAGGTATCACAGCAATCATGGACAGGGCGAGTGGAATTACCACGAGCATGGTAACCATTAAGCTGCTGTAGTGTGCAATATAATCAGCAAGTTGAGACTGACTCCAGCCACTCATTAACTGGCCGATCGTCGAAATCAAGGTGCCAAGCAGTACAAGAGGAATGGCGATGGTTAAGGCAACCACGATAGAAACTTTTAAAACCTTTTTACCGATGAGCAGAACAATGGCTGCATAAACCATCGCCCCGTATGCTAACCAACCATAGCCCGCTCCAGGAAACAAAGTTCCCGGGATGTGATTAACTGGGTAGCCGGTAAAGGCAGGAATGGCAAGAGCCCAGATGATAAGAGCTTTTATTTTCCAGTTCATGGCCTCACTTCCGTGGCGTCCAGGTGAACGGTAAACACCGGGGCATCAGGTGAAATTGAACTGTCTGCACGTGAGCGCGTAACCGAGATGCAGCTTCGCACCACTGGCTGCCACCAGGGTTTGTGCGAAATCAGTATTACAGGAGTTCCCTGGTGATGTGCCACTGACAATACTGCAGAAACGAAGGCAATACCACTCTGGCGACTCAAACCCCAATCGGGTTCATCTAGAATGAGGGCAGCAGGAAAGGCTGCCAGACGAGCAGCCACAAGAATAACCTTGATATCCAGCAGTGTATGCTGATTCTCTATTGAATCGTTGATTTGAGACAGTTCACTCAATCTTTTTCTTTCAGCAGCCAGCCTGTACTCATCCTTGATTTTTGCGTAAATGGTGAGAATTGCCTGTCTGCTCACACCTCTTCCTCCTCCAGCCAGTGCGTCAAAGGAACGCAACAGGGTTTGAGTGAGGACATCCTGAAAAAGAAGACTCGCTGTTCCTTCCGCATCAACTCCTTTTATGAAAGCCCTGCCGCGAAAGGTCAGTGAGCCGGCGAGAGCACGCGCAACCAGGCTCTTTCCCTGGCCGTTGTCTCCCGTAACCATGCAGGGTGATTCCAGCTGCAAGCAGGCATCATCAATGGCCGCATGAGGTACCGTGTCAGCGAGTGGGTTTAAGGACAAGGCGAGGGGAATCCTGACTTGGGACATATTCAACGAAAAAGTCAGCCCACTTTGAGTGGGCTGACTGAAAGGATCGTCTGGTGTTACTGGGGAGAGATCATCCTCCCCGTCCAGGGCCAGAATAGAGATTTTTCTGCCCGAACCACCATCCTGCCTGACTATTTCTTCCAGTAAGTGACGGTTTCCGGCTGCCAACCAGGTAAAGGGGCTTGAAATTACGACATTGGAACAGGATTCCATCGCCACATAGGTTTTGGCAAGAGCCAGTTTAACCGTTTCGCCGCCAGAGAGTGTGCGAATGGGCTGGCTGAGTTGATCGGCAATCCCAAAACGAGACACGACTTCCAATACCTGCTTTTCATCGGCCGTCTTACCAGCAGACATAAACGCAGCCATTAAAACTTGTTTGGCTGTAGCAAATGCCAGGCAATCCCTCGGGTTACTGGTAATAAAGGAGATAGAATCATTTCCCCGAGATGTAAGAATATTACGGGAGATGAGACTGAAATCTTTCCAGAACAGCGCAGGACCTCTATACCGTCGGGCTAATTTGAAGTCTACCAGTTGTCTGAAAGCATCCTCTCGCTGCTCATAGCCATTAAAAAAAGAGGTGCAGGAATGTAATGTTTCCATCATGAAAACAGGCGGGTGATCTCGTCTACAGCAAAACGAGGCCAGGGTACGATCTTTTCCTCATCCATTGCAACAATCCCGGGTCCTTTACCCGTCACTGTGCCAATATGAGTACAGTCAATCCCGGCAGACAAAAGTTGGTGCCGTAGCGGCTTCGAAACATCGGGATGACAGCAGATCAACAGGCTTCCCGATCCTATCAAGCCAAGGGGATTGAGATTGAAGGGCAGGCAAACTGCCTCGGTTTCCTGCAGGATCGGGATCTGTGGTAGCTGTACTTCTATTCCATACCCTCCGGCAAATGAGAACTCCTCCAGTGATGTTGCCAACCCACCTTCAGTGATGTCGTGCAGGGATTTGACGCCATCCATGGCAGCAGCCATTTGTGCTTCTTCAATTACGCTTATCCTGGAAATAAAACCTTTGGCTTTTCTAATTGTCTCCTCATTTACCCCATATTCTATCAATTGTTTTTCGAAGTCCCGGGCAATGATGGCAGTACCCTCTATTGCAACACCTTTCGTCAATAGAATGTGATCCCCGGAGCGCATCTGTTTCTTGTCTAATAAATGATCTCGCTGCACACAGCCTGCCATCATACCGGTGACCACCGGACGAATCACCGCGTCGGTGATTTCGGTGTGGCCGCCACACAAGGTGATATTATAACGATTACAAACAGAAGCCAGTTCTGTCATCACACAACGTATTTCTGAGGCGGTGGAATTAACCGGGAAAAGCAGGGAGGTTAACAGCCAGCGGGGAGTCCCCCCGGAGGTAGCAATATCGTTGGCATTAACAATGACTGCGTATTCGCCAATAGAAGCCGCGGCAAAGGTGATCGGATCTGATGTGATAACGAGAACGTCCTCTTTTTTCACATCCACCGCTGCTGTATCTTCGCCCACTCCCGGCCAGTTCAGTACTGATGGGTCATCCCATTCAAATTCATTCAGGAACATATCCAGCAGGTGTTGAGGCAGCTTGCCGCCCTGAAGTGGAATTCCCATCTGAACAAGTGGTAAAAGCTCGGTCAGCTGGTGAATAACAAAAGTCGGTTTTTCAGGAATATCCAGCTTATTGCCATTGGTTATAAATGCCGTCAAAGCCCCGGCGCGGCGTCCCGCTTCTATATCAAAGACAAAATCACCCACCACCAGAATTTCTTCAGGTGGAATGGCAAAATATTCAGAAACATATGTAATCCCATCAGGCTCCGGTTTTGGTGCAATGAGATCATCTCGTGAGATAACCAGGTCGAAGTCTTCAATCAGCGTGTGTTCAAAATTAGCCAGCGCACGTTCAATCGCTATCCGGATATTTCGGCTTATCAGACCTACTTTTACTCCAAGTGCTTTTAATTCGACAAGTAACCTCTCAGCACCCAGGTTGGGTTTTGCTTTACGAGCTGCAGCCATTTCATGGTCACAAACTTCACCGATGGCCTTCTGGCGCTGCGAATCATCTGAAAGAGTTTGGATAAATTCCAGTATCGCCATATCGCCGGGACAACCGATTCGCTGGCGAATGAGAGCAAAATCGATAGCTCCGGGTAAGGTTAATGTTCCGTCAAAATCAAATAGTACTAATTTAATACAATAAGGTCGGTCCATACCCAATCTGCTCTTTTTCCATAGAAAATTGTTCGTTCAGACAAAAGAGAATACCACACCAAGTTTATAAACACTGATGTATAAACATCAACAGAAAATTTCCAGATAAAGTAACAATTCTAACGTTCAGAAATTTAACAGAAAATGTACAATACCAGTTGCTGCCCAGCATTTTTATAGATTACTTACAAAGCCTTGTCAGTGAAAATCTGTTCAGAGGAATAATAAAGGGCGTCTTTTATCGGAGCAGCGCTGTCCATTCTAT
>NODE-727-length-11466-cov-5.85865_pt1 | contig 11466 bp, 13 predicted proteins | sample MGYA00139097_ERZ477577 | MGnify/ENA metagenome assembly ERZ477577 | reverse complement strand
ATATTACTTGAAAATAGAATTATATATTATTGAATAATAAAGGTTTTTATTGCCTCTACACATCGTCTTACATATTTCTGGCCAAAAGCTTATCCAGCTGATTGGCAAAGGCCTGTCGGTCACTTTTACTCAATGCCGGCGGCCCACCGGTATTGACTCCAGTCGCCCGTAAAGTGTCCATAAAATCTCTCATGTTGAGGCGTGACCGAATATTATCAACAGTATGCAGTTCGCCGCGGGGACTCAGTGCATGGGCACCTTTTTCTATTACCTCAGCTGCCAGCGGGATATCGCTGGTGATCACCAGGTCCCCGGCCTCAATCCTTTTTACTATCTCATTATCGGCAACATCAAAACCGGAAGACACCTGGAGAAATGAAATGGTTTTCAGTTGAGGGATTTGCAGGGAGTGGTTTGCCACAAGCGTCACTTGTATACCGGTACGCTCTGACGCTCTGAACAGAATTTCCTTTATAACCACCGGGCAGGCATCGGCATCTACCCATATTTTCATAATAATTGTTCCTGGATTCTTGATTCTTTAGTTATCTTTATTTTCGTAGCAGAGTATTTGTGTCCGGTATCATGTTCCTAAAACAAGGGATAACACGAGTTAATCATTGTGAATATCATCTTCAGGCCGGCCGTATTTCTTTGCGGTAAATGTAAGCACAAAAAGAGCAATACTGAGAATTAATATTGAGCCTGAAATAACCAGTAGCAAATAAAGATGGAAAGGATCCGATACCTTTTGCACATCAATAACAAGGTGACGGGAAAGAGCGGTGATTGCGATAAATATCAGGAATTGTACTGGCAATCTGTGAGTTTTGAAGTAAATGCCAATCATTGCACCCAGTTCAAGGTAAATGAAAAGCAACAGGATATCTTTAAGCGCTGCATACCCTTTCTCCATCATCCCCATATATTCGTAGATTGCGGACCAGACTACGGTTCCGCCGATTATAAATAATGCGAGGAAATGAAAAACATCAACGAGGGTATTGCCAACTTTTTGTACTTTTTCCATCTCTTTATTCATAGTGTTATCCTGTTATCAATTGAATGATATTAAGGAGAGAATACAAGGGAAATTTTTCTGAATAAACTATTTTGGGAAAATAAATATTAAAAACGATATTCATCACTCCACAACCTATTAAATACAAAGCTGGAAAGTTATATACACATTGTATTGGTATTTTCTATAGAACTGATACTCAGATGAAGCTTTCATTTCTTAACAAAAAATACAAACCTACTCTGCAGAAAAAAAGATATCAGCATAACAGCTTAAAGCAGTACTGTTACTATCATCGGTGTCGGTCATCACTGCTACTACATGAACAGAAGTAATTTCCTCGCCAAATACCGATTTCAGGTCCTCATAGACGTTACGCTTTTCATGCAACCAGGTTCCTGTTGGGTCTTCAGCAAATTTCAGGGCAAACATTTTTACTGAGTCTCCAGCGTAAGCATTATCCCAGAAGCTGCCGGCTGCCGACTGATTAGCCCAGACATTACGAACTGCCCTGTGGTTTCAGAAAAGCAATCCGCCATTGATTAGCAGGTAAACCCTGGCGGCATAGTCATCACCGGATTTTACTTTGTCATTGCCTGTATCTAACCTGTTGTCAATTCTCCAGCGCCAGTTCAGATAAGGAAAATCCTTGAGATTTATGGTCTGTCTGTTGTCGATACCTGAGGCACTGGAGCGACTGACTGCCTGTAAAACTCACTCTGCCTCCAGTTAGTTCTACTACTTGATAAGAAGTCTTGTCTCTGAAGGCTTTTTCATCCCATCAGCTTAGTCCTTTTTGATTTAGAATTGGAACGATATCATGGGCAAATGAGTCTGCTATGACAGCAGAGGGAAAAAAATACTGCAGCATAGAGTATCCAATGACAATGATAAAACAGGTATTTAGTACACTACCATGCCGCTGCAGTAGCCTGTTGCCAGTTCGCCTGCCAGGAGGCAGGAGTCGTTGATTCGGAAAGTAAACAATTACTCGTAATACAGGGATAAAGTTCGCTGTAATTTTGTACGTTAGTGCCCTGCACGCGGTGGTTTATATGTCGGGGCTCCAGCTGGTCAAGCCGTTCCAGTCCTGCCACAGCGATAAGCTCAACCAGGGATTCAATCATGGCGGCATGATAATGGGCCACCCGTTTTGATTTGTGGTCTATGTCCAGTGCCTTGAAACGTGCCGGGTTCTGTGTCGCAATACCTGTAGGACAATGATCAGTATTACAGCTTCTGGACTGAATGCAACCCAGTGCAAGCATCATTGCACGGGCCGAGTTTACAGTGTCAGCACCAAGTGCAATTAATCTGAGCATATGAAAAGCAGACAGTGCTTTTCCGGAAACTATCAGCCTGATTCGATCGCGCAGGCCTGAACCAATCAGTGCATTATTGACAAAAATAAGAGCATCGCGAAGCGGCATGCCTACTGAATTCGCCAACTCAACCGGGGCCGCTCCTGTACCACCTTCTCCGCCGTCAATTGTAATGAAATCGGGATAGATATCAGACTCAAGCATAGCCTTGCAGATAGATAAAAACTCCACTTTGTTGCCAATACATAGCTTAAACCCTACCGGTTTACCACCTGACAATTCACGCAACCTGGCAACGAACTCAAGCAGTCCAACAGGATTATCGAATGCACTATGCGCTGGTGGAGAGATGACATCCTGCCCCATTGGCACGTGCCTGATTTCTGAGATTTCCCGGGTTAATTTTGCCGCAGGCAGAATACCGCCGTGACCGGGCTTTGCGCCCTGGGAAAGCTTGATTTCGATCATCTTAACCGCATCATGAGCGGCTTTTTCAGAGAATTTTTTTTGATCAAAATTTCCTTCTGCATCACGGCATCCAAAATAGCCGGTACCAACCTGCCAGACCAGGTCACCGCCTCCTTCGAGATGATAGGGACTGATCCCGCCTTCACCCGTATTATGAGAAAAACCGCCCATCTTTGCTGCTTTATTAAGGGCGAGGATAGCGTTCTTGCTTAACGCACCATAACTCATTGCAGAAATATTTAGCGGTGATGCTGCATAGGGTTTTTTACATTCAGTTCCACCGAAAATCACCCTCGGATTACTGTCTGATAGCACTTTTGGACTGAGCGAATGGTTGATCCATTCATAGCCGTTGCGGTAAACATCAAACTGAGTGCCGAATGGTCTTGTATCATTACTTTTCTTGGCACGTTGATAGACCAGGGAGCGAAACTCCCTGTTGATGGGGGTGCCATCAAGATCAGACTCAACAAAGTACTGTTGAATCTCCTTGCGAACGGATTCAAATAAATATCGGCCATGGCCAACGACCGGATAAATCCTCAAGATGGTATGATGTTTCTGAACAAGGTCATAAATGCCAAGTAAAATCAGCGGCAGAGTGATAATGAAGAGCCAGTTTGCAGGTTGCCAAAGCTGGCCCAAAGCGACGATGACAGCAGAAGACACCACCGAAATAGAAATAAATATTTGTTTTGCTGTCATGCCTCACATCTCCTCATTTAGTTCTTGATATTATTTTTGTTCAGAATTCGGCCGATATAGCACTGATCAGACGAACGGATTTCATTCTCATCCGCTAATTACTAAAGTTGACCCTAAAACATTCGGTCAAGTTCCCTGTCATCAGTTTCAGCTGAAGATAATATTAATTTCTATTTCGGGGGTGAGTATTGATATTTGACGGTTTATCAAACCTCAGGAAAGGCTGAGGTGTTTTTTGTTTTCTCAGGGGAGATTTAACATTGCCGGATACAGGCAGAGATACAATATCTGGGCCCTGGTCGATATGTAGCGTGAGGAGGATGCGGGGATAAAAGATGCTCCCGGGAACTGATGTAATCAGCTCCCGGATATTTCTTGAGTATTTGCTAAAGCTCCACCCTATGCGTACTGTGGACCTAATCCCATACCCCAGAGTATTACTGTAGTAGCAATTATACCTACCATGGTTACCAGGCCTACTGTCAGTACACCACTAGCCAGGATAAAGCCTTTCTCTGGTTCAATGTTCAGAACAATAGGGATCCCAATGTACATTTGATAAACGGTGTAGCCCATTGCCGTCATGCCGACAAGCATGATCAGCCATGGGATAGGAATCAATGCGATAACGCCACTGAGAAAAAGTGGTGTCACTATTTGCGTTGCAATCAATACAGACTTCTCGATACTAACTTCTGCATCAAATGTTGAGGCCATCCAGTGAATCGAACGCCCCACTATGTATATCGCCAGCAGAGAAAAGAGATAAAAACCGATGGCCATAGGGAGCGTACTAGCTGCTGTCAGGTGGAAGGTTTTATCTCCAATAGTCCAGCCAACTTTCGTGGCACCGATGAATGCGCAAACCGGCGGAATCGCAGCGAGCAATAAGATATGTTTAACATAACATTCAATCAAACTGCATTGTGTATCACGAACGGCTTCCCACTCTTTCTTAGGCTCAGTAAATACTCCGATAACATGCTGTAACATCTTGGCGATACTCCTTTAGCTTAGTTCTATTCGTTATTTTAATAGTGAATCTAAATATGCACTTTTTATCAGGTAATTTATAGAAAAAATTGTACAAATGCAAAGCATGCATAGTAGTTATCTGCAATCTGGCCTGTAGTATTTCCACAGTCTGCCTGGACCAGCAGCTTCGCATTATCAGAAAATATTTCTATTGCAGAGTAAAGTCAACAAAACCATGGGCTGTAAGGTTTTATTCTTCAGGAAAATATGGGGAAATCGTTAATCTTGTCGGATTTTTCAGGTAGAAATGTTATGTGGAACAGACATTAGCGCTGTTTTACCCCTTCAATGGTGGCTGATAGCACGAAATCTTCGACATTTTTACCTGGCACCCAGTCACGAATAAATTCTCGTGATTCGTCCTTGGGTTCGATACTTACTTTTTCAAAGCCCGACTGCCGCATAATTTCGATCAGGTCACCAATCAGTGCGGCACCGCCAACACAGGCGGAATGCAGGTAGGGATCGTTACTCATAGATTCAGGAAGTTCTGTGGTTGCCACTACATCTGAAATCGCCAGCCTGCCACCAATCTTCAGCACCCTGTACATTTCCCTGAATACCTGGGATTTATCGGGTGACAGGTTAATAACACAATTTGAGATTATGACATCAATACTGTTATCGGCAACCGGAAGATGCTCAATTTCGCCGAGGCGAAACTCTACCTGGGTAAATTTCCCCTTGTTCGCATTAGCTCTTGCCTTGCTGATCATTGTCGGCGTCATATCAACGCCAATGACATGCCCTTCTGCTCCGACTTCCTGTGCTGCAAGAAAGGCATCGAAGCCGCCTCCGCTGCCCAGGTCGAGAACAGTTTCTCCTTCATTCAGACTAGCTATTGCGCGCGGATTACCGCAGCCGAGTCCCATGTCCGCACCATCCGGTACAATGTTTTGATCTTCCTGAGAATAACCCAGCCTTGAGGAAATAATGGTGTTAATCTGTGCATCATCTGATACCCCGCAACAGGAACTGGCTTCACCGCAACAGCTACCGTTAGAATCTGCCTCCGCCACTTCAGCATAAGCATCTCGTACTTTCTGTCGTATTTCATCTGCATGCTGATGGTTTGTTTGCTCGTTCATTGTGACTCCAAAATCATTATTGTGAATTAAATCAAATTAATTGAGATGATGCCTCGCCTGTTATGAGGTCAATCGCCAGCGATGCAAATCCTCAATCTCATCGACATCCCAAAGCGGCTGCAGCTGTTCGTAACTTGCTTCGCCAGCCGCCAATTGCTGAAGGCTTTGTGCAAGGACATTCTGACTTCCCCAATCGATACCAATAAACCAGGAAATGTCCACCCTGCTTGCACCAATTAACACATAACCGCCATCTTCAGCTGGGCCGAGAACTGCATCAAGACCTTTCTCAAGCACACAGAAAGCCTGTTTAAGGTATGCTGCAGTCATTACCGGGCAATCAGTTCCGATGAGTATACAGTAACTGGTATTATCCAGTGATTGCTTAAGCGCATGGAACATTCTTTCACCGAGCTCTTTGCCTGTTTGTGAACGAATCGGTATTCCATATTGATCAGCCAAAGACTGAAACATAGGATGTTCAATATCACCTGAAACATATAACTCAAGTTCAGCTAAACCGGATCTTGCAACCATCCCGACTGTTGTATTCACCATTTTCTGGTAAATACGAAGTGCCTCTTGATCACCGATGCTGCGGGCGAGCCTGGTTTTTACACTGCCTTCGACAGGTTCCCTGGCAAACACGATGATTTTTCCTGTCAGGTAGGTGAATTGGTCTTCAGCCATAACGTATGCAGAGTTTCTCTGCGGGCACGCCGAAGAAATACGCTGCGCGCAGTAACCACATCAGGAAAATGGTTCGAAGGACACCGTTCTGTTCCCATCGCCGACTTGATGTCACCAGTTTCTCACGTAAAGAAACTGGCGCCTGAAACTTTTTCAGCATTTTTGAAATCTCAACATCTTCCATCAGGCACTGATCAGGAAAGCCGCCGACCTTATCAAACAGATCGTGATGGATAAATATTGCCTGGTCACCTGTGGCAATACCGGTAAGCCTGGAACGAAGATTCATCATTGATTCTACAATTCTCAAAGACCAGTTACTGCCGCTTAAGCGGATGTCGAATCTGCCCCATGTCGAAGCGCCATTTGTCAGTGCATTCTCAATTAATTCATCTGCATAATCAGGAGCCTGGCTATCAGCATGAAGAAACCAGAGAACATCGCCATTGGCTATCCTGGCACCGGCATTCATCTGCCTGGCTCGCCCTGCCGGAGCTTCTAACAGATAGTCAACAAGTGGACGGGCAATGCAAACAGTTTCATCTTCACTACCACTGTCAACCAATATCAATTCGTGACCTCTATCTCGATATTCCTGCAGTTCATGCAACAGTCTACCGATATTCTCAGCCTCGTTACGTACCGGGATGATAATGGAGATTTTCATCAGTTACACTTGCTTTCCTTTAACCTTCCCATTCATGTTTAAGCTGCATTACAAGGCACCGCTGCAACTGCAGCCCTGTCCTGCTGTGCATCCATAGCAGTGGTCACCTGTTACAATTGGATTACCTGTTAATTCATCGTAATCTATCTTACTGAGATGCGTTTTGTGCTGGCCAGCTGCCTTCAGCGGTAACCCGAGCATCTGGTTGAAATCACAATCATAGACATAACCCTGCCAGTCGACGCTAATCAGGTTACGACACATCACTCCCTGCAAATTTGATGCCTGGTAGGATTCTTTCAGCAACAGCATGTAATTATCGAACTGTCCTTTGGATACCAGCATACTGCCAAAGCGCATAATAGGCATATTAACGAGAACAAACAGCTTGTTGAATTCCACTGCTTCTCGTTGTTTCAGCTCACGTTTGTAGTCTGCCTCGAGAGATAGCTGCGGCGGTGGCAGAGAAGGACCTTGCGGATTGTACATAAGGTTTAGCTTGAGACCGCTGCCTTCAATACCATAGCCGAGTGCATTCAGTTTACGAATTCCATCGATGCTTGACTGATAGACCCCCTTGCCTCGCTGTGCCTCTACATTGTCCTTCAGGTAACAGGGCAATGACGCAACCACTTCAACCTGGTGCTCAGCAAGATACTCAGCCAGGTCTTCCTGTCCCGGCTCATTCAGTATGGTCAGGTTACACCGATCAATGACATGCACGTCTAACTCTCTTGCTGCTTTAACCAGGTAACGAAAATGTTCATTCATTTCCGGTGCACCACCGGTCAGGTCAAGCACCTTAATATTTGTTTTGTCCAGAAAATCGATCAAGTGGTCAACCGTTTCACGATCCATCTGCTCTTTACGTTTTGGCCCGGCATCGACATGACAATGCTGACAGGTCTGATTGCACAGGTATCCAAGATTTACCTGCAGGATTTCCAGCCGTCCACGCTGAATAGCAGGGAAATCTGTCTCTTTCAATAATGGTAAAGTTGCTATCATGTTTATCGTTTGCTATTAAATTATCAGGGGAATAGTTTGTTGATCCAGCCAACTATTTTACGTGTACGCTGACTAAATAACTTCTCACCGTAAAAAGTATTCACTGTTCTTCGGCTAACCTGTGCCAGCGTTGGATAGGCATGAATAGTGGCTGAAATATCACTAATCTTCAATCCTGCCTGCATTGCCAGAACCATTTCATGTATCAGCTCACCGGCATGCGGTCCCAGTATTGTCGCACCGAGTATTTTACCTTTGCGGCAGACCAGTTTCATTTCTCCAGTAGTTTCCACCTCGGTCAGAGCACGATCAATGTCACTAAAGGAAAAGCGCAGGATATCAGCTGACACTCCCTGCGCCAGTGCCTGCTGTTCAGTCATACCTACTCTTGCCAGTTCAGGATCACTATAAGTAACCCAGGGAACAACTCGATAATTAGTTTTCTTAGGAAATCGAAATATCGCATTACTGATGACGATGCCGGCCTGGTATTCCGCCATGTGGGTAAAGGGATAAGGTCCGCTTACGTCACCGCAGGCATAGATATGTTTAGACGAGGTACGCATACGCCGATCAACCTTTATACCTGTGTTATCAAATTCGACCCCGGCAAAGTCGAGCCCCATGCCATCCACATTCGGTTTTCTGCCGACGGCAACCAGTAATGCATCGGATTCAATCTCTTCTTCACCATTTGATTGATGCTTGCAGCGGATACGATAAAGACTATCGGATAGGCTGACCTGCTCCGCCGAGGTTGAAACAAGAATCTCGACACCTTCCTCTTTCAAGTGGTCGCTGAGCATAGAGCTGATTTCACTATCTTCCTGTGGTAACAGGTGAGGTAAGCGCTCGATTATTGTCACTGCGCTGCCCAGCCTGGCAAAAGCCTGTGCCATTTCTACCCCAATAGCGCCGCCACCCAGCACGGTTAATCTAGCCGGCAGTTTACGCAAAGAAAAAATGCTTTCATTTGTCAGGCAAGGGACTTCGTCAAGTCCTGGGATCGGTGGGATAAACGGGCTGGAACCGCTGGCAATAACAAACCGCTTTCCATGAATCTTTTCTCCATTAACTTCAACGGTATGTGGATCAATAAAGCTTGCATGCCCGAAAACAACTTTGGCGCCATACCCCCTGAATCGCTCGGGATCATCGTGTGGCTGAATCTGGTCAATAACCGATTGGACATGGTCACTGACAGCACCAAGATCAACCTCGGGTTCAACAGGCTTAAGTCCAAATTCATTGCCCCTGCGCATCAGTGATGCAACTTTTGCTGCATGAATCAGTGTTTTACTCGGCACACAGCCGGTATGCAGACAATCACCGCCGAGTTTGTCTCTTCTTTCTATCAACGTAACCTTGAGACCCAGCTGTGCTGCGACGCTGGTGACGATCAGGCCACCTGTCCCACCACCGATAACTACCAGGTCCCGCTTGTCCATTCGTTGTTGCCCTTCTAGTAAGAATATTTAGTTAAATCTATACGTTTTGAGAACACTTCATAATCAATAGGTTCCCTTTACTGGAAATAAATTCGTATCACCCGGTTTTGATCGACAGGCGATAAAGCACTTTATCTTTCTAGCGGCTTTCCAGCTATCAGAACTGGCTATGGGGATAGTCGGAAGGTAAAGGACACAATGTAACAACCTGGCTGTCGTTGAAACTGGAAATCTACTTAGGAGTGGTTTGGTCTGGATTAGATGGTTTACCAAGCACATTTACGGCAATGTAATTAGTAGCCATCATAATAGACTTGACTGGATTCTTCTTGCAGTAGTCACTGATTAAGACATATATCTCTGGTATACCCTTTTCTCTAAGAATATCTTTCTTCAGGATAGTGGACATATTGAATCCAGTTAAATATCCATCTACCCATGTCTTGTATATAAACTGTGGAGTACCGCCTGCATTTTCTGCTACTACCCAGTCTCCACAGGAATCTGTTCCTGCACCGGTTACCGTAACCATCATGCCGTGCCCAGACGCACTAAACATTACAGCCAATAATAGAAATATCCTCACTATATGTTTCATCTACAACCTCTTAGTATTAAGACTAATAAGGATAGCGACGGCGGTACATTGACACTACCCACTATAAAAAATATTGACACACCAAAGTTTAAAAAAGCGCGGCAATGGTTCCTTCTTATTAATTACTTATCAAAGTCATCATTGTAGTTCTGATCAGGGGCAACACTCCACGAGTCAATCTGCTGATCCCCTTCTCCCAAGTCCCACTTACCATTGCCCATGTATTTTGCACCAAGATCCTGTATCTCGCCAGGTGTTCGAGTCGTCTTCACGCCAGTTGGCCCTTCGTATCCTGTTAGAATGGTATCAGAACGATACCCGTTAATCATGTAAACGCCCGGTGGTAGTGCCATTTCAAATCCTCACTGTTTAACTAAATGTATATTAATTCGATCGTTCATTTGATCTAAACTCTCGCTTCTGACTGCCTGCTGCTTGGATAATTGTAAACAATTGCCGCGCCATATTTACTAGAGGGGCAAGTTCAGCAGTAATCTGTTCGGGTTATTGCCATTTTATCTGTCCTTTTCCCTGGTCCCCGACATGCACCTGTTTGTCATCAAGGCGTGAGTAGCAATCAAATACCGGATCACTATATATCAACCCATGTAAGTAGATTTGCTTCTTTAGATCTTCATAGAAATTGTTAGACGCTGGTCTGTTGTGTAAGTGCCAGAAGTGGGCGGACAAGAATTCATGCGTTGCGAAACGACCATCATGAGTAATCAGTTGGCTGCGCAATGTCTGAATAGCAATAGTGCATGTGTTGATGTCAGGACTGCCATCTAAGCTACGGGTAATAATGATGATTTGTTTGACTGGATCGTACCTGGCGATGTCTCCATAGTAGCGGATACTCTTATAGTCATTCTTGAACTTCTGTTTATTCTTCTGCTGGTCGTGATTCAGGGTGTGACTTAATCTGTGCATGCCAAGATCAAGCATACTGGCTGGCTCTTTCTTGAGTATGTCCAGTGCGTCCTCTGCTGCAGCAACAACCGGTAGTAGAGCGAGAATTAGAATTATCAGTTTATTCACATAGCCCCCTTCGCAATTGCTACGAATACTGCCACGAATGATGAATTAGTTGAATGAGAAATTCAGTCTGTAAATGAAGATATATTACAATTCACACCGCAGCGAACTAGATGTATGTCGATAGAACGATTTAACGCATGTTTTGCATCGACCGGTTGAGCCGACACTCGCTAGGAGACATAACCTGCAATACCTCTTGAAATCTCTTGACGCTCTGCATGCCATTTTGTCAAAACGAGAGCATTTAGAGAAACAGTGCTCGAGAGCATGCACCGCCTCTCGCAGGGCATTGACAATAGGTGCTTATCCAGCTGCAACTTGTGTTACCTTTCAGGTCCTTGTTGACTCTTTCAGTTACTTAGATAAATGATATAAGCT
>NODE-726-length-11468-cov-12.8323_pt1 | contig 11468 bp, 13 predicted proteins | sample MGYA00139097_ERZ477577 | MGnify/ENA metagenome assembly ERZ477577 | reverse complement strand
GGGGACTGGGGACTGGAGACTGGAGGCTGGAGACTGGAGGCTGGAGGCTGGGGGCTGAGGATTTTTAAAGATTTTACCAGCCCCCAGTCCCCAGCCCCCATCAACCGCCCCAAAACCCCATCAACCGCCCCTACCCCTCCTTACATTTTTCAGCCAGCTCTTCCAGACGCTCAAAATCCAGGATTTCCACTGTCTTGCCGGAGACACTGATCAGGTCGTCTTCAGAAAGTTTTCGCAGGGTCCGTGAAAGCGTTTCGCTCACCGTTCCCAGGTTGGAAGCCAACTGGCTCTTCGAGATAGGTAGTTCTACAGAGGCTTTCACACCTTCTGAGAGAACCATAAGGTAACGCGCAAGACGAGACGGGACATCCTTGAACGTCAGGTCTTCTATCTGGTTGGCGAACTGCCTGAGGAACTTTGAAAGGCCAGCGATCATGTTGATGGAGATCCTGCCATTATCCATCAACAGGTTAAGAAACCCTTCTTTAGGCAGGAACAGCAGCTTTGAAGATTGTAGTGGTTCAGCGTAGGCCGGGTACAAACCATCAGCGAAGATAGCGGCCTCGGCAAAGGTGCCGCCAGGGTGGATAATATGAAGAATACGCTCCTTACCCTCCGGGGAGAGCTTGTAAACTTTAACTTTACCGTCCAGGACCACAAAAAAACCAACGGCCTTCTCACCATCGGAAAAAAGCAATTCACCTCGAGAAGAATCACGGACCCGCGCGATCCCCATTAAGGCCTCTATATCAACGTCGGAAAGACCAGCAAAGAAAGGACAGGTTTTAAGTATTTGGGAGTAGTTCATTGATGGCCTCTGATAGGTTGTAGAAGTAGTTTTACTCAGTCATTCTAACTGCATTGATTGATTCAGCCAACAGCTAAAGAGGGAACTAAGGTGAAATCTGACAAAAAATGATATCATTTAGAGAACTAATCAGATGTCTCTTGGAGGACAAATATGAAACTCATCTTAATCACAGCCCTTGCATTGCTTACACTTTTCAGTCAGCCAATTGCTTCATTCGCCCTGGATGACAAGCTTGCTTTTTCGGGTCTTACATCCACTCGAGCAATTTATGATGTCAGGAGTAATGACGAGAAGAAACTGCAGTTCATCTTCAAGGTGATTCGAGATACTTACGATGGGGCCACTCAGCAAGGAGTCAAACAAACCACTATCGTCAGCATGCGGGGGCCAACTGTGAGATTGTTAGTTCGAGAACGTCAGGGAGATAAAGTTTTGCAGCAAGAGACGGTAGGTCTGATCAATGAACTTACCGAGCGAAACATTCGCCTTGAAGCCTGTGGCTATGCGCTCAACCTGTTTGGTGTAGAGCCTGAGGATCTTTATGCAGGCATCCACGCTGTTGGCAACAGCCTGAACTCGGTGGTGGGGTATCAAACTAAAGGATATGCTTTGGTGCCTATGAATTGAATTAAAAATCAAGTTATCCAGCGCTGAAAAAAAGTAGTCTTCCAGGCTTGACCTGGGAGTTCATGGCAATCGTCAAGTGCAGATCATATAATTCTAGACACAATAAAAACGGATTATTTGCAAATAACGTTGATCCCTGAAAAAAGGCCAGTGTCATGACATAGACACTGGCCAGACGTTCAGTCCGGGTCTATTCTTTAATCTTGCTCGCTTCATCAGTAACGGGCTCATCCGCATTGGCAGCAAAGTCCTCGTCCGTCCTGCGAAGGATCACGAACTCCCCGTCAGCCCCGGAGAAGAGCCCCTTCTCCGGGCCCTCTTCACGGGTATTGGTTAACTCGAGGGGCTCAATCCCAGAGCAACCGGAAAATATCAGCAACGCCAAAAGCCAAGGTATTAATCGCCCGAACATCTGCAAAGGTTTCATCAGAACTTGACCCTTGTTCCAACTGTAAACACGTTAAGGTCCTCTAGATTCGGCTCAACGTCGCGATTGAGCGAGAAATTCCGGAACTGGGCATAGAGTTCAGCGCCGTAATCATTAAATTGCTGAACAGCAGCGATACCAAATGAATTTCCATCATCATTTTCGGTCGTAAGATTATCGGACCAGGCATAATCAACACCAAAGGAAGTCTTGCCATAAGAGACAAGATCTGTTCTCCAGCCAATCTTGGCGTAGACGTTGCTGGGATCGCTCTGGCGATCGACCTCCTGCATTCCGCCAGAGAGAGTAAAGTTCAACCCCGTGTCCTCATGCAGTATGGAAAACGAACCATCGTATTGGTAGTCTGAATCCTCGCCATTTTTTTCTGTGTTGATGTAAGCGATAGCGGCAGCGGTTCCTACCTGAAAGCCATAGCCTTTGCCGCCCCACCACAAAGAAGTATCCCAGCGCTGATCACTGATCCATGACGCAGAGAGGTAAGCACCTTTGAACTTCGGTGTGTCATAACGCAGTCTGTTTTTACGGCTCAAGCCATCAAAATCTTTGAACGCATCGGAAACCTTGATATTTGACAATTTGTCATCACTGGACTGAACGAACAACATCCCCCCGGCAATATCTGAAATGCTGGCGTATTGGACCACATCAGTCCCGGAGAGATCGACCTCAGCAGTGTTGTTCGAGGAGGTATCGCCTTTGCCGAGGAAAAGCGTGCCGAAACGTTTACTCGACAATGATATATCCGCATATCGTTGATCGAAAGAATCGTCGGTCTCCATGTCGTCCTGATTGACTTTTGAGGAGTTATTCGGAGAAAACCCAAGTTCCATTCTCGTACCAAGGGTCAAATCGTCATTCAGCACTGCGGTACCAACCAGACGGAACCGGCTGCCGCTTGCGGAGTTGTCAACAAAGTAGGCTTCCGTATCAGCTCCATCGTCAACAAGGTTCACGGCTCGATTAACCTGACCCGAGATGGCCAGCTTGACCTTGTCCGATCCAGAGGTAACGGCCTTTTCGACTGTAACAAGACTGGCCGTCTTCATTTCATCGGCAACAGCCTTGGCGGACATGGCCTGGGCCTGGGCATCGGCCGTTGTTTTCTTGAGCTCAGCCACTTCCTGTTGCAACATTTCCAACTGTTGTTGTTGTGCCTTGATCAGGTTCTCCAACCTTTCAACGGTTTTGACATCGACAGTTCCACCCGCGGAAAACGCCGTCCCTGCAAAAGGGAGCTGGAAGGCAATTAACAATCCAACAAAACCGATAAACACTTTTCGTTTCAATTCTGTCACTTTTGAAACCTTTCTCTTAGTCATTGCATATCCTCCCTTATTTTGAAACAGACGAATAGTCAGCTGTTCTGCCAAACGATTTTTGAGACCTATGAACAGTAAAATGGAAGAAGGCCCTATTGAACATGTGAATGCTATCATCTGTCGCAATTTTTTCCAGTCTACACAGATAAGTCACAACCTTCTGTCAGGAGAGATCCGGGAGCACTGCACCGACTCGATGATCTGCTGGAGCGTAACCATCACTAAAGCAAGATTCAGAACAAGACAAAACAAAAGGGCTGCAACCCATTAAGGTTACAGCCCTATTAATTTTATGGTGCGAAGGGGAGACTCGAACGCCCACGTCAAACTGACACTAGACCCTGAACCTAGCGTGTCTACCAATTCGCTACTGCGGTAGCGAGAAGTGATTGTTTAATCGTATCAATGGCTTGGCTCATAAAAAAACACTCTGAAATCACACCAAATCATACTGGAGGTGTGACGATGAGGCACAAAACATTACACATTGAGCGCACGACCGTTTTCGTCTCGACAGTAGTGATTTATAAGAAAGCAAATCGGCCCTTAGAAACTCAGCAGAAGGATCGGATTCTTGAACATGAGGCCCCCTTTTGGTGTTTATCCACAAACAAGACATTGCCAATTGTATCCGGTCATAAGGGTAGGTCAAAGAAGAGGGGGTCTTATTTATATTCCTATGTTGCTTGGGCGTCCGCAGATTGGCTGAAATGCGAAAATCTTACTGATCCTGCAATTCAGGAAAGTCAAAGACCTCTCACCAGTCGTGATTTATGAAAAACAGCTCGATGCCTTTCTGGTTTCGACCAAACCTGACACTCACTGCCAGATCAAGTCTGAGTGACTATTCTTTGTTGGCCTAATGAAGCCTCTCTGGTGATAATGTAAAACTATGTCGTCCTCAGGCCTTCCCAATAAAACCGCATCCAGCTTTGCCACCCCGTTGGTCATGTTCAGCGTACTCGCCACCGGGATCGGCCAGTCGATGACCTTTACCCTGTTGGCGCCTCTCGGTCGCGAAGTCGGTTTTGCGGAGATCCAGGTCGGCCTGATCATCTCCTGTTCGTCCCTTGCTTTCACCTTGACCAGCCCGTTATGGGGGCGCAAGAGTGACCTTTGGGGTCGCAAGCCGGTACTGCTGTTGGGGATGGTCGGTTACACTCTGGGCGCCGCTCTCTTCGCCGCTGTCTTCACTTTTGGCCTTAAAGGACTGCTTTCCGGGATGACGCTCTACCTTCTAGTCATCTCAGCACGGGTCTTGATGGCTTCGCTGATGTCGGCAGCTCCCAGCGCCGCCTCGGCCTACATCGCCGACACCACCAGCGCAGAGCAACGCGTCGCAGGGATGGGACGCCTGGGTGCGGCCAGAACTCTTGGCGCAATCCTCGGTCCGGCCACCTGCGGCATTCTCGCCACTATCGGCCTGCTGACGCCCCTCTACATAGGCGTCGCTATCGCCTTGGTCAGCACGATCCTGCTAGTCATCATATTACAGGAGCCTCCCCTCTCAGTCCCTCGTTCAGCGCCCAGGCAGAAGTTGAAACTGTTAGACAAACGCTACTTCCCATACATCCTAGTCGGGTTCCTGACATTCCTTGCCTTTTCAATGACAAGTCAGACTATGGGCTTCTACATACAGGATCGTTTCGTCCTTGATGGCAAGGACACCGCCCAAGCTCTCGGGTCTGGGATGATGGTTGCCGCTTGTATGTCATTCTTTGCCCAGGCTTTTCTGGCGGGTCGATTGAAATTGACCCCGATTCGGCTGATGACCTTCGGCCTGCCAATATTGATGACCAGCTACGGCTTGCTCTTGTTTGCCGACAGCATCGCGACGCTGGTCATCTTTTTGGGGGTGTTGGGGTTAGGACTGGGCATGGTCTCGCCGGGGTTTACCGCCGGGGCTTCTTTAGCGGTCGGCCCCAATGAACAAGGAGCAGTCAGCGGGTTGGTTTCCTCCTGCCCAGCGGCAGGATTTGTGCTGGGACCGATTCTCGGTACCAGTCTGTACCAGATCGATCACACCCTGCCGTATATCTGTTCCCTTGTGCTGATGTTGCCGCTAACTGTTTATGTCTGGTGGTTTGGTCGGAGGGAGAGACGCTGAGGGATATGAGTGATGGGCACATTAGCCTAGGTCTGCTTATAAATCCTGCATTCCAGTAGCGCTGAAAGCTTTCTGGCAGTAGTGATCTGTAAGAAATTGGCTAATTCAATAATCAAACCAAACATGCATGTTTATCCAAGTATCCCAACCGTTAGAATCCGACTCACGAGGCCCGTTTTTTTCCCAAAAGTGTCTAGGTAAATCAACATGTAACGATACTCAAATATTCGCCCACCAAGGTGGAAACTGGGTTTAAAAAAATCGATGAAGGCTTAACTGCGGCATATCGTTCGGTGCACCCCAGCCTTTAAAAAAAGAGAAACACAAAACGAAGAGCCAAATACCTGACATTTGTAGCTAAGACCTTAGTCTCAATACCTTTGCTCACCATAAATATCTATTTGTCTAATTGCGCAGGGATCGCTTTGTGAGACGTTAGTTGTGTAGCCCTTTTATATGTAGTGTTGCTGTGATTTTGTCACGAAAAGGATCAGGAACTTACAACGTGGAAAGGAGACTTGTTATGGTTAATCACAAAGCGAACATAGGAGTCGTTATTACGAAATTTTTGGTAATAACAACGATTTTTACCACGGCTATCGCTACCCCTGCCTGGGCAGGGAAAGGACGTGGGCCCGGCATTTCACCACTTTCCGAAGAGGAAGTGGTGGAACTCACTTTTATGCGGGAAGAAGAGAAGTTGGCCAGGGATGTCTATCTGGAGATGCACCGCCTATGGTATGCCACCAACGTATTTAGTAGAATTGCTACTTCCGAGCAGAGACACATGGATACCATGAAGAAAATGCTGGATAAGTACGGCCTGTATGACCCGGCACTCGGTGCTGAGGAAGGAGAGTTTGAAAATGACTTATTGCAAGACAAGTATTATGAACTTATCACCGATGGTTCCGCTTCTTATGTTGCCGGACTCTTGGTTGGCGGGTTTATTGAAGAGCTCGACATGATCGACATCCAAGAAGCGATTGATGTCACAGAACATCTCGATTTAATTAATGCTTATCTGCACCTGCTTGAAGGCTCCAAGAACCATCTCAGGGCCTTTGTTAGCGCACTGGAAGCACAGGGGGATACCTACGTCCCCGTGCTTATCTCTCAGGAATATTTTGATGCCATTATGATGGGGCTGTGAAAAATATGCTTGCGAATTAAGGCGGGAACTTCGGTGTATGCCCGTCAATTTTTACCTATTCTTTATCAATTCTCACAAGTCCTGCATTATGGAAAAGGCCACCAAGGATCCAACCCTGGTGGCCATAGTTTTTGTGTATTAAAGAGCTTCCTGAATACCTCTATCAATAAGAAGCTTTTTTTCTTCTCGTAAGTCGTAACTTTTGAGAGGATTTCGATGAGTTGCTTCCCCCACCTCCAAAAAACCTGCACACTAAGGATGTCGGCGCAAACCGTAAAAAAACTCCTATTACTTCCTTTGAACTAACCGGCTGGTCCAAGATTGACAGTGTTATATGAGCTGCTATACCTGTTGATAATCCCACGTGAATCACCGAGGAATTAAGCCCATAATTAACCTGGTGGCAAGCGACATCACTTTGCCACTTATGTCAAAAGGTATATTGCAATAAGGAAAGGAGAGATCCGATGAAAAGAGCTCTGGTCTTGTTCAGCGTGTTCTGTTTAGCCGCAGTCTTGGCACCCCCGGTCCAAGCAGGAGATAATGTCAAGGATGGTGTTTTCATCCATATCAGCCATGGCAGCGACGATCCGCACCGGCTGCTCATGGCACTCAACATGGCCAAAATCATGGCAGACGATCACGATGTCCTTGTATATATTGACATCAAGGGCGTGGATGCGGTTCTCAAGGATTCTCCCGACATCACCTATTCCCACTTTCCGTCTTCCCGGGCACAGTTCGGCGCGCTGCTCAAGCAGGAGGTGACATTGATGGTCTGCCCGGGGTGCCTCAAGGCGGCGGGGAAATCCAAGGAGGATGTTGCCGACGGGATACAGATAGCTGACAAGAAAGCCTTTTTCGATTTCACTAAGGGGAGAATCCTGACCCTTGATTATTGAACGTCAGACAGCAACCATCTTTCTACGAAAGGAAATTCCTGTGAAATTGCTCTCTCGAAGCCTCTGTTTTTTAACAGTCTTTTTGCTGCTGTCTATTGGTAACGCCGGGGCGCAAGGGATCACCGTCCAGGACGCCTGGATTCGTGGCGTTCCCCCGTCTGCAACAACCACAGCCGCTTTTATGACAATCCACAATGCCGGATCTGACGAAGCCGTCCTGAAATCAGCGGACTGTGACATCGCAGAGACCGTCCAAATCCACACCATGGAACAGGTCGGCGAAATCATGAAAATGAAGGAGGTGAGCGAACTCCGTATCCCTGCCGACGGGCAGGCGATCCTCGCTCCGAAAGGCTATCACATTATGCTGATCGGCCTTGTCAGACCGATTAAAGAGGGAGAGACGATCCCGCTCTCGCTGAACTTTACCGACAGGGCAACGGTAGCGATCGATGCCGTCGTCAAAAAATGGGGATCGATGCCACCCATGTCCCACAACTGATTCGGCATGGGCGCACTGGAGAGCTATGAGTGAAGAGAAATCTGTTGATAAAACTGACGTTGGGCGGGATCGGCATCTGCTTGCTTGTTATCGTGGGATCTTTTTTTACCGATCCACCGAAAAAGACAGAGCCCGATCCCGCACAGCTTTTTAACCCTAGCGGCAACTTCACCCTCACCGGGACCAGCGGCGAACCTTTCCAACTACAGGATCTCAGAGGGAACATCGTCCTGCTGTTTTTCGGTTACACCTCCTGCCCTGACGCCTGTCCGAGCACCCTAGCCAAACTTCAGCGTGCATTCAACCTGCTAAGCAAGGAGCAGATTGAGCACGTGCGAACGATGTTCATTTCCGTCGATCCCGAGAGGGACAACCCCAAATTATTGAAGGAATATGTTGAATATTTCGGCGTCAATGCAATCGGCCTGACCGGGACCAAAGCGGAAATTGACAACGTCGTGAAAGCCTATCATGCTCATTACATGATCATTCCGGGTCGAACCAGCAACTGGTACTCGATCAATCACACGACCACCGTCTTTCTCCACGACAAACAGGGCAAGGTCCGCTACCGGTTCCTCTACGAGGAAACCCCGGAACAGTTGGCGGAAGCGATCCGGAAATATCTCTAAAAATTTCTGGTTGCGATCGTTCAAACAAGGGCAAACATTTCATTGAACTTCACGTTGCTTCATCATGTTCCCATAAATCCTGCAATGTAAGAATGGCCCACCCAGGAAGGGCAGGCCATTTTATGCTTGCTCGCAGGAGACCAACTATTGGCAGGGGAACTCTTCTCTTAGAGCCAGAAGCATTGCTTCAGCAACTGAAAAATGATCGGGAACAGGGTTGTCATGATGGGTCAGAGTCTTCTCAAGAATCCTCATGTAATCAGCTCCACTCAGTACCTCTGTTTCAGGCTGACAGTAGAGTGGATTTTGTTTGTTAGCCATCTTATGCTTATTCATGATCGCATAGCCGTCACTAACCCCGGTCAGATACAGCATATGGTGAAGGGTATGGTCTAAATCTGGTTTTTGCTGGATATCGACCTTCATGTGAGCCTTGTAAGCACCAACTGTGCGGGGTTCCACCGCATAGCATGTTGTTATTGACAGAAGTGTTAAAGCCAAAACTGTAATGATACGTTTCATGCTGCAGCTCCTTGAGCCTGTTAAATCAATATTGACCAATTTCCAGAAACCTGCACAAACAAGACATCGATAATTATAGCTGGTCAAAAACAGAGGTCAAAGTCTAGGTTTTTTAATTTGTCTTCCTGCATCATCCTGGAGTACTCAGATTGGCTGAAATGCGAATTTTTTAGATATCCTTTTTTAGATATCCTGACAAATAGTAAATGAGGATGTTAAAAGATCACTTTGACTGACTGATGCTAAATGCTCCAATTATTTCTCCGAAAGAGAAGTCGATGGCTTGATCTCCTGGGTAAACCTCCTTGAGCTTAGCTTTCAGGTCGAGTTCGATTTGCTTTCCGTGGCAAGTCAGACAGGGTTCACCAACTGGGATAGCTTTCATGTAACGGAAAACTTGTTTTCCTCCTTCGTTTAAAGTCTCATAATATTCAAGGGTCTTAATATCTGCGCCCTTTATGCTGCTTTCCTCGAAGGCCTCAAGTGCTTTTCTCTCCCAAGCGTCTGGTGCGTTCCTAGGATTTCTTAATCGAAGGCTTACTCTGCCGATCTTCCACCCTTTTTCTTGAGAAATTCTGTCTGCGATCATCGAGGCTTTCTCGCTGCACACGGAGATGGCATTTATAGGGCCACTCTCTTTTAGGTTTACAATAAGTTCGCCTTTCAACTCACGGGCAAATTGTTTAATGACCATTCGACTCTCGGAGATACGATCTTCTTCAATCGCATATGAATTGACTACTCCAAAACATCCCGTCAAGAAGATAATTAATAAGCTAGCCTTTCTCATGTTGTCCTCCTTTTCGATGTAGTGGCTGCAAAAGTAAGTTTACGGAAGATCGTACCTTCGTGCTGTAACCTATATGACCTGTCTCTTGTGTTTTGTCACTAACGACACAAGATCCTTCGGTGTCAATATACAGCCATTGGCCCGGGCTAATTATAGCTCACATAATTTAGATGTGAAGAGATAGGCTTTCTTTTCCCCTGACATATAAAAATGGCCACTCGGAATTGATCCCGGTGGCCATAGTCATGTGATTAAACTGTCCCTCAAATACCCCCATCAATAAGAAGCCTGATAAATAAGAAAGACACCCATTATAAGTGGTCACAACATTAGGGGCTGTCAGTGCGAGTTCCATTCGGATAGATGACCAGGCGATCACCGGGATGAAGCGGGTTATTCATGTCGATGCTGTTCCATATCAAGATCGCGGCTAAGGGAACGCGAAATTGTTCGGCAATGGTCGAGAGGTTATCGCCGGGCTGAACGATGTAGATCCGCTTCTTCCTCTGCTGACTCCATTCCTGGTGGCCCTTGTTGAAACGCTTTTGAACCCCCGGTGGCGTGTTTTCGGGGAAAGCTAAGGTGTAGGTTCCCGCCGCCAGATAATGACCGCGCAACTCCGGGTTCAAATCCTTGATCCGCTTGAAATCAGTCTGCGCCGCCTGCGCCACAACCGTAAGGCTGGTTTCCTCAGAGGATGTCAACTCAACGTTGGTAAACCTGATGGGAGGATAATAATCCTTGTCCTGCAAGTGAAAGCCGTAACGATCCGGCTGCGTCAGAATCAGTTTGGCTGAAAGAACTCGGAACAGGTAACGCTGGGTTTCCAACGGTAAGTAGAGACGGTAGTAGTTACTGACACCCTGGATCAGGATCTCCGCCTGAAGACCCTCCTCCCCCATGTTGAATGCCGCTGCCGCCAGGCTCCAGGATCCAAATTTTTCGTGAAGCTCGGATAGATAAGTCGCCGCAGCCTTAGTCGAAGCGGTCAGGTTTCTTCGCTGATCAATGAACTTATTGATGGTTAAATCGTAACGACGACCGGTTTCCGGCATAAATTGCCAGAAGCCGATAGCGCCCTTTGGTGAGCCGACGTGCGGCCGCAAAGCGCTCTCGGCCAGTGCGATATACTTCAGGTCATCGGGCAGGCCGGCTCGGGAAAGCATGGCTTCAATAACAGGTAAATAGCGGGTTGATCGTTTCAGCCATAAAATAGCCTGATCCCGATCCCAGAGAGACAGCAGGAGTTCCTTTTCCATACGCTCCCGCACATCGGGATCTTCCAGCGGGACCGCCTCACCACAAAATGTCAGTGTCTGTTCCAGGCGGAGGCTTTCATGCAATGGCGGAATCACACCTTCGTCTTTAGCAAGCGCGGGTCCGCTGAAAAGCAGACCGGCCGCCAGCCAACCTATGACCCATAAACGAAAGAACATGATTCTCCTCAAAGCAAACAGCTCTGAAAGAAAAAGGGATCAGGTTTTGTCACGACGCCTTTGTGGCACTATAAGATCTAAACTCTGATTCTCAAATTGCGGCACAAATAAGATGTTGCCAATTATACCTAGTCACAAGCCAAGGTCAACGAAGTGGATTTCTCATTTATATTCCCACATTATTATGGAATGTTGAAATTGGCTAAAATGCGTAATTCT
>NODE-725-length-11478-cov-7.00175_pt1 | contig 11478 bp, 10 predicted proteins | sample MGYA00139097_ERZ477577 | MGnify/ENA metagenome assembly ERZ477577 | reverse complement strand
TCATATGGCGGTGAAGCGATCTTTTTCGAATCATTGAGCAGGAACAAGCTGCTGGCCAGCCGCTGTGACCAGGGGGATTGCGAGTCCAACGGGACGATCTATCTGCCATTCCGGATTCATTGTCCGGACTGTCTTGGAAAAAATACAGTTACTGACATTACTGATACTGCCAGGGAATCCGCCCGTATATACACGTACATGGTCTGCGAACGTTCGGGGGCATTCAACCTGCTCGACAAGCCGATTAGATTTATCAATATCGCCTTCGAAGGGGTTGCCACCATTTTGATGAGCTACCTCAGTGTCGGGGAGCCTGCGCTCGACATGCGGGTCATCCCGATATTCAGGACAAGTGGGTCGACCTTTACGATCCTTGATCTCTCATGGGTGCCTGAAGGTACAAAGCTGGAGCAGCTGCCTGAAGGTTTCAGTTTCTGACTTGAATTGTTGAGAGGAAAAGGATCTGTCGTCTTATTATGTCAAATCATTGATTTCTTTGAGATAATCGGATATATCAAGACCAGGAGGCACCATGAAGACATACCCGAATTTGAATTTATGGCTGGGCGAAACCGTTAACCTGTTGCGTGAATCGGTACATGATTTTGTCGAAACCGAGATTGTTCCGCTCGCTGCCGATATAGATCGAAGCGACCAATTCCCGGAAGAGCTCTGGCAGAAAATGGGTAACCTTGGCCTTTTGGGCATTACCGCTGAAGAACGATTTGGTGGTGCCTCGATGGGTTATCTTGAGCATACTGTCGCCATGGAGGAGATTAGCCGGGGGTCTGCTTCCATTGGCCTTTCCTACGGGGCTCATTCAAATCTCTGTGTCAACCAGATTAGTTTGAACGGAACTGAGATGCAGAAGCAACGGTATCTTCCCCGACTCATCGACGGTAGCCATGTCGGCGCCCTGGCGATCAGTGAGGCTGAAGCGGGTTCTGACATAACCTCAATGCGTCTTTCTGCTATTAAAAAAAAGGGTGGTTTTATTTTCAATGGTACCAAGATGTGGATCACCAATGGCCCCATTGCTGACGTTATTGTTGTCTATGCCAAGACCGCACCGGAGAAAAAGCAGCGAGGTATAACCGCCTTTATCGTTGAGAAAACCATGGAAGGTTTTACGACAAGCCCGAAACTCGATAAACTGGGCATGCGTGGGTCACCAACCTGTGAGCTCGCGTTTTATAACTGTTATATCCCTGACGAAAATGTTCTTGGCAAGATTGACAGGGGAGTGGAAGTGCTGATGAGTGGGGTTGACTATGAACGGATCGTTCTGTCCGGCGGACCACTTGGGATTATGGCAGCCTGTATGGAAGTGGTCTTGCCATATATTCACGAGCGCCGGCAATTTGGCCGCGCGATTGGTGAATTTGAGCTGATGCAGGGTAAGATTGCAGATATGTATTCGGCCTGGTCCGCCTCACGAGCCTATGTTTACGCTGTTGCCAGAGCTGCAGATTCAGGGCACAGTATCCGTAAGGATGCTGCTGCGGTTATCCTGTTTGCCGCCGAACAAGCAACCAGGATGGCCCTGGAAGCAATACAGTGCCTTGGAGCAAACGGTTACATTAACGATTTTCCTGCCGGCCGGCTGTTGCGTGATGCAAAACTATATGAAATTGGTGCCGGTACAAGCGAAATTCGCAGGATGCTGATCGGACGGGAGATATTCAGGGAGACGGCGTAACGGTAGTCGTACATAAATCGAAGTTTCGTTGCATGTTGGCTATAAATTTATGTTATTAATAGGAATATGACAGCGCGGTCACTCCAGTAGGAGACCAATAGCCTGTTGTCGCCCATTTTCTCTTATCGATTAATGAGTTTGTTAGAAAACTCGTTGATGCATATTATTGTAGAGTTGTTATATAGAATGAACATTCAATTCGTTAATCACTGAATTTAGGAGAATCATTATGAAATATCTGCACACGATGATACGGGTAAGAAACCTCGACGAGTCAGTTGAATTTTTTACAAATAAACTTGGAATGGTTGAGACCAGAAGAAAAGAGGTAGAAGCCGGGCGTTTTACCCTGGTGTTTTTTGCAACCGCTCCAGGTGAGCCTGAAATTGAGTTAACCTATAACTGGGATCAGGAAGAACCCTATAGCGTCGGTAGAAACTTTGGTCATCTGGCATTCAGCGTTGAGAACTTATATGACTATTGTCAAGTGCTTATGGATAAAGGTGTGACAATTCTCCGTCCGCCAAGAGATGGCCATATGGCCTTTATCCGCACTCCTGATGATATTTCCATCGAGCTGCTCCAACAAGGAGAAAATCTTGCTGTCGAGGAGCCCTGGGCATCAATGGAGAATAAAGGTGTCTGGTAATAATGCCCGTAAAGTTTCAGGAAAAGGAACCGTTGAAAAATTTAATGCAGCAGAGAGAGGCTTGATTGACTAACACTGAATGACCCTTCTACTCTGAGGAAAACCCTGACATGTACCGTGAGAATGTTTTGAAAAAAAAACTGCTTGATGGTAATCCTGCTCTTTCCTGCTGGCTCCACCTCACGAGCCCTATTGCTGCTGAGATTATGTCTTTGGTCGGCTATGACGGCGCGGTGATAGATCTGGAGCATGGCCCGGTAGATTATCTTGGTGCGACCTCCTTGATGCATGCAATGTCGGCAACATCTACCAGTTCGATTATCCGTGTTCCGTGGAATGATCCGGTTGAGATTAAACGAGCACTTGATACCGGCGTTGAAGGTATCATGGTTCCAAGTGTGGACACGGCTGAAGCCGCACAGGGAGCAGTTGACGCTTGCTGCTATCCTCCCCGTGGTATTCGGGGTGCAGCACATATCCTTAACCGGGCTTCATCCTATGGTCTTGAGAATGAGCGATATCTTCGTGACAACGTTCGTGAACTTCTCATCATTTGCCAGGTGGAAAGTTTAGATTCTGTCGCCAACATTGAGGAAATAGTGGGTGTTGACGGTGTTGATATGCTGTTTATCGGTCCACTTGACCTTTCGGGCAGTGCCGGGGAGTTAGGCAATTTTACTAACCCGGTTTTTGTAGAAGCACTCGCCCGGGCAGAGCGGGCTATAGTAGAGAGTAACAAGTTACTGGGAGGTATCCCCCGACCAGGTGATTCACCGCTGGAGATGTTTGCCCGCGGATACAATCTTGTCGTCAGCTCGTCGGATGTCTTGTTGCTGCGTGATGCAGCTCGGGAAGACCTGCTCAAGAACACTCCCAGGTGATATTGGCAAACCGTTCGGTAACAAAAGTGAAGAAAACGCAGGTTCAGGCCAGCTCAGCACGTCTGCACCGATCAGTTATCGGTATGGTGCTGATATTGTTTGGGATTATTCAGGACTCTAATCGGATTGACATGGTAGAACGTATTATAAATCTATAAAAAAGCAAAAAGCGAATTATTCTAGTAGTTAGGCGCTAGCCGGTATCAATCGAGAAAAGATCCGTTGAGAAACTCGTTGCAGTATACCGGACAGCATGGTTTTCATCTTTTTTTAAATGGAGGTCTTAGAATGAAAAGTCGTTATAAGTCATTAATGGCATCTGTCATCGCCTTGTCGATAATCAGTGCAGGCGCAGCTGTGGCTGGCGAGAAGTTGAAGTACGCCCATGTCTATGAGACGAGCGAACCATATCACTACCGAATGGTCGAGGCTGCCGAGAGGATCAAGGAGCGTACTGATGGTCGTTATGAAGTCGAGGTTTTCCCTGCTTCTGCACTGGGTAAGGAAGCAGACATCAACCAGGGACTCGCGCTCGGTACGGTCGATATGATCCATACCGGTAATCTCTTTGCCGGCCAGTCCTTCGGCCCTCTGGCCATCGCCGGTGCCCCATACATGTTCCGCGACCTGGATCACTGGCGGGCGTACTGGAAGAGCGACCTGTTCAAAGAGTTGAGTGAGGGCTACACCAAGGCTACTGGGCACCACATCGTTGCCGCAACTTATTACGGCAGGCGCCATGCAACCTCCAACAAGCCGCTGAATACCTGTGAGGACATGAAAAATCTCAAAATAAGGGTACCCAATGCACCGCTTTATATGATGTTCCCGAAAGCGTGCGGCGCCAACCCGACACCGCTCGCCTTTGCCGAGGTCTATCTGGCTCTGCAGCAGGGCGTGGTCGATGCTCAGGAGAACCCGCTGCCGACTATCCAAGCCAAGAAGTTCTACGAGGTACAGAAGTTCATCAACCTTACCGGCCATATCACCGACTCGATTCTCCAGATCATTGGCGGCCCTCTCTGGAACCGCCTCTCCGATTCCGATCGGGCGATTTTCGTCGAAGAGCTGAAGAATTATGCTGCAGCTGCAACCCAGGATATCGTCGAATCCGAATCAAAACTGGCTGAATGGTTCGAGTCGCAGGGTGTTACGGTAAACAAGGTCGATATCACCCCTTTCAGAGAAGCAACCATGAAACTGCATAACGGCCCGGACGCCACCTGGTCCCAGGAAGTGTATGACCGTCTGCAGGCAATCAAGTAGAAAAATGATCTACGAGTAAACAGCAAAACGGTGGGAGAAGATGACCATGACTATGGAAAGCCAAAATTCGGAAGAACATTTTAAGGCGGATACGGAGATGCTCGAAGATATTGAAGTCGATTTCTCGAATTACAGTTTCGAGGACTATGTGTCTCTGGTAATCTTCTGGGTCCTGGCAGTGGTCGTCTTCGCCCAGTTTTTCAGCCGTTATGTGCTCAACGACTCGATCGCCTGGACCGAGGAGATCGCCCGCTACCTTCTCGTCGCCGTCGCTTTTGCCGGCGCACCGATCGCAGTTCGCAAGAATACCCACATTCACGTGGAATTCTTCTATCGTTTCATCAACCGTGGGACCGGGCGATTCCTCTCAATCTTTGTGGATCTCATTCGTATCGTATTTTTCGCATACGGCTCATGGATTTCTTTTAAGATCTTGAAGATCATGCATCACCAGTATATGGTTTCCCTCAGGTTGCCGATGAGCTACCTTTACGCTATCGTTTTTGCCGGTTTCGCGCTGATGACCATTCGAGCGATTCAGGCTTTCTTGCGCCATCAGCGCCAGGGCTACAGTTGTCTTGATTACAATCTTGCCATAAAGCAGCTGGATTAATGTCAGCAGCTGGATACTAAACATTAAAAGCCATCCGTTTCAGGAGTTTCGAAATGACGCTCATAATCATCATGCTCGTGGTTCTTTTCGCCTTGCTTATCATCGGGGTACCTGTTGGCATAGCCCTTGCCGGCAGCTCCATGCTATGGGTTCTTCTCTCGGGAAAAGTGCCGGACTTCGTAGTCATCCATCGTATGGTTAACGGCGTTGACAGTTTTCCACTACTTGCCATCCCCTTCTTCATCCTCGCCGGTAACCTGATGAACTCGGCAGGCATCACCAACCGTATCTTCGCCTTCGCCACCGCCTGCATCGGCTGGTTGCGAGGAGGGCTTGGGCACGTGAATATCATTGCCTCGGTGCTCTTTGCCGGTATGTCGGGTGCCGCAGTCGCCGATGCCGGAGGACTCGGCACTATCGAGATTAAAGCCATGCGTGACGCCGGTTACGATGATGATTTTGCGGTTGCCGTCACCGCTGCTTCTTCGACTATCGGACCAATCATCCCGCCAAGTCTGCCGATGGTCGTCTACGGTGTTATGGCTTCCGCCTCAGTCGGCCAGCTCTTTGCCGCCGGCTTCATCCCTGGCCTGCTCATGGCGGTCGCTCTGATGCTTCTCGTTGCTTGGTACGCGAAAAAGCGTAATTACCCGCGCGATGCCCGTTTTAATATTCGGCTGCTGGGTAAATCCTTTAAACGTGCCTTTCTTTCTCTTCTCACTCCAGTGATCATCGTTGGTGGTATCCTCACCGGCGCCTTCACCCCTACCGAAGCAGCGATTTCCGCCAGTGTTTATGCACTTATACTCGGGGTTGTGGTCTACCGCACCCTGACCTGGAGACGACTGCTGGTCGTGAGTATGGACACCATTGAGACCTCTGCCATCATCTGCTTTATCGTTGCCGCTGCCTCGATTTTTGCCTGGATACTGACCAGCAATCGCGTTACCGAGCATTTCACTTCGCTTATCATGGAGATAACGCAGAACCCGATCCTCGTGCTTATCCTGCTAAACTTGATTTTGTTCGTCGTCGGCTGTTTTATGGAGACAGTGGCCGCGATCACCATCCTTGTCCCGGTTCTTCTGCCGATCGCAGTGGGTATCGGAATCGACCCGGTACATTTCGGGGTTATCATGGTGCTCAACCTGATGATCGGGCTGCTAACACCGCCGGTGGGAATGGTACTCTATGTGCTGGCCCGTGTTGCAGGAATCAGCTTCGAGCGTTGTGCGGCTGCAACATTGCCCTTTCTCTTTCCGCTCGTGGTTGTTCTGATACTCATTACCTTTATACCCAGTTTCTCCATGTGGCTTCCGACACTGATTTACCGTTAAAATAACAATTCCAGCCAATTTTGAGGAGTATGAGGCAAATCCTATGTGTGGTGATCTGATCAAGAAAATCTGCGGCGAGATCAAGCCGAGCGTGTTTTAAAGACTGTTATTTCTACCTGACCGGCTCGCAGATCTGCAATCCGGGACGAGCTCTTTCACGGGTAATAGCAACTGATCTCATTAACAAAATATAAACAGAAGGGCAGAAATGACGAAACAAACGTTTTTACGAATTGACAATAAGGATAATCTCATTGTTGCTCTGCGAACGCTTGATAGAGGAACAACCGTTGAGGTAGATGGAGAAAAAATAACACTCAATAGTGAGATACCGGCAAAGCAGAAGTTTGCCCTGACCACCTTCGAGATCGGTGAAAAAGCTACGATGTACGGAGTAATAGTTGGGGTGGCCACTCGACACATTCAGGCCGGCGACCTGATAACCACTGACAACTTGCAACATGCAACGAGCGCTTACGAAGAGCAGCATGAGTCATTTCAATGGCAGCCACCTCATCCGTACGAGAGCGCTTCCCACGAGTTTTTGGGGTATAAGCGTCAAGATGGTAAAGTTGGCACTGCAAATTATTGGATCTTTGTACCGCTTGTATTCTGCTCCAACCAGGAGTTGTTTCAGCTTAAGGAGTTTCTACCGAGGACACTGGGTTTTTCCAGCGGGTCACGCTACGAGAAATTTACCAATGAACTCGCTGAACAGATACGTTCTGGTGTTGAAATGGATCCTGGTGCTATTGACATTGAGTCATCCGATATTCAGTCAAATCCTCTTTTTCCAAATGTAGACGGGATTAAGTTTCTAACCCATAGTTTAGGGTGTGGTTCGACCCCTGATGATATCGATTCTCTGTGCGGTCTTCTTGCGAACTATATTACCCATCCAAATGTTGCTGGGGCTACGGTTATCAGCCTTGGTTGTCAAAAGGCTGAGATTTCAGCCCTTCAAGAGCAGATAAAGCTTCGGGATCCTGATGGATTCAAACCGGTACTCTATTTTGAAAGGCAAGCCTGGAATGAACCGACCGATATGCTTGAGGCCGTAATCCAGCAAACCCTGGCTGGTCTGCAGAAAGCCAACGAGATTGCTCGGCAGCCGGTTCCTATCTCTGAACTGGTGGTCGGAGTTGAATGTGGAGGCTCTGATGGTTTTTCAGGCATTTCTGCAAACCCGGTAATCGGTCGTACTATTGACCATCTCGTTGCTGCTGGAGCCAGTGCGATTCTGTCAGAATTTCCAGAATTGTGCGGGGTCGAGAACGAACTGGTTGCTCGGTGCCGGAATCCGCAGCTTGCGGAGCGTTTTTTGCAACTGATAGGCGATTATCGTACCAAAGTCCAGAGTGTGGGCTCTGATTTTGATCTTAATCCTTCACCAGGCAATATCAGGGACGGTCTTATTACCGACGCAATGAAATCAGCGGGTGCTGCCAAGAAGGGGGGAACAGCCCCGGTGGTTGGTGTGTTGGATTATACTGAAAGACAGGTCGAGCATGGACTTAACCTGCTCTGCACTCCTGGAAACGATGTGGAGTCCACCACGGCCCTGGTCGGATCAGGGGCGAATCTGATTATTTTTTCAACGGGGCTGGGTACACCGACGGGTAACCCTATCGTTCCTGTGCTCAAGGTATCTACCAATTCAAAGATGGCCAGGCAGCTGGAGTACATGATTGATTTTGATACCGGTTCTATTATATCCGGAGAACAGAATATCGATGAACTCGGCGAGAAGTTGCAAAAAATGTGTATTGAAACGGCCAGCGGTATCTATCGGGCCAAAGCCTCCCGGCTGGGCCAGGAGGACTTTATCCCGTGGAAGAGAGGTGTTTCTCTGTAAATAACAGGTTACTGAATAAAAGGGAGCATTAATGTCCCACTGCCGATCCCTTGCTCTGCCAGTAGTTTGAGAGAGCGCCTGAGATAATCGGTTCCGACTATGAGCGAGTTCCAGACGGTGTCAATCTCGGGTTGGATATCCTTCAATTGATCACTCTTGTCTCTTGCTTCCCAGGCGGAGAGAAAGAGTTCCGGATGGCTGTTGGCCGGCAAGGGTACGCACCCTGCAGCCCCGATTTTGTTGAGCCAGCCAAAGTTCGGAGCCAATCCTTGATAAACTTTAAGACCGAGTTCTGCACCGCCTTTACATACTGCTTCAATGTACTCATTGTCACCTGAACTATCTTTAATGATCGTCGTCCATCCTCTTTTAACCATTTCGAAAATGAGTCCTGGCGGAATGACGACACCGGTGCAGCCCGGCATATTGTAGAGAACCATCTCCATTTCTGTGCTTTCCCGAAGTGTCCCGAAATGTCTCAGAAGGTCATCATCTTCTGTTGCTCTAAGGTAATAGGGGGTAATGGTTACAAATGTATTTATATGGAGTGATTCAAGGAGTCTGATGCGCTCAATAGATCGGACGGTTGATGACTCGAGAACCCCGCAAAGTATCGGGTATCCACTGGGTACAGCCTCAAGGGCAGTTGTTATAACCGTTTCGTAATCTTTGGTGGTTAAGACCGAACCCAATCCCGCAGTGCCACAAACAAAGAGTGCCGGTATTCCTGCATCAAGCTGTTTATGAATCAGTTTTTTCAGCGCTTCCACATCCACCTGCTGATCTTCTGTCAACGGGGTGAGAAGTGGGGGGATAATTCCTTCAGGTATCGTAACATTTTTCATTTAATCTTCCTCCTGACAAACAAATATCAATAAGTAACTATATCCAGAATAACTGGCCTCAGGTGAGCATGGATAGCGGGGCTAACGGGGTGTTATAAACGTGTGTGCAGCAGAGCCCCGGCCAACAATATATACTTTCTGGACCATACCCCATCTGCCCTTATTAAATCCACTATTTTGTTCGATTAAATATCATAGGGGGGGACATGATTTGACACTGTTTACTGCAGTATCTGCCGCTGCCAGAGCGCCTTCCAGGTAACCCGCTTCAAGCTGTGCAAATTCGCTTGCGGCGAAGTTTAACCTTAGTGACCCGAGTTCTTTTTCATGTTTTGTGGCGGCAAAAGCGGCATGCATCGGTGATTCCTTACGGTCCTGATCTGTTGCAACCCACTTGTCTTGTGCCCAGTCTTTCACATAGCTTGTTTCTACGTCCAGGGCTTCAGGGCCGAAGAGTACCCCGAGCTGAGCCAGGCATTGAGATTTGAGCTGTTCGCTGGATAATTGAGTTCTAGCAGCAGGTGGCAGGCCGATAAAGCCAAATAATGCAAAACCGGAATCCTCCGCTGATGAGCCGTCATGGATTTCTACCATGGGCCCAACCCGGCTGAAGGCTTGGCCCGATAGACCCTTTTTTCGCCAAAATGACTTATTATACACAGCAACAAACTTGGCCTGACCGGACATCCAGGTCTGCTGGGCCTGTAAGGCGTTGACGAGTTCCTCTGAAAGGTATTGCTGAGGTTTCAGATATTTCACTATCAACCGTGGTGGCAGTGCCACTACCAGCTGATTTGCTGTGAATGTCTTTTCGTCACCATGATTCACAGCCGTTACCTGCCATAGATTATTCTGTTTTTTAATGTCCATTGCAGCATGTTCTGTCCTGATACTGGTCTGATCCAAGTGGCCGGTCAGCGCTGTGATCAGTTTCTGCATGCCCCCTTTTACCCGGTAAGATGTTATTGCACCAGCGTTGCCAGGTGTGCGGGAGGGGGCCTCTTCAGGGTGCATATGATAGAGAGCGTCACCCTGAGAATATTGTTCAAACCATTCAGTGTTCAGATGTTTGAGAAGCTGTCTGATCCTCGTCTGATGCGCCCAAAACCAGGTCGGGCCCAAGTCAACAGATAAATCAGAATCAGTACCTGTTGGCTGACCGGCGATTCGACCGCCGAACGTCGATTTTGCTTCAAGTAAAAGATACGGGATATGTGTTTCTTGTAATCTGAGAGCTATGTAAAGACCTGACACTCCACCGCCAACAATGATTACCTCAGCGCTATTCACTAGAAGTTCTCCAGATAGGGGCGTAAATCCAACTCGTGTGTCCAGGTGCTTTTCGGTTGCTGGCTGAGTTGCCAATAGCATTCAGCGATATCGTCGGGGTTCAGCATTCGCTCGACTGGCAGTGAGTGCAACTTTCGACTTTTTGCCGTATCAATTATACCGTCTACCAGGATATGGACAATATGCAGCCCCGAGCTTTGATACTGTCTTGCAAGCGATTGAACAAATCCACGCAGTGCAAATTTTGCTGAGCTAAACGCACAAAACTGGTTTCCACCCCGTATACTTGCGGTTGCACCAGTAAAAATTGCAGTGCCTCCGTTTTCTGTCATGTCCGGCAGCAGCTCTTTTGACAGCAAAAAAGCCGACAAGGTACCGGCGCGCCAGCATTGTTCAAATCGCTGCGCCGAGGTTTTCTCGAAAGGGGCTATTAAAAGTTCGGCGGCATTATGGATGAATACGTCAGGTACACCATACGTCTGTTTTATCTCCGCTACTGTCTGTTCCACCTGGTCTTGTTCAGAGAGATCAACTTTCAATTGAATAATCTCTTTTTCCACCTGGTGATTGGTTGACCTGTTGATACCAATTACCTGGAAATCTTTAGTTGCGAAAAAACGTGCTAGAGCACTCCCAAGGCCTTCACCCATGCCGCCGATAAGAACTACTTGTTTATGACTCATGATCCCATCTCCAAAAGACCGAATTTAACGAAAAACTAAAATGCTGGCTGATTTGCATCGAGTCAAATACGCTAAATTTTTCTCATTTTACGCACCTAGCTTCAATTTTTATTCCGATACCAATTATGCCCGTTGAGCACAGGCGAATAGTTGACAGAATCTTAACATCTGACAATTTCCTGCCAGGCCAGTGCTATCATTATCCCTTAATGCAGTTTTGAGATGCTACAACAGTAAGCAGCATGTTAATTTTTCTCCACATTGTTTATAATTTGAGCGTACAATACGGTTTAATTTACGGTTGAGAAAAACGGGCAATAGCGAATGGCATGACAATGCAGCGAGGTGTCGGGAGAAATT
>NODE-723-length-11501-cov-6.31373_pt1 | contig 11501 bp, 13 predicted proteins | sample MGYA00139097_ERZ477577 | MGnify/ENA metagenome assembly ERZ477577 | reverse complement strand
TTGATCAAAAAGATCAGCTGCCCTTCCATCCCAAAACTGTTTAATATTAAGGCTACTATTAAACACTGTAGGCGTATTAATTTCTCCCTTTCTATTATCAACGCCAAGAGATAACTTTTTATTATCAACGCCACCCTTAGAAAGGTTATGACAACTCGCACAAGATACGGAGTTATCACTAGAAAAACGTGTGTCATGAAAAAGTTTTTCGCCGAGGGTAACGAGATCTGGTTGAGTTATTTCAAACTGGGGAATAGGTAAAATAGGTTCGCTGTGCACTTCAAGCCCGTAACTCTTCTGTAGGTATAGGAAACAAATCAAACATGCGGTAGCGAGATGACAACGCTGTAGAAGCATTGGAATAATACCCTTATAAAAACTACTGTATTCCAATATACCTACTTATCGTATTAAAAGTCTAGCCTAAAAAATTCACGCCAAACATAGCGCCAAGTTATAGGGTTTGCATTTTAGTGGCATTGCAGGGAAAAACTTGTGATTATGGTACTTTGTAATTTTCTTGCATAAAAAAGGGGAGGTTTGTTGAATAGATCATAAAACTGAAAATTGTCTTCAGTATGAACTTAGGAAAGGAAGTTATAGCCACTTATGGAATTCGAATCCTGTTTTCAGGACGAAGAGCTATCACAGCCATAAAGTGCTATTCAGATGAAAGTTTGCTTAGCGTGATCAGTATGAAGTAGGATTAAAATGTGGTGCGCCCGACAGGACTCGAACCTGTTACCCTCGGCTTAGAAGGCCGATGCTCTATCCAGATGAGCTACGGGCGCAATGTATTTTTTGTCGAGGAGATAACAAGATGTTTGAAAGAAGTGGTCGGGGTAGAGAGATTCGAACTCCCGACCCTCTGGTCCCAAACCAGATGCGCTACCAGACTGCGCTATACCCCGACGTTTCTTAAGGACTGACATCCTCGAAGAAAGGCGAAATGATACGCTGGGGACTTTGATTAGTCAACCACTATTTTTATATTTTTGCCGTTATCTACTCAACATGAGAAAATAGGCTTTTTAATTGTCTGGAATCTCAATTAATGAGTGCACAAATTATAGATGGTAAAGCTGTAGCGGCTGAACTCAAGAAAACTATTAAGATAGCAACGGAACAACGAATAAGCAAAGGTAAGAGAAAACCAGGCCTAGCGGTTGTTTTAATTGGTGGTGACCCTGCATCACAAGTTTATGTAGGCAGCAAACGTCGCAGTTGCGAGGAAATTGGCTTTAAATCTGATTCTTATGATCTTCCAGAGTCAGCGACAGAAGAAGAGTTACTTTCTCTAATTGATACACTCAATAACGATGATGAAATCGATGGTATTTTAGTCCAGCTACCGTTACCAAGCCATATCAATACAGATACTGTTATTGAACACATTGCACCAAATAAAGATGTTGATGGATTCCACCCATACAATATTGGACGTCTTGCACAGCGTAACCCTCAACTTCGCCCTTGTACACCTAAAGGTGTAATGACGCTACTACAAAGCACTAACGTAGATTTACATGGCTTAGAAGCAGTAGTTGTAGGTGCATCTAATATTGTCGGCAGACCGATGGCTCTAGAGCTATTACTAGCAGGTTGTACAACTACTGTGTGTCATCGCTGGACAAAAGATCTCGAGTTTCATGTTAGACGTGCAGATCTATTGGTGGTTGCTGTAGGCAAGCCCAACTTTATCCCTGGAGAGTGGATTAAAGAAGGTGCGATCATTATTGATGTAGGCATTAACCGTCTTGAAGGAGGTAAATTAACAGGCGATGTTGAGTTTGATGTTGCTAAGGAAAAAGCAGCGTGGATAACACCTGTACCAGGGGGCGTTGGCCCCATGACTGTCGCAACACTTATGGAAAACACTCTGCTCTCAGCAGAAAGTCAAGATAACTAATCTAAGCTGATTTAATTGAAACATCACCCTCATTAGAGGGTGATAATTTTATGCCTTACGCCACGTTGTTTTACCAGCATTATCTTCTAATATAATGCCCATCGCAGTCAGTTCATCTCGAACTTGATCGGCTTTCGCCCAATCCTTTTCTTCGCGAGCAGTTTTTCGTGCTTCAATCAATGCTTCAACCGTTTCGGCGAGGTCATCTTGTTGATCTCCCAGCAAGAAATCCTCGGCATTCTGCTGAAATAAACCTAACACATCACCAAACGAATACAGTAGACCCGCTAAATATGCAGCCTGCATTGAACCTGCAGGTTCTTTATTCAACGCCTGTCTTACATCAGCCATAACAGAAAGTGCTAATGCGGTATTGAAATCATCATCCATAGCATCACGAAAGCGTGTTCCATAGTCTGTATCTTGCTGCCAAACTACGCCCTCTTGTCCTTCGGTATCACGTAATGTTGTGTAATAACGGGTAAGTGCTGCTTTTGCTTGTTCTAATGATTCATCAGAATAATTAAGTGGGCTACGATAATGACTTGTTAAAATAAAATAACGTACTACTTCAGGAGAATATCTGGCTAGTACTTCACGTACTGTAAAGAAGTTACCTAACGACTTAGACATCTTTTCATCATCAATACGCACAAAGCCATTATGCATCCAGTAATTAACAGACTGACATCCGTGTGCACCTTCAGATTGAGCTATTTCATTTTCATGATGAGGAAACTGCAGGTCCTGACCACCGCCATGAATATCAAATTGCTCACCAAGACAAGTCGATGACATTGCAGAGCATTCAATATGCCAACCAGGACGACCTCTTCCCCATGGTGACTCCCATGCTGGTTCTTCTGGTTTTGCTGCTTTCCATAATACGAAGTCTAAAGGATCATTCTTAGCTTCATTGACGGCAACTCGTTCACCTGAACGTAATTCCTCAATATTTCGGCCAGACAATTTTCCATAACCATCAAACTCACTTACATCGTAATAAACATCGCCATTATCAGATGGATATGCAAAACCCTTAGCAATCAGTGTTTCAATCATCGCAATCATATCAGGCATTGATTCCGTAGCTTTTGGCTCTTGATCAGGTCGTAATACACCTAATGCGTCAGCATCTTGATGCATCTCAGCAATAAATCGCTCTGTTAATGACTGAATACTTTCACCATTTTGATTCGCACGAGCAATGATTTTGTCATCAATATCAGTAATATTCCTAATATAGGTGACGTCATAACCACTTGCTCGTAAATAACGCGTAACAACATCAAACACTACCATCACACGAGCATGACCGACATGACAAAGGTCATAAACCGTCATTCCGCAAACATATAACGATACTTTTCCTTCCTCTATCGGCGTGAAAATATCTTTTTGTTTCGTCAGGCTGTTGTGAATTTGTAGCATAGCAATCTCAATCAAATGATAATTAGCGCATAGTTTACGGTAACTTAATGATGAAAAACAGTTTAAACACTCCACTTAGCAACTTATTTCATCTATCATAAGCGATTAACTGTCGTTGTTTGGAATTACACCACATGAAAACTTTCTACCGCTACCTAGTAGCTTTTTTATTACTTCCCCTATCATTTTCAGCTTATGCCGAAGGAGGCACTACCTTGCCAAATGTAAAATTAGAAACATCTCTTGGTGATATCGTTATTGAACTTAATCAAGAAAAAGCACCTAACACAGTCGCAAATTTCATTAACTATGTTGAAGCTGGCTTCTATAATGGCACCGTTTTTCACCGTGTTATCGGTAACTTTATGATTCAAGGCGGCGGCTTTACTGAAGATTTTTCTCAAAAAGAAACGAATGCATCAATTAAAAATGAAGCAAACAATGGCCTAAGCAATGTAACAGGTTCAATTGCAATGGCCCGTACAGGCGACCCTCATTCAGCGACAGCTCAATTCTTTATTAATGTTGTTGATAATAACTTCTTAGATTTTCGTTCTGAAGATCAAGCCGGGTGGGGTTATGCCGTATTCGGTAACGTTATTGAAGGAATGGATGTTGTTGATAAGATTCGTTCTGTAGAAACGGCTGGAAAAGGTCCTTTCCCAACAGATGCTCCAGTAGAAAACGTTGTAATTATCAGCGCTAGTGTTGTTGAATAAATAAATTTAATTCACTTCATGCCCACATAGGGCATGAAGTATTACTATGACTACTTTATTCATATCAGATTTACACCTCAGCCCAAGCGATCCTCAACGCACTCAACTGACCGTAGACTTCCTTTCAACGCAATGTCGTGAGATCGATGAGCTTTATATACTCGGCGACCTATTTAATACTTGGCTAGGCGATGATATTGTTCCTGCTGAATTCCAACCATTAATCGATCAATTACAGATCCTGAAAAAAGCTAATGTAAATATCTACCTTATGGTAGGTAACCGTGACTTTATGATGGGTAAAGAATTTGCAGAGTCAATAGGAGCTGTTCTACTCAAAGATGAGTCAGTTATCGAACTCTACGGTACAAAAACTCTGTTAGTGCATGGAGACTCTCTGTGTATTGATGATGTCAGTTACCAGAAGTACCGTCGCTGGACACGCAGTAAGATCTTACAATGGTGTTTTTTACACTTACCTGCTAGCTATAGACAAAACATCTCAGATAAGATTAAAAAAAAGAGTCGTCAGCAAAAACAGCATAAGTCTGCATTGATTATGGATGTAAATCAATCAGAAGTAAGCCGAATTATGAAGCAGTTTGATGTCAGACAGCTAATTCACGGCCACACACACAGACCCGCTATTCACTCTCTCGAACTTGAGGGTCAACCAGCCCATAGAATTGTGTTAGGTGACTGGGACAATGAAATTAGTTATTTAAAATGCGATGAGCAAAAACTTAAACTCGTTGATCACCGCATTTCAACATCACTAGCAAACTAGAGCCTAGCTAGCGGATTTAGCTTTATCGTCTAAAAGTTTTTTCAAACGGCTTGGCGGCACATAACCTGGCAGCATCTCACCACTTTCTAAAAATAGTGCCGGCGTACCCGTAACACCTAATTGACGTCCAATTTGATACTGCGCTTTAACAGGTGATGAGCACTGCTCAGACTCTACTTTCTTACCATTTTTAGCATCTGTCATAGCTTGTTTAGGGTCATCCGCACACCAAACAGCTTCAATTTTGTCATATGACTCTGAATCAATTCCAGCACGAGGAAAGGCCATATAACGAATACGAATACCTAAATCATTATACGCATCCATTTGGCTATGTAACTTACGGCAATAGCCACAATCAATATCTGTAAATACAGTCAATGTGTACTTAGTATCTTTTGGCTCGTAAATAATGAGATCAGCTTCATCTAAAGAGGCAAGTTTTTCTTTTCTAAGTTTTAAGCGCTGGGCTTCCGTAATATTCTGGCGTGTTTCCAGTGAAATAACATCACCTTGAAAAGCATAACGGCCATCTTCTGAAAAATAGATGATTTCACCATTAATGACAGTTTCATACAAACCAGTATTGTCTAGTTTACGTAGGCTATCAAACGTAACTCCGGGCATAACTGCTTCTAACTTTTTCTTCACATCTGTATCGTCAGCTTGAACAATACCAATTGACAAGAATAATGACAGCCATAAAGCATATTTCAACATCAAAAAATTTCCTAATCTCTAAAATTATTAAACTGCAATGGCATCTCTATTTTGTCATTATCACGTAATAACGCCATCGCACCTTGTAGATCATCTCTCTTTTTACCAGTCACACGAACACTTTCACCTTGCACAGCTGCTTGTACTTTTGCCTTACTAGCCTTAATCTCTTTAACAATAATACGTGAAGTATCTTTATCCAAGCCTTCCCGAACAATAATGTCTTGCTTACGCATTTTGCCATTACCCACAGAATCTTTAACTTCTAGACAACTAACATCAATGCCTCGCTTAACCAGCTTCATGCGTAAAATATCTTGCAACTGATCAAGCTGAAAATCACTATCAGCATGTAAGGTTAATATTTTATCCGACTGCTCAACCTTGGCATCAGTTCCGCGAAAATCAAATCTATTGTCAACTTCACGATTTGCCTGATCAACAGCATTGGTTAATTCATGCTTTTCAACCTCAGATACAATATCAAACGAAGGCATCTCTTTCTCCTATTTTTAATTTAATCCGCATAGTCTATCATCTCTTTTCGGGTTTCTTAGCCTCTAGGATGGTGTTCACTATGGATACCTTTTAATCGCTCCTTAGCAACATGAGTATAAATTTGCGTTGTTGACAGATCTGAATGCCCCAGTAGCAATTGAACTATGCGTAAATCTGCACCATGATTAAGTAAGTGCGTAGCAAAAGCATGTCTTAACGTATGAGGCGATAGCTCTTTTTCTATCTCAGCAAGTGAAGCATAACGTTTGATCAAATACCAAAATGCTTGCCGTGTCATCCCTTTTCCACGTTGGGTTGGGAATAGGTCATCACTAACTCTACCATTCAGAATTACCGGTCTACTTTCTAATAAATAATCTTGTAGCCAATCTAATGCAACCTCACCCAGCGGTACTAAACGTTCTTTATTTCCTTTACCAACACAACGCACTAAACCTTGTCGCATATTGAGTTGCTCAATGGTCAATGAGACTAATTCTGTAACTCTAAGCCCCGTTGCATAAAGCACTTCAAGCATTGTACGGTCACGTAAACCTAGAGGAGCATCGATATTAGGTTGTTCTAATAAATTTTCAACTTCATCTTCAGTTAAACTATTTGGTAATGGCTTTCCAAGCCTTGGTGATTCTATTTGTGCAGTAGGGTCTGAGTCACGAATATCTTCACGGCATAGATAGCGATAAAACCGGCGCAAGCTTGATAATAGCCTCGCCTCACTACGTACTTTCCGACCTTCTCGCATTCGTATACTTTGAAAACGAAGAATATCCTGTCGTGTCGCTGTAGCTAAATTTATATCTGATTCAGCTAACCATGATGAAAATGCAAGGAGATCGGTTCTATAAGCAGACACGGTATGCTTACTTAAGCCTGACTCTAACCACAAGGAATCTAGAAATGGTTGTAAGTAATGTGGGACTTCCGTTTGTTTCTCAGTGTCGCTCATGTACAAGTAACCATTGTTTAATAGCTATTTTATTGCCTGTGGTTTGCCCACTATAACCACCGATTCCTGATTTTGATACCACTCGATGACAGGGAACAATTATCACGAAGGGATTCGCCCTACAGGCGTTACCTACAGCTCTGGGAGAAGTTGATAAGGCTTCAGCCACTTCAGAATAGCTTAGGGTCTCCCCTACAGGAATTGTCTGTAAATACTGCCACACGCGGCGTTGAAATGGAGTCCCTGCTTTAGCAAAAGGAACGGAGAAATTTATATTAGCATTTAAAAAATATTGCGCTAGTAGGCTCCCAATATTTTTAGTCAGGGCATTACTCATAATACTAGCATTTACATAAGTACTATCTAACCACTCTACTTTATATAAAGCGTGTTCATCAGCAACAATGTTCAGTTGGCCAATTGGTGTATCAACTAGAGTTTGGTTCATGATAAACAAAAAAGGCGCATCTGAAATCAGATGCGCCTTTTTTAGTCCTACCGCATCAAAATCGAATTTCGATTTTGATAAGCAGTATTAACCTAATTTTTCTTTAATACGTGCTGCTTTACCAGTTAAATCACGCAAGTAGTATAGTTTCGCACGACGAACATCACCGCGACGTTTAACTTCAAGACTACCGATTGCTGGGCTATGTGTTTGAAAAACACGTTCTACACCAACACCGTTAGAAATTTTACGTACTGTGAATGCTGAGTGTAAACCACGGTTACGTTTAGCGATTACAACACCTTCAAAGGCTTGCTCACGTTCACGATCGCCTTCTTTGATTTTAACTTTAACGACAACAGTATCACCTGAAGAAAATGCAGGAAGGTCCTGTCTCATTTGTTCAGCGTTTAGCTGTTCAATAATATTACTCATTGTTCTACTCCAACTTCTTCCTGCCCATATTCGGCAATAAATTGTTCTAATAACGCGTTCTGCTCTTTAGATAAATCTTTTTTATCTAAAACATCAGGCCGCCTTAACCATGTTCGTCCTAAAGACTGTTTAAGGCGCCACTTTCGTATCGCCTCATGATCACCACCAAGTAGCACCTCTGGTACGACTTGATCAGATAACCGCTCTGGTCTTGTGTAATGTGGATGGTCTAGTAAATCATCCATAAAAGAATCTTGTTGTGCTGATTCTTCATCACCCAAAACACCAGGTAATAATCTTGCAACGCCATCAATAATGACCATCGCTGCAAGTTCACCACCACTGAGAACGTAGTCACCTATCGACCACTCCTCATCAATTTCATTTTCTATCAGACGTTCGTCAATACCTTCATAACGTCCTGCAACAAATATCAATGCATCATTCGTTGCTAGTTCTTGTAAGCCTTGTTGATCAAGCTTACGACCTTGCGGTGATAAATAAATCACCTTCGCATCATGGCCAATTGTTTTTTTTGCAGACTGGATTGCATCCCTTAATGGTTCAACTTTCATAACCATTCCAGGACCACCGCCATATGGACGGTCATCTACTGTTTTATGTTTATCCTGCGTGTAATCACGTGGATTCCAATAACTTAAATTCAACTTGCCATGACTTACCGCACGACCTGTTACACCATATTCAGTTATTGCATCAAACATTTGAGGAAACAAACTTATTACACCTAAATGCATCGCGTTGTTACCTCAATAATCCAGCTCCCAATTAACACGAATAACTTTCTTATCCATATCAACCAGCTCAACAACTTCATCCATTACAAACGGTATAAGTTGTTCTGTTTTATTTTCTTTATTTTGAACTACCAGTACGTCGTTAGCGCCAGTCTCAAGTAAACTTGCTACTTGTCCAAGATGCTCATCTTTTAAATTAACAACATCTAAACCAATCAAGTCAGACCAATAAAACTCATCTTTACCTGTTGGCTTTAACTGCGTTTTTTTAATTGCAAGCTCTGAACCTATCAATGCAAGTACTTGGTCGCGGTCAGTTACATCAACTAACCCCATCACAACACCCTTACCTTGAACGCGTCCACCAGATACTTTGACCTCTACCCACTCCCCTTTACGAGAAATATATAGCGGTGAGTACTTCAAAATATTATTCCGAGGTTCTGTGAATGAAAATATCTTCATCCAACCTTGAACCCCAAAAGCACCAGATATTTTCCCTACCGGGACAAACTCCTCGGAAGTTGCCATGTCTGATTACTACTTTAAATTTCTAACTTAAGCTGCTTTTGCTTGTGCGATCAGTGTAGCAACACGATCAGAAGCTTGTGCACCTTGACTAATCCAGTGGCTAATACGGTCTAAGTCTAAACGTAATGTTTCTTCTTGACCTTGTGCTAATGGATTAAAAAACCCTACACGTTCAATGCAACGACCATCACGTTTATTACGTGAATCAGCTACCACTACACTGTAGTAAGGACGCTTTTTAGCGCCACCGCGAGATAATCTAATTGTTACCATATTTATGCCTGTTGAAAAACTGGATCGAAAAACAGATGCATTTTACGCACATATCGTTCGTTTGAAAAGCCTAAGTTTACTTTTATTGAAAATAAGTAATGGCACTTCGCTCAAAGCAAAGTGTATCCAGTTCAATAATATAGCGTAATTATATGGCTGTAAGGTCGCATAGCTTAACACAAAAGAAAGGTTCAAAACGCCAGTACAATCTCTCTAATTAATGAAGCTAGACATATTTAATCTTAAAAAGGTAAACCTCCACCACCGCCCATAGGTAACTTCCCACCTAATCCGCGCATCATTTTAGCTAACCCACCTTTCTGACTCATTTTCTTCATCATTTTCTGCATTTGAGAAAATTGCTTAAGCAAACGGTTTACATCTTGAATTTGAGTACCAGAACCTGCCGCGATACGCTTTTTTCGTGAACCTTTAATAATATCGGGACGCTCACGTTCTTTTTTGGTCATAGAGTTAATGATCGCTTCTAGCTTACTTAACTCTTTATCGTTAATTTGATTCTTAGCCGCTTCAGGAATATTGCTCATACCTGGCATTTTATCCAGCATCGAACCAATCCCCCCCATATTACCCATCTGGCGTAGTTGATCGCGGAAATCTTCTAAGTCGAAGCCTTTACCTTTTTTCAGCTTATTAGCTAATTTATCAGCAGCGCCTTTATCCATCTTACGCTGTGCATCTTCAACTAAAGATAAGACATCACCCATACCTAAAATACGAGATACAACACGATCTGGATGGAAAGGCTCTAAGGCATCCGTTTTTTCACCAACACCCATGAATTTGATAGGTTTGCCAGTAATATGCCGAATTGATAATGCTGCACCACCACGTGCATCACCATCAGTTTTAGTTAAGATAACACCCGTTAATGGCAAAGCATCATTAAACGCCTTAGCTGTATTAGCAGCATCTTGCCCCGTCATACTATCAACGGTGAATAATGTTTCTACTGGATTGATAGCTTCATGAATACGTTTAATCTCAACCATCATGTCATCATCAACATGCAAACGACCTGCGGTATCAATGATTACGACATCAACAAATTGTAGTTTTGCTTGTTCGACGGCTGCTTTAGCAATCTCAACAGGATCTTGATCGCCTTGGCTTGGGAAAAAGTGCGCATCAACTTCACCCGCGAGGGTTTTTAACTGTTCAATAGCCGCAGGGCGATAAACATCAGCACTGGCAACCATCACCGATTTTTTCTCACGCTCTTTTAACCATCGCGCTAACTTTGCAACACTAGTCGTTTTACCTGCACCTTGAAGTCCAGCCATCAAAATAACTGCGGGCGGTTGCGCATTTAGGCTTAAAGATTCATTCGATTCCCCCATCACAGTTGTTAACTCGTCATTAACAACTTTGACTAGGGCTTGTCCTGGTGTCAGGCTTCGGAGTACATCTTGCCCCATTGCTCGCTCTTTAACGCGCTCAACAAACTCACGTACAACAGGAAGTGCAACATCAGCTTCTAACAAGGCCATACGCACTTCACGCAATGTTTCTTTTACATTATCTTCGGTGATACGGCCTTGGCCACGAAGTTTTTGTAATGTACTTCCGAGTCGTTCACTCAAGCTATCAAACATGAATCACCTTAAAATCAATCTTGCCATAAATTTCGCTGGCATTAAAAAATAGGTGAATTATAACCGATAATAACTAGTCTGATTACGATTACATCGTATATCATTCTATATATAGTAAATTATAGTTACATCGTATTTTTAAGGATTGACTACACATGGCCATCGCCAACTCTTTAGCTTTTATGCTTTACCTTTGCTGCGGAGCAGTTTTAATTCGTAACTTTGTGCAGAAAAACCCTCACACAGCACTTTTACCGATAGGTCTCGTAACCGTTATAGCCTTAATATTCCATGGCGCTGATATTTTTTTCACCATGCAAATTTCTGGTGGGTGGGATTTAGGACTATTTTCAACCCTTTCAGTCGCAACCTGGAATATGGCATTCATAGTTTTTCTAGCTGGCTTTAA
>NODE-721-length-11523-cov-4.41716_pt1 | contig 11523 bp, 10 predicted proteins | sample MGYA00139097_ERZ477577 | MGnify/ENA metagenome assembly ERZ477577 | reverse complement strand
TTGATAAAATTCAAGTATTTTTGATGCAACATCTGTTTTTCTCAATAAAAGGTAGAAACTAAATTTGTTTGGTTTGGAAAAAAATGAACTGTATCCCGTATTTTTAAAAGTTACAGAACTAGAAGTACTCATTATAGGAGGAGGAAATGTAGGTTTGGAAAAATTGACATTTCTTTTAAAATCTAGCCCATCCGCCAGGGTTACTATAGTTTCTAAAGCATTTATACCTGAGGTCATTTCTCTTGCTAAAGGGCATCGTGTTTCCATAGTGGAAGACGCTTATAACAGCAGTTATTTATCAGGAAAACAGATCGTTATCGCTACTACTGATGATCTCGATGTTAATCTACAGGTGTATAATGATTGTAAAAAAGAGCATATTTTGGTGAATTTGGCAGATAACCCTACCTATTGTGATTTTTATATGGGGGGTATTGTAACTAAGGGGAATGTGAAAATAGCGATTTCCACTAATGGGAAATCACCAACAGCAGCGAAGAGGTTAAGGCAGTTTTTCGAAGAAATTTTACCGGAAAACATCAATGAGTTGGTGGAAAATCTAAATGTCTATCGAAAGACCATAAAAGGTGATTTTGAGCAAAAAGTATCTAAACTTAATGAACTTACCAAGGAAATGATCAATATTAAGAAGGGTTAATGCAAAAGATTTTAAAGGATCCTTTTTTGCCGTTTCGCAAAGTGGTTTTAATTATTGAATTCTCAATAAAAGAATCTTCTTATTGAATTTATTTTAGTAATTAAAAGGATAGTTAAAAACTCCTAAATATTATCTTTTTTATTTCTTAAATTTGCGCATAAAATTAGCAGTAAAATGTCAAAATTTGAATTGAAATTGCCAAAAATGGGTGAAAGTGTTGCTGAGGCAACGATAACTTCCTGGCTAAAGGAGGTAGGTGACACCATTGAATTGGATGAAGCTATTGTTGAAATAGCAACAGACAAAGTTGATTCTGAAGTTCCAAGTGAGGTGGAGGGCGTTTTAGTAGAAAGGTTTTTTGAAGTGGATGAGGTTGTAGGAGTAGGGCAGGTAATAGCTGTCATTGAAACTAATGGAGAAGCAACTGCTATAGTAGAAGAAGCTAAGGTAAAAGAGGTGGAATTGCCGGAAGAGCTGCCAACAGTAGCATCGGTAAAAGCTAAAATTGAGGTAGAAAATGAAGTGAGCGCAGATCTTAGTTCACCAACTGGACGTTTTTTCTCACCCTTAGTAAAAAATATAGCCAAGACAGAAGGTATAAGCCTGTCAGAATTGGAATCTATTCAAGGTACCGGTAAAGACCAAAGAATTACGAAGAACGATATACTTGCTTATATAAAAGGGGGCAGAAAGGATTCTGTTAAAGAGTCGGTAAGCTCAAAAATTGAAACTGCGACCAAAGAAACAGAGAAGGTTTCTCCGGTTGCTGTCTCTCAGCCAGCTTTGCATGACGAGGTCATTGAAATGACCAGAATGGGTAAACTGATTTCCAAACACATGGTTGATTCTTTAAGAACCTCAGCACATGTTCAAAGTTTTGTTGAGGTTGATGTGACAAAAGTCGTAAAATGGAGAGAGAAGATCAAGGATGAATTCCAAAAAAGAGAAGGGGAAAAAATTACCTATACCCCAATTTTCATGGAAGCCATTGCTAAGGCAATACGTGATTTCCCCATGATGAATATTTCTGTTGACGGAGACAAGGTGATCAAACACAAGGATATAAATTTAGGTATGGCAGCGGCATTGGCCGACGGAAATCTAATAGTTCCTGTCATTAAAAAAGCTGATCAATTGAATCTGGTTGGGATGACCAAGGTCGTAAATGACCTTGCCAATAGATCCAGATCAGGAAAACTAAACCCGGATGATGTTCAGGGAGGAACCTTTACGGTAACGAATGTCGGATCTTTTGGAAGTATTATGGGTACACCTATCATCAATCAGCCTCAGGTAGGTATTCTAGCTTTGGGATCTATTCGTAAAGTTCCTGCTGTTATAGAGACTCCGGAGGGAGATCTCATTGGGATTCGACATAAAATGATTTTATCGCATTCTTATGATCATCGTGTGGTTAATGGTGCCCTTGGTAGTATGTTTGCAAAACGCGTAGGAGATTATCTTGAAGCCTGGGATATAAATACCAGCTTTTAGCACAATCAAAAATAAATTATGAACTTCATTTTATTAAGATGAATATGAAACTGGAAAGACCCATTGTTTTCTTTGATTTGGAAACAACCGGGATTCAAATAGCAACAGACAGGATTGTAGAAATCTCTGTCTTAAAAGTCTATCCCAATGGAAATAAGGAAAGCTGGACAAGATTGGTGAATCCTGAAATTGAAATTCCAAAAGAGGCGTCCGATATTCACGGAATAACAAATGAAAAAGTAGTTACAGAGCCCAAATTTTCCGAACTGGCCGCTAAGGTCAGTACAATACTTGAAGGCTGTGATCTGGCAGGATTTAATTCCAATAGATTCGATATTCCGCTATTGGCGGAAGAAATGCTTCGGGCCAATGTCAATTTTGACATGGAAAACAGAAAAGCGATTGATGTGCAGGTCATCTTTCATAAAAAAGAGCAGAGAAATCTGGGTGCAGGATACGAATTTTATTGTGGAAAGACCCTTGATAATGCCCATTCAGCTGAAGCTGACACCATGGCTACTTATGAAATTCTCGAGGCTCAGATAGAAAAATATGAGGACCTCGAAAATGATGTTGATTTTTTAAGTAATTTTTCCTCACATCAAAAACGAGCTGATTTTGCAGGTTTTATTTTAATGGATCCTGAAGATGAAGAAATTTTTTCCTTTGGTAAGTATAAAGGACGCAAGGTAAGAGATGTATTTAGAGAGAATCCGGGGTATTATAACTGGATGCAAAATGCAGATTTCCCACTTTACACAAAAAAAATATTAACAAAAGTCAAAGAGAAGATGTCGGCCAAAAAGGAGATCAGCACTTTGGAAGACCTTCAAAATAAATTCAATAAAAAGATTTAAAGATGTATGTAGATTTTGATACTTTGAATGATAATTCAAGAGTTTGGGTTTATCAGTCCAGCCGCGAATTTAATGCTGAGGAAGTGAAAACCATAGCAACAAAACTGAAAGATTTTGTCAATGAATGGACAAGGCACGGAGACGATCTAAAGGCATCATTTGAGATCAAGTACAATCATTTTATTATTCTGGCAGTAGATGAATCTTTTAATCAGGTTTCTGGCTGTTCCATAGATGCTTCTACTCATATTTTTAAACAATTTGAAAATGAGTTTAAAGTAGAGCTCTTAAACAAATTGAATACGGCTTTTAAGCATGAAGAGCATGTTAATGTGGTTTCACTTGCTGATTTTCAGAAGTATGTCAAAGAAGATAGAATTCATCCTGACACCTTAGTTTTCAATAATATGGTACAGAGTAAGGCTGATTTAGAGACCTTATGGGAAGTTCCTGCAAATAGGAGCTGGCATAGTCGATATTTTAACTAAGTTTTTTTATTTTGCAGTACGCTATTCCTGCCTTATCAACTGGCAGGCAATAAAGTGAAACTGAGCCAAACCCTTTTTACCTTAAATTCATTTCTATGAACAAAATTACAGTGCTTTTTGCCCTGCTTTTGAGCCTACAGGCCTTAGCTCAAAAAGATCCCTTGACAACCAAAGATAGTATTGCTCAAAATCGATGGGTCGACAGCATCATGAATACCATGAATGTTGACGAGAAAATAGGCCAGCTGTTTATGGTTGCTGCGTATACCAACAAAGATGCTGATCACGAAAAATTTATCAAGGACCTGATCAAGAAACACCATATCGGAGCACTGATCTTTTTTCAGGACCAGGCGATCAAACAGGTAGAACTGACCAATGAATATCAAAGTCTTTCCCGTATTCCTTTACTGATTGGAATTGATGGAGAATGGGGCTTGCGTATGCGGTTAAAGAATACCGTTGCTTTTCCATATAATATGGCTTTGGGGGCCATTCGCAATGATCAGTTGTTGTATGACATGGGTAAACAAATGGGCAAGCATATGAAACGCGAAGGAGTGCATATTAACTTTGCTCCTGTAGTCGATGTGAATACCAATCCATTAAATCCTGTAATTGGAAACCGCTCTTATGGAGAGGATAAAAGTAACGTCACCAGAAAAGCCATTGCTTTTACCAAGGGTATGCAGAGTGAAAACATCATGGCTTGTGCAAAACACTTTCCGGGTCATGGAGATACGGCTCAGGATTCTCATAAAACATTACCCTCTGTGGGCCATGATATAACGCGCCTTGATTCTATAGAATTATATCCATACAGGAAAATAATTGATCAGGGAATTGGGTCAGTGATGATTGGGCACTTAAGCGTACCCGCTTTGGAACCCAATGTAAATTTACCTTCTTCATTGTCCTATAATATCGTTACCGGATTGTTAAAGGAGCAAATGGGTTTCAAAGGCTTGATCGTTACGGATGCCTTGAATATGAAAGGATCAGCTGATTTTGCATCATCTGAAGAAATCAATTTGCAAGCCATACTCGCGGGAAATGACCTGCTGGATGTGCCGTTGAATGTAGCTAAATCCATTCAGTTGTTTAAAAAGTCCTATGCCAAAGGCGACCTGACAGAGGAGAGGTTGAATGAATCGGTCAAAAAGATTTTGAAGACCAAATATTGGGCCGGTTTACATCAGTATGAGCCCTTAAAAGCAGAGAACCTTATAAGTGATCTCAATACTGTTGAGGATGATCTGCTCAACCGACGTTTGGTTGAGAATTCGGTAACGCTTGTTCAGAATAAAAATGGGGTATTGCCCATTGAAAACCTGGGTAAGAATAAGGTTGCTTATGTGAAACTGGGAAAACACAATAACAGCATTTTTGTCAAAAGACTCAATGATTATACCAAGGTAGATGTGATCTCGGGAAACAGTATAGCAGAAATTTCAAATAAACTAAAGGGTTATGAAACAGTGGTCGTTAGTTTTCATACCAGTTTGGGAGCCTATGCGAATTATAAGATAGATGATGATGAATTGTTGATCTTGCAGGAAATTGCAAAAAACCATAAAGTGATTTTGGACGTATTCGCGAGCCCTTATAGCTTGTTAAAGATCAAATCGTTTGAACATATAGATGCTATCATTGTGTCTTATCAGAATACGGCTTTGTCTCAGGATATATCAGCACAGATGATTTTTGGTGCGCTCGATATGAATGGCGTTTTACCTGTTAATATAAAAGATGATTTTAAGGCAGGTTTTGGCTTACAGTTGGCTGCTTCAGGCAGGTTGGGATATTCAATTCCCGAAGATGTGGGCCTGGATTTGAAAAAACTGCAAAGGATTGATTCCGTAGCCGAACTGGTCATCGATTCTGCTATGGCCCCTGGAATGCAGGTTCTCGTGGCCAGACATGGAAAGGTTGTTTATAGAAAAAGTTATGGGTATTATACCTATGATGAAAAAAAAAAAGTAGATAATAATAGTATTTATGATCTGGCTTCAGTGACAAAGATACTGGGCGGACTTCCCATGATCATCAAAGCCGAAGAAGAAGGTAAGTTTGATTTGGATTCACCCCTTGGTGTTTTAATGCCAGTATTGAAAGACAGTAATAAAGATACGGTAACAGTCAGGGAAGCCCTATCGCATTACGCAAAGCTAAAGCCTTATATTCCCTATTATGAAACGATGGTTGAAGGTGATGAAAATGAGCCCATGAAGGAGTACTTTAGCAGTTCAGCATCCAGTAAGTTTAGTATCAAAGTAGCTGATCATATCTATCTTAGAACTGATTATCAGGATACAATTTTTAAATTGATCGCGGAAGCCCCTCAGCGAGATGTATTGGAATATAAATACAGTGGGTTGCCTTTTTACTTGTTTAAAGATTATATTGAAAAGACCTATAAGAAACCCATGGATCAGTTAAATTACGACAATTTTTACGGGCCTTTAGGAGCCACTACCTTGGTGTATAATCCTTTGAATAAATTTCCCAAATCCAACATTGTGCCTACCGAAAAAGATGAATTTTTCAGACACCAGCTTTTACATGGTACTGTGCATGATGAGGGAGCTGCGATGATGGGTGGTGTCAGTGGAAATGCAGGCCTATTCGGAAATTCAAATGATGTGGCAAAAATGATGCAGATGTACCTTCAAAAAGGATATTATGGAGGAAGAAGTTATTTTAAACCTGAATCAATCGATAAATTTAACAGGAGGTATTTTGAGGAGAAAGGTGTGAGAAGAGGTTTGGGTTTTGATAAGCCACAACTTGATGAGTCTATGGCTACCTGTGGCTGTATTTCCTTCAAAAGTTTTGGCCATAGCGGCTATACAGGCACCTATACCTTTGCCGATCCTGAAACTGAAATCGTATATGTATTTCTTTCAAATCGTGTATATCCTACCCGTGAGAACAATAAACTCGGAGATGCGGATATTAGGACTGTGGTGCAGGGTCTGATTCAAGAGGCCATAGTTAAATAGCAGCGCCCTATTTTGATTTGACAAAGAGGTAAACGATCAAGATACTAATTGCCAGGTAGAGATACCCGGCCATATCATCGAATATATAGGCCACTATTCCTGCTTGAATTAAATAGCATATTGGGAACAAGGTAATGCCAATTGTAAAACGCCAAGTCGCTATAAATTCTTCCTCTGCTATTTTTGGAGATAAGTATTTCCAAACAAGTATAGGAATAAAGCTGTTGACCATCACCAAAGGTCGAAGAAAATGGAATTGGTTGTCCTCATTGGATATTTCTTCAAGAGTATGGTCCATACCCTCTAATTTTTCATTTACTTTTCCCGGATCAAGGAATTCTTCTTCCTTGAAGGTGGCTGCTATTTTGTCGTGGTGCTCCACATTATCTATATGAGTGATCAGTTTTTTCAGGGCATCACTTACCTCATTTTTCAATTCAGATGAGGAACCGTTCATGGCAGAATTCTTATGATGCTCATGCACAGTAATAGGCTCTCCATAAACGAGGTGAACACTACTGGCGAATTTTTTGGCATTGGTATAGTTTATACCTATGGGAAGCACAACAATTTCCTGATCCGGATTGTTTTCCAAGGTGCCAAGAATGATCCTTGTAAAACCTTTGCTCAGTGCCCTTAATCGGCGTTGGATATTGTGATTTCCTTCTGGAAATATCAGTATGGTTCCGTTTTTATTCAGGATCTTATGGCACTTCTGAAATACTTCTTCATTTCTGGAAAGGCCCGTTCGCCCATCTTTGATCCTGTATATAGGCATCATATTGACACTTGACAACAAAGCTTTGATCAGAGGCTTATTAAAAACATCCGCTCTGGTTAAAAAATTCAATTCTCTCGGCGTTACGGCTCCGATCAATAAGGGGTCAACAAGTGCATTCTGGTGGTTGGCTACAAATAAGATTGCTTTGTTTTTTGGAATATGATCTGTACCTGAAATCAATATCCTTTTGAAATAAAAAGCGAATCCCACACGCATGTACAATTTTACAAATAGGTACCAGATCTTCTTCATGCCAACATCCGTTTTGATTTACTGGACCAAAAATAAGCAATTAACAAGCCGGATAAAATATCCCAAATGGCCCAAAAAGCCACCAGTAAAGCCATTCCGCCAAGGCCGTCAAAGAAACTGAAAACCAATAACAATCCAAGTCCGGAATTTTGAATTCCTGTCTCGATACTTAGTGTTTTTTGATTGAGATAATTCAGCTTGTTCAGTCTGGCAAAATAGAAACCAACCAAATAAAGTATGCCATTATGGGCAATTACCAAGACAAAAACATAATGGATATGCTCCATGAATATATCAAGATTATTATAAAATGCGCCTCCGACAAACGCAAGAAAAATTAGTATTGAAACGGGTTTTAAAAAACGAGATGTTTTAGCAGCAAATAAAGGACGGTAGTGATTGATCAACATACCAAGAATCAATGGGATACCCAGGATCAACAAAACAAATCTGGCCACTTCTGAAGGTGCCACTTTTACACGGGTAAGAATTTCCTGCGTAGGTTCATAAAAACTGCCCCAAATCGCAAAATTGAGCGGTGTCATGATGAGGGCCGCAACAGAGGCAAAAGCTGTAAGGCTCACCGATAGGGCCGCATTCCCACCTGCGAGTTTTGTCATAAAATTCGAAATATTTCCTCCTGGACAGGCTGCAACCATGATCATACCAAGTGCAATGCTAGGATGAGGTTCAATAATGATAATCATTAAAAAGGTAACAAAAGGGATCAATATAAATTGAGAAATGATACCCACAATTACTGGTTTGGGTGACTTCAGCAAGTTTGTAAAATCTGATATTTTAATATCAAGAGCCACTCCAAACATAATCAGTGTCAGGGTTAGGTTCACGACCCAAAGATTGTCTGAATTAAAATTTATTTGAATCTCATCGACCGAATTCATCATGGAGTGCTTGCTGTATTTAGTTAGTTTTTAAATGCATAGGCAATAATATTTGCACCCATTTGCAATGCTTTTAATCTAACTTCAGGAGGATTGTTATGTACGACTTCGTCTTCCCAACCATCACTAAGGTCACTTTCAAAATCATAGAAACAAATGAGTCGCCCTTCATAGAATAGCCCAAATCCCTGTGCGGGTTTGGCATCATGCTCATGAATTTTTGGTAAGGTAGTAAAATTATAGTTCTGATGGTAAATATCATGATCAAAGGGTATTTCTTCAAATTCCAGTTCAGGGAAAACCTTTTTCATTTCTTTTCGAATGAATTCATTTAATCCATAATTATCTGAAATATGCAGAAAACCTCCTGAAATTAAATAATTTCTCAAATTACCACTAGCTTGTTCAGAGAAGAAAACATTCCCATGGCCCGTTAAAAATACAATTGGAAAATTATACAATTCCTTACTTTGGGGCTCAATATTTTTTGGTTTTTCCTTTAATCCCGTATCAATATTTTCATTACAATATCGGATCAGATTGGGAACTGCTGTTGGATTAGCATACCAGTCACCCCCTCCTTCATATTTTAATATAGCGACCTCCTGTGCCTTGCCAGATTGTGCCAACAATAGCCATACAGAAAGTATCCCTAATTTGATGGCAAACGAAAAGGAACTGATATTCTTTATCTTCATAAGATGCTTAAGTTATAAAATTTCATTGAGAAGTGAGACGGAGCTACAAGCAACTATACCTGCTGTTTCGGTTCGCAATCGACGCTCTCCCAGAGTGATGGGTTTAAGACCATTTTCTAGGGCCACATGTATTTCGGAAGGTGAAAAATCACCCTCTGGACCTATCAGAATCATAATTTTTTTATGGAAAGGTAATTGTGTTCCAAGGTGGCTTTTTATACCATCTTCACAATGGGCCATCAAGCCAAGATCCCAATCCTTTTTTTGTATAAAATCTTTAAATTTTAGGGCATCGTTTAAAACAGGTTTGTTAAACTTTAAAGACTGTTTCATAGCCGAGGTAATTACTTTTTCCATTCGTTCAACTTTTAATTGGCGCCTTTCAGAGTGATCGCAAAATATAGGCGTAATTTCATCTATACCAATTTCAGTCGCTTTTTCCAGAAACCACTCAAAACGATCATTTAATTTTGTTGGTGCAATGGCAATATGCAGGTGATAATTCCAGGTTTTAGGCTTTTCTTCCCATTTCTTTATCCTTGCGACACATTTTTTATCGAGGGCTTGTATGATGTCAGCAGAAAACAATTTCCCCTTACCGTCAGTAATATTGAGTGTGTCACCAATATTTTTTCTTAAAACCTTTACAATATGTCTGCTTTCTTCCTTATTAAAAGAAATTTGTTCTGACCCTGTATTGATATCCTGATTGAAAAAAAGTTGCATGATTTTTTAAGTGCGAGGTTAAATGTAATTAATTCTGAGCACTATTTAAAAAAGAGATCAATCTTATAAAAGATCCTTTCTCATTGTGCACCTTCTTTTATGTATTTCTGGTTTGAAATTTTTCCAGATCAGTTGAATGTCTTTATTTTCTTCTAATTCCGGGGTAATGACCATCTTGTCAACACCTTTTTCCTTATAAGTTTTGAAATATTCGTCAAAGACAATAGCGGTTACTCCTTTTTTCTGGTACTCCGGAAGAATGCCAATTAGGAAAAAAACAGAAGTCTTGGATTTTTTTTTAGCTTTAAGAAGATGTAAAAAACCAGTAGGAAATAATTTGCCATTTGCTTTTTGCAGGGCTTCGGCAAAGGAAGGCATGGTAATGGAAAATGTGACAAGTTTGTCTTCTTTGTCAACAATAAACTTGATATATTCAGGGTTGACAAAATTGATGAATTTTTTTTTCAAATAAGTTATTTGTCTTTGGCTAACAGGCACAAAAGAAGATAGTTTGGCATAAGAAGTGTTAAATAAACCAAACATTTCTTCTACGTAAGGCAATACTTCCTGGGTTGATTTAAAGTTAATGGGCCTTAATTGATAACGCTCTTTCACCACATTGGCATACCGCTGATATTTTTCAATATCTACATTTTGGAGACTAAAACTAGATTCTAGAAATTTTTGGGCAGGTTTTAATCCTAATTTTTCAAAGTGTTCGGCATAGTAGGGGTAATTGTACCAAGTGACCATGGTACTCATCGAATCAAAGCCTTCAGTCAGCACCCCAACTTTATCCAAATTGGAAAAGCCAAGTGGTCCTTCCATAAAATCAAGTTTTTCACCTATACCAATTTCCTGAACCTTTTCCAATAAAGCTTTACTAACTTCCAGGTCGTCAATGAAATCGATCCAGCCAAATCGCATCCGGCGTACTTTTTGAACTTCTATCTCTAATTTATTTACAATGGCTGCTACCCTTCCAACAACTTTTCCTTCTTTTAAGGCTAGAAAAAATCTGGCATTAGCATGGTCGAAGACTGGGTTTTTAAGTTTGTCAAAACTTTCGACTTCTTCATTGATAATAGGAGGTACCCAATACTTATTTCCTTTGTACAAGGTAAAAGGGAATTTAACGAATTGTTTCAATTCCTTTTTTGTCGAAATCTCCTGGATTTTTATCATCCGACAAAATTAATCGTTTTCTGATTTTTTATCGTGTTTTTTTTGAGCTTTTTCTTTTTGCTTTTGTTCTTTGACCAATCTTTGGTTTTGTTTCTTTCTGGCTTTCTGGGCTTTTTTGTTCACTGGAGCGTTTATATCTCTGGTTTTCACTTTAGAGGTTTTTACCTCTCTCATTTTCCCATTACTTGATGATTTTTTGCCAGCGAAAAGTCCGAAAGTTATGGTGTTAAAGAAGCTTTTCTTTTCCTTAGGCATGATATCTTCATTATTCTCAGTCTTTCCAACGATGATTTTATCCTTATGTTTATCGAGCCTCCAGGAAAGACCTCCACCGATCAAATAAGTGTTGTCACCTCGTTCATCAAAAATCATTCTGGCTGAAAAGTCAGCCTGCATATTCGGATTGATCAAATAGGCCCCACCCGCGCCAAACTGAAAATCATTGGGAACATTCTTTCTGAAAAACCCCTGATTCTC
>NODE-720-length-11530-cov-9.82405_pt1 | contig 11530 bp, 15 predicted proteins | sample MGYA00139097_ERZ477577 | MGnify/ENA metagenome assembly ERZ477577 | reverse complement strand
CCTCCCGATCGTGACTATCAACTCGAGGCACTGCAAAACCAGGTCAGGCAGATGGATATCTTCATCGACAACTGGAGCGGCTATGACCAGAAGTACAGCAGAATAAACAACCTGGCCGAATACAAGGCGGTGAAAAACAAGATTTTTTCCTCACCGGCCTACGATAAGCTGCAGTTGCAAGAGCAGTTCGAAGGAAAAATCAATCAGTTCGATGCGGTGGTCAGACGCTATGAAATCTGGCTAGATGAGCGCTCCAGACTGCTGGAAAGGATGGAGGCTTTCTCTCATGCCTATGAGGAGGGGCAGAAACAGATTTTTACTAAAAACGCCAAACCGTTCAGGATCAGCCCCTACGAACTGATCGTTGAAAACGGCTACTATGAACTCCTCGCGGAAGACCCCGATCAGGCCTATGCCTCTGCCCGCTACGTGGGACTCAATCAACTCAATATCATTGCCGCCTCCCGAGATCGTCCGCTGCGCCTTCCCCACCTCGCGGTCGGCGACTTTGTCGTGGAGGTGAGAATCAGCAACAGGTCGGATCGAAAGATCCTCAGACCCGACGGTTATCTCGTCCACCGTCAGAGTAGAACCCTGGAAAACGGCAGCAATATATCACGCTCGTATCGTGAATATCTGGTCAAATTCAGTGACGAGGTGAAAAACAAATATCAGTTTGCCCAGGCGATCGACGTCACCAATAAAGATTCGGAGAACGGCATCAGACCGGGAGAACATGCTGTCTGGACTTATCGTTTCAACCCGGATAATCACCCGGTCGAAACGGTCAACACCTTTCAGATAATCTACCCGCAAAAGGTCCTCCCGATCGTGACTATCAACTCGAGGCACTGCAAAACCAGGTCAGGCAGATGGATATCTTCATCGACAACTGGAGCGGCTATGACCAGAAGTACAGCAGAATAAACAACCTGGCCGAATACAAGGCGGTGAAAAACAAGATTTTTTCCTCACCGGCCTACGATAAGCTGCAGTTGCAAGAGCAGTTCGAAGGAAAAATCAATCAGTTCGATGCGGTGGTCAGACGCTATGAAATCTGGCTAGATGAGCGCTCCAGACTGCTGGAAAGGATGGAGGCTTTCTCTCATGCCTATGAGGAGGGGCAGAAACAGATTTTTACTAAAAACGCCAAACCGTTCAGGATCAGCCCCTACGAACTGATCGTTGAAAACGGCTACTATGAACTCCTCGCGGAAGACCCCGATCAGGCCTATGCCTCTGCCCGCTACGTGGGACTCAATCAACTCAATATCATTGCCGCCTCCCGAGATCGTCCGCTGCGCCTTCCCCACCTCGCGGTCGGCGACTTTGTCGTGGAGGTGAGAATCAGCAACAGGTCGGATCGAAAGATCCTCAGACCCGACGGTTATCTCGTCCACCGTCAGAGTAGAACCCTGGAAAACGGCAGCAATATATCACGCTCGTATCGTGAATATCTGGTCAAATTCAGTGACGAGGTGAAAAACAAATATCAGTTTGCCCAGGCGATCGACGTCACCAATAAAGATTCGGAGAACGGCATCAGACCGGGAGAACATGCTGTCTGGACTTATCGTTTCAACCCGGATAATCACCCGGTCGAAACGGTCAACACCTTTCAGATAATCTACCCGCAAAAGGTCTTCGGCAAACCCCTGAGACTGAGCATACCTCTAAGAACGATAACAATACCAACACTGCCTGATTCATTAACAAACAGGCAGCCCTGATCCAAACCTTGTTATCAGCCAGAGTTTATGTGCTGCAGGTAACAGGAAGATTCTCCTTTTTTCTGATGTTGGTCAACCCCTGTACACCTTCCCGGGCATAGGAATCCACCTCATTTCGGGTAGAAATTTCCGGCTGAGCTTCGAGAAGCTCGGGATACATTGACTCGGCTTTCGCCTTATCTCCCTGATCGATATAGGTCAATGCCTCCAGCCAAAGCCCGGCCTGCCGGTATTTTTCATTGCTGCTTTCCTGGGCTGTTTCGGCATAACCGAGAGCCACCTTGTGCTTGCATTGGGCCAGGGCAGCCAGGCCGGCAAAGCCGTCATCACCCAGCTTTTTCTTTAACTCTTTTTCTGCTCTGGCTCTCTGCTGCTGGGCAGCTTGCTTGTCTTCCTGACTGCCGACGATGGCTCCGGACACGGCTCCCGAGGTCGCCCCCCAGGCGGCCCCCCGGGCAGCGGCCTCGCCGACATTACCGCCCCAGATCAGAGCACTGACCATGCCCGCAGCCGCCCCGCTGACGCCTCCCACGGCGGCACCCTGCCCTGCTCGTTTGGCAGACTGGGGCCCGCAGGCGGTGAACAGGAGCAAAGCTATTATCAGGGCGGCCGCTTTGATGCTCGAATGGGTCGTAGGCATTTTATCCTCTCTCCTCAGTTATTTGGTCAATGGTCTTGCGCTTGGTTAAACATGGCCGCACAAGCCCAGGTTGCCAGCCCGGTCAAGGCGAGCACCAAGCCCTCAGAGCTGGTAGCGGCCATCCCAGCATGGTGAGCTGGATTGGGCTTATGGCGCAATGTCTAGAACAATAGTGCAGAAGCGACTAGGAATAAAGCCAGAGAAAGAAGATGGGGGCCAGAAACCCGACACCTACCAGCCACTTTCCCCTTCCCGACAACCCTTTTCTGCCCTTGAGGATGAGTATCCCGCTGATTGCCAGCAGACCAAGGCAGACCGCATAGAGGTCGGCGAACCAGGTCCACAGCTTTTTGGCATGATTGAGATGAAGAAAGTTGGCCTGGTAGAGCAGCGGCCGCTGATTCGACTTCTCCTGAAAGACATTCGAGTTGACCAGATCAACGGTGATATTGTTGTTGACCACGAAAATCTTCAAGGTCTGAGCATCCTGACGATAGATGTTCTTTAACTCTCCCGTTTCACCGAGTTGTCCAAGCACGGCCGAGGTCAAGGCCCTGTCATCAGCCGGGTCGACAGCTGAGAGATCTACCTCGACCATGCTTTTTTCTATCTTATAGGTCGGGTTCCAGTCGTGGATATGATTGACCGCAACACCTGAAATCACATAAAGGATCGTCAGCCCGAAACAAAGATAGCCAAGATCCCGGTGGATGATGATGTTCCACTTGCGCCATTTCATCAGCCCGCTCTCTACCCCTCGATCTCCGCACCCAGCCCGATCAGTCTGATCATCCTCTCGTCTTTGACGGTTGATGGGTCAAACGGCTGTCCTTTTTCCTCGGCCAGATGCTGCTGATACTTGATCATCTCGTCACGGGATAGCTTGAGCTCTTCAACGACTCCCTCCACGACCCCCATACGACCAGAAGCACTCATTGGAAAAACGATTTCTCCGTCAGTGACCTTGACTTGAATTTTCTCGCCCTGACGATCTCCGGCAACGTACATCCAGCAGCCCCGCTTGGCACAAACCTCAATTATCATCCCCTCTACCCTGACCATTTTGCCCAGGTAGGTATCAGGATTGTCGAGAATGGCAGAAACTGCAGTAGCCTCCGTGAGGGTCACCCCTTTTCCATAGACGTCGGTTTTGGCCTGAGCAGTCATGGCGCAGGCGACACAGAACAAGGCGCAAAATATGATAATTCGTTTCAAAAGAATCTCCTGATTATTAGGTAATTGTTGTCTGAAGCACCTGGACGGTTCAGCCGAGGATACCCCCCAGTGAGCCGTCCAGGATGATCTTGATACAGGCCCCGTTAATGTGCATTAATCGAGTCTCGAAACGAGGCCTGTGAGGTGATGTAATTATTCCTTCTCGGTAATTTCGTAACTGCCGCTGTCAGCAACCTTGATATTGGCATCAAGAAACTTTGCCTTGTAGCCTTTTTCCTTCAGAGCCACATAGGCCATTTCGGCCCTAATGCCGGTGCTGCAGTGAATGAATACCTCTTTATCCTTAGGAATTTCATCGAGCCTTTCGACTACCTCTTCAGCAGGGATGGCAATGGCGTTGGCAATTTTTCCTGCCTCGCTTTCCTCATCGGTCCGCACGTCAAGAATCACCACGTCGGTGGTCTTGCTGTCCACTGCATTGGAAAAGGCCGCGATGTCAACCGATCCTGCCTTGGGCTTGGGAACGTAGACGATTTCTGTTGCAGTTTCACCGGAGACTACAGGCAGATCGGCTTTCTGCCAGCCGTCGAATCCGCCTTTGAGTATGGTGGCGTTTTTATAGCCCCAGCCCCTCACGGTCGCAAAATGCTCCATCCCTGCCTTGGTATCAGCACCGTAGACCACGATCGGAGCGCTTTTGATGGACGGGAATCGATCTTTAGCCGCGGTAAGATCAGTCCCTGGAATTGAGATGGCCCCTTTAATGTGCCCAGCCTTGGCGCTTTCACCATCGCGCACGTCGATAACGACCACCGGGGTCTCTGTATCCATCATGGTTTTCAAAGATTTGGAAACTGAATAAAGCGGTTTTTGCGCCTTTTTCCAGGCCGGCATGCCATCGAGGAATACTCTGATGTTGGTATAACCGAGCTTTTCTGCCCGCCGGGCAGAAGAAGGACTCAGTTGTCAGGTAGGCCCTCCGCAGTAGAACACCAGGAGATTGTCTTTGTTCTTCGGCAGCTTGTCCAGATTTTTTTCGAACTGGGCATCATAAATGGATATGGCTCCAGGGATAAACCCTTCGATATAGAGTTTTCCGGGCCGAGCATCGACAATGGTGAAGTTGCCTTTCTCAGGTCCCTGCTCGATCAGCGGTGCCAGTTCATCTACCTTGATTAATATGGCCGGGTCGAGTTTGGCCGGCTGTTTGACATCCACCGACTCGGCATAAAGGGCGCCGTCTTCCTCGTAAAAGGTGATGAGCACTTCTTTGCCTGCAGCGATTTTATTGAGTGCTTCCGCACCCGTCAGATCGGTGTCATCATCAAAATTTACCAGCCATGAAGCACCGCCGGTATCAACTTTGATGGTTTCCGCTTTCATCGATACACTGCCAAGCTTCCCACGAATTCCATTATCCGGGGTGTCCGCATGGCACTGCATACAGGGTTTCAGAACCTTTGGCTTGGCGTCTGCCGCCATGATGGTTCCTGGAACCATCAGCAGTACCGCACCGCTCAAACCGAGTGCAGCCATCGTCAATTTCCTACTCAACATTTACTGACCTCCATTACACGCTATTTTCACTTCTGTGGCCGCCGCAATCGAACCACGCCTCTTGGTTATATTTGTTACCATCTGACCTAAGTGATTTTTATAATTAAACTTATTCAAGAACCATAAAGCCTGACAGATAAAAACAGCCTACTTCGCTGTGGTACCTGGCGAAGTATTTTATTATATTACTGATTAATTTCAAGCTTAACTTGCTTGCTGCCTTCTTCCTGGCCAGCTCCTGACCGACCTTATCAAACGGAAGCTAAAACACTGATACTACGTGGTAATATGACGTTGTGGTATTGTGGTGTGGAGGTATCGAGGGTATAGTGCAAGAAAGTACTACAAATTGAGATTCCTTGACCCAGACAGCATCAGCGGGGACGACTATGGCAGAGCCAAGCGGGGAAAAATTTTTTTCTTCACGACTGCTTTATTTTCTGGCACTGATCAGCATTTTCTGGTTCTCACCGAATCTGTTCGCACTACCATCCCTCACCTCCAGCGCTGATCAGTTTTCTAGCGAGCTCTACGCCCATTCACACATGAAACCGCAGCCCCTGCCAAAGCTCCAGCCGGCCGAGGCGGAACAAAAAGACTCGATTCGCCTCGATGTCACCGGGGCCTGGCTGTCCTGTTCCGAGGACGACTGCAGCCATCACCACCACGGTTGCGACCTGGAAATAGGTTACCGGTTGTCATCCGCGGTTCACTCGAAGCTGGACGTTGGCGCCCATGTGGTCTGTCGGGCTCGCCTTGACTACATGACCAGCCACGGCTACCATCTGCAGAGTGAACAGTGCTCCTCGCCCGCCGACCATACCCTTCATAACCGGGACCAGGTCGACTCGACAATTGTCGTCGAATTTCAGTTCAGTCCCTATGAACAGGTGATCGACGCCCAGGTTGGGGCAATCCAGTGCAGTATAGAAGACGTGGACATACTGCAGTCGAACACAACCGGCAGCACTGCCGACCTTCCGCTTCCTTCCCCTTGACCGGAGTTCAGCACCGGCTCAGACAGTTGCCAGAATTTATGGTGCAATCAAACTTCAGATCGATAGAGCTGTAAGGTATTGTCGCAACCGGTGGGTGGCTAAGGTCTCCAGACGGGTTTGCGTCCCGTGTTCTTATATCCAGGCTTGCCATATTGATCACGCTCTTCACTGAAATAGTGCACATCGGTTGGCAAAGCTTCGCGGTGCCCGGGAAACAGTTCAGCAAAATAACGCCTGCAGGGTTCACGGAAAGCCTCTGCGCTGAGGCCTGCACATCGCTCCAGGCAGCATGCTACGACCCGGTCGAAGAAATGGCTCCCCATGAACATGTCATAGGTGATACTCAGAAATTCCCCGCTATACATGCGGTTGTAGCTGTTAAACTGCTCTGCTGAAAGTTCATTGTGGTGTCGCCGTCGCATATCGATTCCGACACTGAGATCCCGATGCACGATCCTGGTCACCCTAAACTTGGAATCAAGCTCCAGAAGTACATTCTGCCCATGGGGTTCGAGCATAAAGCCAAAGGCTTGGTAACACTGGACCCAGTGGCGTATTATTGGAAACATGAGATTTTCTAGTACAAACTCCAGCGGTTCCGCAACACCGATCAGATCCCAGAGCAGCAGCTCTTTATCCGGGTCAGAGAAATCCCGGCCGTAGAGGGCAAAACCGGGTATGTAGTATCTCTGTTCAGAAATTGAGGGCAAGGGCCGCATGTCTCGAACCAGGTATCCCCAATTTTCTCCTCGAACACCAGACTCATCCAGATTTCTGCAGGACACACCGATGACCTCGGGTAAAAAACCGAAGGATTGATCAAAATGCTCGAGACCTTGTTCAATTTCCGACGAAACGGCTACAGCCTGCTCGATCACTTCATCTCTCATCTTTCTGCCGTAGCGGGAAACCCGGAACGGGAAATGCACTTTCAGGGCATGGGGAACCCGGTCTCTGACCATCAGGGTCCTGGTTGAGGAACTCGGCTCCACCAAAAGCTCAGGGCCATCCTCTCCTTCCTGCTCGATCACCTGCAGATAGCGATCTTTACCACACCTTTTGAGGACCTGCGGATGAACACAGAATAAGGCGGCACCATCGTCCAGGTAGCGGTGCAACAGATCCTCGGCAGGATTGGCTGTGTAGATATTCAGGTAGCGCTGGGGAACTCTGAAGACCGGCAGGGTAAAACTCTCTGCGCCTCCCCCCGGCCGATACATGGTCTCTGCCTCTGAATAATCGGAATGTCTGCTGTAAGTCCTGGTCCCTTCATTTCTATAACGCTCGAGGTAGGGAAGAGAAGGGATTATCATGGGTTGCCGATTGATATTATGTCTCAGATGCGTATTGTCTGATGCAGAGGATATCTTTGATAAGATTAAGGATATTGGCGTATCGATGTCAAGTGTTAAGATGAGTGGATGAATCCGACATCTGAAATCGTTCAGCCATTAGTCTGCAATGGGGGGAGTGGGAATGTCTATCTGGGCAAGAATAGCGGTAACCATCATTCTGATGGTCCTGTTCAGTTTTCTGGCGGGATTGTTGTGGAGCAGTTTGTTCACCGATCAGATACCCAGCTATGTTTCCGGGTTTGTCGGTGGTCTGGTTGCAGTTCCAGTTTGGGAAATCCTTGAAAAGTTCAAGGCCAAACCGGAGCCAACATAGATAGCCCGGCTACTGCCTAAATAAATATCAGAAGTTATTTCACCGCATTCGGAACCATCTTGAAGGTGGGCTTCGAAGAGTTGGTTACGCTTGGCAGCGGCGTCGGCTTTACCTCCACCGGCGGTAACGGCCTGGGATGGACCACGACCGGTTGCCGATAGAAATAGTATCCGCCGCGGCGCCAGGACCGCCGTTCCTGTCGAGCCACCTCTACCGCGGTCTCGGAGCGCAGTTTTTCTATCTCGAGTTCATGATTGCGCTCCTCCGACCTCATCCGATCCATATACTGCCTGTCCCGCCAGTACTCGTCAGCGCTGACCGTCTGCCGCTTTCTGGCGTTGAACTGCTGCTGCTGAATAGCTCTAAGCTGCTCAGCAGAACAGCCGGCATAGGTTGTCTGGTTGCATGACCAGCCCAGATCAGCGGTAAACATAACGACGCACACAGCCAGTAAGATAAATTTTACCTGCATCGATTTGACCTCCTGCATTTCGTATTACTCCCCATACAATAATCTAAAAATCTCCGGACGCCAGAACCAAACCTCCGTCTGGCCACTCTTGCAAGACTCTGCTCGATAGTTAACATCTAAGTTCAGAGGGAATTATTGTCGGCCGTATAGATACGCCGACTAAAAAATCTGAAACCGACCGCTAAGCCATGAGTGAACGACAAAAGCATTGGGACCAAATCTTTTCAAAGACGCTTTTCGACAACAGTCTGGGCTGGTATGAAAGACACTCCACCCAAACCCTGAACTACCTCGATCGACTGGATCTGGCGATTCCGTCCACCATTTTTATTTCCGGGGCCGGCACCTCGGTGCTTCCCGGTGACCTGTTAGTTCGGGGTCATAAGCTGATAATCAACGATGTGAGTGAGCAGGCAGTGCAAACCCTACGAAAGAGAATCGGCCCGAACGGACGGGCAACATGGTTGAGCAACGACCTGGCCCTGCCTTTGCCCGAATCTTTGGTGCCGATAGATTTGTGGATTGACAGAGCGGTGCTCCACTTTCTTCTCAGCGAAGAAGATATTCAACAGTATTTCGACACCGTCCAGAGCGCAGTACGGTCTCGGGGTTATGTGCTTCTGGCCCAGTTTTCGACCAAGGCCGTGGATAGATGCGCCGGCCTTGGCGTACACCGCTACTCACTCGAGGAAATGGGCGACAGACTTGGCGGGAAGTTTCGTCTGATCGAGGATGAAATTCATAACTACACTGCCCCGGGAGGCGCTTCACGGCCTTACCTCTATGCACTCTATCAGAAACGAAACATAGACTGATCGACACGGAGAGAAACATGAAGCTGCATATCGGCACCTGTTCATGGAAGTATGATTCCTGGCGCGGCCTGATTTATCCTGAAAATAAAGAGGTCAATTTTCTTAAGGAATACAGCGGACATTACCAAACCGTAGAGGTGGATCAGTGGTTCTGGTCGCTTTTCGGGGAAGATACCGCTGTTCTGCCTAAGCCTTCGGTGGTCAGGGACTATGCAGCATCGATTCCGGACGGTTTTATCTTCTCCATCAAGGTACCCAACAGCATTACCCTGACCCACCATTACAGCAAAAGCAAAAATGATCCGCTCAGGCCCAATCCCTGCTTTCTTTCAGTGCCCTTAATGGAGCGTTTTCTTGCAACCCTTGAACCGATCAGAGACCACCTCGGCCCTCTGGTTTTTCAATTCGAGTATCTGAACAAAAAGAAAATGAGCAGTCTGGGGGAATTCATTAACCGCCTTGGCGGCTTCGCCCGGCAGCTCCCCGAGGGCTACCAATATTTCGTCGAGACCAGAAACCCCAACTACCTGAAGAGACCATACTTCGATTTTCTCTCCTCCAGCCACCTTCACCATGTATTTCTGCACGGCTACTACATGCCGCCAATTTTCGAGATCTACCAACGCTTCAAACAACAGGTTCGAGAGAAAACGGTGATAAGGCTGCTCGGTCCGGACCGGCAGAACATAGAAAAGCAGACCGACAACACCTGGAACACCATTGTCGCCCCCAGAGATAAGGATATTGACCAGCTGAAGACAATGCTCAATGACTTGGCCGACAGAAAGGTGGAGACCTTTCTCTACGTCAACAATCACTTCGAAGGTTCGGCACCAAGAACCATCTCCAGGATAGAAAGTGCCCTCGATCCCGCTTCACACCGCTAATCCACCAACTCCTCCAGCCACCGGCCTGAAGAATTAATCAGCCCTCAGCAAGCCCTCTTAAAATTGTTCTCATTTGAGCATAATACCTCTTGACATTTAGTTTTATTAGATATATTTTATGATCAAATGAGCATAATGGAGGTTTTATGGTTCGCCCGCGAAAACCCAGGCTGGTGTCAGCCTACCCGACAATCACCGCCTTCGTTCCCCAGGGAGTCAACGTCGCCGGGGAGACGGTATTGAGCATCGACGAGTTCGAAGCAATCCGTTTGAGTGATTTCGAACATCTGGACCAGGAAGGTGGTGCCGCCATGATGGGCGTGTCGCGACATACATTCGGCAGGCTCCTGGCCCGAGGACGTGCGGTCGTAGCTGATGCCATGGTCACCGGCAAGGTCTTGAAAATCGAGGGCGGCAGTTACGAAGTGCGCGGACCCGGGCGCAGACAGCGGCGCGGTAGACACGGACGTGGACCCGGCCAGGGATTTGGCCGACTATGAGCCATTAGTTAGGCTTAAACTCAACCGTAAATAGGAGGTGAAACGTATGCCTGGATTTGACAAAACCGGTCCCCTTGGAGACGGCCCGATGAGCGGCAGAGCTCAGGGAATGTGCCGTTCAGCCCGTTCCGGCCGACAGATGGAACGGCCCGGCGGCTACGGTCTTGGAAGAGGCCGCCGGCAAGGTCGCGGCTTCAAATGCGGCATGGGAAACAGATTTGGCCGCCAAGGTATAGGCCCCAATCGGACTCAGCCATTCAACGATGAAGAAAATGAATAACCAACCTTTGGTTTTTCGAAGGCAGAATACCGGCTACTCCGGTTTGCGGTCCAGGTTGATTAAATTATCCGGATCCACTTCGAGCAGGCCGGATTCTGCCAACTCCTTGGCATTGTCAAAGAAAAACGATTTCTTGCGCTCCTCGTGGGTGCTGAATCTACTTTTTCCGATAAAAATATACCAGTTCCCACCAACCTCCCGGCCGATGTAGTGCCCGTCTCTGATGCTCTGAATCACATGTCGCTGGTCCACGTTGTTCTTGGCGCAATACTTTGCAACACTGATAAAGTCAGGGTGGCTCCCCACCGAACTTAGTGGTGCATTGGTGCCTGCTGGTTCACTTGGTTGTGGCTCATCGCGCAATTGCTCAACGCGCAGGTTTACATAGTTGTTTACCGCCTCGAATTCATTTTTTCCGGCCTGCTCCCGGGCTTCGAGCCACAACGATTCCCGGCGTGAGGCCCCGTCTTTTCGCCAGGCCTCATTTGCTGCCCGAATATAGAGATTGTCGTCAGACATGTGCACCCCTCAATTATTTAATGTCCCATGGCAAATCTTGTCACAGGAACTGGATTCCGCTGTTTTCCAGCCCAGCATAGATTGTTTCAGCGTCCCTCGCTTGCCGTCAGAAGAAACCCGACAATTACAGGGGCGCTGCCTGATGTTGTACCCTACTCTGGACCACTTTCACAGGTGAAATAGATCACCTCTAAAGCGCTTTTGGGCAAGGCAGGCCTAGTCGACGCTACCAGAAATGATCGACGAGTCGTTCTTGGCCCTGAATGGGTGCCGCTGCAATTGTCCTAC
>NODE-719-length-11532-cov-7.24623_pt1 | contig 11532 bp, 8 predicted proteins | sample MGYA00139097_ERZ477577 | MGnify/ENA metagenome assembly ERZ477577 | reverse complement strand
CAAAAGACAGACTGACCCGGATTTTGGTTAAGGGGGGGGATCCAACATATGATTCTCCCCCCACCACATATCCCATACCGCCCTCCACACCATCCTGAACGATTGGATCCCCGCCTCACATTCGGCTCCCGAGTAAGCCCATCTGATTGGCAGCGCCACAAGCAGCCCCTTACCAACCCTTGCATCAAGATCTCCAACCCCCAATCAAGCAAACCGCGGAACCACAAGAAACGCAAAACTTACAAACACAAATATACCCCCTTTCACCAACGAAAGGGATACCTCGGACGACAAAAACCAAGGCGAATCTACTCAAGACGAGCACCCCACCCCCGTTCCATCGAGCTAACCCGCCCTCGGATCCCTTCACGAAGACAACACGAGGACAAGCCCCACATTCCAACTTATAACCCCACAACAATGCCATCAACCCAACCATCCATGCAACCCAATGCTTCCTCCTCGCATGGACCACTCCTCACTCCCGAGATGCTCAAAGCCCCTCATTTAAACCTAACCATCCCGCCGACCACGGCCCAAACCGACAAAGCTACAACCGAAACAGGTAAGGAAACATACCATACTACTACTCCGCCACCTACGCCCACGCCAGAGCCACCATCCATGACCACGACAGAAGCACCACCCATGCCCAAGAAACCACCACCTGAGCCCAAGTCAGAGTTACCACAAACTTCTACAATTACATCTACGGATGACTCGCCATCCACGCTCACGCCAGATTTGATCTCGATGCAACCACTGCCTGCTACCACCACATCGTCCACAACTCAGAGTCCCAATAGACTCTTCGATGTAGGTACGTACCTGCGATCCTTCGTCTCCGTCATCGCCTCCACATTTCGATGGCGACACCCGAAGAAAATCAAAACCCAACCCTATCGTGAGGACATACCACCTCAATGACAAGGACGTGGGCAGGGACAATACATCCCGACGGGACAAAACCCTATTTCAAGCAGCCCAGACTGCATCGCGGGACAATCCAACCCGTCAGCCGCCCCAGCGCGTACAAACTAAAACTAGTTGCAATGCCAACCAATCTAACTTACCTTATAACCCCGCTCTCTGCGATACAAAGGTGATTGGAACGGCTTCTACAATGCCATTAAATGGGTCGCCCAGTCAACAGTCCCCACACCGGCCAAAAGCGAATTCATATTCGACTTTTCCCAAAGTGCCGCCGCGCATAATTCCGCAATACTCTCCTCATATCACTATGATTATGAGCAAGCAGTAAAAGCTAATCCAGCTTCCACAATATCCCCCGGCTCAGAACTGCGCCCCTTTTCTCAACTTGACTTTCTCCTGGCACATCATCCAAATTTCAGTCGACTACGAGACAATACCATAAACGGAATCGACTACCCAGCCGAAGTCCTGCCAGAGTCGACTCGAATCCAGGAACTCGAGGCCCAACTCGAACGAGGCAACCACAAGTCTGCACTAGAATCGGACGCTCTACCTATCGTTGACAAGCTAATGCGCCAAGAAGTAGCCCTCGGATACGCCATTCCAATATCACGCGATTGCGTCCGGAATCTAAAACATGGCGAACTATATCCACTCGGCCTAGCCCATCAACTCACCATTAACGATCAAGGACTACAAATCCCAAAGAAACGTGTCACTCACGACCTGTCCAACAGGAAGAAACATGGACTATCCATCAACCAACGGGTAATCGACGAGGAACTTCCAGCCTGCCAATACGGTCATGCAATCCTCCGATTCCTCCACCTAGTACACCACATTCGCCTACAACATCCTAACCAACGCATACTCATGTGCAAATCCGACATCGACAAGGCTTACCGGCGTCTCCACACCACACCTCGCATCGCCGCGAAATGTATGACAGCCTGGTCCACAAACATCGACAAGGATGAAACTCAACAAGAAGCCTTCATTGGACTTCTACTCACTCGCTTACCATTCGGGTCCTCCCCAGCCCCAGCCGAGTTCTCGATCTGCTCAGATACTATATTCGACCTGGCCAACGACCTATTGCATTGCACACTATGGGATCCGACAGCCCTACCTTCGCCATACGACGCAGACCTCCCTGCACCGGAACACCTACCGAATGACACCCCATTCGGCGACGCCCTACCTGTCGACGTCCACCTCCCACCCTCTCAAAAAGCGGGAGTCGAAGGCTACATCGATGACGGGATCGTCGCCGTTCTCGACGCACCCATCACAAAACGAATGGTCGAAAGGGCACGACAAGCCCTTGCAATGGCGAATCATCTCGTATTCCGCCCACAAGCGCATGATGAACCCATCACCCGCCCCGACGCCCAATGCATCCGCAAACTCAAAGCAGAAGGTCGTCTCCAAGAAACAATCATCTTTCTCGGTTGGCACATCAACTCACGTTCACTCACCATTTGCCTCCCCGATGACAAGGCCATCGCCTGGACCACATCTATCCAAACGGCGCTTAAGGACGGGTCCATCTCATACGACGATGCATCAACCCTCGTTGGCAGACTGAACCACGTCGCCTTCACAATACCTTCCGCTCGACATTTCCTCAACCGGATTCGCCGACTTGAGTACATTGCAGATAAATATGGAACCGCCAAGATAAACCCTCAGACCCGATGTGACCTCAAACTCTGGTTGGATTTCATACATCAAGCTAATACTGGACTCTCAATCAACTCCATCGTCTTCAGACTCCCCACCATCATTTGCTTCAGCGACGCTAGTGAACATGGCATTGGTGGTTACTGCCTCAATACGGGCCTCGCCTGGCACTATCAATTCTCGCGCATCGAACGAGAATCATTCACATTGAACCTCAAAGAATTTCTGGCAAGCGTGATAAATGGGAAAGTACACTTACCTCTCGATAAATCACCTCATCCCTGCCTCCTCAGCGTAGGGGATTCCAGTTGCGCGGCAGGATGGCTCAACAAGTCGAACTTCGATCCAACCCTCGAACCCATACATGCCGATGTAGCTCGTGAACATGCACGCACCATCATCAAACACAATGCTTGTGAATATTCACAACACATACCTGGCGTGACGAATGTGGTGGCAGACTGCCTCTCTCGTGACTTTCATCTCTCTCACAAACACCTCACTGCCATGCTTAAATCCGCAAACCCCCCTTATCTACCCCAGGTTCTGACATACACACCGCTAAGTCAACAAATCCTCTCGTGGATTGGCTCGCTGGCGCGAAATCAGCCCAAACGAAAGGTGTCACCCAAGCAACCCACACCAAGTACGCTCGCTCATGGAATATCTGGCTGGACTTCCAACGCCACATCAAACTTTCCGACCCCTATTTGGACGACCAAGACAAAGCCACCAAGCTGGACATCATCTGTGCTTTCATGCAAGCAGTACGCCTTGGAACATTTAACCCAAAATCCGTCCGAGTTTCTGGGGCCACTTCGCGTAAGGCCGTCAGCCATGTGGCGGCGACCATTGTTGCAAGTGGTCGGGTTGATCCAACGAAAAACTCTACCGGAAAAACGGACATCCGCATCATCCGACAAGCAAAAACATACCGAGAGGAAGACCCTCCAGTTAAACACCAAAAGGCATTACCTCCCGCAGTATTCCGGCACGTCCTCTCCATCGCTGATACCACCAGAGAAAAAGCCACGGCCGACCTCGTCTCCGGAGCCCTCTTCTATGGTTGCCGAAGCTGCGAATATAGTCTCGTCCCAAAGAAAGAACGCAAAACCAGACCCCTCCGAGTAAAGGACATCGAATTTCGCAACGGAGCAACTGTTATTCCCCACGACGACCCCAACATCTTCCACGCCGAGACTGTAGTTGCAAAATTCGGACCACAAAAAGGAGGCGTATACGAAGACGAAATTCCAATGGATAACACGAACGATCCTACTCTCAACCCCAACATCATCTGGGGCCGCATCATCACCCGCATCCGCTCCTACCCCGGCTTCTCACCGAATTGGCCGGTATATACCTTCTATGACCCATCAACAGCTCGCTTCAACCCGATCAAAAACACTGACATTCAACGAGCGATTAAATCATCTGTCTCGGCCTTAGGCCGAGACACCCTCGGCTTTGGACCCGACGACGTCGGAACCCATTCCGTTCGATCATCGTTAGCAATGCAATTGTACCTCCAGAAAGTGCCAAACACAACAATTATGCTCATCGGCCGCTGGCGGAGCGACGCATTTCTCTCTTACATCGAAAAACAATGCAGAGAATTTACACGGGGCATGAGCGAACTCATGCTATCCCTCAACTCCTTTTATCATCTCCCGACAGAACCCCAAAATACGACATCCAGCCGCAACGACGACGCCACACCTCGTCGTCACACACACCACACCTCGGACCGACGCGCAGCTCATTTCATTCATTTTGGCCGGCTCAATGCCCTACGCTCTCGTTCCTTCGCCTAATCTTAGTCACTTTTTGGCCGATTTTTGATGGTTTATCACGTCATGGTTCCCATGCGTGCTGACATCCATCAAAGATTTTGCGATTAGGCGGGAACTTGAGCGAAAGATCCGGGGACTTGTGACGTGGATCTGGGGTCTTTTCAACTAAGAAAAATTCACAGGCCAAACGCAGTCTCTTCCCTCTTTTGCCTGTTGTTGGATTGATCCCTCACAGACACCACGAAATAGCTTGACCACCTGTGGTCTTAGGCAGTTTCGTGGGGGCAGAGGGCCTGCCCGTCGAAAATGGAGCAGTGGGATTTGGGCTCACCAAGCCTTCTCATCGAGGGTCTTCGACCTTCGTATGACCCTCGAGAGTCTTCGATCCCACTGGCCAAAACCTGCGGCACTCAGCGGCACTCAGAACCGATCTAAGCAAGATTGAAGTAAGTGACACACACGCTTCTTCATTGCAGACAGGAGCAACGCGTGATCGCACTTCAGTCGCGTATGCCGCTTGAAGTTTCTCAACCTAATAGCATCAAGAACCAGTTCGCTTGCCAAAATTGCGACTTCATGCCAACAGATGCTATCAGGACTGATGCACATGTTAATCAATGGTTATAATTGATTAACGTCTGAGTCATCAATCAATTAATTGATTGAATTCAATCAATTAATTGATCGAAGACTCTCAATCCGAGAGTCATCGACCCCTGACAAGATCTAGACAAGATCGAGATTGCTCTCGCATGGCAGCCAACATGGCTGCAGCCTCAGTCCTCCCTCAACAGGCGCAGATTGTGCACACAAATCTAAGCTTTCAACAACTGCACTCCAATCCTTCATCAATCCAAAACAACAGCACTCTCTGTCTTCAATTCAAAACCCCTTCCCCGCCCTTCAACGACCTTCTTACAAATGCAGAGAAGAATAAGCAACACTTCAATTTCAAGACTTGAATCATTAGACACAGTCCTAGTTAGAAAACATAATTGACCTCAGCTCCACCTCACAAACTCCTCAGTTCACTTCACTCAAAGACCTTTGCCTTCTGCCCGATTTTTGATGGTTTATCACGTCATGGTTCCCATGCGTGCTGACATCCATCAAAGATTTTGCGATTAGGCGGGAACTTGAGCGAAAGATCCGGGGACTTGTGACGTGGATCTGGGGTCTTTTCAACTAAGAAAAATTCACAGGCCAAACGCAGTCTCTTCCCTCTTTTGCCTGTTGTTGGATTGATCCCTCACAGACACCACGAAATAGCTTGACCACCTGTGGTCTTAGGCAGTTTCGTGGGGGCAGAGGGCCTGCCCGTCGAAAATGGAGCAGTGGGATTTGGGCTCACCAAGCCTTCTCATCGAGGGTCTTCGACCTTCGTATGACCCTCGAGAGTCTTCGATCCCACTGGCCAAAACCTGCGGCACTCAGCGGCACTCAGAACCGATCTAAGCAAGATTGAAGTAAGTGACACACACGCTTCTTCATTGCAGACAGGAGCAACGCGTGATCGCACTTCAGTCGCGTATGCCGCTTGAAGTTTCTCAACCTAATAGCATCAAGAACCAGTTCGCTTGCCAAAATTGCGACTTCATGCCAACAGATGCTATCAGGACTGATGCACATGTTAATCAATGGTTATAATTGATTAACGTCTGAGTCATCAATCAATTAATTGATTGAATTCAATCAATTAATTGATCGAAGACTCTCAATCCGAGAGTCATCGACCCCTGACAAGATCTAGACAAGATCGAGATTGCTCTCGCATGGCAGCCAACATGGCTGCAGCCTCAGTCCTCCCTCAACAGGCGCAGATTGTGCACACAAATCTAAGCTTTCAACAACTGCACTCCAATCCTTCATCAATCCAAAACAACAGCACTCTCTGTCTTCAATTCAAAACAAGTCCTTCCATCCTTCGCTCATCAGATATCCCAGCCCTACGATCTCCGCTATCTGCTGATCTCCATCCGTTCCATCCTTTCATCACCACCTCCAATAATCTTCGATACCCATCGATAATCTCCGATCTCCTCCGATATTTCCACCGCCGCCGCGCCGTCATCCTCTGATATCTCGCGCCTTCAGCCCGATAGCTCAGAGCAATTTGATTGTCGCGTATTTTGTTGCATCGTTTGTCGAATCTTCCACACCACAAGATTCGTCGCCTCCGCCCGGTCGCCACAAGCACTTCTCGCCGACCTTATACCGTAAGTAAAAGTTTGTTCTCTTGTACCCTAACATTGTTTGTCGTGTCTTTTCCTCCTCCCTTTACATCCAGGAAAAGCAAATATACCTCCCAAAAAATCATAAAAATCCAAAAGATATCCTTCCAAATACCATAAAAATCTACCTGTTCCCATCATGCCTTCGCCCGTAAAATCTACCATCCTCAAGTCCTCCAAGCCATCACCTCCGCCCATCACCTCCAAGGGCACTTCCTCCGCTGTCAAATCAGCAGCCAAACAGAGCCCCGCCCGCTCGATCATTCAAACTAAAGCCTCACGCGATGATACACCCCACCCAAAGTGGAAGCACCTCCATCCCAACTCCTCGGAGCTCGACCCAGACGAGCAAGTTACCAAGCCATTGACTCGCTCGACGACCATCAAGCGGTTGTTCGCGAAAACCAGTCCAAATGAACCCATCGATACCTCCGAGCTCGACCCCGGCGAGAAGCACCGATCGAGCCATACCCGTCCTGATATCTCCGAGCTCGACCCTGGCGAGAGAGCTCACATATCGACCACTCGCCCGCCTACCGATACGGGCCAATCCAAGAAGTCAAAACCAGCCACCTCGTCTCCAAAATCGACGATGGTACTTCGCTCGGCAAAGCCCAGACCCCACTCGAAGAACGACAAGAACCCATTGCCATCAACCGGCCCGCAAATCAACAAAACTACATCATCCTACATCCCCGACGCCTTCACATCCAACCCCACTTCTCAAGCCAAAAGACATAAATTCCGCTACTCCTTCAACCTCGCAAGCCACCACGACGACTCTTCCACTTCCACCGGATCTTCTATAACCATCCTCACCCCTTCCAAGATGAAGAGCACCACCACCAAATCGCCCGCAGACGAACCCACCAACCCATCGAGTAACATCAACAGATCAAACTCACCCAAGTCGAATCGCCCCATCATCCAAGATGTCGATCACACCTCCACGGATGCCGTCGTCGAGAATGCGACGGCTCCGACCAACCAAGCAACCAAACCCAAGGCAGCCACCACGCCCTCGACAAGCCCCATCGTCATCACACAGGAGAATACCACACCTCCCAAGACTGGCTTGACTCAACTCCCAAGAGCCGTCCTCTACCGAGCCCACCAACTCATCAACGACCCATTCACAACAAGCACAGACAGCGTTGACGAAGCCAAGATGATTGCACAAACACCCGAATATCAAGCCATATTCTCCACCGACGCAACCGTAAACAGCAAGCCGCCGGCAATACTACGCCTACCCGTCAAACCCCCGACACATACCACGGAGCACACCCTCAAGCCACCACCTCGACAACAGATTACAGCGGACAATAATACCCAATCCATCAAGCTCGAGGATATTGACATCCACAACCCTGACCTGGACACCAACTATGATACCGAGCCCACAGTTCACGATCATGTCCGACCTCCAACCCCCGTCCCATCACTTCACGCCCAAACGTCGAATAACCCTGCCACCAACAATCGCGATGACCACAAACCGATCACCCAAACTCCTCCCTCTTGGTCCGACGAATCATCCAGCTCAGGTAGCAGCTTATCCATATCCCTACCTTCTCTAGACGACATCCATGTGACCCACAACGACGTCCTCTTCGGCCGCGGAGAGAACAAGAAGAGACACCCAGGCAACATCCAATTTCGAGCAATAGCCGACAACCTCAGACCTGCATATTGTGCGGCAAAGAAGGCCGACAAAAAGAAATTCACAAGACATGTGCTCCTCAAAATCCACTCACTCGATCCCCCAGGCAGATTTCTCAAAGAGAACGAGCGTGGCGACTGGTACGAGGTCGACGACACAGAAGCCCGCAAGAAGACCGGCCAAGTGCTGAGAGAAAAGTTACCCGAGTACAAAGCGCAATTAACCGAATACAAAGCGCAACTACTGCGCAAGAGAACCCACTCACCACGACCATCACTACCGCCCAACAAGGATCACGCCATCAAACATAAAACGAGTTCCGATCGTCGACGCACCCCTACGCCAATCCGTTCGGAAACCAACGAATTCCCTGGTCGACCCGTCGCAGATGCTTTTCCCCAGCTCCCATACAAGACGTACGCCATCTTAACCCCTACGGTGAACGGCGATGATCAGTTCAATACCACAGCAACAACCTTCAACTCAGCTCACAACCTGAACTTTGATAAATTCTCCGACCTCGTCGACCCATCCCTCACATTAGAGAAATCCTCCAACCGGCGCCTCATGAGCCTCATCCCCACCCACCTTGCAAACAGCCACATCGCCGACGCCATCAAGAACGTATTTTCCCATCCTCATAACGCCATCGCCATCTTCGCAAACGGGACGTCCCCTGCAGAAGTCGTCCTCGCACACACACCTCGAGTCTTCAACCCCCTACCCGACATCCCTTCCAACACCTCACGCATCATCACCTTTGTTGTGGGACAATTCGATGACGCGACCATTGTCAAATGCATCCCAACCTTGGCTTTCACCACCGAATCAGCACTAGTCCCTCCACTTGAGTATTACGCCTCCACAACTTTCCAAGACATCCTACAACCAGCCCCACCTGAACTCCTAAAGTCCCGCCTTGTATCATCTGCATTGCTCCTCCCAAATCGACTAACTTCTCTAATATACGCCGGCTCTTCCGATAACATCTCGTCTCCAGCGGCCAACGTAGCCACCGCCATCCTCAAACTTGTCAACGAAGACTACCGGCAGATGCTACAAGATGAAGACCTCATCAGCGGCGAATGGATCAACATAGCCAAGGACGCCGATCGCACCGATGTGGACCCATACGGCCTTAATAATAACCCCAACGCAATCATCAACACCCACAAAGCAAGAGCATTCTCACCTTTCCTTCCACTTCTAAGCACCCTCTACGCTGTAATCCATAATACCCCAACCACAGAACGTCCTCGTCTATTCCGCCAAGGCCTATCCTCGACCACAGATGAAGCATCCACCGCTTGGTTTGCCACCATTACGAACATGATCGGCACCCGACGTTTCGACTACAATGCAGCCCTTCAGACTGCGGGCCTCGAGAATATCGACCTCCGACAACAGCGAACATCAATCCTTCCACCGCCATCATCCTCCAGCGACCCCATCTCTCGCCGGAAGCTCTTCGGTAACCCCCAACCGCCACCCTCACCTACGGCCCATTCAACCAGGTTATCTCATCGCCAACAACAACATCAAGACGACAGCCGAGTTGATCACCCTCCCGCAACTAGTGACAACCTCCTCATGCTAAACTCGGAGGACGAGTATGACGACGACGATGATGACCTACCCGATCTAGAGCCCACGCATTACAAACGCACCAGGTCAAACTCCATCTCGCCCGCCCCCGCAGTCAACAAGAAGACAAGGCGATCCTCAACAATCCGTCAACCGACCAAACCACGCCATCGCACTTACGCCTCTACTGCACGACGATCGAACGACCTCCCAGACGACTCATCGGACCTCGAAATGTCGTCCACTGCCTCCGACGAAAGCATCCACGCCACCCACTATACCCGTCCAACCAAAACATCGACCAACACGGTTCGTATCGTACGAGATGGATTCGGCGTCAGAAACAACGACCACCTATTCAAAGAAGCCGTGATGGGCCTCACAAAGATGGTACAAAGCAACGAAAGATGGCACAAGCTCTCATACAAACAACAAGAAGAACAATTCAGGAAGCGAGAGGAAAAGAACCTCCCAGATGCAGTTGTGCAATTCCATCGAAATGCCTCCACAGTAGATGGCATAAACCCACGACCAGACCTTACCGCCAGTGACCGAACCTACATGCTCACAACCAAAGCCACCGACGTCAAAGACTTGCTCGAAGCCGATCTTAAAGCCCACGGCTGCATGGCCGACCTGCCCTTGCCCCTTGTCAAAGTAATCCACACTGGACGCTGGGCCAATCGCGCCCTCCAACCGGGTGGCCTCTGCATAATGGGCACCCCCTGCTCGCTCGACAATACAGCATTTGGCTCCATCGATATCCACCAAACCGCCGCGGATTACGACGCAGGACGCAATGTCTCCGATCGCGCCCTCCAAGCAATGAACAGGTTCACCGCCATCTTCCCACGCACCATCCATTACCTAATCGAACAAACCAAGAACTTTGGAATAACACTCACCTACGTCTGCGGAGAAGACGCCATTGCTACCGTCCAAATCAAGAAGTGGTACGATTGGATGACGGATAATCGTCAGACCCTCATGGACATCCATCGCAAACTCGATAACGACCTACCCGTCAAGATTGCCTGGCACATCTTCATCATCTACAACAACTACTGGAACTCTGCACTCACCGTCGTACCAAACCCAAGTCTCCTTGAATCCGACTTCATCCGAAATCAACTCCTTACCAACACCTACAACATCACGTTACCACCCGAGCTGAGTGACTCGATGTCGTCCCGACGCAACAGAAATCGTAACCCTCGACGCCAGCCTCAACCCGGCAACCCCCGTCAACAACGGATGCATCCACCAGCTGCCCCCTCCACTGCCGCATCCTCTCGTCAAACCGCGTCTACACAAGTCACCAACCAAAATCAATTACCAGCCTTGCGAGTGTCACCTCAGATATATAACCTTGGCATCGGCCCGCCTATAGCTCGACGCGCCGTCACTGCTCCCATGTGGAATGGTATTGGGGACTGCGCCCGTTGGCACACAAGAGGATTCTGCAATCAAAACTGCCCCCGCGCAAGCAACCATACCCCCATCACCGAACCTACTCGCGAACGAGGATGGGTGAACTTCCGCAACGGTTGCAGAGACTGGTACAATGCCAACAAAAGACAGACTGACCCGGATTTTGGTTAAGGGGGGGGGGGTCCAACATATGATTCTCCCCCCACCACATATC
>NODE-718-length-11533-cov-5.33342_pt1 | contig 11533 bp, 13 predicted proteins | sample MGYA00139097_ERZ477577 | MGnify/ENA metagenome assembly ERZ477577 | reverse complement strand
GAAAAATAGAAAAAACTTCATGAAAAACTCCTTCACTAATTCTCTTGATTGAGACAGCTGAAGAGTTCTCGGCAATTTTTTCCCTTGGCCTAAATGTATTAAAGAGCGAAGTTATATTCTTGAGTCATTTGTTGAAGTATGTCTGATGTTAAATAGCTGAAATTGCAGTTAAATTTTATTTTCTTTTCACTTAATGTCAGATCTTCTTTCAGGAGGATAGAGCTTTCAATAGGATACTGATTTAGTTTTATTTGTGGGATAATCCCTTCAATGACATTAATTTCAGCTAAATTATTTTCTAGATCTAATAAAGAGCATCGATAGGAGAAATCTTCTATTGTATTTTTCATTGAGTAATTTTTGAAGTAAGCAGCAACGCGATAGGGGCCATTTGAATTTTGTGTAATGCCAATTTTAAGAAACTCTAGATCGCTAATAGATGATAAAATATAATCTTTTTTATCATAAGATATTTCATGATCCTCTTCTCTTATTTTACAAAAGAAATAATAAGGTGTCTTTTTTTTTAGATAGAAAGAAAAAAAACTTAAAGATACTTTGCTTTCATAAGCATTTAAGGGTTCGAAGGAAGATCCAAATTTATCAATTTCAATTTTCCCCTTTTCATCTGAAGTTACGGTGCAGTTGATAGAAAAAGTTTTTCTATCTTTCTTTGTGTTATGAATGTTAAAAGTGGCCTCTATTTTTTGATTAACCTGAATAGACTCAACTCTTTTTCTTAGCTCTATAAATTGATTAATATTATCCTGAAAAGAAAATGTTACATTGTTAATTTTCACAAATTCATTGAAGCAATCTTCTTCTGCCAAAGCATCAATATCACCATCCATTCCACATGACTCAATAATATGAGAAAAATCTTCAACGATAGAGGTGCTGTTTGCCTTTCTTGTGGAAGTTCCTCCGCAGGAGTGAAGTAGTAAAAAAATTGCAAGAAAAGAAAGTGATCCTATCAACTTAAATCCATTTCCACTTCAAGGAAGATACGGACGTTATAAGAAAGATCAATAGATTGATAAAAGGCCTTAAATTCCTCTCTCACATTTGCTGCAAGTTTTTGGCTTCCTGTTCTTGTTCCATTACTGCTTCCCAAATCTGTAAGAAAAACTTTACACCCAAGATCATCAATTTCAATTTGAAGATGCTTTCGGCTAATACCGTCCTCATCTACCATGAAATCAGAGTCTTTAGCACGCCCTATGACGTAAACTCCCTTTTCTATTAATTGGTCAAAGAGAACTTTTTCACCAGAACGAATTGTCATTTTTACTTTCATAAATTCATTATAGATCGAGTCAGGGGCGATGAGTATGAGAGAGACTTTTTTTCCATAAAAGAAAACGGCGAATAATTGATTGCTCAATACGACCATTTTTACCTACTGGAACGGGAAGTCTGATCATAACGTTAATAATTTTAGGGTCTTGAATATTAAAAATAATACGAGGATAGATATAAGGGATATCAATTCCCTCTTTTTTGGCCATCTTTTCCATATGCCTTTTGGCATCGGCAAAGTAAGAGGCGCATTCGCTATTGGATATATCGAGAAGTTCTTTTTCACAGGCCTCCCAGTCTTCATTAACCCTTAGTGGAAGGGTGAAGGTGTGGAGCATATATTTATGAGAATAGGATTCATTGATAATGGGTTTCAGTAAAAAAAGTGAATTAGGGATTGTGATAGAGCGCCCTGTATATTGATGAGTTAATCTGCCTGGCCCAACTTCCAAAAGCGTTGTTGTTAAAAAGGTATTACTAATAACATCACCTCTTTGATGATCAATTTCAATTCTATCACCAACCTTAAAGAGATGATTTGAACTCTTAACAAGAGTTCCGAGAAAGCACATGACAAATTCTTTCGTTACAATCGCCAGGGCAGCAGCAAAGGCCACGAGAGAGATAGCAAAGTTTTGTAATTCTGAGGCCCAAATAATAATAAGGGAGATAAAAAAGAGAAGGGCGTGAATATTTTTGATCTGAACGATCCATTTCCTTCTTATCTCTAGATCAACATCACTTCCTGAGATTTTTCTAATAATAAAAAAACGCACAGAAGTTAGCAGGACAAAAGTAATGGCCGTACTTACAAGATGACGTAAAACTCCGGCCTCAAAGAGCATATTTTGAGTAATTTCCATCTGCTCATAATGGCCGAAGCAGCTTAAAGATACAAGCGTTTCGCAAAGTGCTTGAGCTTTCTTTCTTCTTCTTCAGCGTGAAAAAGAGAAAGTCTTGCCCAAGGAAGTCTTTCCAGTCTTTTAAACTCGATGACATCGCCTGATTCTTCGCAAACGCCGTATTCGCCTACTTCAATTTTTCTCAAGGCCAACTCAATTTCACGTAACCTCATTAGGTCTCGCTCACGAAGGCCTAAAGCATAGTTCTGCCCTAAAATCGATTGACCTAAGTCAACTTCATCAGAGAGATCTTCTTCTGAAACGTGTAAGTCTTGTAGAGAATTCGCCAGCTTGTTGAGAATACCAGATTTGTGTTCTAGTAGACGTTCTTTCTGACGATTAATGAAATCGGAAGTAAGTCCATATTCCATAGTAGGGCCCCCTCGAAAGATAAATATGTAAATGTTTGGAGAATAAAAATTTTACATAATTTAAAGGGTTCGACAAGAAAAAAACAAAATATTTTTCATTTAGCCTAAATTTTTTTCCTGAAATAGCTTTTTGACGCTTTCGTATGAGATGCTGCCAGGTAATTTTTTCCCAAAAGAGAGCTCTTTTAAGGCCTTTTCTCTCATTTTTTCAAAAACAGAGCTCTCCATAATCATTTCAATAGTATCTAATTTTAATTTTGACTCTAATTGCTGCTTCAAGCTCTCAGAAAGTGATGATTGAAAAAAAGAACTCTTCCAATAATCCTTCATACAATCTTGTAAAATGGCCCAGACCTCTCCCATTTTCTTTTTCTTAAGAGCATCCAACGTACTTAACAGCTGAACTTTGGGAATAAAATCATCACCAGAGCGCAAAATTTGGAGCGAACTTTGATATTGAGAGGCCGTTATAGATGCTTCCCCCTTACTTATTTCATCGGCCTTATGAACAATAATGTGATGAGCAAACTCTAAAATGCCTCGTTTAATTCCCTGGATAGCATCACCTTCATTTGGGCCAATTAGTAAAAGAAAAAAATCTACCATCCAGTAAAGATCAAATTCTGCTTGTCCAACTCCCACCGATTCAATAAAAACATAGTCATAACCTGCTGCCTTTAAGACAAGACTCATTTCTCTTACTCGTGGATGAACACCGCCCGTAAAACCAGAAAGGGCCACTGGTCGGATAAAAGAAAGATCTGAAGAGGCCAGCATCTGCATGCGAGTTTTATCACCTAAAACACTTCCACCAGAGCGAATACTACTGGGATCAACGGCAAGAACAGCAACTCTTAATTTTAAATCTTCTGTTAAGTGGTAACCGAGACCATCAATGAAAGTGCTTTTACCAACTCCTGGAGTTCCTGAAACACCGATAATTTTCCCACTCTTTTTTTCCAATGACTTCTCAAGAGAAGAAATAAGCTGACAAGAAAGATCTCTTTGCTCAATTCTGCGTCCTTCAATAAGAGAAAGGGCCCTTGAAATCCAAATCTTATCGTTCCTTTTTATGCCGGTAAGATAATCTTTAACAGAATAGAGCTTCATTTTTTAATCCTTTTTAATAAAAGATCGAGAAGCTCGATGGCCGCATCTGTAAGAACTGTTCCAGGTCCAAAGATAAGAGAAGCACCATTTGCTTTAAGTTCTGGATAATCCTGAGGAGGGACAACTCCTCCTACGATAATAAGAACTTCCTCTAAATCCACTTTTTTTAAAGCATCACGCAGAGACGGTGTAAAAGTTAAATGTCCGGCAGCAAGAGAGGAAAGACCTACAACATGAACGTGATTTTCTAAGGCCATGCGCGCCACATCTTCTGCACTTTGAAATAAAGGGCCAATATCAACATCAAAACCAAGATCGGCAAAAGAGGAGGCCACTACCTTTTGTCCGCGATCATGACCATCTTGTCCCATTTTGGCGAGGAGTAAGCGTGGTCTTCGTCCATCCTCTTTAATAAAAAGATCTACTTTCTCTTTAATAAGCGCTAGTTTTTTTTGATTTTCTTTTCGAAAGGTCTCCATCTCTTTTTCATCCCCTACATCGCGGTATTCTCGCAAATAAACCCCTGATATTGTTTGAACTTCCGCCTTATAACGACCAAAAACTTTTTCCATCGCCAGCGACATTTCTCCTACGGTGGCCAATGATTCGGCGGCATGAACACAAAGAGCTAGTAAATTATAATCTTTTTCATAGACACCTTCTCTGACTTTTTCTGCGGCCTTTGTAATCCGATCTAATGCTGCTTGAACTTTTTTTTCATCTCTTTCTTTTTTTAACTTATCTAATTTCTCTTTTTGTTTCTTTATGACTTCTGCATTATTAACTTTCAAAATAGGGATATCTTCCACTAAATCTTTTGAGTAGCAATGGCGGCCTCTTCAATTTTTAATTTTGGAATACCTTTCAAGAGGGCCTTGCTCATTCCTCCCATTTTTTCTATTTCCTTAAGATTCTCATAACTTTTTTCAGCAAGCTTATAAGTTTCTTCTTCAATAAAATCACTTCCCCCATAAGCATCGATAAAATCCGTAACACCTGACTCAAACTGTAGAAAAAGCTGCGTATTTCGGGCCAAGCGCGCAGAGAAGTCTGTAGGAAGGGCCAGGGCCTCATCTAAAGCATTTGTGTGAAGAGACTGAGTTTGACCATAGGTGGCGGCAAAGGCCTCCATGCAAGTTCTTACAACATTGTTGGCAACTCCTTTCGCTGTCAAAGACCACCCAGATGTTTGACAATGAGTTCTTAGTGAGAGGGATTTTTTATTTTGAGGATTAAATTGAGAAACGAGATGGGCCCATAAAACACGAGCGGCCCTCAATTTTGCAATTTCTTGATAATAATCCATCCCTATGGCAAAGAAAAAAGAAAGCCTTGGCGCAAAATCATCAATGGCCAGCCCATATTTTTTTCCTAACTTGAGGTATTCAAGTCCATTGGCAAGAGTGTATCCCAATTCTAAGTCTAGCGTGGCACCAGCTTCTTGCATATGGTAGCCTGAGATACTGATGCTGTTAAATTTTGGCATTTTCTCAGCTGTATAAGAAAAAATATGGCCTATAATATCGAGAGAATCTTCTGGTGGATAAATATAAGTATTTCTCACCATAAATTCTTTTAAAATATCATTTTGAATTGTCCCCGAGAGTTTATTTTCCGCAACTCCCTGCTTTTTTGCTGCGGCAATATAGAGCGCAAGAATCGGTAAAACAGCGCCGTTCATTGTCATGGAAACACTAACTTGATCCAAAGGGATTTCGTTAAAAAGAATATCCATGTCATAAAGAGAGTCAATGGCCACCCCTGCCATTCCTACATCACCTTGAACGAGAGGATGGTCTGAGTCATGACCTCGATGTGTTGCTAAATCAAAAGCAACAGAGAGACCTTTTTGTCCACTGGCCAAATTGCGCTTGTAAAAAGCATTACTCTCTTCTGCTGTAGAAAATCCTGCATATTGACGTATAGTCCAAGGGTTTGTTGTATACATACTAGGGTAAGGTCCTGCTAAAAAAGGAGGAATCCCTGGATAGAAAAAATCAGCAAAGGTGGGGTTATTTTTTTTCATGAGAGACTCCTAAAGCAATCCAAACTCTTTCCAGAAAATCTATAATATCAGAGCTTTGTTGAATATCTTCTCCATAAAGAAAACACTTATCGCTCTTTTCTTTTAAGTCTTTATTTTTCGAAAAAAGAATAAAAGAACTTTTTGATGAATAAAGTGGTTTAACGAGAGGAGTTATCTCTCCAAGCGTAAGAATATTTTTCACATAAGAGATTTCTTTGCGCCAATCACTTAATTCTCCATCAAAGAGAAGCTCTATTTCCACTTTCTTTCTATTCCAAAACTGTTTAAAGAGGTCTTGATAATGAGGATAAATAAAAGATTTCTCTTTTGACTGACCATAATAATAACTCTTTTCAGTTTCATTTAGAGAGTAAAGAGAACTTTTATTTTTTTTATCTTCTTCGATATTTGATGCAAATTGATTAATTCCCACCAAGGATTTTTTGCGACAACGCACTCGCTCTATTTCTTTTTCCCAATTATCATTGGCCAAAATTCGATAATCCTTCTCTTCTTTTTTATTGCTTTCTTCTACTAATTGGCCGAGCTTGTTTTTTACTTCTTCTAAGGCCCTCGATCCTGCTAAGCTCCCCTTTGCCAGGTTTCCTTCTTCATTTAAAACGGCATAAATATTTTTACTCATGGACCAACTTTCAAGATTAATTTCATTAGAAAGAAAATTAAAAGGAACTCCCGATACAAAATTGGCCTCACCTATGAAGGCAGAAGAAAAAACAGAAGTCTGTCGCAATAAATTATTCCAAGAATCTCGCTCATCAAAAGAGCGAATATTTGGCATGACATGTAAAAGATCACCCTCCGCGAAGTAATTTCTCCACAAAAGACATTTTGCAGCAGCAAGCAGTTGATGTTCTGGTAGCATCATGGTTGAAAGAAAAGAAACCTTTGGATGATTTTTCTTAACTCTTTTCCTTGCTTCCAGATGAAAGGACAAATCATCTTCCTCACTAAGGCCCAAACTATAGTAATGCCGACTATCAAAATGGCAGTGGAAAGGAATTTTTATTTCCTCTTTTAATAATTCTTCTTGCACCAGCAAAAAAATATTATTTAAATTACCTTTATATTCCTTTTCGTATAATTTATTTATTCTTTCAAGATGATCTTTTTTTTCACAAGAAAAATAAAAAAAATGATTTGAATTATTTTTAGCAAATGCCATCATTTCTTTATTTATGATATTAGAGTTAGGAAAAAAAAAGGATGACGTTGTGAGGCCTTTATCACTTTCAAGGAGGGTTTTTCCTTTCTCTAGCTCCTCGTATGGGTAAAAGGAGAGAAATTTTGTCTTCTCTCTTTTTTCTAGAAAATTATTCTTGGAGGTTAATTTCTTCTCATTACTAAAAGAAGATACTTTAAGTGTTGGAGTAAGGGGTTTTTCGAGGAGAGGCCCTTTTAACAACTTTTCCCATTTCTCCCTCGTTTGATCCTTCCCAAAAAGATGTTGAAGATTACTCATGACATCATTCATCTTTTTCCTCCCTTTATTATCTCATTAAAGTTATATATAAATAAGTATGACTATTCTTACTCTAATTTGGCCAAGTCTATTTTCATGAAACTAAAAAAAATCAAATATTTCCCCTATCACATTTTCAAAAAATCAGATGGAGAGAAGTCTTTTTTTATCCTCACCCTTATTACCGGAGTCCTTTCAGCTGTTGTTGCCTGGATGTTTGAAAAATCCATCAATGTTTTTTCTTATCTTACTTACAATCAAGGTGAGCAAGGCAATAGTTTTACAATTGATGGCTTTTTAGTTGGTAGCTTTTTTGTTCTCCTATCTGCTCTTCTTTCTCTTAAATATTTTATTGGAACAACTGGTTCAGGTGTTCCTCAAATAAAACTGGCCTTTATTATGAATAGGGGCAGGACAACGGTTAAGCAGTTTATCGGAAAATTTATTGTCTCAACTTTATCTCTTTCTTCAGGGATGTCCTTTGGTCGTGAGGGTCCCACTCTTTTTCTTACATCGGCGATTGGTTCTTTTTTAGGGCAGATGTTTACGCTCTCCTCTTCTAAAACGAAGGCCTTAATGGCCGTTGGAGCTTCAGGCGGTCTTGCTGCGGCCTTCAATACTCCCATTGCGGCTGTTATTTTTACTCTTGAAGAAATCATTGGTGACTTAAATACGAAGCTTTTAGGCTCTATTATTATTGCCTCCGTCATGGCCTCTATTACGGCCTGGCATCTTCATGGAAATCACCCTACTTTTTTTATGACAAATTTTCAGTTTAACGATGAAAGAGAATTATTTTACTATCTTCTTATCGCTATTCTTTGTGCAGTGATGGGTTCTTTTTGGGTTAAATCTGTTCTCTATCTCAAGACGGCCTATCAGCGATTTTTTCCTCGAGCAAAAATTCTCGTCATGTATCTAAGCTTTGTTATAACAGTTCTCATCTCCATTAGTATTCCTCAAGTTATTGGAGGAGGGCATCACGTTGTACAAGAGATTTTTTCTAACGAAATCCATACAACAACTCTTTTTGCTCTTATTTTTCTGGCCAAATTCTTCTGCAGTGCTCTTTGCTATAGCTCTGGGGCCAGTGGAGGACTTTTTGTCCCTACGCTCTGCATGGGGGCGATTTTAGGGGGTCTTGTGGGTTCTATTGGCCACGATCTTTCACCTGATTTTATTTCTCCTATAAGCTCTTACGCTGTTGTGGGAATGGGGGCCTTTTTCGCGGCCATTATACGAACTCCTTTCACCTCTATCGTTATGACTTTTGAGATGACTCATGACTACAAAGTAATTGTTCCTCTCATGGTTTCCAATATTGTCTCCTACCTTATTGCTGAAAGAGTTTACCCTGGGTCAGTCTATGAAAAAATATCGGCCCATCAAGGCATCCATCTTCCTTCTAAGAAAGAGAATGAGTTTTTTGAAAACAACACAGTTGAAGATATTATGAGAACAGAAAAAATATTTTTTGATGCTTCAGAGACAGTGCTTCAGGCAAAAGAAGAGCTTAAGGAAATGCCTTCCTCTACTTTCTGCATCCTAAAAAACAATAGACTCTTTGGTCTTCTCACTCGTGGTGATATTGTCCGCTCTCAAAATAAAAACGAAGAAGATGAAGAACTTCATGTAGAAGATATTTGTTCAAAAGATTTTATCACTATTTTTCCTGATCAGAATCTTATGATGGCCCTTCAGAAACTAAAACGATTCCATGTTTTTCAACTTATTGTTGTTGATCGACTTGATCCTCTGAATGTACTTGGTATTATCACTTCTGAAAGCATCATCCGCCACTTTGGAATTCACACACAAAAAGAACATGACTCTGAAGAAATTATTACTTAAGCTTCTGTGTAATTATTTTTTTCAATACAAACTTTTATTATAACTTCTTCACCAGTCATCTCACACTCAACATTCTTAAATATTTTCTTCATATTTAAAAATAATTCCCCCTCTTTTGCTTCTTCCAGAAAGTTAGAATTAGAACAAAGAGAAAGAGATGCTTTTGAGATGCTCTCTACTTTTAAGATTAAGTTATTTTTAAAAAGAGATTTATGTCTAATCTCAAATAAAATAATAAATGCGCTAAAAAGGTTGAATAGAAAATCAACGTCTGAAAAGATCAACTCATCATCCTCAATCTTGTTTTCAAAGGAATAAATAATTCCTGTTTTTGCAAAAGATGAAATAAAAAAAACATCTAACGCAGAGCTAAGGGATACAGAGGTGAAAGAACTCTTTCTTTCTAAAAAAACTTCCCCTAATTTTGAAAGTCCTTCAATCATTGTAATCTCTTTATTACTTGAATGATCAACACTATCTAAATGAGCGAAAATTTTTTCTTTATCAAGGAGATCTTTTTTTATCATCATACGAACTAAATATGTCTTTCCAATTATAATATTGAGAACATTATTAAAATCATGAATAAAAACAGAAAAAAATCGGTAAAAAAAAGAAAATTCCTCTTCACGCTTCATAAAAAAGTCCTTTTATTCTATTTCTAGCAATTTAAAGACCTTCTCTTTAAGAACTTCAACTTTTAAAGGTTTTGTCAAAATATTCTTAACACCTAATCCCAAGATTGATTTAATTCTATCCCCAGAAACATTTCCAGAACAAACAACTATTTTCTGAGGATTCGCCTTCTTCATTTTTATGAGATCTTCAATAAGTCCAACTCCATCTAGTTTAGGCATATCTAAATCCAACATAATAAAATCAAAATCTTGATTCATTATCTTAAACTTAGCATCAACGCCGTTGCTGCAGATAATAATTGATTTGAATACACCAAATCCTTCAAGATAGCCTTTCATAATTTCACAAAACTCAGGCTCATCATCCGCCACAATACTTGAGTATTTCCTAATCATTCTCCCCCCACCTACTTTTTAATTTCAGTCAATATTTTTTGAATAGAGACAGGTTTTTCAAAAAATCCATTGGCCCCATTTTTCATATAAATACTTGCCACTTCTTTTTCATAACCAGAAAAAAAATAAATTTTAGGCCTATTCTTTATAAAGATCTCATTGATACTTCTCAAAAGAAACATACCGTCTCCGTCTGGCATAGAAATATCTGAAAGAATAACATCAATTTTTTCTTTTTCTAAAATTTTCATAGCGCCATTTCCGCTTACGGCCTGCAAGCAAACAATGTCCTCATCTTCAAGATGAAAACTCTCCGCGAGAGAGCTTCTTAACTCATCTTCATCATCGACTATCAAAATTTTCAGAGTCATTGATTTTCCTATCTTTAAAGGCAAACTCATCAGCTCTTATGATAATTAGAACAACTGTATAAAAAAAGAGGGACTTTTATGCCGGCCAAGTGACTTCAAGGATGAAAAGAATAACCTTGCCCTCTATGGCCTTTGAAATGAAGGGGAAGCTTTGCATCTTCTTCAAAATATTTACGGAATCTTGAAACGAAAATATCAACTGTTCTTGTTCTGATACTGGCGCCAACTCCCCAAACTTCAGAGAGAAGCTCGCTTCTGTCAATAATTCGCCCAGGATTTGAAATAAAATAGGCCAGTAGTTTAGATTCAATTTCAGTCAAAAAGATCTCTCCTTTTGCAGTCACACACCTCCCCTCTCTTAGATAAATCTTATTACGAGAAAACTCAAAAAGATCTTTTTCTTCTGGTTCATCAAAAGATCTTCTCAATAAATTTTTCATGCGAAGTAAAAGCTCTTCTAAAACAAATGGTTTGGTAAGATAATCATCGACGCCTGCGCTAAGCCCCTTGATTTTGTCTTGAGAACTATTTTTGGCCGACAAAATAATAACAGGTGTCTTTTTATTTTGGCCGCGAATGAATAATAAAACATCACTTCCATCGCCATCAGAAAGCATAAGGTCAAGAATGACAAGATCAAAATCATCTGATTTTATAAGAGAAATGGCCTTTTTAACAGTTGAACAACTACAAACATCATAGTTTTCTCTCATAAAAGAAAAAATAAGTCCTTCGCGAAGATGTTCTTCATCTTCTACAAGAAGAACTTTATGCTTCTTATTTTTTAAAGGTAAGTTCAAATGTTGCTCCCTTTCCTCGTCCTTCAGAATAGGCCACTAAATTTGCTTTATGTATTTTTGCAACCTGAGAGCAAAGGTATAGGCCAAGCCCTGTTCCTTTCTTGCTCTGTTTAATTCCTGCCTCACCTCTATAAAACTTTGTAAATATTTTTTTTAAATCATTTTTATCAACACCAATTCCGTTATCTTTAAAAGAAAGAACTATCTTTCCTGAAATATTTCTCAGCGCAATAATAACTCTTCCCTTCGATTCTTTGGAGTAGTTAATAGCATTCTCCAAGATGTTCAA
>NODE-717-length-11560-cov-4.94846_pt1 | contig 11560 bp, 11 predicted proteins | sample MGYA00139097_ERZ477577 | MGnify/ENA metagenome assembly ERZ477577 | reverse complement strand
TACTGGAAGATGCCATTAGGGGGGTAAAGGTGTTTGATTAGGCTATTAATTCATTCTCAAAGCTCAGGATTTGAGGCAGAAACGCACCATTCGGAAGGCAGGAAGATAGCATTATTTAAATTATCGTCTTAGCTTCCGACTTATTTTAGAATGGGAAAAACAGCAGCCTTCTAGTGCAACGGCTTAGGCTGCGGTGGAGAAAATAAGGAGGAAAAGCTACAGAAAATTTAAATTAGATTGAGTTTCTGCCTACCGAAAGTCCAAGTTCTGCTCAAATTGCGCTATGGAGGTATAAAAATTATCAGAAAAATGCACAGAAAAATAAAATCAGCCTTGATCTTTTGTCTCTTTTGCATCAAGGCAAAAGAGGAAGATACCATTAATCAAGAATATCGGTCAATTGCAAAAATTCTGCTTTGGCAGATTTGTTTTCGTACAAGATTCTGTATACGGAATCGATAATGGGCGTACGCGCACCATTGATTTGATTTATCTTATAAGCACTCTTAGTGGCGTAATACCCCTCCGCAACCATACTCATTTCCATCATGGCGGATTTTACCGTATATCCTTTACCTATCATGTTACCAAACATCCTGTTTCTACTAAAAACAGAATAACCCGTCACCAATAAATCTCCCAGATAGGCCGAATTATTGATGTTTCTTTTCATGCTGTGAATCTTTTTTATGAATCGCTTCATTTCACGTATGGCATTGGACATCAAAACCGCCTGGAAATTATCTCCATATCCCAGGCCATGCGCCATACCCGCAGCTACGGCAAAAATATTCTTAAGCATTGCCGCATATTCTGTCCCGATAATATCATCTGATATTTTTGTTTTGATATACCTTCCGCCCAGCATATTAGCCATCTCTGCCGCATTTTCCTGATTCTGACAGGCTATGGTCAAATAAGACAAGCGCTCCATGGCCACCTCCTCAGCATGACAAGGGCCGGTAATGACTCCTATGTTTTCATAGGGGACATTTAAATTTTCATGAAAATGTTCGCCAACGATCAACCCTGATTCAGGGACGATACCTTTAATCGCCGAAAAGACGACCTTATCCTTAAGCGAAACCGTTATTTTATCAAGTTCTGACTGCAGAAAAACCGAAGGTACGGCAAAGATCAGATAATCGGCATAAGCAATTATTTCATTGATGTCTTCAGAGAACCTTAGTTTATGAGGGTCGAAAGTAGCCGAACTCAAATAATTGGGATTATGCCTGTTTAATTTTATATGTTCGATAATATAATTACTTCTCATATACCAACCCACTTCGGGGAGGTTTTCACATAACATCTTAACAATAGCAGTAGCCCAACTACCTCCGCCAATAACTGCAACTTTCACGTTTGATTTCATAAAAAATACTTATGTAATGATCAAAAGTAGTAAAATTTAAAGAACTATAAGGGATAGGTTTTGAATATTAAATTCTCTAAATTTGTTCGTATCATCTCAAATTCCCTAGAACCCATGAGCGAAGACGAAAACAAAAAAAAGGCAAAGGGTGATTTAAAAAATGACCTTAAGGAAGGCGCCAAAAAGTTAAAGGATAAAGCCAAGGAAATCGTCAATGAGATAGATGAAAATACCCAGGAATTTCAGAAAGAGGCCAAGAGTACGGCCTCAGAATTTAGCGAGGGTGCCAAAGATGTTTATGAACAATTGACTTCTGATGAAGAGAACAAGAGAGTTTTAGCGGGAATACTTGCCATATTTTTTGGGGCCCTAGGTATACATAAATTCATTCTGGGCTATCAAAAGGAGGGAATTATCATGCTTGTTTTAAGCCTGCTGAGTTTTGGTTTTCTTGCCGGATTCATGGCCCTGGTGGGGCTGATAGAAGGCATTATTTATCTCACCAAAACCGACGAACAATTTTATCAAATATATCAGGTAAACAGAAGGCCTTGGTTCTAAACTTCAGCATATGGAAATAGTCGATGAATTCGGACGAAAATTACCTCCTCAACCCGAGAATAAAAGGGTTTTAGCCGGTGTTCTGGCTATCTTACTAGGTCCTCTGGGCATTCATAAATTCGTTTTAGGCTATCAAAGTGAAGGAATGATCATGCTGTTTTCCAGTATTTTTACCTGTGGCATTCTGGCCCCGCTTATGGGACTTATTGGTTTGGTTGAAGGAATCATTTACCTCACTAAAACAGACGAAGAGTTCTATTATATATACCAGGAAAACAAAAAACCCTGGTTCTAAACGCCATTATTGTCTTGAATTGACTTGCGTTCCAGCTCGGCCTGAAATTCTTCCATTACCGGTTTTACAGTGCTTTCAGGGATATCAGCTATCCGAATATACATGAGCCCGTCAACAGCATTATTAAATTTTGGATCCACATTAAAGGCGACCAATCTGGCATTTTGCTTGACATACTTTTTCAGCAGTACCGGCATCCTTAGATTCCCAGGTTCAATTTCATCGATGATCTTGTCAAACTTATTCATATCTGCTTTAGTCGTGTCAAAAACAAAATCCTTGTCGGCAACATTCAATTTAACTTTGTATTCCTTTTTTGGGGAAACATACTGGGCAATGAAGGGATCATAATAATGAGATTTCATAAACTCTATCATCAATGATTTTGAAAAATTGGAAAACTTATTACTGATGCTAACACCCCCCATGAGATATTTATGTTCAGGATATCTCAGCGTAACATGGATGATGCCCTTCCAAAGTAGAAATAAGGGCATGGGTTTTTGTTGATATTCCTTAATAATAAATGCCCTTCCCATCTCAATAGTGCTTTCCATCATATCAAAAAGCTCAGGCTCTATCTTAAACAGTTCATTTACATAAAATCCGGCAATACCATGCTTTTTAAAGATTACCTTGCCGAGACCCATCCTATAGGCTCCAACAAGATTTTTGTTGTTAACATCCCATAAAAACAAGTGTTTATAGAATTTATCAAATCGGTCAAGATCAAGGGATTTATTCGTTCCTTCACCAATTTCCCGGAAGGTCAATTCTCTTAACCTCCCAATCTCAATCAAAATATTAGGTATATCCTTGGGCTCTGCGAGGTAGACCCTGTACGTTTTACTCGTGAATAACAAGGAGTTATTCCCATCCAATACTTCAATTTCCTTATGGATATGGATTGGATCAACGGCATCAATTATCTTCTCAGGTAATTTTTGACTTCTAAAATTTTTGGTATTGATAAACGACTGAGCCTTTTCAAAAGGGTTAGCCAGCATATAAGTCTTTTTTCTAAGGTACTGATGAAAGTCCTCCAAACTCTTAAAACCGTCTTGTTCTTTAACCGAAATCGGCTTGCCAATTCTCACTTTGATCACCCTGTTCTTTTGGGTCAGTAATTCTGAGGGCAATTTTGCCGTTCTCAGCGTATCACTCAAGCTAGAAAGAAAATAGAATAACTTGCTATTCTTGGCGTGAAAATAGATCGGTATCACCGGAACATTTGCCTTTTTTATAATTTTTATCGCTCCTTCTTCCCAGGGTCTGTCAACAACCAATTTCCCATCCTTGAAGGTTGAGACTTCTCCTGCAGGGAAAATCCCCAAAGGGTAGCCCTTACTCAAATGAACCAAAGCATTCTTGATTCCTGTGACACTTGACTTGCTATCCTTTCTATCTTCAAAAGGGTTTACCGGCATAACATACTTTTGCAACGGAACGATCCTGTGCAACAAAAAATTCGCAATGATCTTAAAATCGGGCCGCTTCTCTACCAATAGTTTTAACAATAATATGCCGTCTATACCGCCAAGCGGGTGATTAGAGACCGTAATAAATGCCCCTTCTTTAGGAATCCTGCCAAGATCGTTTTCCGGAATTTCAAATTCAATCTGAAAATCTCCCAGGATACCTTCCAAGAATTCCATGTCTTTTTTATGCTTATGCCGCTCATAAATGCTGTTGAGTTTGGAAATTCTTAAAGCCTTCAAAAGTGTCCATCCAAAAAAAGTACCTATCCAGCCGTACTGATCGAGCTGTATGACTTTTGCAATCTCTTTTGAATTGACTAGACTCATTTCTTCTATTATTTGACGATGACCTGAACGGCCTCTCTACTCCTTTGTTTTAAAAGAACTTCCCGGTTTAATTCTATACCTCTAATGTCACGCTCTGCGAAATGCCTGATGGTATATAAGGTCAAACCCTCATTGTATTTCACTTTATATTTCGGCTCAAGCGCTTTTAGCAAAGCACTAAAATTATTAAAATTATTCTCAACACAAACAGAAAAATTTAATGCGGAGTTTTGAATGAGGTTAACTTTCATTTTAAACTGATGCAAGAGACCAAATATGTCACTGATATCTTCTTCCATGACAAAGTGAAACTCTCTGTCAGAAATGGAAATTAATATTTGCTCCTTTTTGACTATAAAACATGGCATTCTGGGTACAATATCTTCTCCGTTATGTATCAGGGTACCTGTTAAACGCGGGTCCAAAAAGGATCGGACTTTTAGGGGTATGTCTTTCCTTTGTAGAGGCTGCAAGGTCTTAGGATGTATTACTGATGCACCATAAAAAGCCATTTCAATGGCCTCTTTATAGGACATCCTTTCGATCAACCGGGTCCGGTCAAATTCTCTTGGATCAGCATTCAGCACGCCAGGGACGTCCTTAAAAATAGATACTTCCTTTACATCCAGACAATAGGCGAAAATTCCTGCTGAATAATCAGACCCTTCCCTCCCCAGGGTAGTTGTTCTTCCGAAATTATCACTACCTAAAAAACCCTGGGTTATCGTTATTCCTTCAATTGCTACATTGTCCTTAATCAATTTATCCGTTGCTTCCCAGTTTACTCTGGCACGTCTAAAGTCACTATTGGTCTTTATACATTTTCTGACATCAAGCCATTGGTGATCAAATGAGTTTAAACGTAAAAAAGCGCTGCAAATCCTGGTTGACAAAAATTCTCCATGACCAACGATCTGATCGTATACGTAATCATAATCAGTTGAATTATTGACGGACATAAAAGCCTCCAGTTCTGAGAATATGGTATCAATTTCAGTATAGATCTGGTCAGCTTTTGAAAATTCCAGGTCTTCCAAAATCCTGAGGTGAAATAATTTTGCGTCCTCAAGGTTCTTGAGCGCCTTGTCTTTACTTTTAAAAAAATTCCTGACTATGTTTTCAAATGCATTGGTCATTTTACCCATTGCTGAGATGACGATCAATACATCCTTTACTTCAAGTGACTGAAGCACAGACAAAAAATTCCTGACACCTTTCGCATCTTTTACGGAGGCGCCTCCAAATTTAAATACTTCCATAACTAAATATCAAAACACGAGTCATGATTATTATTGATTCACAAAGGCTTCCAGAGAACTCTCGTCCATATGCACTACCTGCCATCCCTCAAGAATATTTGCCCCGGTCCCTTTATAGAAATCAATTGCTACTTTGTTCCAGTCCAGCACTTCCCAGGAAACTCTTTTGAATTTCTGGTCATAAGCATAGCTCAGCACTTTCGTGTAAAGTGACTTGCCTATACCTTTATTCCTGTGTTCTTGTTTGACAATCAGATCTTCCAAATGAATGGACCGTCCTTTCCAGGTTGAATACCTCTCATAAAACAAGGCCATACCCAATATTTCATTATTCTCTTCTGCAACAAAAACCTTAAAAGCCGGCCGATCACCAAAACCATCTCTGATCAAATCATTTACCGTTAACTCCACAGCATTTGCTTCTTTTTCAAATGTGGCCAACTCCTTGATCAAAAACAAAACGGATTCCATGTCCGTTTTTTTGGCTTCCCTCAATATTATGTTCATTTTTACGTTTTAAAATACACAAAAATAACCATATTTGTATACTAATCCCTTAAACAAGAATAAAATGCTTACGAACATAACCCTTGGCGAGTATATCATAGAGAATCAGAAGGATTTTCAATATTCTTCAGGAGAACTCTCAAGACTTTTAAGCTCTATCCGGCTTGCCAGCAAAGTTGTAAATCATGAAGTTAACAAAGCCGGCCTCGTCGATATTCTGGGGTCTGCAGGAGAGAACAATATCCAGGGGGAAGACCAGCAAAAGCTCGATGTTTATGCCAATGATGTTTTTATGAAAACTTTGGTGAACAGAGAGATTGTTTGTGGCATTGCAAGTGAGGAGGAGGATGATTTTGTAATCATTGAAGGGAAAAACAAATCACATGACAACAAGTACATCGTTTTAATAGATCCGCTTGACGGATCGTCCAATATTGATGTGAATGTTTCTGTAGGGACCATTTTTTCCATCTATAGACGCGTGACACCTAATGGTACCCCGGTTACGAAGGAAGACTTTTTACAACCAGGAAATTTACAGGTTGCGGCGGGATATGTTGTTTATGGTACTTCAACAATGCTCGTATATACCACCGGATATGGCGTAAATGGATTTACCTTGAACCCTGCCACAGGCACTTATTATCTTTCGCATCCCCATATGAAATTCCCGGATGACGGGAATATTTATTCTATTAATGAGGGTTATTATATTCACTTTCCTCAAGGGGTGAAGGATTATTTAAAATATTGCCAGGAAGAAGAGGGTAACCGACCCTATTCTGCCCGATATATTGGCTCCCTGGTGTCAGATTTTCACAGAAACATGATCAAAGGCGGTATTTATATGTACCCTACAAGTTCAAAATCGCCGCAAGGTAAATTGAGGCTCTTGTACGAGTGTAATCCGATCGCGTTTTTGGCAGAGCAATCGGGAGGTAAGGCTACCGATGGATACCGAAGAATCATGGAAATTAAACCAAAGGAATTGCATCAACGTGTGCCAATCTTTGTGGGTAGCAAACTTATGGTAGATAAGCTGGAAGAGTTTATGGCTAAATACCCTGAGAGCGCGGATTATTAGAACAATTATATTTACGCAAATTTTATATCCTTGGGTACTATAAAAATAAGCAATATTAAAGTCTATGCCTATCATGGCTGTTTGGTTGAGGAAGGTAAAATAGGCTCAGATTACAGGATAGATCTTGCCGTAAAGGCTGATTTGAAAAAATCTGCAAAGACAGATCATTTGGCAGACACGGTAGATTATGTTCATCTCAACAAAATCGTGAAAGAGGAAATGGCGGTTCGAACCAAATTACTCGAAACTGTAGCTTTACTGATTTTAGATCGTATTTTATTGGAGATTCCTATTGTGAATAAAGCCAAAATAAAGGTGTCTAAATTAAACCCTCCCATAGGCGGCAATGTTGAAATGGTATCGATCATTATGGAAAGAAACCGTTAAGCCTGCTTTTCTTCTTTTCCTTCAAGCGTTAATTCGGGAGTCCTAAAGTGATAGATGATGCCAAACAGTGACACGAAGGCGGTAATGATCGAAAACAAGAGCCCAATGGTTACGGCTTGAGAACTGTCAATAAATAAGAGTTTTGACGCCTCGTAAAACACGAATTCCCGCACCCCTATTCCGGCAAAAGAGAAGATAGAAAGTACCGAAGACACAAGAAAAACAAGGATATAGCTCATTATATTTTGTGGTGCATCCAGACTATAAATAATGCATATAACTGACCCAACCTGCAACAATTGAACAAGTAAAGAACTCAATAGGCCAGGTAAGAAAATACCCCTGAATTTTGGAAAGGAAAGACGCGTAAAAAAATAAGCGCCACCGATAACCAATGCTAGTCCCAAGGGAATAATCAGTGCTTCCCAGGGTTTAGGCAAGAGTTCAAAACTCATCGCTATTAAAATCACGCCTATGGCCGTCAGCCCCATAAAACGGTCCATAAAAACCGATGCTGACAAACTTTTAACACCCCATTGAAATTTCTTGTGCAGCTTATAGATTTTATAGGCATCTCCCCCTATCCCACCGGGAATAAAAAAATTATAGAACATGCCTACAAGATAAAGTGCATAATTGCTTTTAGCGGATAAATAGAACCCAGAGGCCCTGAAAAACATCAGAAGTCGTTTGGCTGAAACCCATTGTGAGCCGAGAAAAAACAGAACAGATAAAACAATAAAGGGCCATTTAACCCCTTGAATGACCAGCCAGACGTCAGCGAATTTGATCTTGGTAAAAACAAAGTATAACAAAAAAACACTGATCGCTATTTTAACTATAGTGGATAGCGTTTTTTTCCTATTCGTCTCCAAGGCTTGTGATTTTTCTAATATAATAAGGGCGCTTATTCTGTGACTCGTAGTAGGTTTTCATCAGCAGATCAGTTACGATCCCTATCGTAAATAATTGAATGCCCACCAGGATTAACAAAACACTTAAGATCAGCAAGGGCCTGTGACCTATATCATTTCCCATCAGCTTGACCACCAAAAGATAAACGCTAAAAATGGAGCCAAGACTAAAAAAGAAGATCCCGACATTACCGAAAAGATAAATGGGTTTTTGCAAATACTTTCTTTGAAACAATATAAGCAAGAGGTCATTGATTACCTTGGTTGTTCTCCCCAGTCCGTATTTGGATTCACCAAATTTTCGGGAATGGTGTTTCACTTTAACCTCAGTCAGTCGAGCCCCGTTCATGTGCGCCATAAGGGCGATAAAACGATGTAATTCACCGTAAAGATTCAGTTCTTTCGCTGTTTCTCTGGTGAAAATCTTTAAGGCACATCCATGATCTTTGATGTCGAGCTTTGTTGTTTTCTTAATGATATAATTGGCAATCTTGGAAGGAAAGGTCCGGATCAGAGAATCCTGTCTTTTCTGTCGGATTCCTGTCACAACATCATAGTCTCCGCTCTGTAAAACATCCAGCATCATCGGTATGTCAGAAGGATCATTTTGCATATCCCCATCCATGGTCACCACATAATCGCCATGTGCATATTCGATCCCGGCCATCAAAGCAGAACTTTGGCCATAGTTCTTCTTCATTTCTATTAAAACGACATGTGGGTTCTTCAATTTTTTTACGTCCTGACGGGTCTGATCCGTAGAAAAGTCATCGATGAAAATGATCTCGTATTTAAAATCGGTCAAGGCATCTTCGATCCCATTGGCAAGCAATTCAATATTGCCTTCTTCATTATAAACAGGGATCACTATGGAGAGAAATGAGTCTTTTTTCATAAGAAATAAATCGTCGTTAAAATTAGTATAATTATCTTGATTAATGATATTTATATCTTAATTTTACCTCATCCTGACCGCCAATAGTATCAAATCAGGAGATTCAATCTTATTCATTCAATTCATGCCTTCGATTTTATCCAGCAAAAATCTTATAGTTTTATACGCGCTATTAGCCTTGGTTTATGTATCTGGTCTGTTTATCCCTTTAATGGAAAACGACTCTGCCCAACATGCAACTATGGCCATGAGGATGTATTTAAACAATGATTTTGTTCATCTTTTTAAAGGGTTTAATGAATACCTGGATAAACCACATATGCATTTTTGGCTCGCGGGTTTGTCTTTTAAAATATTTGGCATCTCTCATTGGGCCTATAGAATTCCGGCGCTTCTTTTCACGCTCTTAGGGGCCTATTCCTGTTATGGACTCGGCAAAGAACTCTATGGAAAAATGGCCGGCCATATTGCTGCACTTATCTTTTTATCCGCTCAGGCGATTATACTCGCAAATCACGATGTCAGAACGGATGCAGTATTGACCGGTGCCAGTATTTTTGCCTTATGGCAACTGGCCACTTATATCAACAGAGGCAACTGGCAAAATGCAGTTTTAGGTTCCATCGGTACTGCTGTCGCTTTTAGCACCAAAGGGCTATTAGGGATCTTTTTTATTGCGATACCCATTTTTTGCCACATTTTGTATACGCGAAGCTGGAAAAAACTCTGGAGCTGGAAGGTGGTACTTGGGCTGCTGGCTTTCTTTTTAGCCTGTGCACCCATGCTGTATGCCTATTATACCCAGTTCGACCTTCATCCCGACAAAGTAGTCAACGGACAAACAAATGTTTCCGGGATAAAGTTTATTTTCTGGGATCAAAGTTTTAACCGCATAACCGGGTCGGGCTTTGAAAGTAATAATACCGATTATTTGTTTTTTTTTCATACCCTTCTATGGGCATTTTTACCTTGGGCCTTTATCACCTACATTGGCATCTTCGATCGTAGCAGGCAATTTTTTAAATTGAGGTTTAAGTATCAAAAGGGATTAGAGTTTTTGACCGTTGGAGGCTTTTGGCTGACGATGATCATCATCAATGCTTCTAAGTCAAAACTGCCGCATTATATGAATAGCCTGTTTCCTGTTTTGGCTGTTTTACTCGCAGGCTATCTGGTCTATCTGTTTAAAGCCGATCATTTGAAACAGCTAAGGCTACTTGTAAGGGTGCAAACCGTGGTGGTGATTTTAGCCACGAGCTTGAGTCTGCTCCTTATTTTCCTGGTGTTCCCTTTACCGTCAATCCCTTTATTGATAGCCTATGTGGCTTTATTCTCCCTGCTGGTTTATACGCTTATCAAGAAACAGGAATATCTGTCAAAGATCATTATAGTTTCGGTCTTGTTTACCGTCTTTTTAAACTTTAGCTTAAATACGCAATTCTACCCCAATCTATTGCGTTATCAGGCCGGAAATAACATGGTTAAGATCATCGAGGACCAGGATATTGATATACAGGACGTTTATTTGCTTGAAGGCCCCTATAGCTGGACCCTCAGTTTTTATACAAAGAGGCAAACGCCTGAAGTCTCAATAGCAGACATTAAAAATCTTCATGGAAAATGGGTCTTTGTCTATGACAGAAACATCGATGAACTAAAAGATCATGATATCCAGTGGGATGAAAGCCTTGAGACTGATCATTATAGAATTACGATGCTATCCCTGGCTTTTTTAAACCCGAATACCAGGGCACAAGAATTAAAAAAGGCTTACTTACTGAAGATTCATTAGCGTAAGGCGGGATCTATGTGTCTTTTCTGGTCTGTTCAAATTCGTCAATTCATCATTTCTGCGCTTTTTGAACCCTCAGAAATGCGTAAATGTAAAAGATCGAATATTTGTTGCAATCATTAAAATTTTACTTAAATTTGCATCCTGTTTTTGGCGTCATGGCCGAGTGGCTAGGCAGGGCTCTGCAAAAGCTCGTACAGCAGTTCGAATCTGCTTGACGCCTCTTAAATACCTCATTTCCACTATATGTAGAGATGAGGTTTTTTGATTTATTTAACAGTCTTTTATCCGAATTTTTGCATCTTTGCAAATGTTAAAAATTGCTCATGCAGGTTTACCCTATCGAAACCGGAAATTTTAAATTAGACGGAGGCGCTATGTTCGGTGTTGTGCCTAAAGTTATATGGCAAAAAACCAATCCTGCGGATGCCAATAACCTCATCGATATGAGTCTGAGATGTATGCTGATTGAAGATGGGAAGCGTTTGATTCTTATTGACAATGGAACGGGTCATAAACAAAGTGAGAAATTCTTTGGCTACTACTTCCCGTTTGGAGAAGAAGACCTTGACAGTTCCTTAAAAAAATATGGCTTTCACAGAGACGATATTACCGATGTCTTTCTTACGCATTTGCATTTTGATCATTGCGGAGGCAGTATCCAATGGAATAAATCGCGTACTGGT
>NODE-716-length-11570-cov-3.48363_pt1 | contig 11570 bp, 7 predicted proteins | sample MGYA00139097_ERZ477577 | MGnify/ENA metagenome assembly ERZ477577 | reverse complement strand
AACAACAACAGCAAACAACAATTCGAGGATAAGAAAGCTGAGATGGAGAAGAGGTCAGAGCAAGAACTCAGTGCCCAGAACAAAATATTAGAAGCTCATCATAGGAAAAGGAAGTTGGAGGCGGACGTTTTCATCAAAGAGCTTGTGAAAAAGTGCCATAAGCAGCAAGAGAATCTGAAGGCTAAACTTACAAGACTTCATGAAGAGCGATTCGAGAAGAAGCAGAAAGACATCCAAGCTGATTGCACTTTTAAGCTTGTTGATAGGTCACATCCTTGGACTGCGGCTGATGGAAAAGCCAATGCAATTGCCAAGCATGGAGAGAATACTCCTGAACTTCATGTTAGTCATAAATCGGCAAAGGGGGGCATGCACGAAGGCTCTATCTCTCACGATGCCGTGATAAGACAGAAAAGACGAAAGAACCTGACGAATAATGCTACCATTCAGCTAGCAATTGAAATACACAATGAAGGCATCATTGCGATTACAAGATCGAATCACCAGAAGGGCGAAAGGAGATCATCGGAAAATAATGAGGAGGCTAAACTCTCCTCGGACAAGGCAACTGGGCGGACATTCTTCCCGTGGGGAGGTGCCACGGCAAGATCAATTCTTTACTCAATTGTTATCGGTGAACTACCATCCGGTTACTTTTTTGATCAGATTGGCGCTGAAGGACGCAAAGCTCTTGGTGGTGGCCTAGTCAAATGCACCATCACTGACACAAGGACAAGCGATGACACTGCAGCACTAGAAAGAGCGGAAATATTGTGCCACGTTCAAGATAAGAGGCGTCAAGGCTATATCGAGGAAATTGAGCGACGGTATACTAATACATGTACTTCCATCGCAAATGAACAAGCCGAATCCACGGTTCTGATGGAAAAAGAGGCGAAGCTTCTACAGATTCATGGAGAAACACTTATTCAGTATGATAGAGCAAACGGTAAGTTGGCAAACTACATTTTCCATCTCGTTGCTTATGTATTTATATAGTTGCACCACCTCTTGACTCACAACATTCATATTGGGGATGAACTCAACAAATATGCTGGAATTGCACAAAAATGAGATAGAAACGCTTGATAAGTTCAAGGCCCATGCGCACCTTCTGTTCAACAAAGGTAAGGGCGATTGCCATGTGTCGAATCTCTCGAGCCATCTCTCTTTCGCATCTAATGCCGCCTCATACCCCCCCCCATTCACTCCGCAGATGGCACACCAGCCCAAAAAGTAAGTTCAGACATGAAGGACAAACTATTCTCTTCAATACACAAGTACAAGGCTGCTTTTGAAAGTACCAAAGCCAAGGAGTCCACTATAAGACACCAACTTGATCTTGCGAGGAATGCACAGGTGAGATAGGTCAAACTTCTTGAAGCTCATTACTTTAGGATCCTCTTATCTGTGGGTTTGTTTTGTTTGATGCTGCTTCTAGGCTATAAAGAAAGGCCAGTTACAGAAATTGAAGCACGAAGCCGTGACTCTGGAGTTATCTCTCAAGAAGGCTAAGAAGGCCGCCTCTCGCAAAGGCGTACACGGTGGCATATCCAAAGGTGATGAATTTTCTTTGGAAACCATCATGGAAGATGTAACCACAACACTGAACAAAGTTGCCGAGCAACGAAGGGGGCAAGTGAACAGCAATAAGAGCAACCAAGGTCAAAGTCACCCGGGGGACGAAAAGAGAAAGAGTTTTCACCAAAAAATGCTCCGGAGAAGAATTACTACGATGTTAAGACCATCATATTCAACCATGCTTGCCGATGTCAAAGAAATGGCAAAACAGCCATCAAATACTCGTGCGAACGACGATTGCTTCGATATTTGCGATAACAATGAGGGCATTAGCCCTGAGTTGCGTGCAGAGGAATTGCTTCTGCTCTCTCTTCACCCTGAATCTGCAAATCATCCACTTCCGCCGGTCCCTGATCAATCGGATCCCAATCTCAGCTGGGCAGAGCCTGGCTGGCAAATAATTCTTGACAATCCTGAGCACGATAAAAGAAGGAGCTCTTCCTCAATCTTACCAACTGATAATGAGGGCCATTTGACTCAGCTGTTTCTATCGAGCTGTTGTTCATCTGGTCGCCAGGCGGCATCATTGATTAAGTCTCGTCATTTGCGAATGCTCACAGCTCCATTGTCATCTGCGTGTCAAGCAAGTGCTCCGGCAGAGACTGATCCATCTGGTCAAAAGAAAGCATCAGAAGATGTTATTGATTTCGATCCTTTATCTATGACAGACGAAAAGATGCGTGGTTACAGTTTTGTCGTCAAACCCACCACCCAAGAGCCTGTTGTTACATTTGCTGAATTAGCGCCAGAGAAATCTTCTGGCGGTGGTATGATAAATGATGCAGTTGAGAAAAGCAATCATAGCTCTAGTAAGAAGAGAAAGGCGTCTAAGAAATCAGACGCCAAGGACAAAACATCGACCAAGAAGAGAAAAAGTCATGTGTCAACAAAGAAGCATGATAATTCTCAAGCAGTTCCACAAAACCAAACTTCTCAACCCCCTATGCAGAACATTTCCGTGCCTGTGCCTCGTCAAAGCCATCAGATGAATGCTAATCAACAACAGGCTCAACAGCAGGCTCAACTCCAACAGGCTCAACAACAGGCTCAACTCCAGGCCTTTCCACAGCAGCCACCGCCTCAGCAAGAGCAATTCCAACATCTAATCCGTGAGTTATTCAATAAGGAGAATTGCCATTGAATTGCAGTACTTTCTCATATGAACTCAAATTCCTCCACTACACATGTACCTAGAAATGAGACATCTGCAAGCCCAACTACAACAAAAACAGCCGGCCAACTCCCAAATACAACAGATGCGTCCACAGAACCAACAAATGGAACAAGCGCAGCAACAGCAACAACAATCACATCGATCGAACCCCTCAGCTGCTAATCAGCAGCTAAACAAAAAGTAGAGACTAAAGTTATCCTTCATTAGATGTCTAAATTAAGCAAGGGCTATCTATCACTCTGACATGGTAAATTTGCCTGGGATTTGTGATTGAACCATGAGAAAAAGTAAACAGCGCTCCCTTCCTCCAGACTTCCCTTTATCCCTAACAAGATATATTCATGAATTCAGATTCTAATACACGCTTGATTCAATTCTAATCTTCTCCTACCTCCCGCATATCTACTCTAACCCTTTAAGATTTTCTTACGTGATTTGAGGCATATCGGGGGGTTCATCGACATACCCTCCCTGATGATCGTCATCGTCGCTATCAGAATCGAGGGCCAAGTCCGATATTTCCAATTCCGCCTCTTGATATTGCCTGACGACCCTCCTTCTCGCCAACGTCCGGCGTATGCCGACAATGACGATTGCGGCCGCCCCCATGATGACTAGGGCCGCGATGCCCCTGCATCCCGCGGAGCTGCATTCGTGTTTCATGTCGTCCAAAATGTCGCCGGCGAGGTCGGAAAAGAATCCGCCGCCTCCCTCATTGCCTCCCTGTGGTTTGTCATTGCCGGGGAATATTTCGTAAGGAGTTTCATTCTCAGATGTTGACGATGACTCAGTGTTAAAGGCAGCATCATCCGTGCTTTGGAAAAATTCCTCATCGTCCTCCCCAAACGCATCATCTACTTCCATCTCAACAGGCGGAGGAAGCATGACCTCCTCTTCCTGCTGCTCCTCTTCCACAGGCACTTCAATTTTGGCACTTACTTTTTCCTGTGGCTGCTGTGGCGCGACGCTTATGCTCGAACCCTCGTTCAACAACAGCGAGACGTAATCGCAATCACTTTCGGCAAAGCCGATGCGTCCCCTCTGTGTGTCAAAGTACACATCATGTCCCATCATGGCATTCGCCCCGAGGACGCTGCCCGACGATTCCTCGGTGTAGAAACGGGGAACATACTTTTTGGTATCTGGGTCGTATTCCATGTAATGCGCGGCGGGTATCGCAAGGATGATATCTCGTGGATTATCGGACAGGTCCGGGACGTCGCCGACGTATCCAGCCACATCGTTGGGATCGCCGGTCGGTTCATCGCCCACGTTGGCATCCCCATCATACCCCGATATGACCAAAATTAACGTTGGCAACTTATCAATCTGTTCGGACGTAAGATCGACGGGATTGTGATTGTAATCGTGTCCCGTCAGTTTCTTATATACTTTCTTGAATGGTTCTGCCAACCTGCTAGTGAAGTACGTGTCTGTGGTGCCGCTATCGACAATGACATTCCCCCTGTTCAAATCAGCCTCTGACAATCCCAGGTTGTGCATCTTGGCCATGTCAGCTTGCGTCGTCTGGGCCGATATCCCTCCCCCCTCGCGTAGGTAAACGGCCTTTAAATGGACCGCGTAAAATCCCGATCCTTTCACGTTCTTCGCAAACACCATCGGACTGACGTTATGCAACCTCGGATCGACACCCCCCATCGTCATGGCACCTGCACTGGTACCATCCCTCTCGGCATCGTCGCTCCTCGAGAAGCACAGGCTGAATTCAGGCCTGGGTATCGCATTCTTCGTGTGCATTTGTTTCCAAAAGGCGGTCTTTTCATTTTCCATACCCATGATACCGTCGGCCAGTTGGGTGATGAATAATCCCGTGATGGACACCTGGCACCCGAATGCTAATTCGAATGCAAATTGGGAGGCATCGACCGGATCGATGTAATCTAAGGTTGTTTGTTCGAGGTTCGTGTGTGCTCCGTCGACGTTCAACGCCACATCGTGAGGACCGCCGGCGTAACACAGATCCATGGCCTCGTATGCGCTCCACGAGCTACCCTCGGCGTAGCTCATGCTAATACGGCACTTCTTACTCCCCTCGACCGTCGCGCAATATCCCCGAAAGCATTCGTTGCAATCGAGGGGTCGGAATGTCGTCGATTCACTGTGCCTGAAATAATTATCCGTATGGTAAGTGTCGCCACAACCCTTGCATTCTTCGCAGGGAAAGGCTGTTACGCCGCTTCCGGTGTCAACGATGACTGTTTGGCGTTGCGGAGTGGGCGAGCCGACCCATAGATCGACGTAGTGGGTGCCGTAACCCTGGTAGAGGGCTCCCATTTGTTGCTGTAGGCGACGGCGTAGATTGTTGTTTTGATCTGATGTATCTTTGGAGGCGGGGAGGATAGACGATATGACGCTGTCAGCTGCTTCATTTTTATTATTATGACGAGAGGTATGTGGCCGGGGAGGGAGCGATGTATCGATATTTTGTGCGCCATATCTTTCGCGAAGCTCGCGACGACGCCTGGCTAGGTGGAAATTGTGCGATATGAGAGGATGAGTTATCGTGCCCGTTTCGGCATTTGTTAAAATTCGGTGCTGCTGCTGCTGATGGCTGTGGGGGGTATCCGACGAGGATGAAACTGTTGCCGAGGCAGCCAGTATGAAGGAAATGAAAATAAGCATGATATCAATATCTTTTTTGGGATTGACCTTTCACGAGTGGCCGATTTCGGATTTGCAGCTCTGAGATTTAATCCCCGCAACAACACTTCCCTACGATCCACGCTATTGTTCCGTACAAGATCAGAGTCTACTCCACTCTTTCGGGTCTTGTGCGTGCGTGACCTTGCGCTGGGCTGCTTACTTGCTGCCTGCTGCTTACAATCCCACGGGCTGAAAATCGTCGATTTGGGTGGCTCGGCTCGCCGACTGGTACCATAGAATGATGGGGTAACTGAGGAAAAAAGGACTTATACCCCATTCTTCCAAGAAGAAGGCGTTCGATTGGCGGTTGAACCGTTGGCTTTTCTCGCGCCCACCTTGGCGCCGTTTCCACCTTTTTCACTTCTTCATCTTCATCCAGAGCATACTAATCCTCCCATACTCACCGTGGCAATAAAGCCATCAACATGAGCAACTCTTAGAATAGTCAAAGCGGTGGGTAGATCCTCCTCTTCATAAATAGTCAAAGTCAATTCCAAGCACCGGAACCATGAGTCTGGCAGCAGCAGCTTCCATGCGTATGAAGCAAAAGAGGGTCGAGAGGAGTCCTCGATCGACTGCTAAATCTATATCTCCCCACTCATCACCAGGTATCCAAGTACCTTCACCTCGCAACACCAGGGATGATGTCTCAAGCATCGACAAGAGTATAGCCACGCTGAACGGTGGCAGGTCTCATTACACCCATAGCCTCCCCGGCGCAGATCCTCCTGGCGTACATCAGCCGCCTCATCCACATTCTGCGTACCACCAACATCCTCATCCTCCCATCCACCATCATCACCCAGCCTCAGGCATCCAGTTGCACCACGGTGGCATTTCGCACTCAGGTATAAACTCTCTTGATACCTCCGCCGACTACTACGTGGAAGGGCATCACGCCCATCCGTTGCCCTCACCTACACAGCATCAGCAGTATCAATTGCACACGGGTCGATCTCCATCACCAGCTCGACCCGCCATGTCCCAACATCAATCCTTCGAGTCGGCGACGCGCTACCAGGGTAATTACACACACTACCTATCCCCACGAGAGCCCAGTCGATTGGCAAGCAAGCCACGGAGGAGGTATGATTCCTTCACCGGCGCTCCGTCCGACGATTCGGCCGAGGGTCATACTCAGATGAAGCACCAGCAGCAGGCGAGGGAGCAGCAGGCGTTCGATCCGTTTGCGCCATCTCCCATTAATGTACCCACAGCTTCCAACAGCAATGTCAACGTTGCTACCACCAGCAGCACGAATGCAAATAGGGATCTGTTTCGCGATTCTCCCACATCTCAAATCTCAGATGCTGTTATTAGCGCCAGTAGCAGCCGAGCGTCATCCCAGGATGGCGACAACGAGGAGTTTGGAGAGGACTTCATCTATGATACAGAGCAGAACGGACGTGTAGTTGCTGCAAGTGAGAATGAACCATTGGATGGTAGTGCCACACCCCCGCCACTCATGAATCACTACGACTTCGAATATCACACAGAGGAGGATGAGCTCGGCAGCGCCCTGGATGGACGGGATGGACTTGACGAAAACGGTCCCGAGGACGAATCGTTCGTGGGCAATGTACATGTTGATGATGACATGAACCCCGCAACCCCCACCCGAAGCGTCAACAACCCTGCACACATTAACAATCTCGACCTAGAGGCAATGGTCGCCGACGATAATAAGAGTGTCGACTCGGAACGCGCGTTGCACGGCACTCCCATCAAGAAGAAGGAACATACGGTAAGACAGAAGAGGAGGAGGCGAGGTCACAAGTCCAGGATCGTCATTGACAATGTCGACAAGGCCGGAGGAAAGGAACCCGAAGATGACGACGAGGAAGAGAAGAATGATCTCATCGAGGAGAATTCGTTGCTGGAGCAGAATTCGCTCCAGGAGGGCGTCCCGCACCACGAGTCCGAGGAATCCAGTCAGAGGAGCGTCACCTCTTCGTCGGCGATGGCATTGCGTAGGGACATCGCGGCACACGCCGGGCGGATCGCTAGCGCGAGCATGAGCGATTCGGTCACCACCGGCGGTGGAGAACGGAAGGAGAAGGATGGCCTGCCCCCCAGGTTGCCGATGGCGGCAGTTGCGACAACGAATAGTAGGGCGAATGCGAAAGATAAGAAGAAGAAGAATCTTCCTCCTTTGGCTGATAATCTCACTGTTAGCACTTCGGGCGCGTCGACGAAGGCTACCTGGAGCTCAAAGTCAGGACCGTTAAGAACAACGAAGAAGAAGGAGTCGATCGATGGCAACACAAAGGGAAGGAGCCCGTCTCCTGGGCTTGGACGGTCCAAATCGTGGGATAGTCTAGATTTTCCCGTGTCTCCTTTTACCTTCCCTTCCACCGAAGGAGGAGGAGGGAACTCGTCGTCCCAAAAACATCATCAGCAGAAGGGGTCTGTGAGGACGTCCAAATCGTGGGACGAGGAGAATAAACCCGAGGAATTCGAACCTGACTCCCTTCCCAGGATGGGAACTTGGGGAGATCAGACTGCAAGCTTGTTCAATGGCGTTGCGAGCACTGCCGCTGATGGAGGCCGCGGAGTCTCAGGCGAGACTAGCAGCGACAAGGAAAACAATGCAACATTCGGCAGCGAACGGGAGGATGCCGAAGCGAACGAGAGGGCATTGGCCGAGTGGGACAAGGCTGAGAAGTCCAAGGATAATGAATCCGCCCTGGCCGCGCTTCCTACGATGATGAAGAAACATCCCTGGAACGATCCCGAGCCAACGAATATGGAATTGCGTGCATTCGAGCCGGAGCCGAGCGTGTTCTCCGAGCTTACCAGCAGCGCGTTCGCGGGGATGGGAGGGAGCCGGCCGCTGCAAAATGCAAGCTTTTCGGAGACTGATGATGATAGCATCTTCGAGTTCGATAAGAATGGGAAGGCTAAGCAAGTATCTGGCCCCTCTAATGATATGATGCGAGCTGCCTCGCCGGAGGAGCAGGCCAAGCACATCTTCAGTCAGATCGACAGCAGCCTCAAGCAGGCAGACAAGACGAAGAATCGAGCACTTGGCATTGCTGGCATCGAAAGCGGCGACAGCGATGTCGTCGATGCACGACGCATCCTCGAGGAAGAAAAGTTGATTCAAGAATCTCCAGCGTCTTTGGTGGCGTCTGAAGGAGGGAGCACCAAGAAGCTAAGCACCCCTAAGACCCAAGGCGGCGGTAAACGGATCAAGTTTGTGAACGAGAGCCCGCTGGTGCACACGTACCAGCCTCCCAGCTCAGAAGATTCTCAAGACTACAACAACGAAAACGACGAGGAGAGCTACAACGGAAATGATGACGACGCGGACCAGGTATCGCTCTCTGAAATGATTGCGTCAAAGAAGGATCGGCGGCAGCAGAAGAGGAAACAACGCCAAGGTCGGCGACGTTCCCCAGTTGGCGACGGGAGCTGGGATGACAATGACACCTATGGCGACTCAACGGTGACGAGTGAGGACGATTCGACGCTCGAGGATAGTCTCACGACCACTGCCACCAACAAGAGCGGACGGGAGAGTGAGAATGGCGATGGTATTGACTTCCTGGAGCATGTTGATATCGGGCTTACGGCCGTGGTGGCCTCGATTGGCGATCTGTTCATGGGTGGGGGAGCAGGGGCAGCGGCGTCTACCCAGAAGACTGATGAAGAAAAGAAACGCCGTTCTAGCAAAGTCGTTCCAAGTAGGTTTGCAGACGAGGAGAAACCACAGGAGGAGGATCAGGATGAAGACGGCACCTACGGGGAGAGCACCCAACAGTCGTATGCGTCCACTAATCAGACAGCACAGAAATCAGATGAGTCTCCTCTTGATTTCTTGGGCACAATGCAGAACTTGCTTTTTGGAGGCGATACGACGAACAATGGTCAGAGTGCTGCGTCGATCGGGACCAGTGCTGTCACTGGCACCAAGTCGTGCGCCAGCGACAACTACAGCACGACCTACGACGAGTCGACGTCCCAAGATGACGAGGATGGTTATTTACTGCAGCAGGCGTTGGCGGCTGCCAGGGCAACACATCATATCCGAGGCTTTGAATTTGACGAAACGAAGGAGATTAACGTTTTGACGGATATAAAGTTTGTTGTGGTGACACTGACGCTTCCGCTCGGGTGTGAGTATTCAGTTTACACTGTTGTTTTGCTTTGATATTATTTCTATTGCTAATACTCACCCCTCACTTTTTGTTGGCAAACAGTGGTCTTTCAAGAACACGAAATTGGTGTCTGGGTCTCACGAGCCCTTCCGAATGGCAACGGCATGAAGAAGGGGATTCGTCATGGCGATCAACTTGCGGCCATCAACGGCAATAGCTCCGTACACACCACCATCGAGGAGGTCGCAAGGACTATATCCAGCACACCCGACAAAAAGGGTGTCGAGCTAACATTCTTGCGATACTCCGGGCCCATCCATCCAGTGCCTGGATCGGTCACTCAGGAGGGATTCGAGGTAACAGACAAGGCAGTGTCGCCAAAGCACACGAAGGAAAAGAGACTCAGCCTATTGAAGAGGCTCAGTTCGACACCGCCACATTCGCCTGGGTTTGCGAAGGAGCCTACGCCGCCCCGATCCCCAGGCTCGCGTAGATTTGGCATTTCTCGTTCACCCAAGAACTCTCCCAAGGATCCGTCTGAAGCTGCTGCCGCCTCCTCATCTGCCGCCGGACTGACGGTGCCAGTATTAGATGAAGCCGGGCAGCAGCAATCCACGTCGAACTCACCATCCACACAGAAGAAGAAGAAATCGATTGGAAAAATGTTTCCTTTCAAGAAGAAGAGTTAACTTTTACATGTTTCTACTTGCCCACCCCCAAGAAAAGGGAGCTTGTGTTTCTACGTGTGTTTCTATCTAGGATAAATATATATGAGCAGTTGCGTTAGCTAAGTGTCTACACTGTGTGGCAGCCACCCCCAACTGTTTAGGCTGCTTTTTAGTTGCTATTTCTTGACACTGTCTCCTCGACAACACCTGAGCTGGAACATGTGCTCAATCCTAATCCAGACCATCGGTTGTAGTCTTTCTCCAACTGCCTCAAAAATCGAGGCAGGCAAATGGCCAGAGCCGGAGACGTCAGTGTCGCACCGAGCCGTTTCACTAAAAATGCAGAGGGGAACGCCGGCGATATCTTTGGGATTGTCAAGGACGTAATAGCAGTGGACTTGACACTGACAGTCGATAATGACTCATTTTCTGCAACGACACCGATATTTGACAGGCCATCATTCCAAGAGAGCTCCGCCTCAAAGGAAATATGTGGTCGCAGCCATTCTTCGACCTTCCCCACCATTTCTAAAGCTTCTTGTTGCATGTTACTGCCCCTCCTAGTGTTTTTCCGACCATTACTCGACATGACCTCATTTACCTCCTCCTGTGTTGAAAGTAGAGACACACGTAATGATCGGATCTTCACTACAGGTGAGTCGCAGTCCGTAGGTGTTTCACCATCCACATCTTTCTGCCGATCACCACGACTTCGTTTTATGCGTTTCCGAATGCCACGAAGTGGTGTCCACTTAGCTTGATCGACACTACTGTCAGGTCGAGAAACAAGATAGGCACTGCTTGAATCATCATCAGAAGACAACTCGCTGTCGTCAAAATTGTCGCATTGCGGGGGAATCACCTCCAAATCTATTACAGGGGTCAGGTCCCATCCTATCAAAGGCAACAGCGGCACAGCCAATCGAAACAAGTTACTCTCGTCCATGACCTCATCTTCCTCGGAAGACGAAGAATCGAGGTAACGCTGGGCTTCGTCAGTGGTAAGTCTTCGAACTAGCCACCGTCGTGATCTCATTTGATTACTTTTAGTGGATCCTTCCGCATCATGGAATGAAAGAAGCGAGTATTGACTAACAGGCTGCGTCATATATTCTGTCAATGTCGCCACCGGCCTGGATAACATGGCTTTGGATGATACCCTCGTCGCCTTGAAGGTGACGCGACGTGCACCTTTCCGTTCTGCCTCGTTGGGCGGCAAATGCTCTGGTGTATCAAGGAATTCATCCAGTTGTGGATGTCTTGACAACGAGAGTCTGGAACTTCTATTAGTAGGCCTATTTCTATCATGCTCAAAACTCCGTTGTTCTACAGACGATGGAGCCTGGACGGAGACATTGTCTTCTAGTTGCAACCCCTGAGATG
>NODE-714-length-11592-cov-4.84528_pt1 | contig 11592 bp, 10 predicted proteins | sample MGYA00139097_ERZ477577 | MGnify/ENA metagenome assembly ERZ477577 | reverse complement strand
ATATAAAGGTGAAAAGCGTCGGGGGGGCCGAACCCTGATGCGGAACGGGTGATAAGAGAACGATGGGAAAAAATAGATTTATTGAAGATCTTGTTGAGGGAGAGTCATTCAACGACCTGTTGATAGTCAAGAGTGCCCGAATGGGAGAAACGAGAGCTGGTAAACCATATCTGGTCCTGGTTCTTGGCGACAAAAGTGGCGAGATCAGCGGGCCGATCTGGGAAAATGCAGAAGCGCACCAGAAGAGCTGTGTACCGGGTGCGGTCGTAAATATTAAAGGGCTGGTCCAGACCTATAACGAAAAACTTCAGTTGAAAATTGATACGGTATCGATCGCCGATGAACACTCCTATGACAGGGAAGCGTTCGTCGCCTCTTCCCACCGTGGGCCCGAGAAAATGCAGGGGGAGTTGAAAAAACTGATCAACAACATGCAAAACAGCTACCTCCGTGAGTTACTTGATCGTCTGTTTTTTAAGAGTGATATCGGCAAACGCTACCGGCAGTCTCCGGCAGCCAAGGGTATTCATCATGCCTACATGGGGGGACTGCTGGAACATTCATTATCAATGGCCCACGTCTCATTATTGCTCGCCGCCCATTATGAAGGGATTGACAGTGATTTGCTGCTTGCCGGCGCACTGCTGCATGATATCGGGAAAACAGTCGAACTGCAAAGTGCGACTGGAGTAATCGACTATACTGACACGGGCAGGTTAAAGGGGCACCTGGTGATCGGCTGTGAGATGATTGGGAGAGAAGCGAGGCATATCAAAGATTTCCCCGATGATCTGCTTACCCAACTCCAGCATCTTGTTTTGAGCCACCATGGACGGCAGGAATTTGGATCACCGGTTGTACCGATGACCGCTGAAGCACTGCTTTTGAGTTTCATTGATGACATGGATGCCAAGATGAACCTGGTAGAACAGCTCAGACGAAAAGTTAAATCCGGCGGGATGCAATGGAGTGAGTACCAGCGTAGCCTTGAGCGCTTTTTACTGCTGAAGCCTATGGCTGATCAGCAGGAGCAGAGCCTTGCCGTACCTGAAGAAAATGTGACGGGAAAGCAGCGCAGCCTTTTCTGAGTGGTAAGAGATTATGACGGAACAGACATTGCCATTGAGTTTTGCAACAATCCTCGGACAGGAAAAAGCAAAAAAATTCCTTCAACGCTCCCTGCTCTCGGGACGGGTTGCTCACGCCTATCTTTTCCGCGGACCTGACGGGGTCGGAAAACAGCTTTGTGCCCGGGTTGTCGCGGCACGTATTAATTGCACTGAAAGCCAGACGCAGGAGCCGTGTGGCAGGTGCCGGTCCTGTCGAAAATATTTATCGGGAAATCATCCTGACATTACAATTATCAGCCCCGAGGGAGGTACAATCAAGATCGACCGTGTGAGGGATTTGTGTCGCTCTCTTTCATACCCGCCGTATGAGTCGACAATGAGAGTTGTCATCATTGAAGATGTTCATACCATGCGACCCGAGGCTGCGAACAGTCTGCTGAAGACCCTTGAAGAGCCGCCTGAAAACAATCTGCTGATATTGACGGCGGGAGCAAGCAGAGAAATCTTGCCGACAATCGTTTCCAGGTGCCAGACGATACCGTTTTATGGGTTGTCCATCGACCAGACAAGGACCATTCTGGGTAAATTTCGACCCGACCTGGAGACGAACGACGCAAATCTGCTCAGCAGGCTTGCTGAAGGGAGCCCCGGGCAGGCACTTTTATTTGAAGAAAGAGGACTTGTCGATATATGGAAAAAAGTCGTGAAGGTTGTGCAGAAAGAAGCCAATGATTCCTCCGAATCTATTTCAACGATAGTGTCTCTGGCAGATACACTCACGACACTTAAGGAGAACCTGATACCCTTGCTTGGGCTTATTCGTATATGGGTGCGGGACCAGATGGTCGGTGAATCGGGGAGGTCATCGCCGGCAATACAGCGGCACCAGGCACGACTTGCAGCGCTGGATAGGGCAGAGCGCCAGCTTGCAAGAAATTGTAATCGGGCGCTGGTTTGTGAAGTGCTCCTTTTTAATTTACAATCACCTGTCCCTGGAGTATCCTTCTAGATTCCGCTTTGTAAACATTCATTCAGAAAAGCGAGTGATGAATAGATGAGTCAGCAAGAACCAGCAACAGAAAATAACAGCACAACGGTCGATGGCGGTAAAACGTTTTACCGTATCAGGTTCCGTGATGAAGCCCAGGAATTTACGGCTGCTTCCAAGCTTGTCAAATTGAAAAAAGGCGACAGCGTCATGGTGAAAACTGACCATGGACTCGAACCTGCTCGAATCTATGGCTCGGCGCCGGTCTGTTTTGACAAGAAATTCGAAAGAAAGGGGAGTTATGAGGTTTCTCGTCGACCGACATCTGAAGAAGAGAATCGTTACAGAAACCTTGCGGGCCACGAAAAGCGAGCCTTTGATATTTGTACTGACCTGATTGACAAACATGAACTGGTCATGAGGCTGGTGCGGGTCGAGAAATTTTTTAACGGCAGTAAGATGATTTTTTATTTTACCGCCGACAACAGGGTGGACTTTCGCGCCCTGGTTAAAGATCTGGTCCAGGAATTTCGTACCCGGGTTGAGATGCGTCAGGTTGGCGTACGGCATGAAACGAAAATGCTCGGAGGACTTGGCACCTGTGGAAGAGAACTCTGTTGCTCCTCTTTTTTAAAAAAGTTTGACTCTGTTTCGATCAAGATGGCGAAGGAACAGGACCTTCCCCTGAATCCGACGAAAATTTCAGGAGTATGCAACCGCCTGCTCTGTTGTCTGACCTATGAGTTTGACACCTATCGAAAGCAGCGTAAAGGATTGCCAAAAGTCGGGCGGAAGCTTAAACTGGGTAACGAAACAGTTCGAGTCAAGAGGCAGAACCCGCTCCAGCAGACGGTTCTGGTTGGTAACAGCGATGGAGAAGAACGGCTCCTCAACAAGGATGAGTGGGCTGGTGCAGAGTTGATAAAGGGAGAACGAAGCCCCAGGAAAGAGAAGAAAAAGAGTGACGGACCAGCCGCTGTCCCCCCAGAAAAAGAAGATAAATAATCGTTAGTTCCAAAAGTTTATGATTACCTACATTACGACCCCGATCTATTATGTGAATGCCCAGCCTCATCTTGGCCATGCCTATACGACGATTGTTGCAGACACCTATAATCGTTTCTGCTCGCTACGCGGAGACCAGGTCCGTTTTCAAACCGGAACTGATGAACATGGCGATAAAATTGTTGAAGCAGCGGCAAAAGAGAACATTGTACCTCAGGAGTATGTCGACAAGATTTCGGAGATGTTCAGGCAGACCTGGCCGCTGCTCCATATAGAATATGATCGGTTTATCAGGACCACTGACCCTGACCATATTGCTGTTGTTCAGACTATTTTGCAGAAGGTCTACGATGGCGGTGATATCTATTTTGATGAATATACCGGTCTCTATTGCACCGGCTGCGAGCGGTTTCTCATTGAGCGTGAACTAGAAGACGGGAAATGTCCCGACCATCAGGTTGAGCCCAAGGAGATCACCGAGCAGAATTATTTCTTCCGGATGTCGAAATACCAGCAGCGGCTCATCGACCATATCAATGATAATCCTGAATTCATCACCCCGGAACGTTATAGAAATGAGGTTCTCTCTTTTTTGAGTGAGCCACTTGAAGATCTCTGTATATCACGTCCAGCCAGCCGTCTTGACTGGGGTATTGTGCTGCCGTTTGACGATAAATTTGTAACCTATGTGTGGTTTGATGCATTGATCAACTATTTAACAGGCATCGGCTATCCGGACGGCACTGATTTTAGCAAATTCTGGTCGGGAGCTGAACACCTGATCGCCAAAGATATTCTCAAGCCGCATGCGATATACTGGCCGACAATGCTGATGGCTGCGGATGTGCCGTTGTATCGAAAACTGCATGTCCACGGTTACTGGAATGTGGATGAAACCAAAATGTCCAAAAGTATCGGCAATGTTATCAGGCCTGCAGAACTTGTCCAGGAATACGGTGTCGATACCGTACGATATTTTCTGCTTCGTGAAATGTCTTTTGGACTGGATGCCTCTTTCAGTAGTGAAGCCATTGTCGCCAGGAAAAATGCCGATCTTGCCAACGATCTGGGTAATCTGTATAGTCGATCGGTGTCGATGATCGAAAAATACTGTGACGGTATTGTTCCAATAGCTCATGAAGAATCAGAGGAAGACCGTCAGCTAATAGATGCAGCAGCGCATATGGTTGCTGAGTATCAGCGGACAATGGGTGACTTTCAATTCCATCGAGGTCTCAAAGCTGTTTGGGATCTGATTGGTCTGGCAAATCGTTATATCGTTCAGAATGAGCCGTGGGCATTGGTGAAAGACCCTGATTTGCATTCACGTCTTCACACGGTTCTCTATAACCTTGCTGAAATTTTACGGATAATCTGTCTGGTACTGAAGCCGGTAATGCCGGAAACTGCAGCAAAGATGCAGCACGGGCTCGGCCTTGAACCCGGGAACCATGAGATGGGGACAATCGAGAGCGGGGCATCCTGGGGGACGATGCGGGGTGGATTAAAACTGAATCCAATAGAGAACCTGTTCCCTCGAGTTGAGGTTAAAAAGAAGCGAGCTCAAAGTGTTGAAAAACCCAGAAAACAGAAGCCTGATACTCAGGCAAAGCAGAACAAGAGCCAGGAGCTGGTGGATGGTATGATTACCTTTGAGCAGTTCCGCACTGTTGAGCTCAAGGTTGCCAGAGTGGTCGCTGCAGAAAGGGTGCCAAAGTCGGACCGGCTGCTGAAATTGCGTGTTGAATCACCCGAAGAGCGTATTATTGTTGCGGGTATCGGTGAATTTTACGAGCCCTCAGATGTGGAAAATAAAAATGTTATCATTGTCGCTAACATGAAACCGGCAAAACTGATGGGCATTGTTTCCCAGGGAATGGTACTGACAGCTCAGTCAGAAGACAGTAATGGAGAAAAAATTCTTGATCTGCTCACGGTACGCAGCGATGTTGCGCCGGGAAGCAGTGTTGCCTGACAGGATATAGACTATGTTTGTTTTAAATAATTTCATGATGGCTGTTGCCGGAATAATAGATTTTCTGCTCACTGTTTACACCTGGGTTATTATCGGCAGGGCCGTTGTATCATGGGTGAATGCAGATCCTTACAACCCAATTGTCCGTTTTCTGCATGAAGTGACGGAACCGTTGCTTGGCAGGATCAGAAGGATAATTCCGTTTAATACGGGAGGCCTTGATTTCTCTCCGGTGATCTTGATCCTCGCAGTTATGTTTTTACAGAGTTTTTTGGTACCGACACTGAGGCATATGGCTCAGAGTTTTGGCTAAACAATTCTTTTACCACAACGTTCATTGAACCAGAGGGGCTTGACTATGGCAATTACTCCGCAGGCGATTAAAGATCAGGAATTCCAATCAAAATTCAGGGGATATGACCCTATTGAAGTAAAAGGATATCTCGAACTTGTTGCGGAAGAGTTTTTTGAACTCCTGGAGAGACTGCGGCAGCAGGAAGAGGAGCTTGAAGAACTGTCTCACGAAAAAGGGTTGCTGGAAGAGATGAATATAAAGCTCGAAGCTGATATTGAAACCGCTCTGAAGACAACAGACGATGTGCGTAATGAATCTTCTGAAAAAGATGATGCCCGGGCTGAACTTGAAAAAGAGATAGAAGAACTGCAGACGGCCCAAGCCGATTTGGAGGAAGAGCAGAAGGAGTGGGAGGATGAGGTCATCGCCGCGGAGGGGCGGGTTGCAGAATTTGAAGAGAAGCTGCGCAAGAGCGAATCTGAAAATGATGGATTGCAGAATAGAGTAGAGATGCTTGAAGAGCAGATCAAGGAACTCAAGGGCGAAGAGATCGATTTCAAGAGAACAATCGGGGCTGCTCAGCGATTTGTTGACGAGTTGAAAGCGAGTTCTGAAAAAGAGGCTTCTGAGCTCATTCAGTCCAGCGAAGAAAAGGCCTCGGCGGCACTGCAGGCAGCAAGAGATGAGATAGAGCGATTGCGCCAGGATGCCTTCACCGAATTGTCGAGGCTGCCAGAGGAAATTGCTCAGCTGAATCAGCAGAAGCGCCAGGTTCAGGAGGATCTGAGAGAAACACTCCATACCTATCTGGAGCAGATAGAATCTTTTTCAGAGGCCGATGAAACGGTTAAAGAATATGAATTTGATGAGCTGTTCCAGAAAATAGAACTTTCAGATGAGTCTGCTGAAGAGTCGGATGAAGAAGACTCCGATCAAACATCTCCTGACGAACGGCCAGAGGATGTTGATGGGCTTGACCTGGAACTACCTCTGGACAATGAAGAGGATGATGATGAAGACGAGGAGAAAGATGATCTGAGAAAAAAACTGGAAGAAGGAGGAATCGCTTATCTCAGTGATGACTCGTGACCAGTGTTTGATGACGTTGTCAGGCAGACGAAGCAGGGGCAGGGATTGCTTCGGGTCTATGTTCAGCCACGCTCTTCAAGAAACAGGATCTACGGGATACATGGAGATTCGCTGAAGGTGGCTATAACGGCACCGCCGTTGGAAGGCAGAGCGAATAAGGCCATCATCCTGTTGTTTGCAAAACTTTTTTCGGTACCAAAAAAAGACGTCACCCTGTTAGCAGGTGAGCAGTCGCGCATCAAAACACTATTGTTTTCAGGTCTGAGTGCGGCAGATCTCAAAGAGCGATTGCTGTCGCATCTTGAATCTCCATGAGAAACGGCGGCTGGTTGCTGTTTCGTGGTATAAACGTATGGCAAAAGAACAAACCTCTTTCCCACGCTACCTGATAGGTAATTGGAAGTGTAACAAGTCATTGTCTCAAGCCCTGAACTGGTTTGATGAATTCGCCGGTATGTACCAACCTATACCGGATGTGGAGGTGATAATTGCACCCCCTGTTGTTGTTCTGGCCCAACTTGCCGATCATTTGAAGAAGTTGGATGTGCCCGGGATTTCTCTTGCAGCCCAGGATCTTTCACCATTTCCCCCCGGCAGCTATACCGGTGCCATCACCGCTGATATGCTCAATGGTATTGCTGATTATGCAATTGTCGGCCACTCAGAAAGGCGTCGCTATTTTCATGAAACCTCTCAGGATGTAACCAACAAAGTGAGTGAGGCGGCAGATTCCCGGATCAAACCAATTGTCTGTGTTGATAAATCATATGCGATGTCCCAACTGACTTCACTGCTTGATATAGACTGTGAACATCTGCTTATAGCCTACAGCCCGGTTGACGCCTTGAGCTATAGAGCCCCTGAACCGGTGGAGATGGTGACCGAAGCCGCGGAGTTTATCGGTAACATCTACCCCAATCAGCCAATCGTCTATGGCGGATCCATCAATCCGAAAAACGCGGCTCACTATACAGCTATTAGCGGTATAGCCGGCCTGTTTGTCGGCGCGGCAAGTCTCGATCCGCACGCTTTTAACGAGGTTCACCAGATCGTATCTGACCCTGTTACCAGGGGATAGCCCTGGCAGCTTGTGATTATTTCTTTTTCTTTTTGGGGAAAAGGAAGGAGGCCACCAGTCCCGCTGAGTAGATACCGGAGAGGATAAGGCCGATAATACCGAGTACTCCAATTACCCCGTGCTCTTTTGCCAGACTGTCCGCAAGGATAAGGATTGAAGAGCCGACGATCAAAGCCGAGATGACCATGGCCATGCCCATCATTCTGCTTGAGAGGTCTAATTTCTCAGCAAGGTGTTCAATACGCATCAGTTCGAGATTGAGCGTAAAACGATTATGGCGGGCGTGATCAAGGAACCGCTGAATATCACCTGGAATATCCTCCAGAAGGAGCAGGTAGTTACCCAGTGTTTTCTGCATCCGTTTTTTGATGGCGCTGACACCATATCGATTTGTCACCACTTCCTCAATTTCCGGTTCGACATGGGCAAGTACATCGAAGGAAGGATCAAGTTCAGCGGCCATTCCTTCTATCGTTGTCATCGCCTTGACCAGCAGCATCAGATCTCCAGGACAGCGGATTTTGTAGCGCTGCAGCATCTTGAAGAAATCGGATAATAGTGATGTAATATCAATATGCTCGAGCGGAGTTGACTGAACCTGATCAATCATACTCTGGAGTTCGAGTCGGAAATCTCTTCTTTCGGTGACGGCGGGGTCAACGTCGGTGAGCTCAATTACAACCCTGCAGAGGCGTTGTACATCACCTTTTATTACCCCCGCGATAAGATCAACAAGCTGCTCTGCTGTTTTCTTGTCAAGGTGGCCGGTCATCCCGCAATCGATGAAACAGAGTTTGCCTTTTTCAAGCAGGAAAATATTGCCTGGATGGGGGTCTGCATGAAAAAAACCAAATTTCAGGCATTGTTTGAAAACCGCCTTTGTGGCGTTGGCGACAATTTTTCTACGTATTTCAAAACTCAGTTCATTGGGGTTGATCAAGGAAAGTGGTTTACCATTAATTTCCTCGAGCGTCAGGACGTTTCTTGTGGTTGACGACCAGTAAACTTTAGGGAAGAAGACTTCCGTGTCATCTTCAAAATAACGTCTGAGCCGGTCAGTCGCCTGGCCTTCCTGGATAAGGTTTACTTCTCGCAACAGTTCCCTGGAAAATTCATTTGCCACTTCTATAGGACTGTAACCAAGGTCTGAAAAATATTGTTCGACGATCTGGGCAATACCCTCCAGAAGAGAGACATCTTCTTCAACTCGCTGTCTGTTTCCCGGGCGAAGTACTTTAAGGACAACCGTTTCTCCGGAAACAAGACGCGCCCGGTGAACCTGAGCCATTGAAGCGGCGGCGAGCGGCTTTTCCTCTATGTAATCAAATAAGCTGTCAAGCCGCCCGGGAAACTCTGTCTCCAGGAGTTGATGAATCTGCTGGTAATCAACCGGGGAAACATTACCCTGAAGGTTGGTAAACTCTTCGGCCCATTCCGGCGGGATGAGGTCAGGCCGTGTGGAGAGTATCTGACCTATCTTGATGAATGTCGGGCCAAGCGTTTCAAGGACCATGCGGGCTCTCACCGGCCTGGTGAGGTCCTGGTATTGCGGGGCCTGATCACTTTCAATATCTTCGCGGGTTTTGCCGAGCAGACGATAAAGTCCGGTATCGGTGATTACTTCTCGGAACCCAAACGTGGAGAGTACCTTGAGTATTTCTGCTAACCGTTTGGTGTTCTGAAAAGTTCTTTTTATCGAAGAAATTTTCATGGTCAGGAGCAAAAAGTCTAAGTCGTAATAATCGTTAAAATTGCACGATCACGATCGCTGCTTACGAGGAGTTTCTGCTGCCACCGTGCAAAAAGAGTATTGTTCCACTCGAGATCATAATCATTCCATACTGTTTTTACATCTGGAATATGATGATCGATAATGGAGGCAAGGTCAGAGGTGTCAACGTCATCCATACTGCAGTGAAGATGTGACAACATATCGGCGAGTTGAATGACGGCAGGGAAAAGAGAATCACTGGCTGAATCAACTGGTTTATGGTGATACCCTGTTGTATTTAAGAGCGATTTCGGAAAAAGCCAGCGTTTCAGTAAACGGTATCCAACCTCATCGTGACTGATCGAAAACAGCTCCTTTTCCTCAAGGAACACAGTGAGATGATTTGCAGATGACGATTCAAATAAAGCGGTGTAGTCACCATTCAGGCTGATCAGCATCGCCAGTTTGCCAATATCATGGATCAGCCCTGCAATGAAAGATTCACTTGGAGATATCTTGATATCTTCTGCTATGATTTTTGCCGCAAGCCCTGTTATAAAGGAATGTTCCCAGAAATTGTTTATGATTTCCCGATTGTTTCGATAGGCTTCTTTAAACGAGTTAAAAACAGCTTTGCCGAGGACAATATTTCTGATTTCATTGAATCCCAAAACCATAACTGCCTTGTCGATGCTACTCACTTGTCGGGGCAGTCCGAAAAAAGCAGAGTTTGCGATTTTCAGGATAGTCAGGCACATCGCCTGGTCAGGAAGCACGGCTTTCATCAGGTCCTGGGCAGAGCTTTCAGGATCTGCGGTAATAGTGATGACGTTTGATACAGTGGATGGAAGGGCTGGGAATGCATCGACCCGATTAAGGATAGTTCTACTGGGTTCGGTTGTCATAATTATTGGTTGGAAAGTGATTCATTTATACTGTTGACAGAGTTGTCGATATGTTCGTCTGACAGGTCCATCAGGTTATTGGTTTTTATGAGCTCCAGGATCTTTACTACCAGGTGCGGGTCAAATTGTCGCCCGGCTCCCTGGGATAACTCGTCAACGATCTGTTCAGGTTTCAGCCTGTTTCGATGCGGCCTGTCTGCATTCATCGCAGCCAACGCATCAACGAGGGCAAAAATACGAGCGCCTAAAGGTATTTCGTCGCCTTTCAGCCCATCGGGATAGCCACTTCCATCATATCGCTCGCCGTGGTAGAGCAAGATTGCCCGCTCGTTTGAAAAATAATCAAACATCTCAGTTATTTCTGCGAGTTTATAGGGGAAATCGTCCATTATCTCCCTGTCATCATCCGTAAAGAGTTCCTGCTTATTGATCATTTCATTGTGAAGCAAAAAACGTATGGACGTATGGAGGGTAATGGCATTTCTGAAAGTCTCTATAATCGTTTCCGGTAAATTCATATGTTGTCCCAGTAATGCAACATATGTTCGAACATTTTCAATATGACCCCGGTTTTTATTGCCACCGATATCTTTGGCCAGAAGCTGGAGAGAATCAAGTGCAGCAGTTCTGGTTCTGGTGAGAATACGCTCGAGTGTCTCCTTCAGAAAATTGAGGTTATGTAGTGTTTTTTCAGCAGAATCAGCCGTTTGCTGGCTAAAAACAGCGATACGATCCCTTCCCTCAGATTTGGCAGTATAAAGAGCACGTTCCGCCATCGAAATAAATTCATCTGGATTATCAGGCCGATGGTCGACCAGGGAAACAATACCGGTAGAAACGGTGATTGTTCTCTCTTCCCTGTTTCTTCGGAACGGACGTTTTTGCAGATCCTCTCGAAGGGCTTCTGCGAGCGATACCGCCTCGGGAAGGCTGGTGCTTTTCAGGAGTGCTATAAAAATCTCGCCGCTAAAACGAAAGCAAAGCCCGTTGGGCTGGGTGGCCGCCGTCAGGCGGGCAGCAAAATCGTTGAGAACAAAGTCGCCAAATGAGGTTCCAGCAGATTTGTTGAGTTCATAAAAGTAGTCAATATCCACGATCAGCATTGTCAATTCGGAATAATTGACAATGCATTTTTCGAACTCTCTGGGCAGTAAGGTGTTGAGATGCCTCCTGTTATACAAGCCTGTCAGGCCATCGCGCAGGGCCACGATGTCGAGGAATTCGCTATGCAACTCCATCGACTGCTGCTGCTGTTCCAGTTTATCTGTAATCTCTTTAATTTTGGTATCTTTTTGACTGATATGGTCTTTAAAATCTCTGATTTTTAGTAAAAATTCTATTTGGTTGTGAAGATTAGTGTCGGTCAGGGAGTGGGGGAAACAGCTGACAATGCCCTGAAAGCTACTATTGGCAATACTCTTGATCCCGAGGCCAAGTATCGGAATATTTTCCGGCAGATCGGGGCGTGAGAAGAAG
>NODE-711-length-11613-cov-7.26017_pt1 | contig 11613 bp, 8 predicted proteins | sample MGYA00139097_ERZ477577 | MGnify/ENA metagenome assembly ERZ477577 | reverse complement strand
TTCTTTAATACCCGTTTATCGATCGCTGGAGGACTGTATCTCAAAGAAATAATGGCTTTGAAACATCTGAATTTGTGCTGCAGGTTTTGCTGAACGTTTCTTTTTACTTTATTTTGAGAATGATTTGCTGAAACGTTCGTCGCTCTGAGGAATTTTTCCGGAGCCTTATGGCGAAGGGAGAGGTGAGGAAAACGAGGGGAGATTAGTTTTTCTTATCAAGTAATTGCCTTACTTTGGCAGCAAGGTCTTTTTGCGAGAATGGTTTCTGTATCAATTCAACACCTTCATCCAGCAAACCCTGGCTGGCTATGATGTCAGAGGTGTAGCCGGACATGTATAAACATTTTGCTTCCGGTTTGATAGCGAGAAGCTGTTGGGCCAGATCTCGACCATTTATTTCAGGCATGATCACATCCAGCAGAAACAGGTGAATCGTTTTACCGAACGCTTCTGTAATCTGGATTGCCTGGGGAGGTGAAATGGTCGTCAGTACCTGGTACCCGAGATTTTCCAACATTTCCCTGGCCAGTCCAAGAATCGTCTCCTCATCTTCTACCACTAAAATGGTTTCAGATCCGTGTACACTATGATCAATTGCAGGTTCTATCGTATTGTTCTGCTCTTGGCCAGAATATCGGGGGATATATATTTCTATGGTCGTGCCCTGTTCAACCGTGCTGGAAACTTTTATTGTACCATTGTTCTGTTTTACCGCCCCATAGACAGTTGCCAGCCCCAAACCGGTTCCTACTCCGACGCCTTTGGTCGTGAAAAACGGCTCAAATGCATGTTTCATGGTCTCTTCATCCATGCCACAGCCATTATCACTGACAGACAATCGCACATAATCTATGGGGGTCGTGTAGTAAGGGTCAATATGCACGTTTTCTTCGAGTGTGCAATTGTCAAGCTGCACTGTTAATTCACCAACTCCGGGAATTGCATCACGAGCGTTAACACAGAGATTCACGAGAATTTGATCGATCTGAGAGGCATCCATTTTCACTTTCCAGAGGTCATCCCCGGGAAGCCAGACAAGCTTAATATCCTCACCGATTAATCGACGAATCATCTGCAGCATGCCTTCTACGGTTTCATTGAGGTCGAGTATGGTTGGTTCAACGGTCTGTTTGCGGGCAAAGGCCAGTAACTGTCTGGTAATCTCAGCTGATCGGTCGGCAGCTGTCCTGATTTTTACCAGGTCATTAAAAAGGGGCACCGTGGAATCTATCTTCATCATGGCCATTTCGGAATATCCAATGATCACCCCGAGCATATTGTTGAAGTCGTGAGCGACCCCACCGGCGAGCTGGCCAATCGTTTCCATCTTCTGAGCCTGAAAGAGTTGCTCCTCCAGCCTGAGTTTTTCTTCAGCCGATTTCTTTTGCTCAGTTATATCCCGAAACTCAGTTACCCGTGCGGTACGCCCTTTATACGGAATCATTGAGCCGCGAATGGATACAGGAATTATTGTGCCATCCTTGCGGACGACCTCCACTTCATATGATTTGATATATTCGTTCTTAATATTTTTTCTTACGACATCCTGCCATTGCAAAGCAATAAGTTTCAGGCCATCCATTCCGATGAGTTCCCCCCTCGTATAGCCTGTCATGTCCGATAGTCCCTGGTTGCAATCAAGAATTAATCCCTGGTCATGTATGACAATCCCCCCAAACGAGGCATTATGGAGGGTCCTGAAACGCTCTTCACTATCTCGCAGTTCCAGCTCCACGTTACGCCGCTCGGTAATATCGTTAAAGATTGACTGAATACTTCCGTCCGGCATCATAATCGTCTGCATTTCTATAGCGACTTCAGAGCCGTCGGGTCGAGAGATCATCCGTTCACTGATAACTTTTTTCCCTGATTGCAGGATATCAAAGCGAAGCGGTGCTTTTTTAATACTCTTTTCTGTGAAGTTAAGCTGGCTGATATGCAGTCCTATCAGATCTTCACGCGCCATGCCGACAATTTGACACATGCTTCGATTCGCTTCCGTTATAGTGCCATCGTTTGAGCCGAGCAGTATACCGACTGCTGCCAGGTCGATAAGTGAACGGAACTTGCTTTCGCTCTCCTCAAGCATGCTTCGTGCCTGCTTGTGCTGATCGATCTCCTTGAGCAACTGTTCATTGAGCTGGGTCAATTCAGCAGTCCGGCTTTGTACTCTGTCCTCAAGATTTTTATTAATGGCCAGGATCTCTTCACGGTTATTTTCACTGGCCTTTTCGAAAAAGAAAGAAAAAATTCCGACAAGGAGGTACGAACAGAGAAAGCGCACTTCAAACTGCAGATCATAATTGGCAAAGAATGGGTGATTTGTGTCAATAAACATCAGCGCAATGACCGGAATCGTCATCATGACCATAGCGATGGCACCATTTCTTGAGCCAAGGAGAAATGAAGCCATAAAGGGAAAGGTATAATACCAGACATAGGCTGTTTGATTGACGCCACCATTAAGGTAAATCATACCATACAGACACATGGCCAAGGCGATTCCAACCAGGATATTCAGCTGATAATTTTTCTTTGTCCGCGCCGTATAGAGGTTAAGAATGAAAGAAAAAGCAAAAAGGAAATCAACAAAACCGAGCAGCCGGGCATTTTGGTAAAAAGCAAGGCAGCCAAAAATAATGAGGGTGATTGAGCCAAAAAAAGTGATGATAGACAGGACTATAATTCGTCGCCTGATCGTTGAATCGCTATGGGCCTGCTCTGTGGCTAAAACATTTTTTTCAAACCAATGGAAGGTTTTGTTTAATAACGATTGCGGGAGAAGCTTGAGATGATCGGTGGTACTTCTCCGCTGCAATTTCCTTCTATCGTTTGTCATTGCGCCACATGGTTTGAAGAAATTGTGATGATTATTTAAAGCCTCGAAAACACAATTGGCTGGTGTCTTCCATTATGAAAAAAATCATCCACTGGTTATCTTATTAAGCATATCAGAAAATTGAACAAAGTTAGAAATAGTTTTATCACTAATGAATCAAGATGTGGGTTAACCCGGTTTTTTGGCAAGTATTTTTTTACTCAGGTAGACAGGATGTTTTACCTGAAAAATGGAGTGCTCCAGAGGAGCGGAGTGCAGGCAGAATCTTTTTCGATTCTGTTGAAAAAAGAACTCGGACAATCCGCAACAGGTGGGCGGCACAATTGCCCCCGGCAGGCAAGAAGAACCTGCCAGGGGGATTATCCGGGCTGGGTCAGGCTAGTTTTTCACCAAATGCTTTTCCGTAAGACTGGCATGCCCTTAAACCCTCTTCACTGGCGACGGTCGCTTCAGTCAGATTTAAAGGACCAAGGTCAGTCATGTCCATCTTGAAAACATGCAGCATGGTTTCGTAAATCATCGGGGCACTTTCACCGCTATGGGTGTGTGAACCAAAGGCACCTCCAAACTTACCCGTGAGGTTTGCCTGCTGAGCTTTAAAGAGGAACTGTTTCATCCCACCTGTCATATCCTTGTGATAGGTTGGGCAACCAAAGAGATACGCATCATATCCGATGATTTCTTTTTCTTTGTCTATTTCTGCAATCTTTTTAACATCCACCTGGCATGCGGTCATGCGCAATCCTTCAGCAATATAATTTGCCATTGCTTCGGTTTTTTTTGTTCGACTTGAATAGGCAATCAGTACTTTCTTCATCTAAATTCCTCCAGGGGCATATTGGGTTCACTTTCGGGACGAGACAAAAAACTAACTGGCTCAATTATGAGAGCCACTTGCAAAACGCCCTTTTCGCTCAACCTCTACGTTATGCTTAAATTTTTATCCTCGGAATATCAATTATATGCCTGCGGTAAAAATTCTTCGCATGCCTTGACGCTGAACGAAAATCATCATTTTGCAAAAGGCTCATGAATATGTATCGATGTAACAAGGGTAAAGATGTTCACGCTCTCTATTTTGTCAATAACTTAAATAGAATTCTGCAAATCAGCCAGAAACAATCATTGAGGAATGGGTCTCCGAACCACCTGTTGCCGGTAACAAGGTTTCCATTTTGTCGATATAGTAACCCATGTTTACATCTTGGTGCAAGATTTTCAGTTCACCTACCGGCAGATGTAAAAAAACCATCAGGTTAAACTGCTTCTTTTATCAACATTATGAAGGCCTTAACTCCCCAAACCGATGGTTACCAGGTTTCATCCTGAATTCTGGCTCTATCCTTGCAAAATATACTGCTCAAGATACGTCTCTTATTAAAGAATGCACTAAAAGGGCTTCCACGTTCAGGAAGACAAACGTTTCTACACATTCAAATTAAAGAACTGCCAGAAAGCGTTCGATGAGTGTTAGAAGAGGTTAACAATGAGGTAATGAAATGATTGATAGCATCCGTCGAATCTTATTTGTCATCTATGCGGTTTTTCTTCGTCTTCCCATGTGGGCGATAATCTGGCTGATTGGACGCACCGGTGTCTTTAAAACGGTCTTTGTTATTTATCCGCACGACAAGGAGGAATATGCAAAATTATGTCCTGATTATAAGCCATTCATAAAGTTCATGTCTGGAAGACCAACACCAGGTGGATTTATTTTAGATGGATGGAAACCTGTTGGCATCTACCTGTTCATATCAAATACTCCCCAGGAACTCGTTAAGAAGAAAAATCGCCACATCGCGGAAACAATCGTCAACCGCATGCAATGGATTCAGAAACTTTCTGGAGCAAAAGCCATTGGCTTTGCCGGGCAACTCGGACCGATCCTTGAAAGAAGACACGACATACCAATGGAACCTCCTTTTTTCAGCAGTACAATGGGAAACGTTTTCAGCATTGAAGAAGCCTTGACCCATCTGGCAGCCAAAGAGAATAAACATCCCTGGGAACTCTCAATAGCCATACTCGGTGGTGGTGAGCTTGGTGAAATACTAAAGGAACACTTCAGCAGCCAGGGCTATGAAGTGAGTGTCCTTGATGTGAAATTCAAGCGAAGAGGAGGGGTGGAATTAAAACTGAGTGAGGCAAACTGCCGTCAACTTGATCATGTTGATTTTGTCATCAATCTGCTTCCGACCGGAGAGGATTTTATTAATTGCGGAATTGCTGATCGTCTTCCCTCAGCATCCGCTGTTATTGATTTTTCACGACCGGCAATACCAGGAGAACAACTGCAGACACGCGTTGTCATGGGTAATCGTGTACATCGCCCCGGCATGCGCTTTGCGTTCTCCTTACCGGGCGATTGGCAAAAATTTGAAATTCCAGCATGCTCCATACCATCTCTACTCGCAGCAAATTTTGGTGTTGTTGAAAAAAATCTGGCAAATTTCTGCAGAGCAGCTCGACAGGTTTCTTTTGGTACTGCCCTTGCGCCTGTTCAGGACCCGCTCCCATCACCTCTGTATTCCAAATTTCAATTATGGGTAAACCAGGCACTGATGCTCGGTCGAGTTTATCTTTACTTCGCCAAGGAACCTTTCAGCTATGCACTAAAGGAACGCAAGTAAGCACCTGATATGCTAAAATAACTTCAGGCTCAGGTACGGGCCGGGACATCGTCAACGTTGTGGCAATTCGAAAGAGCACATCGTTTGTTGTTCTCGCACGCCTGCTTCCGCCCGCGACGCTTCGATTGTCGTGAAATGATTTCAGCTGCGTTTATCACACCAATATCGGTATAAGCGTCCACCAGATATCACCTTTATTGTATTTCCATTTCAAACAGTCTCCCCCTGTTTGACAATTCCATTCCCAGGTAACAGATTGTAGAGGGTTTGCTATTAACTCACCAAAGGTGGTGCTATGTCCCGGATTATCGCTGCTCTTATTACATCTCTGTTTTTTGTTTTCCCTGGAACAATCTGTTCAGAAGGTGGCGATAACCTTATTGATAAAGAGATTCAGAGGAGGTTAGCAATGGGTGAAAAGCCGAATCGGCTGATAGAACAAAAAAGTCCTTACCTGCTGCAGCATGCCTTCAACCCCGTTGATTGGCTGCCATGGGGCGAAGAAGCATTTGCAAAGGCAGCAACCGAGGACAAACCAATCTTTCTTTCAATCGGTTACTCCACCTGCCATTGGTGTCATGTCATGGCCCACGAATCGTTTGAAAATCCAGAAGTTGCAGCCCTGCTGAACAAATGGTTTGTCAGCATCAAGGTCGATCGGGAGGAACGCCCGGATATAGACCAGATGTATATGGCGGCTACACAGGCCTTAAGTGGCTCGGGTGGGTGGCCCATGTCAGTCTTCCTGTTGCCGGATGGAAGCCCTTTTTATGCCGGGACCTACTTCCCTCCCACCTCATCACAGCATAGACCAGGTTTTTCCGAGTTACTCACGGCGCTCCATCAGGCCTGGCAGCAAAGGCGTGGTGATCTCAACCAATCAGCTCAGGAACTGGTAGCAGCCTTGAAGATTGAAAACAAAGAGAGCCACGCCGTTATCAGCCCCGATAGTATCAAACGAGGTTTCTGGCTCTTTGCTCAGGACAATGATCCGACCGACGGCGGCTTCAGCCAGGCGCCAAAGTTTCCCCGGCCGGCTGTTCTCTCTTTTTTGTTCGATTATTATCATGCCACCGGTGAGCAGAAGCCAAAGGATATGGCGCTGCACACCCTGCAGAAGATGGCAGCCGGAGGAATCTATGACCATCTCGGCGGAGGGTTTCATCGTTATTCCGTTGATAAGCGCTGGTTTGTACCCCATTTTGAAAAGATGCTTTATGACCAGTCTCAACTGGCAAACGTCTATCTCGATGCTTTTCTCATAACCGGTGAAACACACTATTCACAAATTACCCGGGAGATTTTTGATTATCTCCTGCGCGATATGCGGGATCCACTGGGTGGATTTTATTCAGCAGAAGATGCTGACAGCGATAATCCCTACGCCTCTGGCGAGCATGGTGAAGGGGCCTATTATCTCTGGACAGAAGAGGATATCAAATCTCGTCTCGGCCACGATGGTGCTGCCCTTTTTATCTATAGCTATGGTGTACAATCCGAAGGCAATGTTTCCCAGGATCCGCTGCAGGAGTTTACCGGTCGAAATATACTCTACCGTGCACATAATTCGGATGAAACTGCCGCCCAGTTCCAGATCGACAGGAAAACGATCGACCAGAGTCTGACCCGCTCAAAAGAAATTCTTTTCCAGGCTCGAAACGATCGAAAACGGCCTCACCTTGACGACAAGATAATTACTGGCTGGAACGGTCTGCTGATCGGCGCGCTCGCTCGCGGAAGCAGATTGCTTCAGGACCCTGCCTTACTGGAACATGCCAAACAAGCGGCGACATTCATCAAGAGCCATCTCTATGATCAGAACAGCCAGACACTTTATCGCCGCTATCGTGCCGGTGAATCAGGGCTTACTGGCCAGCTCGATGATTATGTATCACTTGTTGCTGGTTTGATTGAGCTCTACCAGGCCAGTCAGGAACCGCAGTGGCTGAGATGGGCGATCGTTCTGACAAAACGGCAGATTGACTTATTCTGGCATGAGACGGGCGGCTTTTTTTATGACAGTGTCGCCGACCCAAGCGTCACGGTGAGGATGAGAACAATGTATGACGGAGCCGAACCCGCCGCAAATTCGATAGCAGCCTCAAATCTTATCCGCCTCGGACAGATACGGGATCAAAAAGAATGGCAGGAGATGGCCAAGCGGCTTATCGAGTCCTTTGGAAATACCATAAACAAGTACCCCCAGGCCCTGCCATTGATGCTTTCTGCATGGCAATCATTGCATTCCAAACCGATACAGGTCGTTATTGCCGGCACCAGGGACGATGAGGAGGCAGCTTCTCTTATACACATTGCAGATAAATATTTACCCCCTCACTCGTTGTTTTTTCTTGCCGATGGTGGGGACAATCAGCACTTTCTTACAGAAAAGCTGCCGTTCATGGAGGGTGTCAGCAAGACAGGTGATCAGGCAACAGCTTATGTCTGTGTGAATTTTACCTGCTCGCTACCGGTAACATCCCCACAGGATCTGCAGAAGTTGCTGACAGAACAAAAGAGATCGCAGTTATGAAAGAGCACTATCTCATGGAATTACAGACACGCATTGACAACGAAGTAGAGAATATTCGAAATGAAATTATCACGATCCGCCGCCAGATCCATCAAAATCCTGAGATTGGTTTGGAGGTTTTTAACACCGCTGAGGTTATTACTCAGGCGTTAACAGAGAGTGAAATACCTTTTCGGCAAAAAGTTGGTCAGACGGGAGTCGTCGTCCTGATCGAAGGAAACGAGTCCGGGCCCTGTATCCTTTTAAGGGCCGATATGGATGCACTGCCATTGAACGAGACAACAGGACTTGCATATGCATCCAGGATTAAAGGGAAAATGCACGCCTGCGGCCATGACCTGCATGCCGCAGCCCTTGTCGGAGTAGCAAAAATACTCTGGAAGATGCGAGATCAGATCAAGGGAACCATCAAGCTCGCCTTTCAGCCCGGCGAAGAGACGTTAGACGGTGCTGCAGCAATGATAGAAGACGGTCTTCTCCGGGACCCGGTCCCCCAGGCAGCGCTGGGTTTTCATAACTGGCCTTCACTCGATACCGGTACAGCTGCCTTTCATCCGGTTTTCTCTTTTGCCGGCTCCCAGGCATTTACCATTAAACTCTGTGGCCTGTCGGGGCACGCTGCCCATCCCCATAGCGCGATAGATACCATAACCGCAGCGGCAAGCTTCATCATGCAGCTCCAGACTGTTGTGAGCAGGGAAATTGCCCCCGTAAAACCAGCCGTCATCAGTGTGGGACGTATTGAAGGCGGAACAGCAGAAAACATTATTGCCGAAAGCGTTACACTGGCCGGTACCATGAGAGCACTTGAGCCGGCAGTTTTAAAAAAAATGAAGAAAACCATCGAGCGGCTGCTGCAGGGGCTTGAAACAAGCATGCGGGTCGGTCATCAGATCTCATTCAGTAGAGAGGTTCCACCATTGCTCAACGATAAAACGGTGCTGACCAAGGTTCTTTACTCAGCCAGATCAGTGCTTGGCAATGAAAAGGTTATTGAAATAGATGAGGGTTCCATGGGGACCGAGGATTTTGCTTACATTTCCAGCGAGATACCATCAGTCTATTTGAGAATAGGCTCAAAATCCACGGATAATGATGTGAGAATGGTCCATAGACCTGACTATGCTCCTGACGAAAACTTCCTTGGTGTGGCGATGCGTCTCATGTCAAGACTGGCAATCGATCTCGCTGCCGATAGGTAAGCCCCCTTGATGCAACTTCATTGGTACCCCTTAATCCTTGTGCAATAGGCAAATGAACCCGCTATCCAGTCCTGACGCTCTTTCGGCAGCATGATTTCTTTGTAACATGCCTGAAAGTTTTGTATACATTGCTGAGTTTGGTTTGAATGAGAAGAGATGTCGGTCTGTTTTCTTATGGTTACTCATTGATCATCTTTTAAATTTACGATGAATGCTCCAATAGGTGTTTTCGATTCGGGTTATGGAGGATTAACGGTTCTTAAAGAACTGGTTAATGCATTGCCTGAATATGACTTTTTATATTTTGGCGATAATGCACGGACTCCATACGGAACACGTTCGTTTGGTGTGGTTTATGAATATTCATTACAGGCAGTTAAATATCTTTTCAGCCAAAACTGCCCGCTGGTAATTTTTGCCTGTAACACCGCTTCAGCAAAAGCTCTTAGAAACATACAGCAACTGGATTTACCCCATATCGCACCGGATCGACGCGTACTCGGCGTTATTCGGCCGAGCGTTCAGAAAGTTGCAGAGATAACCGTAAATGGACATGTTGGGGTCCTCGGAACTGTCGGCACTGTTGTTTCTGAATCGTACCCGATCGAGCTCCAGAAATGGTCTGAGGGAAGAGTTATTTCCACCGTCCAGGAAGCGTGTCCAATGTGGGTGCCAATTGTAGAAAACAATGAAATTGATACTGAAGGTGCAGCGTTTTTTATAAGAAGAAACATTCAAAATATTCTTCAAAAAGATAAAGACCTGGATACTTTGATTTTAGGATGCACACACTATCCGTTACTGCTCAAAGTAATAAAAAAATATATTCCCGAGAATATTACGATTTTAGAACAGGGCCAGATTGTTTCAGAAAAGCTCATCGACTATCTAAAACGACATAGCGAAATTGACCGGCGAATAACCAGGAATGGAAAAATCGTCTTTCAAACGACTGAATCTGCAAAAACGTTTGAAGAGAAGTCTGCTCTTTTCATGGGGCAAGAGGTAAGAGCCCAGAAGATACGGTTTCTGAACCATTCTTAACTTAAATCTGAACTGAAAAATGACCATGGATATCCCAGCATTTTGTGATGTGGTTGAAGCTCATATTCTCGTTGAGCAATTTGCCCACCGCACCCCGATTCTAACCTGTAAAAGTATCAATCAGATTACCAGGGGAAAGATATATTTTAAGTGTGAAAATTTCCAGAAGGTTGGCGCCTTTAAGTTTCGAGGGGCAACAAATGCTGTAATGTCGCTGAGCGATGAAGAAGCAAAGAGAGGTGTTGGAACCCATTCCTCAGGTAATCATGCTGCGGCTCTGGCATTGGCAGCAAAAAACAGGGGAGTGGCTGCGTATGTCGTCATGCCTGAAAATGCGCCGGAGATAAAAAAGAAAGCGGTAGCTGGCTACGGGGCAAACATAACGTATTGCAAGCCTGATCTGGAGGAGCGCGAATCCACTCTGGCACATGTAATTGCAGAAACAGGGGCGACTGAAATTCACCCCTACAATAATTGTGCTGTTATTGCCGGGCAAGGCACCGCTGCCAAGGAGATGCTGGAAGATGAAACCCATTTCGATATTGTCCTTGTACCTGTCGGCGGGGGCGGTTTGCTAGCAGGCTCGGCTCTTTCAATAAAACACCTCTCACCCAGAACAAAACTGATCGCATGCGAACCTGAGGGAGCGGACGATGCCCGCCGCTCATTTTTAAAAGGTGAAATTATTCCATCCATCAACCCACAAACCATTGCCGATGGTTTACTTACCTCACTTGGCGAACGAAACTTTGCCATCATCAAAGCGCAGGTAGACGATATTGTAACGGTCTCTGAAGAATCGATCATTCAAGCGATGCGAATGATCTGGGAGCGCATGAAAATCGTCATTGAGCCCTCTTCGGCTGTGCCACTTGCAGCAATTCTTGAGGAAAAGGTTGATGCACAGGATCAAAAAGTAGGCATCATTGTTTCGGGTGGTAATCTAGACCTGGAAAACCTGCCATTCTAGCAAATGCCAGTCATGAGCAGAATGCACGATTGGTTGTTTGAGAGATTCTTCCTGGTCGTATGACGCACAATAACCCAGCAGAGATGGGATAATTTCACCAATCTCTGCTCCCTGAGCTTTATTATTTACCTGCAGGCCCATGGCTTCTCGAAGCACAATGTACTCAGAAAGTTCTGAGAATCTTTATTTCCAAGTTGTGCAGACTTTTTGAACCAGGTTGCGGCCTCTCTGTAATTCTGCTTTACACCGTGCCCATCATAATACATTGCCCCCAGAACAGCCTGAGCATCAGCGCATCCCTGCTCTGCCGCTCTTCTAAAATAGCGTGCAGATTCTTTATAATCCCTCGACACACCGACACCTTCATAATACATTATTCCCAGACCAAATATGGC
>NODE-710-length-11618-cov-3.80464_pt1 | contig 11618 bp, 7 predicted proteins | sample MGYA00139097_ERZ477577 | MGnify/ENA metagenome assembly ERZ477577 | reverse complement strand
CCAGAAGGTATAAAGCTGACACCAAGACATTATGCATATCTAAAAATATCAGAGGGTTGCAACCATAAGTGCACATTTTGCATTATCCCTTCAATGCGTGGAAAACTCGATAGCAGACCGGTAGGACAAGTTCTTTCAGAAGCAGAAAGCCTGGTCGATTCGGGTGTCAAAGAGCTGTTGGTGATCTCGCAGGACACGTCCGCCTACGGCGTCGATCTCAAGTACCGCCTCGATTTCTGGGGTGGTAAACCGGTCAGGACCCGCATGACTGAGCTATGCCGTGAACTGGGTAGTCTCGGCGCCTGGGTCAGACTGCATTATGTTTATCCCTATCCACATGTCGATGAGCTTATACCACTGATGGCAGAGGGGTTGGTCCTGCCCTACCTCGATATTCCGTTGCAGCACGGCAGTCCACGTATACTCAGGATGATGAAGCGACCGGCAGCAGCTGAGAACGCACTCGTCCGGATTAAGAAGTGGCGGGAGATCTGCCCGGACATTACCTTGCGTAGTACATTTATTGTTGGTTTCCCGGGTGAGACGGATGATGATTTTGAGCAATTGCTGGATTTCATCAACGAGGCACAACTGGATCGGGTCGGTTGTTTCCAATACTCACCGGTGACAGGCGCCCGTGCCAATGAACTACCTGATCATGTTCCAGCCGAGGTGATGGCCGAACGCGAGCAAGCTTTTATGCAGCTACAGGCTGAAATAAGTCGTAATCGTTTGCAGGCAAAAGTAGGCAGTGTGCAACAGGTGCTTGTGGACGGCCTGGATGAGAATGTCGCCATCGCCCGCAGTTTTGCTGATGCGCCCGAGATCGATGGACAGGTCTATATACAAGATGGCCATGACCTGCAGGCCGGTGATCTTGTCGATGTAAAAATCACCGATGCCGATGAGTATGACCTCAGCGGTTATCTCTTTGACTAAATCATAGGCCAAGCTGTCATGCATGCGGTCAGTCAAGTAATAGAGAGAAATCTGCGCCACCGGGGATTCCAGGATTCGGCTTTGTGGATTAATCCGGAGCAAGACACCTGCTGGCTGAAAGCGAAGACACACTGCACTACACTCAAGTTATTCAGCCAGGATTTTGGTACCAGCAAATTCCTGGAGCAAACAGGAGCAGATGTTGAGTTTGCGGCTTTTCCGCAGGGAAATGACGAGAAGTACCAGTGGATTATTGTAAACCTGCCACGTCAGAAAGCCCTGTTACATATGATGTTGCACTGTGCCACCAGTTTGCTGACTGACGATGGCGTCCTTTGGCTGGTGGGTGAGAACAAGGCCGGTATCAAATCTGCCGATAAACTTCTGAAATCGTATTTCGGTCAGGTCAAAAAACTGGACAACGCACGTCATTGCGGCCTGTATGAGGCAGCGGTTATTTTGAATCGGCAATCATTTGAACCCCTGGACTACCATCAGAAGTGGGATTTGAACTGCCAGGGCACCGACATTAATGTCATATCTTACCCGGGTGTATTCGCTCACGGTCGTATCGATGCCGGTAGCGCCCTGCTACTGGACACATTGGCTGAGATGAGCCTGGAGGGCGATGTACTGGACTTCGCCTGCGGTGCGGGCGTTATAGGTGCCTGTATTGCTGCACGGTGCGCGCAAGCATCTGTCACACTGCTGGATATCAGTGCGTTGGCTCTTCGATCGTCTGAAGAAACTCTTGCTGCAAACCACCTGGATGGGTCCGTATTGGCTTCTGATGGCTTATCTGAGATTAACGATAGCTTTGATGTTGTTGTCAGCAATCCACCGATACATGCGGGTGTTAAGACTGATAGCCGTTTGAGTATTCGATTATTGGAATCAGCACATGACCATATCAGACCCGGCGGCATGCTGATACTGGTTGCGAATGTGCATTTACCCTATGAGAAATGGTTGTCACAGAGTTTCAAACGTTGTGTTGAACTTGCTGCAAATGATAGTTACAAGGTGATCCTGGCCCAAAAATAGCCTGCAGGGTCTCAGTTTGATTATCTGCCCGAAACCCGCCAAGATACGCGAATGTGCGGAAAAGCGGCAATTTCACACCTTAAATGGAAAGACATTTTCAGCTGGGCCAATAGCCTGACCCCACCTGAATCCCTGCCCGCAAATCCGGAAACCAGGATCAACGTATCCCCTTCCCGGCTACGCCGAAAGTCCGAACCTGACTCCATGGTGTGGGAAACCCTGCCGGTCATCTACGCTGATGGGGGGGCTGATCGCCCCATCGAGGCCACCTGGCCATTCCTTCCCTACTGGTCCAGGGGACAGTTGCCCCGCAATAAAGACAAAAAACTCATTTCCACGGCCAACGCCCGACTCCGGGGTGAAGGACAACCGTTTGCGTCTTCATACATGGGAGCATGGGCCAAAGATCTCCGTGTGCTGGTACCCGTATCCTGGTTCTACGAGTTCGATAGTCGTGTTCACCCAAAGATCCCTTATGCAGTTTTCCCGTTACACGCTCCATTCTGGCTGTTGGGTGGCTTAGCCAGCTGGTATACGTCTTCCAATGGCACAAAAAGAATGAGCATTAGCATTATTACGGTCGAACCCAATGAGGTGCTAAAGTCTGTTGGTCACCACCGGTCGCCGGCCATACTAAGGGACCCTGATGAAGCTGAGGCCTGGTTGAGAGCATCAAAACACGAGGCGCTGGGGCTACTGCGACCGTTTCCGGAAGAAAGCATGGGTGTAGAACAGGTGTCGATGGATATCAAGATTCCCGGAAACGAGGGCATTACACTTCCGGAATGTCTTAATCGTCAATGATCAATGGCAGTTCTTACAACTCCCAGGCATCGTCATCTTATTCATCAATACCATATTTGGAAATGGCATCCTGACTTGGCTTGTAGACAGTACCTGCTAACGCCGAGGTGTCATCACGAGCCGGGCGTCCGATGTTACGTTTCCAGTCCGCTACATTCTGTTTTTTGTCATACTTGCTCGCCAGGTAATCATTGAGGGACCCTCTAGGTGTCGTGGCAGACCTGGGAGGGTAATCATAAAATCCCTGGTCGCTTTCTGGCAAACCCCAACGGGGCGCTGCTGTATCGGCTCTGGCCAGGGCCGGAGCCGTAGCGTAAAACTCACTTGCCCTGTACGACGGAATCGCTTTTAAACTCCCGTCTGAAGGCTTCTGACGACGATGAGCGGCTGAATCCGCTTCAACAAACCGCTTCCCAATACCAAAAACCTTCCTGGCAACAAACACAACCAAGTATTTGAGTCCGAGAATGGCCAATGTCAAAAGAAAACTGGTTATTAATAATGTTGTATAAAACAGCATTGAAATTCTCCATACTGTCCATGTTTGTTGCAATTAAAATGCCCCACAACATGGTATGCCCCTAGTCTTACGACCCGGGTAAATTATGGATCAATACCGGAGCAATCAGCTGTTGCCGATCACAGTCTGACGAATTTTCCCTGTCTGTTCCTGCCTGCTAATCCCACTTAACGGTCAGGAAATGCCTTTACTGGCTTTACTGCTTTTGCACCGGACGAACCTTGCCCGAGCCAAGCGTTTGCTGCTAACCCCTTGAAACCCTTTTAGATACAGTAGAAAGCAGTCAATGTACGTTCTCATTATAGTACAAATCTCAGTTTTTGCAAAAAATTGACGTACATTTTTCTGAAAGTGGTCTAAAAGACCATTTATCAGAAATATTTTTCTTCTTTTTCAAGGCCTTTAACAAACTTCTCTAGTTCATTTATCATATATGAATCGATACCGCGAGCAAAATTGGTATTGGTATGACGACTCCAGACTGAGCCATCCGGTGGCCCAAGCGGATATTCACTTCCAGGGAACTCCTCCTCACTCCAGTGCGACCCATTGCGGATTCCAACCAGGTACTCCTGGCCTTCAATCACGGCCACAATTCCACCACCGGAAGCACCATCGGCTGAATCACAATCATCCAGTAGTTGCCCTTTCCAGCCACCACCGCCAAGATCATCATGAACACTCTCAATGACCGTGCAGTTCCTGCTCGTGCTGATGACAGCCAGGGATGAATCAAAGGCGATCAAACTGAATTCACCACCAGACTGTTGAAAAGACTCCAGCTGAATTGAGAAAAAATCGTGCAGTCTGGTCGATTCACCCGAAGCAAAGTTTCGCCAGGGCCTGGGAACATAAACAAAGGCCCAGTCACCTTCACCGAATTCCACACTCCCGGTTGCCATGACGGGGTCATAGTCACCCATTCTTACATTGTTCAAATCAATTTTTGCCCGATAAGCGGATAACTCACCCAGGGCCAGAAAATGGAATTCACAATGCTCAAAAGGGCTATTGGTCTCAAGGTCATAGAACACATGTGCCGCACTGGCAAGCACAACACCTTTAAGATCGTCTGCAAACTCATGGGTGTCAACAACCATGGCCGTACCACGATTTTTCCCATCGCACTTGACCGTTCCCGCATTCCTGCGTTGATCAGACAAACCAAGGCCCTCTTTCCACCCCCCCAGAACTTGCTCACGACTGTCTTCAACACCGTTTTCCGGGTTTCCATCACCAAAAATATTGACCTGGACAGCCATCACTGTCTGCCCACCGGCAGAGAAGGCCGTGATACTGATAAGCATACCTATCAATAAACTGATTATGACCTGACCTTTTGTTTGCATAGTGTCGTCTTCAACAAAACCGGTGTTGTTATCATCGTCAATGTAATCCCAGCCAGGGGCACTGTCAAAAGACATTCCAGTGGCAACCGGGTAAGAATAGTACATCTGGCGATACTCAAAGCACTGTTTTGAGATAAACCGCACAACAAGGGGGTTAAGCTGGGATACGGATGTCGCACAAAGGTGTAGAATCGCTTTCGTGAAACTGAAAACTATAATAAAAGACCGACCAAACCTCTTTTGGGTCTTCCACCTGGGTGGTTGGGCGCTGTGGGGAATCTTTGCCAAGTACCTGTATACGGTAGCTATACTGGAGGAAACTGCTCCCCATTATGCCCCCTACGTCGCGCTCATCAGCTTCATCGGTATGCTCATTACATTGGCTCTTCGTTATTTGTATCGTTTGCTGTGGAATCGTGCCATCTGGATTCAAGCCATCGGATTCATCGGAGGAAGTGTTCTGGCCGGCTATTTGTGGCTTGAGTCACGTAGTTATATTTATTACGGCTGGATAGAAAATGCCAAGGACATGGAAGCGTGGCTTGAGAAAATGGGCGACGCGGCTGAGATTTATTCCAAAGTATCGTACATGACGTCTTACACCACCCCTATCATGGTGATGGCTATTTGGAGTGCTCTGTACTTTGCGATCAAGTCCTATCGCATATTCCAGGAAATCCGTGAAAGTGCCCTGAAATCAGCTGCGATGGCCCATGAAGCCCAGCTTAAGATGTTGCGCTACCAACTGAATCCCCATTTTCTTTTCAATACACTCAATGCAATCTCAACCCTGATATTGGAACAGGACACTGATCTGGCCAACCGCATGATCACCAGGCTTTCCAGCTTTCTGCGTTATTCACTGGATAACGATCCCATGCAAAAAATTACTCTGGAGCAGGAATTACAGGCCTTACAACTTTACCTGGATATAGAAAAGGTTCGTTTCGAAGATCGGCTTTCTCTGCAACTGGATATCGAAGAAGAATCAAAAAATGCGCTTATCCCCAGTCTGCTGCTACAACCGTTAATCGAAAATGCTATCAAATATGGCATTGCCCGGGCAGAGGGTGGTGGACACCTGCGTATTTCGTCAAAGGTATTTGCCGGCGACCTGTTAATGGAAGTCAGTGACGATGGCCCTGGTTGCGAACTGGTTAACAACAACATCCCGGACGCCAAAGGCGTGGGGTTGAGGAATACGCGCGAACGTCTTGTCACGCTCTACGGCTCGGAACATTCAATTAAGCTAAGTCAGACCCAGCCCCATGGTCTGACCATTTGTATCCGGATACCGTATACACCAAAACACGGGCCAGTTTGAAGCGCATAAACCGGGTTTAATACAGCAGTTGACTTAAGAGGATTATCGATGATCGCCGCGTATTCGCTGATGAAGACTGCGCTGTGCGTGGATATGGGATTCCATGTCGCGAGCAAATCCAGGTTTTTGTTCAAGCCACATGATGCGGTTTCCCGGTACCCTTAAACGATATTCGTGGCGACCGTGATCTGCCTCATCAAATATACTTAAACTATCAATCAATTCAATGCGGCCGAATTTGCGGTTGTATCGTTCTACCCAGACCGGTTGTGGTGAAAGCGGTGTATCTGGCTGTTTGATGTTCCACAACATACGCAACAAATCCGACTGTTGGAAAAACCGCTCGTCGATTTCACCGGCAGGAAAATCGTTGCCAATCACCAGCAACGGCACCCGCGCCCTCGCGCTTCCGCCATATCGTGTTATTTCAGACTCAATCACAGGCTGCATGTGGCGGTGATCACCTGTTATCAACAGTATGCCATTTTCAAAGAAATCGGTTTCAGCCAGCTGCTGATAAAATTTGGCCAATTGCCGCAAACTCCACTCCCAAACCGCTTGCCCGGTATCTTCACCATTCTCGGGGTGTGTATAGGGCAAATGCGTACTGGTAGTAGCTATAGTTAACAACCATGGTTGCTCAGCTGTTGACAGATGTTGAATCGTCTTCAGCGCTTCTGCATACAGCAACGCATCTGACGGCGCATTCTGCACAATACGCGGTGCATCCCTCATTGCATCGACTTCATCCCGACCACGACTGCGGCCAAGACCCAGGCCATCAAGAAACCGACTCAGACCGATAAAATCAAGATCAGAGTTGGTCAGGAACTCGGTAAAATATCCACGACGTTGATATTCACCAATTATTGACGGCTGGACCGCAAACTCATCAAACATATAGGGGCCTGCGGTTGGAAAATGTATGGGGGGATAGCCACCCAATAAGGCGATAATACCACCCTCAGAAGCCTGGTGATTGGCAAAGAAGTTGCGAAACAGCAGACCCTCTTCTGCCAATCTGTCAAACCCATCCATAAAACCAACCGCACCGGAAACCTTTGTTGAATTGATGGAGGACAGGGATTCAATGACCAACAAAATAATATCGGGATTTGATGCTGGAATGTCCACAGGATCGTGAGCATGTGACGCATAAAACTCAATCTGTTTTGCTGAATACGTTGGCTCTGCCGGTTCTGGTTCGAAGAGCCCCATCAGGCTCACCGGGCTAAGCATGGCATAGCGCACCAATGGCACTGGTGCATACACAGAGGAAAAACCGGCAACTGACACGGCAATCACCAGCAACACAATAACCACTCGCCTTCTCAAACGGGTGAAACGAGCATTGCTGAACAAGACAAGCAATAGCAACACAAGCGCAACGAAAGCCTTGATATCGAAAAAGCTCAGAACCACACCTGGCTCCAACGCATAGCGACCCATGTCAAATAAAGGCGCGTGTTGATTTAGAGCCAGCAACACAAAGCTGTCCACCAGGTATGTCACCGACAGGAATACAATTAACAGCCATAGCGTTCCTCGCACCGGCTTCGAGTTGGCAAAACCATGTAAAAGCACGAGCAGTAGAACCAAGGCCAAAAAGAAGGTATCAAGACCAATAAGAAACAGAAACGCGCGCCAATCCATCATCATGCTGACTGTCAACACAACCGCCTTGTAGACGGCCAATATCAGCACAAAGAGCACCAGACCGATTGGAAATTTTTTTCTGCTCTGCAATGACTTCATTTAACCAGATTATAAATGCAATTTGGCTAATTGATACCCTACAGACTCACTAATTTAATATCTGTGGTGGATATCATTGCACGCTGCAGAGTCATGCCGTTGTTTATGGCAACGGCAATACCATGTCACCTTCTGCCAGACCGGAAACCACTTCTACCTGAGCGTCCTGGACGAACTGCCCTATTCGTACAAACCTGCGATAGCTTTGCCCGTCCTGAAGTACCCAGACGAGGTCCAGTTGACCAACATGTACAACACGATCAGCCGGGATCAATAATTGATTGCCAACGCCGGCTGGAACCAGCAGGCGGGCATACATACCGGGCAACATGTTCTTATCGAAGGCAACACCTGCTTTCACCAGAAAACTACGTGAGCCTGGTTCCGCCGCCGGAACACGTTCTTCAATAACGGCATCAACCACTTTATCCAGGGATGGTATTTCCACCTGCAAGGGCTGACCGACTTCCAGGCCAAGAGCCAGGTGCTCGCGTACCTGCGCCTCAACCCGAAGACTTAACGGGTTGTAAAGGGCCAGCAGTTTTGTTCCGGGTTGTGCGGTATCACCCGCTTCTGCAAAACGGTCCACGACACGACCATCAAATGGTGCCAAGATTTCTGTATACCCCAGGGCGATGCCCGCTTCTTCGAGTGCCTGGTTCGCCCCACTCATATCTGCAAGCAGTGCGTCATGATTGGCCTGTGCCTTGTCCAGGTCTGCGACCGACATGACACCACCCGCCTGTAATTCCGTTACCCGATCAAGGTTCTGTTTGGCTTCTTTCAAGCGTGCAGATGTTGCTCTGATACGTGCCTGGGCCTGTTGTACCTGTGCCTTGATATCCGAGTTCTCCAACTCGAGCAACAGATCACCTTTACTGACTACATCACCCGCCCGAACCTGAACGGCTGAAATCCGCGCCATCAGCCTGGATGAAATCAAAGTCGCCTGGGTTGCTTCTACCGAAGCAGGTACTTTTTCAATGATGGTGACTTCTGTTGACACCACGGCCACCGGATCACCCGTATTTGTCTGCTCGGGTGTGCTGATGCCCGGTTGTATTTTTTCACCAAACAGACCCGCCATCCATGCAATCATTAGTAACAGGGCAACGATTGCCACCAAGGAAAATAGGATCTTCTTCATAGCTTGACTCCGGCTTTCTCGGGTCGATCGAACACCAGTAAATACACCACTGGAACGACGATTAATGTAAATAAGGTAGAGGCAATAATGCCAAACATGATGGCCAGTGCCAGACCACTGAATACCGGATCCAGCGTGATGATCAGGTTACCCAGCAACGTGGTTCCGGCGGTCAAAAGAACCGGTCGCATTCTGACCGCACCGGCCTGTATCAGGGCCTCTTTCAATGCCAGACCCTGTGCCCGGGCCTGATCGATAAACTCGACCAGTATCAATGAATTTCTCACCACGATTCCGGCCAGGGCTATCATGCCTATCATGGCAGTCGCTGTGAACAAAACCGGTTCCGGCGCACCTGCTATTTCCCGCTCCCCAACCATATTAAGTAGCCAGAAACCCGGGAAAATACCAATAATCGTTAGCGGAATAGCTGACATGATGATCAATGAGAGCGTAGCTGATGCAGTTTGTATACGCAGCACAATGAAAATGGCAATCAGAGCAAACACAAATGCCAGTCCCATGTCACGAAAGACATCCAGGGTGATCTTCCATTCGCCTTCTCCGGTCCAGGATATCGAAATATCCTCCGGTATATGCCAGGGATCATCACCGCCACTGTCGATGAAACTACGCATACGCCAATCTTTGTTGTCGGATTCGAGTGAGCCCAGGTCCGCACTGACATCGGCGATCACCTCAGCTGGTGTACGACCGGAAACCTCGGCAGTGACATAAACGACCGGTTGCAGGTCTTTACGATGGATGGGTTGATCCACTAAACCCTGTTCAAAGTGCCCCAATTCACCAATGGCGATCAGTGGTTGAGGTGCAGCATCGAGACCCTGGGCGGAGCTTTGCTGCACGATGCCGGGTCGGCCTTTGACCTGCAGACGTTTAAAATCATTGATATCAGTACGCTCCCAGGGTGCAAGACGCATCTCAATGGGTAGCGGTACCGACTCACGCGGTAGTTGCAGAAAACCGGCCTTATATCCGCTATTGGCCATCAGTAACGTGTTATTGATATCGTCGGTTGCCACGCCTGACAGGGCGGCCTTCTGCTTGTCGGTAATAAAACGCATTCGCTGTTGAGGGCTTTGCACGGTCGAGTCTGTTTCTACAACAAACGGTTCCCGTCGAAGTCGCGCCATCAGGGTTTCTGCAGCCTGTCGTTGCAGGTCATAGGGTGTCAGCCATTCTCCATAAACCTCTGCAACCAGGGTACTCATGACCGGTGGGCCCGGTGGAACCTCAACCACCTTGATATTGATTCCATCAACGTTCATCGGTGCCAGCATTTCACGCAGACGTAATACCACACCGTGGGACTGATGCTCCCGCAAACCCTTGTCAACCAACGTCAGACGCAAATCAGCCATATGGGTGCCGATCCTTTGATAATAGCGTCTGTCCATGCCATTGAAGTCAATCGGTGATGGTGTGCCGACATAGGTCGCAATCGAGAGGATTTCAGGTACCTGGGCGACCATTGCAGAAACCTGCCGGGCAGTCGCAGCAGTATGTTCCAGGCTACTGCTTTCCGGCATATCGATGACAATTTGCAGTTCATTTTTGTTATCGAATGGCAACAGCTTCAGTGGCACGAGTCGGAATACCGGCAACATCGCTACCGCCACAAACAGGATTACAACAACCCAGAGCACCATTTTTGACTTTTTCCGGTCGTTCAACAACGGCTCGATCATGCGTTGATAAAAACCCCGGTTACCAGCTGAAATAACCTCCTGTGTCCCCGATACAGCGCTTTCTTTGAGCACCCGACTCGCCAGCCATGGTGTGACCAGAAAGGCCACAACAGTGCTTGTAATGACACTGACAGGCACATTGAAGGCCATGGGCGCCATGTAGGGGCCCATCATGCCGGTAATAAAAGCCAGCGGAATAAAAGCCAACACGATGGTTACCGTCGACATCAGTAGTGGCACACGAATTTCCGCCATGGCTGCAACAATCAAATCCTTGAAATCAGCGCCGCCTTTTTGGATGAAACGTGAAATATTATCAACACCTGTGATGGGATCATCTACCAACAAACCCAATGACAGGATCAGCGCGAATAGTGTGACCCGGTTGATGGTGTACCCAAATGCAAGATCCAGCGCCAGCGACACGCCATAACAAATCGGCACCGCCAGACCAACCACAAGGGCCGGTCGCCAGCCCAGGAATACACCGATGAAAATCACCACGGTGAACACCGCAATACCGAGGCTTGAGGTCAGGTTGTTAACCTTTTCATCCGCTGTTTTTCCATAGTCCCGTATCACTTCGACATGAATTTCGGCTGGCAGCACTTCCCGCTGCAATTTACCCAGCAGTTCATGAACGTTTTCGGCCACGGCAACGGCATTGCTGCCGCCCTGTTTGGCAACACTGATACTCACCATCGGGTAGACATCACTGCCTTCCTCGAACGAAGGATGACCCGGGGCAAAATCAATCCAGGTGTATTGATCGGGCTCTGCCGGGCCATCGATGATTTCAGCGATGTCACCCAGGTAGACCGGTATGCCATCGATAACATTGACCACGAAGGAGTTGAGTTCTTCAACGGTGCGGACGAAGTCACCGCTTTCAAGCACGATGGACTCATTGTTGAAAGCCCATTGATCGACCAGTTGCAACACATTAGAGATTTGTAAGGCATTGAAAATATCTGCGGCAGTGGTCTTGCGGGCACCCATGCTTTCCGGATCAATCAATATCCTGATG
>NODE-709-length-11619-cov-3.64684_pt1 | contig 11619 bp, 8 predicted proteins | sample MGYA00139097_ERZ477577 | MGnify/ENA metagenome assembly ERZ477577 | reverse complement strand
CACTCCAGTAATTATGCGCGTTCTGTAAATATCCAGCTCCATGAACAAAAATTACCGCAGCGTTGTTTTTTGACGCCTTCTCAGGTTTGTAAATTCTAGCATAAATATCCTCTTGATTTTCGTCCTTGAAAGTGATTACATCAGGGCTTTTCCAATTGTAGGATTCGAATGATTTTGTTGTTGATTTTGTGATTTGTTCTGGTGTGTTTTTTGCCCCGATATTTGAATGAAACAACTCCCATGGTTGATTTTTGTATGAATAGCGATAAGCGATTTCCATTCCATTCGGAGATATAGAAATTTCATGGCTTCCATCTTTCGTAAGGATCGGGTTTAATTTATTTGATTGCCAATCCAGCATGTAAAATTCTCGATTACCCGGATGGTTTTTGTTCGTGCTCAAATAGAACTTATCGTTTAGGTAAGTAACTTCATGTACTTCCCAATCGCCTTGTGTCAATTGTTTTTTATTGCCAGAATTTATGTTCAAGAGAAAGAGGTGTGAATATCCGGTTTCTTCAGATTGATAATAAATTGATTTGTTGTCATTCATCCACCCTAATGTTCCTGAGGCCATGTTCCAACTTGATATTCCTGGCCCGCCAATCCATGCTTCATCGTGCTGATGGTCGAGAACTTGAACTGTTCCATTCGATAAGTCAACGGTGACTATCCAACGATCTTTGTTGTCATAACTCCTGATGTCCATTGCATTTTGAATTCCATCTTTCGAGTAAATCAATTGATGCATGATAATTTTTCGGTCCTCATCATAGAGTGCAATAGTGTCTCCATAATCCTTTAAATAATTTGGTTTTTCGCGAATGTCTGGTAAGGTAGAGAGATCAAGAAAGTAGACAGAATCACGATTGCGGTCGTAAATACCTAGTTGATGATTCGGGTCATCTCCAGATACTTTAGATCTAGCAGGAATTGCTTTTGTATGCCCATCTAATTGAATGTGACTTTCTACATGGGTTTCTCTGTTATTAGGATAATCGTTGAGACGAAATGTAATGTAATTCCCGTCTTCTGATAGTTGAATATTCGAAACTGAGCTGTTGTTATAGTAGATGGTTTTAATTTCTTCAGATTCAAATAGGTCATGCGTCTTAACCCAATCCTTTTTCCGTTTGTTTCGCTGGTGGTATTCAAAAAGAGAATTCTCCTCTGCTTCCATGTAGCTAGGCGTTTCTTCATTTGGCTCGGCACCCTTTTTAAAATTCACAATTTCCTTGATGTTCTTAGATGTGGGGTTGTAGCTAAAGAATTTTGATTCTATTTGAAAATGAAAATGATTCGTTGCTTTATTATATTGAAGGTTTCGAACGTAGTCGCTATTTTCAAGAATCGGCATTATTTCACCTGTTTTCAGCTCATAACGATAAAGATTGCCATTGCGTAGAAAAAGTGCACAGATATTATTCTTTACGTCACTTTGTATTGCGTTTATCTTAAAAAAATCAGCTGTTACTGAGTCGATTTCCTTTGACTTAAGGTCGTAGAAGTAGCTAGAAGACATTGGATTGTCGTATGGATTCCAATCAAATACTATTTTTTTACTGTCCATCGTCCATCGAATATTCTCGGGCTGATGACCAATAAAGGAATTACCCTTCATAATATCTTCAATTTTGAGTTTCGATTTATTGATAACTTCCTGTCCATTAGCATGAAACAGACCAATGGCAGTGATTAATAGGATTAAAATCTTCTTCATATGACACATTTTAATAATGTTCTTTGGGCATTGAATATAAGTAATCTATAACGTAACAAAAGCATTAAGTTTGCAACAGAATAAAATTTGCCTTTAGAGTACTGATTATATTGAATTTAGTACTATCTTTGCGCTCCCGTCTCGAGAAGGCGGATTTATTATTAACCGGAGTTTAGTACTCCAAAGTATAAATTAAGATTATGGCAACTAAAATTAGATTGCAAAGACATGGTAAAAAAGGAAAACCATTTTACCACATCGTAATTGCTGACGCTCGTGCTCCACGTGATGGAAGATTCATTGAGAAAGTTGGTACGTATAACCCAAACACAAACCCTGCAACAATCGAAATGGAATTCGATAGAGCAGTACATTGGATGCAAGTTGGAGCACAACCAACTGACACTGCAAGAGCAATCTTGTCGTACAAAGGTGTGCTTTATAAGAACCACCTTCTTAACGGAGTTAGAAAAGGTGCTTTGTCTGAAGCTGATGTAGAGAAGAAGTTTGATGCTTGGATGAAAGAAAAAGAAACTAAAATTGGTAAAAAAGCTGATGGTCTTGCACAAGCTGATGAGAAAGCGAAAGCTGACAAATTAAAAGCTGAAGCAGAAGTTTCTGCGGCAAGAGCAAAAGCAATTGAAGCTAAGAATACACCTGAGCCAGAGGTTGCTGAAGAAGCACCTGTAGCTGAAGGTGAGGCTCCAGCAGCAGAGGAAACTCCAGCGGCAGAGGCTCCAGCAACTGAAGAAGCACCTGCAGAGGAAACTCCAGCAGCAGAAGCTCCAGCAACTGAAGAAGCACCTGCAGAGGAAGCTCCAGTAGCAGAAGCTCCAGCAACTGAAGAAGCACCAGCAGCAGAAGAGGCTCCTGCAGAGGAAGCACCAGCAGCTGACGAAGAACCAAAAGCTGAATAAAATTTTTAAATGAATAAAGCAGATTGCTTTCATTTAGGATACGTAGCGAAACTTCACGGATTTAAAGGTGAAGTTTCGCTTTTTTTTGATGTAACAAATCCTGAAGACTACGCTGATCTTGACGCGGTTTTTGTGGATGTCAATAATCAACTCACACCATTTTTTGTAGAATCGATTAAGCTTAAAAACAAAGGTTTTGCAGCGGTAAGATTTGAAGGGCTAAACGATGAGGATTCGGCGAGAAAGATTCTTCGAAAAGACATCTATTTGCCCGAACAGATACTCCCTGAACTAGATGGTGTTCATTTCTATGATCATGAAGTTGTTGGTTTCACTGTTATTGATGCGGCGCATGGTAACATTGGGATATTAAAAGCTGTCATCGATTTTAAAGTAAATCCACTCTTGCAGATTATGAATGGTGAGAAGGAAATATTAATTCCCTTTCGTGATGGGGTTGTCACTAAAGTCGATCGAAAAGCAAAAGAGCTACACATCATTTCGCCAGAAGGTTTAGTAGCGTTATATTTGGACTGATGTCCATTTTCAATTTTAAGCATTTTAAGATTACACAAGCGGTTTCTTCCATGAAGGTAGGAACAGATGCTATGTTACTCGGGTCCATGATACAGGCTAATGATGCTAAATGGGCTTTAGATGTTGGTGCGGGTACGGGGGTAATCAGTCTCATGGTCGCTCAAAACTATCAAGTAACTATTGATGCAGTTGAACTCGATGAACTTTCATTTAGAGAATGTCAATTCAATTTTGAAAACAGTCCATGGAGAGAACGATTAAATGCGCAGCAAGCTGATTTTATCCTTTTTGAAACGCTCAAAAAATACGACCTCATATTTTCCAATCCACCTTATTATCAGACGAAGTTGGAAAATGCTAATAGGAGGGAGGCACAAGCGAAACACGAGCGCAGTTTACCAATGCTTCCATTTATTGAAAAATTAGATAATGTGCTGGCAGACACAGGAGAGATCTGGCTAATTGTACCATTCATCGATGGCGATAAGTGGACTAAGGGATTTATCGAGAAGCAAATTCACTTGAACTCAACGGTTAATATTAGCGGTAAACGCGGAGATGCACCAAATCGTTCTGTGTTGAAATTTTCTAGAAAAAAAACGAGTGTCCTAATTAAGGATTTTACGGTCAGAGAAAAGGATGGGAAGTATTCACTAGAATATATAGCACTTACTGAAGCGTTTCACGCGAATAAATTAGGGTAGCAGTGCTGCAATTTCCTCTTGGAAGGCGCCACCTTTATCTTTGTTGTAACAAACTTGTAATTCGGCTTTTTTATCTTGTGTTGATTTATTTGATGATTTTTGTTGCTTAACGAGTTCTGCTGCCCCAGCCGGTCTTGCCCCCCAAGTAAATAAGTCTTTATTATTTTCATCGCGAACTATTAGTTTGGGGATAGATCGATTGCCGTTAGTTAAGTAATTGTCGATCTCGCTGCCATCTCTTACTTGAATTTCTAATTCAATATAAGATGAAGAGTCTACGATTTTTTTTAAAAATGGGGCAACGTGCGCAGAGTCTCCACACCAGGGTTCTGTTATAAGAATCCATTTTTGCTTTGCATTAATTTTATCTACTGCTTGTTTCATTTTATCTGTGAGTACACCTCTTTTCATCCAACGTTTCATTCTGGACTTATTAAGTTTAGTGTATTCAACATAAGTAGGATTATCGTAGGGGCTAGAAGTTTCTCTACCTTCCAAAATCTCGTCAAAATCTGTGATGTATTCTTCCCAATTCATTGTTTTTGTTTTTTATTTGAACGAAGAGCTCTTTCCTTTCTTACAAAATTCAGAAATGTAGATGACAAGATTTGTGACATATGTCACCTAATCAACTGTTGATTTATTATTGATGATACCTCTGCCGAATGGTCAATAAGCATAAGATGTCCACCATTACGAATTACATTTTCAACATTGTGTTTCAGTGGTAATAATTTATCATTATCACCGTGTAGACGTATACCCTTTACTTGTTCTTTATTGTTCCAACCTAGAATCGCATCAATTGCCCATTTTACGTAGCAGGGATCTGTATCTTTTTGTATTTGACGAAAAATTTGATCTACTTTTGGGTTTTGTGTTCCAAATAAATAACGGGTTATAAAGTTCACGGATTTGATTAATCGATTTGGAATTATTCGATGCAGTCTAATCGCCCCTGCTAACTTCATAAGTTTTGGTAAGTCATTTCGAGAAGATATTGTAGATATGAGGATTAAATTTTCTGGAGTTTTTAATTTGCTAAACTCTTGGGCTAGCATACCACCAAAAGACAATCCCATTAAATTATATTGTTCGTCTTTAATGTTTATTTCAAAAAGTCTTCGGGCGTAACTCTCTAAGCTTTCATGTGAAAGTGGGTCAATCCATTCAATATGGATTAACTCAGCATTTTCAATTGTGAGGTATTGAAAGGCTTTTTTGTCTGCCCCAAGTCCTGATAAACAGTAAATTTTCAATTAGTATATTGAAGGAAAGCTACTTGGATTTGCCTCGTGCATTATGGCATAAGCTCTCTCAACAATATCCTCAAGATTCGGCTTAGAGAAATAGTCGCCATCAGAACCGTATGCCGGTCTGTGGTCTTTAGAGCTCAGTGTCTCAGGAGCTGAATCCAAATGATAATAACCTTTTTGTTCGACAAGGATTTTATCCAAAATAAATGCTGTTGCTCCGCTGCTTACATCTTCATCAACCACCAATAAACGATTCGTTTTTTTGAGGGAATCGGCAATCATATGTTCAATATCGAATGGTAACAATGTTTGCACGTCAATCAATTCTACATCTACACCTAACTCTGCCAATTGCTGTGCAGCAACTTCACAAATATTGAAAGTTGACCCGTACGAAACAATCGTAAGATCTGATCCTTCTTTTACAATTTCCGGAACGCCAAGTGGTTCTCTGAATTCACCAATATTGGTTGGAACTCTTTCTTTTGTTCTGTATCCATTTAATGGCTCAATAACTAAAGCCGGTTCCTCTGCAGCCAACAATGTGTTGTAGAATCCTGCAGCTTTCGTCATATTTCGAGGTACACAAACGTGCATACCACGCAAAGAGTTCACAATCATTCCCATTGGAGAGCCACTGTGCCAAATACCTTCTAAGCGGTGACCTCTAGTGCTTACAATTAACGGTGCTTTTTGACCACCTTTCGTTCTGTACTGTACAGTAGACAAATCATCTGATAAGACTTGGATTGCATAGAGTAAATAGTCAAGGTATTGAATCTCAGCAATTGGTCGTAGACCTCTCATCGCCATTCCTATTCCTTGACCAATGATACTACATTCACGAATTCCAACATCGGAAACTCGCAGTTCACCGTATTTGTCTTGCATGCCTTCCAAAGTTTGGTTGACACCACCAATTTTACCTGCATCCTCACCGTATACAAGAGCTTGCGGATATTTTTCTAATATTTTATCGTAATTGTCACGAAGAATAATTCTCCCATCATCCATCTTTACTTCATCCTCATAAGTCGGAGGAATAGGGTCTACATTTAATGCAGAATCCGATTTCTCACTATAAAGAGACGAGCTATAGCGCTCATGGTTGGTATCAATTTGTTGTTTAATCCAGGCCGAGAGTGCACTTTTTGCTGGAGAATTTTCATTTCTTGCATGACGCAATGCTTTCCGTGCAGCTCCCAAAATGTCTTTACGGATTGGGTCCATTGCTTTTTCTAAATCTTCTGCAATTTTAGAAATGAAAACACTGTTTTCAGAACCTTCAGCTAAAGATTGTATCAATGCAACTGCGTCTATCTTATCTTGTTTAATGTCATTTAAGAATCCTTGCCAAGCAGCATTCTTTTGATCTCTTACGTTCTTTTTCGCTTCTTTTTGAATCGCATCAAGTTCATCTTCCGTTGCAATAGAAAGTCCATCTGCATCAAAGTTTAAAATCCATTCTTTAAATTTATTGATGCAATCGAAATCTATTTCCCATTGCAAGCGTTCTTCATCCTTATACCGCTCATGTGAGCCACTTGTAGAATGACCTTGTGGTTGATTCACCTCTTTCACGTGAATAAGCACTGGAACATGTTCTTCACGAGCAAGTTTGACGGCTTTCTCATAAGTCTCGCACAAGTGAGCGTAATCCCATCCTTTCGTTACAAAAATCTCATAACCTGGCTTTTCCTTTGTACGTTGCATTCCGGCTAAAGCTTCAGATATACTTCCTTTGGTAGTTTGGTGCTCACGAGGTACAGAAATTCCATAACCATCATCCCAAATCGACATTACTAGAGGTACTTGTAGTACCCCTGCTGCATTTATTGTTTCCCAAAACGGGCCTTCTGATGTGGAAGCGTCCCCAATTGTACCAAAAGCAACTTCGTTTCCGCCATTGGTGAATTTTTTAAAATCTTCTAAATCTTTTAACGAGGTATGTTGGCGGTAAACTTTAGATGCTTGCGCCAATCCAAGTAATCTTGGCATCTGCCCAGCCGTAGGAGAAATATCAGAAGAACTGTTTTTTTGTTCCATGAGATTTTTCCAGCTACCATCTTCGTTCAAATTACGAGTTGCATAGTGTCCACCCATTTGTCGACCTGCAGATTGTGGTTCTTGCTCTACGTCTGTATGCGCATACAATCCAGCAAAATATTGTTGAACGTTCAATTGACCGATGGCCATCATGATGGTTTGATCACGATAGTAACCAGATCTAAAATCACCGTTTTGAAATTGTTTTGCTAAAGCAATCTGAGCTAGTTCTTTTCCGTCTCCGAAAATTCCAAACTTCGCTTTACCGGTTAAAACCTCTCTACGCCCTAGTAGGGAAGCCTCACGAGAAACACTAGCCAATTTAAAATCTTCTAAAACTTGAGTCTTGAATGATTCGAAATCAACATTCTCGGTTACTTCGGTAGTGGATTGCTTTGCCATATGATTATCGTTAAAAAGTCACGCGAAAATAGTCAAAATAGAGCAAAAAAAAAAGCCCATAAGTACTAATGGAGGGGAAAATCTGGAAGTTTAGTACCTTTGTAACATGAGAATTAAGGAGATTTATAAAAAGTATTTTCCATATTTCGTGGATGTTTGGCAATACATCATCATAATTGTAATGTTTATTCTAGCCTCAATTTTCTTTTTATAGCACGCCGTTTATTCGTATCTTTAGTACTTCTACGTATCTCGATAAAATGAAAAATAACTTACTACTTGTTTTAGGGATTTTCTTTTCCCAATTCACTTTTGCACAGCTTAATATTGATTCAATTGGACATCTTGACTTGGCTTCAATGCATAGTCAGAACTTAAATGATATTTGGGGATACACAGATGAGTTAGGTAATGAGTATGCACTAGTTGGAGGTACGAAGGGAACCAGTATTGTTGACATTTCCACACCATCTTCTCCTGTAGAAGTTTTATATGAGCCAGGATTAGAGTCTGTTTGGAGAGACGTAAAAACTTGGGGAGACTATGCTTATGTGACTACAGAAGCGCTCAATGGCTTGTTGATTATTGATTTAACTGCATTACCAGCTGCAGGACCTTTTCCAACTAACATTTACACTGGACCCTTAGGATCTCCCTGGCAATCAGCACATAATTTATACATTGATTCGTCTGGATATTGCTACATTTTTGGAGCGGATAGAGGAAATGGTGGAGTGATTATTCTGGATTTGAATACAGATCCAATGAATCCTGTTGAAGTCGGTGTTTTTGATGATTGGTACGTTCACGATGGGTTTGCTTTGAATGATACACTTTATTTGGGGCATATATATGAAGGTACAATGAGTGTGGTCGATGTGCAGGACAGAGCCAACCCCGTTCTATTAGGAACAGCACCTACACCAACCACCTTTGCCCACAATGTTTGGACGAGAGATGGTGAATTTGCTTTTACAACGGATGAAGTTAGCGGAGGTTATATTGGTGCTTTTGATATAAGTGATCCTGCAAATATTGTAGAAGTTGATCGCATCCAAAGTTCTCCCGGGGCTGGAGTTATTCCGCACAATACACATGTTTACCAAAACTATTTGGTAACGTCCTATTATTCTGATGGTGTGACCGTGCACGATATTACACATCCATACAATCTAATTGAAGTGGGTAATTACGATACGTACCCTGCACAAACAACAAGTTATGATGGTTGTTGGGGAGTGTTTCCATATTTCTCTTCTGGACTAATGGTTGCGTCTGATATTACTGGTGGATTATTTGTTTTGAGTCCAACATACACACAGGCAGCTTATTTGGAAGGGGTTGTGATAGACGCTTCTAGTTTATTGCCAATTGATGTGGTTGACGTGGAACTCGCACCGAGTAATCAGCCAGAGGTAACTAACAGTGCAGGATTTTATGCAACGGGATTTAGCACCGCAGGAACATATGATGTCACCTATTCGAAAGTTGGTTATTATTCTCAAACGATTACTGTAACTATTTCAAGTGGTGTCATCACAACGCAGGATATACAATTGGTGCCAATTCCCACGTTTAACTTGACCGTGAATGTGTTGGATATGACATCAGGTACACCAGTTGATGCTGCAAATGTTAGGTTGGAAGCTAATCTAATTACACATGATGGAGTTACGAATGCTTTAGGAGAAGAGAGTTTTGCTTTATACTATGAAGAACCCTATAAAGTATTTGTAGGGAAATGGGGTTATGTTACCTCTTGTGATCAGGTCTTAATTGATAATTCTACCGCAACATTAACTGTTTATATCGATTCAGGATATTACGATGATTTCACTTTTGACTTTGGTTGGACGACTGGAGGTGATGCCATTAGTGGACACTTTGAGCGTGGAGAACCTTTTGGAACGACGAGTGGCTCTAATCCCGATTTAGATTCTGATAACGATTGCAGTGTGAATTGTTATGTTACAGGAAATGCTCCAAATATGGATCCTGATTTCGATGATGTAGTAGGTGGAAGCGTTATTTTGAGATCTCCAGTTATGGATTTGACAGGTTACGCAGAGCCTTACTTGAATTATGAATGGTACTTCTACAACTTCCATGGTCCAATTCCACCTTTTGATGACACACTGTTGATTACTGTGAGCAATGGGATAGTCAATGATGTAGTAATGCAAGCAACAGGTTCTGATGAAACGTTATTTTTTGAATGGCATGAGGAGAGTAAAAAACTGTCAGATTATATAGCGATAACAAATACAATGCAGTTTACATTTGAGACTTCTGATTATGATCCTGAAGTAAACATTACGGAAGCTGCTATCGACCATTTCTTCATTGCTGAGGAGGGGGAGCTTGGCATAGAAACTTTGATAAATGACTTCAAACTCTATCCAAATCCTGCGCAAGACATGGTTAATGTTGAGTCGAATAGACCAGGTCGATTCTCAATCATAACACTTGATGGGAAAATTGTAAGTGAAGGAGATTTGTCTGTTGGGGTCAATGCAATTTCCACTTTGCTTTTAGAAAACGGTATCTATTATGTTCAATCTGCTGGTAAGAAATGCAAATTAATCATAACTAAATAGAGGTTACTCCGTAAAGGATAGTGTTCCCTTTTGGGAATCATTATATTTGTCAAAACTAGTTTGCGTTTGGAAGGTAAAATCGATATTTCTGTAATAGTTCCCCTTTATAATGAAGAGGAGTCATTACCTGAATTACATGCTTGGATCAAGCGTGTGATGGATGATAACAAGTATGCTTACGAAGTAATCTTTGTAGATGATGGTTCAAAAGACAAATCATGGGCAGTTGTAGAAAAATTGAACACAGAATTTCCGGAAGCAAAAGGAATAAAATTCCAGCGTAATTATGGAAAGTCTGCTGCATTGCAGAAAGGTTTTGAAGCTTGTCAAGGTAATGTAGTCATTACAATGGATGCTGACCTTCAAGATTCTCCTGACGAAATTCCAGGTCTGTACAAAATGGTCATGGAAGATGATTTTGACGTTGTCTCCGGATGGAAGAAAAAACGTTATGATCCAATCACAAAAACGATTCCAACAAAGTTATATAATTGGGCCGCCAGAATGATTACTGGTATTAAGTTGCATGATTTTAATTGTGGCTTAAAAGCCTATAAAAATTCAGTTGTTAAGAGCATCGAACTATATGGTGATATGCATCGTTATATCCCACCTTTAGCAAAGTATGCTGGGTTCGGAAATATTGGAGAGAAGGTAGTTCAGCATCAAGCTCGAAAATACGGTGTTACCAAGTTCGGTTTAAATAGATTTCTCAATGGTCCACTTGATTTAATGACAGTGGCATTCATGGGAAAGTTTGGTAAAAAACCAATGCATTTCTTTGGTGCGATTGGTGTACTGATGTTTGTGATTGGATTCGGGATAGCCATCTATTTAGGTATCGATAAATTATTCATAGACAAGTCGGCGAAGTTACTTGCTGATCGAACTGAATTTTATGTTGCACTGGCTGCAATGATTATCGGTTCTCAATTTTTCCTTGTTGGATTCTTAGCGGAATTGGTTGGAAGAAATTCAACAACCAGAAATGTTTACCTCGTAGAAAAGACACTTGATGTCGATCAGTAATTGGGAAATAAATAAGGATTGGACACTTTTTCTCGATCGAGATGGAGTTATTAATGAAAGAATTTTCGGTGGCTATGTGACTTCTCCAGAAGAATTTACTTTTTCCGAAGGGACACTTGAAGCCATCCGAGCATTTTCCAAAATTTTCAACCGAATTATTGTTGTTACCAATCAACAAGGAATTGCTAAAGGGATAATGACAGAGCGTAACCTTTTGAACCTCCATGATTATATGGTTAATTCGATTAATGACAATGGTGGAAGAATCGATGCAATCTATTTTGCCTCTAACTTAAAGGGTGCTGAAGGAGATATTCGTAAGCCTAAACCAGATATGGGGCTGCTTGCAAAAAAAGATTTCACCGAAATTGATTTTTCGAAGTCGATTATGGTTGGAGATACAGATTCGGA
>NODE-708-length-11623-cov-7.44182_pt1 | contig 11623 bp, 11 predicted proteins | sample MGYA00139097_ERZ477577 | MGnify/ENA metagenome assembly ERZ477577 | reverse complement strand
GGATTTTTGTCCAAGGTCAAGGCGCTCAAGCGCTTGTGCGGAGGCGTAGTTTACTGCGCCGCACAAGCAAGCGCGCAGATTGACGCTGAGATTGGGCAAAAAGACCATTTGTGGATGGAAACTAGACTAATTCCGACGGCCTTTCCGAAGCTCCTTCCATCGGTTTTTTCCCATTTCTTCCACATAGCTTACGGCCTGCAGCACTGCATTGAAGCTGAAGGCGGGCATTTCTCTTTCCGCGCCGATATAATTGGACAAATATTTCTCTGAGCATGCCCGCAGCCCTTTGCGCCTGCAGACCAGATATGCAACACATCCGGCCTCAATTTCTTCAGCACTGATATTTAAGTCCTCTCTTTCCGGCCACCATGCATAGCGATCAATCCCCAAATGGCCGCAGAAGATATGTCCTAGCTCATGGGCAAGGGATGAGTACTTTTCTTCCAGGCTATGCGTCTTGCTCAGATGGATTAAATAGCTGGTATTTTTTTGAAAGTTTAAATCTTTATGCTGTTTTCGCAGTGCCGGAGTGATTCGGTCGGCAGTTCCCTCGGCATCATGGCTTAACGTCGTTTCATTGACGGCTATCCCCTGAAGCGAGCAGTTATGCTGTGTATTCAAATAAATTTTACCGGACAATTGATTCTCAGTTTCAACCGACTTTAGCAATTCCGAAGGAATCGGGGCTCCCACCGTATCTCGGATATCGAAAACAAAGCGGATCGGGGCCATGGGCGCCAGGATTACCAGAGGGCGGGCATTCTGGTCGGGCTGTCTTCCAAACTTTTTTGCCCAAGCGCGAGCGGTTGCCACAAAGGTGGCAGATGAATCTTGAAGGTATAACAATAATCCATTAAAGGCGGAATAATTCGGAAAGCGTGCAATAAACTCCAGAAGTTCCATAAAATTAAGGCTGTTACGAAATCGGGTAATGGCAGCAAACACTTCGTCAACCGGGCTGAGGGCAGCATCAAGTTCGGCGAATGTTTCATCTTGCAGACGATTTGGCGTATTGAGCGGACTGTTCGGAAATAGGCTCAACTGCTGGGTCATTATGTGACCTTTCCATGACTACGAATTTTTCGAATCAGCTTTGTTCTCTTTTCCGGCTCCAACAAATTAGCATAAAATTTTGTTCTGAGTCAATATCTTCAACATATTTAATTCACATGGGTTTTGTCTTTAGCGACTGCAGTTCGTTGGTGAAAGTTGGACTGAACATCGGATCCCAATATTACTTGCCAAAAGTCAAAGGCATTCATATATTAAATAGGTGAAGGCAATACACTAAAGAGGGAGAGCTGCCATGGAGTTTGAACGGTACTATCTTGATTTATTTGAAATGCTGAATAAATGCTGTAAAAAAATTGCATCCGGCAATTATGACCAGGCGGACTCAGATCGACTATTTGAACTGGCAAAAAAAGGCAGATATCCCGGTATCCTTAACGAATTGGCCGAATCGTTCGGTATGATGATGGTTAAAGTAGAGGCCAGGGAATTTCGATTGAAACAAATTATTGAAGAGTTGGAAGAAACCAAAGCGAGTCTAAAGGAGGGTGCTGACGGACCTAGCGAGGTCTAAAAGAACGCGGATTCAAGCAAGAAATCATTCAAAGTCGGTATATTTAACCGCGCTGCCTTTAGCCTTTTCAACCGGGTATTTTCTTTCATTGATGCGCATTTTATCTTCGGCTGCCTGGACAGGATCGATCCCCAGCCGGTCGGCAAGTCGGGTCAAATAGATCATGACATCCCCGATTTCTTCTTTGACCCTCTTGATTTTGTCCGCAGGCAAAGAATCGCTTTCTTCCGCTGTCAACCACTGAAAATGTTCCACCACTTCCGCCACCTCAACACTTAATGCCATGGCAAGGTTTTTGGGTGAGTGAAATTGATCCCAATCTCTTTTCTGAGCAAAGGCTCGAATGTTGATTATTAGTTCTTTCAATAGATTAGCCCCCATCTATTTCATATTCTCAAAAAAATGGGCGGTGTGATTTCTGTACTGTTGCGCCACTTCTTTGTTGTAGACGACAAACATATCCTCGTCCATCGCGGTAATGTGTCTGTTCGGCCGGCTGAAAATTTGAAACGTCCGATTTATGATCTCATCTGCTGAAATGATGTTTTGGTTGTAGCCGGTTACATAATGCAGATCGACCCGACGTTCTGATTTGCCCCATGTCAATGTTCTTAAATAATCTCTGATGTCATCGATTTTTTCCTTCATCACCTGCGCAGGCGTTTTGGAAAAGTCCTGATTGAAGGCAGTGAAATAAATATTCGTCGGAAAGATGGGTTGCATCGAGAGCATATTCTGGTAGGATTCATCGGCATATTTATAGGCGGCGCTTTTTATTTTCCGACTGACAAAGCCGTCTTTCAGATCGGAGGTGTCTATTTTGCGGGGTGTGCCGAATTTTATAGACAGATTACTTTTTTGTTTATCACAGTAAAATTCGTTCACGATATAGCCCAGATCCTTTAAATAAATATCCCTTTTACTTTCTCCGGATTCATAAAGGCGGGCTAATTCACCAAAGTGTTCATCTTCCAAAATCCTCTCATAGGCAACGTTTACATCGACAATATAGACATCAACATCGGCCTGCAGGGCTGCCTCGATGTCCATTTGAAATGGAAGATGATGAAATCCGTCAATTCTTCCGGTATAACTTCTCCCGGTTTTGGTGCCGTCTTTTTTCAGAAGATTCAGTAAGCCCATCTTAATAGAGGAGTATCCGGGAAATGTGACATACATTTCCTTTTCTTCGACCAGGCGGTACCGATAGGCGCGGGTTAAAGAGATAATTTCTTTTCTGCCGATTGCAATTTCGCTGCCGTCGGGTTGCTTAATGTTTAAGGGTTCCCTGAACACCTTAAACGCACCTCTGGTGGAGAGGTATTGATTGATACTCATCCGATGGTTTTCAACAAAGCCTTTGAACTGCTTCATTACATACCGCGGAAGCACATCATTAAAGATATCGATATCGTCGATAAATAGATTTGCACCACCCTCCACAAGCACTTTCATGTTGTTTTCCCTGAACAGAATGGAGAGTAAAATGAAGTCAGCTTCACTGAGATGGTTTGGTTTGAAGGTAATCGCACAGTCCGGGTTTACTTCTTTTATACGCTTTATGCCGTCAAGGCCGATGACGCGGGTGGTAAACGTGTTGCCGCGGGCCAGTTGATATATGGCCAATTCCAACGGGCTGATTTCCTGCCACTCATGTTGGATGAGGTGAAACAGGGATTCCATTTTTTCTATTTGCTGCTTTTTCATGTCGTAAAACCTGAATTTCAGGTAAAATCAATGTGCTTATCTAAAAGATCACCCAGACTTTTTAGATGGGCTTTTTCTTCATTTGCCATATCAAAAAGGAGATTCTTTACCGCGGGATCTTCACTTCTTTGTGCATATCGCATATAAAGATCCATAGCCTGAGCTTCGAGCGTCATCGCAAAATCCAGCACCCCTGACGTTGTCTGAAAGGTCGACCTGCTTTGTTCCAACAATTTATCCGAGTCAAATCCGCCTTCGACCAACTCGGAGGTGATACTGTTTTCAAAGGCTTCCATATTCAAAGCGGTCGGGTCAATGGTAAGATAGATATCATACAGCCTCTGTTTGTGCTTTACTTCGATTTCAGCCAATTTAGTGAGTATTGAGACAACTTTGGGATCGATTGCCAGCTCCACCGACATTGAATAAAATTTTCGCAGTCCTTCTTCCAATCCGTAGGCCAGGCTAATGACTTCCCGGGGCGTTTCATTGCCCTTTAAGAGCACCATTCCCATTTCAGCCGATCCCGCGGCGGCATGACCCTGCCAGGCTGCAATGCCGCCTTTTAAGTTGTATACGTGTTTGAATCCTCTGCCAGTTAAGATCTGCGCAGCAGCACGGCTGCGTCTGCCGGCTGCTCAATAGGCGATGATCGGTTTTTGCGGATCCAATTCCGACAGCCTGTCGTCAAGAGCCGGCAGGGGGATTAGTTTACTTCCGGGGATACGTGCATGCTCATATTCTGTGGGTTGACGTACATCCAGCAGGGTAAAAGCACCCTCTTGGTTTGAATCGATAAATTCCTGGAGCTCAGCGGTATTCATGTTGTTAACCGAAGAAAATAAATCTCTAATTCCCATTTTTTTGATTCCTTTTTTTGTATTATTACCTGGGTTTTGCAATATTCAGGTATTATCGGATAGCGGGACCTTCCGACGAATCATCCAGAATAGTTATTTTGTATTTTGCATCTTTGAGCCGGATATACAATCTCCCCTCGTCATCTTCCAAAAGCGGCGATATTTTTAATAATCCATGTTCGACAAACTTGATGGTTTCATCGCCCATTCGCATGTAGAGGTTGTCATCTTTAACGAATAGTCTTTTCGGGTCCAGTCTAATCTGCTTTTTGGTATTCAAAATCAGCGTAATATGGCCTTGCCGGATCACATCAAAAACGAACAAAGCCTGATCTTCATAGGGGAAATAAACTTTTTCTCTGCAATTTCCATTTATCTGGGAAAGATAATAACCGCCTTGATCCCGTTTGATACAGGAGTGAAAATAATCGATGATTTTTTGATGCTCAAATTTCCCATTTGCATTGCGCCAGCAACCGTGCTGGTCGAGCCAGAATACGGCATTCTCTTTGGCAATTACTTTTTCTTTGATCTTATTCACCATTCATTTTTTCTGAAGTTTCCAGTCAGCTATGGTGTCCCTCGGGTGGATGTAGATCAATTCCGGGTCAAGCTGGAATCTAGTGGTCCTCCTGCGGCCTGTCTACCGTATTCTGCGGCTATCTTGTCTTCTCCCGATGGGTTGGCGTATTCATCATTCAGTTTCTGGATGTAGGCGTTGCTGTCATCCAGTACTTTTTCCAGCCTTGCTGCCGTTTTCTTCCCCCATCCTGCCGGATTCGGTAAAAAAAGACTGCGCCACCAACGGCGGCTTTTACGAAAGGCGCGTTGGTAGTTTGGATGCAACTCTGGATTTTTAACCTCTGCGATCAGTTTGTTGATGATTTTTGTGGCTGCCCTGCGCCGAATGCTGAAGTGCCCATAACCGGCAACCACCAGCAGTATTCCAATGATGCCGTATTTTATATAAATATTCTGTGATACCAAATCCCAAAATGGCAGCTTTAGCGACAGTCCTTCCCAATAGCCGCCCCAAATGGTCAATATCATAAAGATCACCACAAGGGCGCCCCCGATCAAACCTTCCATCCACAGGATTTTGCGGCGCCACTGGTCGACAAAACGCAGCAGGATGGGTACAACATCCTGCTTCATCATCCGTGAGGTTTGTTCCAGCATCCCCACAATGCGATAGGCACGCTCAACCCCCACCTGCTCAATGCGGTTATAGATAGCACTGGCGTCGGCTTTGGACTTACTCTCAAAACGAGCCCGGACATCTTCATCTTCAAATGGAACCGCGGCTTCCTGATTGTAGATGGCGTAAGAAGATCCCGCCATTAATCCATATTGCGCCAGTGCCCGCTGCCAGGCTGCATAGACCTCCTCCAAGTTGTCCTCTTTGGCGGTTACATCAATCTGGTTGAGAATATATAAAAATTTGTTCGAATCCCGACGATTAACTGTCGCCTTGACCAGATGTTGCAGGGTATCGCGCATTGATCCGGTTTCCGGATGCCGGGCATCGAAAAAAACCAGCACCAAATCCGATAGTTCGATGATGTGATCCGTGATCCGCAAGGTGGAAGTCCGTTGATCATCGGCATCAAACCCGGGGGAATCGATAAGAATTTTACCGCGCAGGGATTCGCTGGGACAGGTCTTTAATTGCAGATAGGCATCAATATGTTCGCCCTGACCGACGGCCACCTCTTCGATAGCCCGACTGACTTTATACAGCGGGAAGCGTGGGTCCGCATCCAGAGCCAACCCTGGCAGTACGCGTTCTTTATTGTCTCTGGTATAACAAATGACGCTAAATTTATCATCGACAGCCTGTATGCCTGTCGCCTGTAGATTATAATGAAGATAATGATTGATAAAGGTCGATTTTCCAGCTGAGTAGATGCCTAAAATCGATATAAGCGGCCACCAGGGTGTGCTGGTTGCATGGGATTCCTCACGATGAAAAAATCCGATCCGGCGACTGATTCGATCCAGTTCACGAAAGTTATGTACCACATCAGAAAGGATTGGATTTTCCTGTTTCAGGTGTTTTTCCAGTTTTCGCAACCGCTGGCTGATCTTGCTTTCCTTAAACATCACTTCTGCTCCGATTTTTGGGTTGGGGCCGCGGAAATAAATTCATTTTTGCAAAAATATTAATGGTTTTCAAGCCGAATTTTCATTATTCGGTATATCTGATGTTAACGCGACCTCTGATTTCCGGATTTTTCGTCATTTGTGCAAATAGATCTGAAATTTGCCTGCATACTCGCGAATGGGGATCACGGCAGCTGCCGGCATTATACTTGTGGGGGATTCTTGGTGAATATTCATACTGCATTAGATAGCAGGTAAAGCAGACAACAGTCAAATAAAAGGGATAAAGCTTGACTTTACATTCAGTTTTCGACTCCTTTTGACCAAACTCAAAGCTCGAGGAGATAGGTCTTGTTTTCAGCAAATGAATTATTGGATTTGGCCATCAAGTTGGAAAAAAACGGTGAGGCGGTCTACCGAAATGCCATTGATAAGCTCTCGAATCCTGGACTTGTCAGATTGCTCGAATGGATGGCTGATGAAGAAGCGAAACACGCCAACTGGTTTGCCGAATTGAAACTCAAGCTTGATCAAGAGGGCGTCGATCCGTTTATGGAAAAGATGAGCCGAGAGCTTTTTAACGATCTTCTGGGAGACAAGAATTTTTCCCTCAAAGATGTCGATTTTTCTTCCGTCAGCGATATTGATGAACTGATGGCTATATTCATTGAATTTGAAAAAGATTCAGTACGATTTTATGAAATACTTGAGCCCTTTATCGAAGATCCCACTAGTTTAGAGAGTTTACATAAGATTATTGACGAAGAGAATCACCATATCAATCGATTGCTGGAATTAAGGGGACGTCAGGAAGTGTTTACAATACTCAGTGATTAGATTTACTTTGTCAAATTATCAGCGCAAAATATCTTATCCGAATTTCAGAAGGTTATCATTTTAATTGAGACCATGAGCTAAAATAGGCATTCGTTATTCGTTTATCCCGCTATTCCGGCTCCATATAGCCGGGGCCGAAAATCTTTCGGCCGATTGAAATCCTCAAATCTTTTTCCGGCCATTCACTTTGGGAACCAGGCCAATAAATACCATCCCAGACAACTCGACCTAAGCCATTGTCTTTTTTACACTTAAGGCAAATGGGAGATGCAGTCCTCTTTTTGACCGGTTGGCCGGAAATATGCTGCAAATTTCCGGCCGGATCTCCCCCCGCTGACGTCCCACAGAGCAATGCACAACCGCAATCTAATACCTTGTATGCGACTCCGATCGCGTCGGGGTGCTCAAATAGGATGCTTCGACAGGCCTCATTGAAGGGAGATAACTGATTTTTTTTTATATCTTCCATGGTGTGGTGTATTAAGGGGCCCCTATCAGGGTTCATATATATTACAAATTAAGTAGTTTTTCGTGGTTTTCAAAAAAACTTCCACCGGCGTCGATATTATATTCTTTGATTTAAAATCTCTTAACTTTTAGCACACCCTCTTTTTGGAAGTCAACGGTGATGCGATTGCATCTAATTTTCCAGACACCTGAAACCATTTTCGCAGAACAAAAGCGGTACTACAAATCTTCAATATTCAATTCCGGCTCGTCCGGGTTAGGATGGTATTGATTTATTCATCCCGGTTAGGTAAATAAATTCCAAATAATCGAAGGAGGAAACACTTATGACTACCTGGCAAGAGTATTTACAAAAGAACGCATCCGGATTTCTTGAAGATCTCATTGAGTTTTGCCGTATCCCCAGTATCTCAAGCCTGCCGGAGCATGCGGCTGACGTCAAGCATGCCGCTGCCTGGGTCGCCGAGCGGCTGAAAGTTGCAGGCATCGGAGATGTTCAGGTTCTGTCCACCAAAGATGGCGGTCACCCCGTTGTATATGGTCACTGGATGAATGGATCAGACAAGCCCACCGTCCTGATTTACGGCCATTTCGACACCCAGCCGGTCGATCCGCTCGAACGCTGGACCCGGCCCCCGTTTGAGCCCACTGTCAACGACGGGTGCCTTTACGCCCGCGGGGCTTCCGATGATAAAGGCAATATGCTCATCCCGGTTCTTGCAGCTGAAGCCATGCTGAAAACACGGGGCAGCTTGCCCGTAAATGTCAAATTTTTCTTTGAAGGTCAGGAGGAGATCGGCAGCCCCCAGTTGCCTGAATTTATTTCCAGACACGCTGACATGCTGGCATGTGACCTGGTGCTCAGTGCCGACGGCGGGCAATGGGAAGACAATCAGCCTGCAGTGATCCTTGGACGCAGAGGGCTTTGCGGTTTGCAAATCGATTTTCGAAGTGCCGACGGTGATGTTCATTCCGGCACCTACGGCGGCACATTTCTAAACCCCATTCACGGTTTGGCGGAGCTGCTGGCTTCGATGCACAGCCCCGATGGCAAAATTTTAATTGACGGCTTTTATGACACAGTAATGGCGCTATCTGATAGGGAGCGAGCTCAGATCGCGGAAATTCCTTTTGATGAAAATCAGTACAGGGCTGGCCTCGGCATTGGGCAATTGTTTGGCGAGCCTGGATATTCAACCTATGAACGGGCCTGGGTACGTCCCACCTTGGAGATCAATGGTATCTGGGGGGGCTTTCAGGGAGAAGGCGTCAAGACCGTCATACCGAGCAGCGCCCATGCCAAGATTACCTGTCGCTTGGTGCCGGACCAGGTGCCCGATGAAATAGTAGAATTGATTACCGCCCATGTTAAACGACATGCACCGTCCGGTTCTGCAGCCTCGGTTCAAAAACTTCCCGGCAGCGCCGATCCCTATCTGATTCCCTATGATCATCCGGGCAACCAGGCCGCCCGGATCGTTCTAAAACAGATTTACGGCAAGGAACCCTACCTTGCGCGGATGGGCGGCACCATACCGGTCAGCGGATTGTTCCTAAAATCTTTAAATGCCCATATGGTAAGTTTTGCCTTTGGCTTAAAAGATGAGAACATTCACGCTCCGGATGAATTTTTCCGGCTCGCCAGTTTTGAACGAGGACAGCAGGCCTATGGCTTGATGCTGGAGGAGTTGGGAAAATAGCTGCCAATACAAAGACGGTGCGGAGCGTCATCAATCGGCAGCGACCATCTTTTCCAAGTATTTTTTGCCGGCTGGAGAGGGATAGGAAAGTGAATGACGAAGGACGATTGACAAAGGACGAATGAATGTATTCTACCGATTTTATAAAAGATAGAGCACTGCGATTCCACCCTTCGTCATTCGTCAATCGTCATTCTATTTTTTACCGCCATCCCGTCTCAGGTGACGGGATGGCGGGAATATGTGATATTACTGCTTCGGAAACCAGACTTCTTCGACCTTGTATTTGCCATCATGCACACTGATGATGGAAACCCCTTTCATGGGCACACCGCTGGGTCGTGAGTAGGTGATCTCGCCAGTGACGGCCTTAAACCCCTTGGTGCCGGCAAGGGCGTCGCGCAAGGCTTTGCCGTCTGTAGATCCGGCTCTGTTAATGGCATCCGCGATCAGGCCCACTGCATCATAGCCCAGGGCGGCAAACGCATTTTCAGGCGGACGGCCGTATTCTTTTTCATAAGCGGTAATGAACGCCACCACCTCGGGACGATCGTCCTCGCGGTAGGTATGGGTGGAAAAATAGACGTCGTTGGCCAGCTTGTCACCGGGTACGCTGGTGACCAGTTCGGTATCGAAACCGTCGCCGCTAACGATGGGCAGGTCTAACCCGGCTTCGCGAATTTGCTTGACCGTCAACCCGGCTTCGTTGGGAATCGCGGAAATAAACACGGCATCCGCTTTAGGGCTGGCGTTCTTCAAGCGGGCGATCTGGGCTGAAAAATCCTTATCTCCCATCATGAAGAAGTCTTCCAAAACAACGTTGCCGCCAAGCTCCTCGACCCGCTGTTTGTAGAATTTGGACAATGCCTTGGTGAAGTCCATGGAGTTGTCGGTCCATACCACCACGTTCTTAACACCCAGTTTATTGACCGAATAGTCGGCAATGGCAAATGACTGATCATCATCGCCAAAGGGCGTCATGAACATGTAATCGCCAACCCATTGGGGCAGCATGGGGTGGGTGGCGCCCGAGGTGACAAAGGGAACGCCCTTTTGCTGAAATAAGGGGGCGGCCGCCATCACAAAGGTGGTGTCTCCATAGCCGATGCCGGCCACGACGTCATCGGCCAGCGCTTTTTTAGCACCGGTGGCCGCAGCTTTTTGGTCGGTCTTGGTGTCGATGCCGATAATTTCCAGTTTTTTTCCCAGAAGTCCGCCCTTTTCATTGATCAGCTTGGCCTGCAGTTTGGCTCCGTTTAGCGCCGGTGCGTCAATCGAGGACATCCCACCGGTCAGATTATACAGGGCTCCGATTTTAATTGTTTCCGCTCCCAGCGCCGGAAACACCAGCATGAGCGACAACACCACACCTGCCACCGTTAATGTCAATTTTTTTCGCATACTCTCTTCCTCCTTTCTGCATTTGGTAACATTTAAATCTATCTCTCATCGGGTGTGCCGTGCGTGAAAAACAGCCGGCTCCCGACTGCCGAACAGACCCTGTGGCCTGTAAATTAAAATCAGAATCAGTATCAGGGCCATTAGAATTTCGCCGATCCCGTAAACACTAAGGGCCTCCTCCAGGGGTCGGAAAATTTCCGTGAGGACTGAAAAAATGATGGCGGCGATAAATGAACCGGTAATACTGCCGGTTCCACCCACCACAACCATGACCACGATATTAAAGGCTAATATCAGCGAAAACGACATCGGGGTAATGGCGGTCACCAGATGCGCCCAAAGCCCCCCGGCAATACCGGCAAAAAAGGCGCCGATAACCAGTGCCGCGACCCGCGTCCTAAAAAGGTTCACCCCCAGACACTGGGCAGCCGTCTCATCCTCACGAACGGCCAGCATACGCCGGCCATAAGAAGAATACTTTATTTTCCAGCTGACATAGACGGTTGCCACCATGCACAGATACACCCACCACAAATTGGTCAACGCCGACAGCCCGTTTAGGCCCAAAGGACCCCGGGTCACGGTTTCCCAGTTGATGATCAAGACCTGAACAATGATCAAAAAGCCCATGGTGGCGACCGCCAGATAGTGGCCACGCAAGCGTAAGACCGGTACGCCGACCAGCAGTGCCGTCAGCCCGGCACAAACACCGCCAATGAGCAGCGCCGGGATGAAGGGCAGTTGCAAATTCGCCAGCCACTGGGGCAATTCTAGGAACATGGACTTTCGCGCAACGGGAAAGGTGAGGATTGCCGTTACATAGCCGCCAATTGCCATGAATCCCGGGTGCCCGAGCGAAAAAAGCCCGGCAAACCCGTTGGTAATATTCAAACTGACGGCCAAAATGACATATATGCCGACAAAGTTGATAATGGAAAGAATATATTCATCAAGCGTGCTCC
>NODE-707-length-11642-cov-3.82791_pt1 | contig 11642 bp, 11 predicted proteins | sample MGYA00139097_ERZ477577 | MGnify/ENA metagenome assembly ERZ477577 | reverse complement strand
TTAGGCAAGGAGCATTGTTACAGGGGCGATGTCTTTCAGATTGTTCTTTCCAGGCAGTTTTTCCAGGATTTTATTGGCGATGAGTTTAATGTATACAGGGCACTTCGTTCCATCAATCCATCGCCATATCTGTTCTACTTCGATTATGGTTCATACAAGCTTTTTGGCTCATCCCCTGAAGCACAGATTGAAATAAAGGGAGGCAAGGCTTATATTAATCCCATCGCAGGTACCTTCAGGCGTTCGGGCAACGACCGGGAGGACCAGGAACTGGCGAGGAAATTGAGTGAAGATGAAAAGGAAAATGCAGAGCATGTCATGCTGGTGGATCTGGCCAGGAACGATCTGAGCCGGACCACTACAAAAGTCAAGGTGGAAGAGTACCGCGAGATCCAGTTTTATTCCCATGTCATCCATATGGTGTCAAAGGTATCGGGCGACCTTCCAGAGGATACAAACACCATACAGGTCCTGGCAGAATCATTCCCTGCAGGTACCCTCTCCGGTGCACCCAAATACAAAGCCATGGAGCTGATCGATCGTTATGAAGGAAAACGACGGGGTTACTATGGTGGCGCCATTGGTTTTTTACGTTTTAACGGGGATATCAATCATGCCATTATGATCCGTTCTTTTCTCTCTCGCGACCACAGGCTGTATTATCAGGCAGGGGCAGGAATTGTCTCTGAATCAACTGAAGAGGGCGAGTTGCAGGAGGTGAATAACAAACTTGCAGCTCTGAAATCGGCCATTGAAATGGCCGGGAATATGAACATCTATAATTAGACTGACCATGAAGATTCTTGTACTGGATAATTATGACTCCTTTACCTACAACCTGGTTCAGTATATCGAACGGGTAGTGAAAAGAGCGGTCGATGTGAAGCGAAATGACCAGCTGACACTTGCAGAAGTGGCTGCTTACGATAAGATATTGATCAGTCCGGGACCCGGAATTCCGGTGGAGGCAGGCATCACCCTTGATCTTATAAGGGAGTATGGTCCAGATAAAAGTATCCTGGGTGTCTGCCTGGGGCACCAGGCAATTGCGGAGGCCTATGGGGGCACAATCACCAACCTGTCAACAGTCTACCATGGGGTCAGTGGTCAGATGAGACAGCTGGTAGGTGATGAATATCTGTTCAAAGGGGTGCCCGCTGAATTTGATGCCGGACGCTATCACTCATGGGTGGTGGAACCTGATACCCTGCCCAGTGACCTGGAAGTCACCGTAGAGAATGATGAGGGATATATTATGTCCATCAGGCACAGGGAACATGATGTGAGGGGAGTGCAGTTCCACCCCGAGTCGGTACTTACCGAATATGGTGGATTGATGATTAAAAACTGGTTAATGGGAGAGATATGAAAGAGACACTACAATATCTGTTTGATCATAAGACCCTGGGGAAGGAGGATGCCAAACTGATTCTTCAGAACATGGCTGCCGGGAAGTATAATGAAGCCGAAATGGCGGCATTTATTTCGGTCTACCTGATGCGGAGTATTACAGTTGAGGAACTTGCAGGCTTTCGCGATGCCCTTCTGGAGCTCTGTACACCTGTGGATCTGTCGGAATTTAATACCATTGATGTGTGTGGTACAGGGGGTGATGAGAAGAATACCTTCAATATCTCAACACTCACCTCTTTTGTGGTGGCTGGTGCAGGTGAAAAAGTGGCTAAACACGGGAACTACAGTGTCTCATCGGCCTGCGGTTCCTCCAATGTGCTGGAGTATTTCGGGTATAGCTTCAGCGATGATCCCGAACGTCTGAAGCGGGAGATAGACCAGTTTAACATCTGTTTTCTTCATGCTCCCCTGTTCAATCCAGCCATGAAGAATGTGGCCCCTGTCCGAAGAAGTCTCAGGATTAAAACCTTCTTTAATATGCTGGGACCCATGGTCAATCCGTCCAACCCGGGGAGTCAGCTGGTGGGTGTATTCAGCCTTGATGTGGCCAGGCTCTATCACTACCTCTACCAGGAATCGGAGAAGCAGTTCTGCATTATTCATTCCCTGGATGGATTTGATGAGATTTCCCTCACCGGAAGCTTCAGGGTGCTAACGCGTAGCACCGAGAGGACCTTTGTTCCGGGCGACCTGGGATTGGGCCTTGTAACTCCTTCCGATATTTATGGGGGGACCACAGTGGAAGAGGCAGCAGGGGTATTTCTGAAGATTCTGGAAGGGAAGGGGAGCAAGGCCCAGAATGATGTGGTTGTAGCCAATGCTGCACTTGCCCTTTTTTGCATGGATGAAGCCTCTGGAATGGAACGCAGCCTGGAGCGCGCAAGGGAGTCGCTCGAATCGGGTTCGGCATTCACTGCATTTAAAAAACTGATTGGGAGCAAATAATATGAATATACTCGATACCATCGTGGAACATAAGAGGGCGGAAGTTCTGAAACGAAAACAGGAATGTCCCCTGTCCAAACTGGCTTCGTATGAATATTACAGGCGGAAAAGCAATGTGATAAGGATACCTGAACCGGAGGGTAGGCCGGGCATTATTGCGGAGTTCAAACGCAGGTCACCCTCCCGCGGTCCCATACACATGGATGCTGATCCGGTTCAGGTCGCCACTGCCTATGAAGCTGCTGGGGTTTCGGCCATGAGCATACTGACCGACGAGAATTTCTTTGGTGGATCATTGGCAGATATGAAAGCGGTGAGGGAGTCATGTCCTCAGCTGGTTCTTTTAAGGAAGGACTTCATTATAGATCCTTACCAACTGCATGAGGCCAGTGCCTATGGAGCAGATATGATCCTCCTTATTGCAGCCATTCTCGATCGCAGGGAGGTGGAAGAGCTGGCCATGGAAGCTACATCACTGGGCTTGAATATACTATTTGAGGTACATCATAAGAATGAGCTGGAAAAGTATCATCCCGGGATTAAATTTGTGGGTGTAAATAACCGTGATCTGAAAACCTTCAGGGTGGACACAGAAAGGAGCCTGGAGATAATCCCGGAGATGCCACCGGATGTGGTTCCGGTCTCAGAAAGTGGACTCAGTCGGCCCGAGGAGATACAGAAGCTGTGGTCCGCAGGGTTCAGGCTTTTCCTGATGGGCGAGAATTTTATGAAGGAGAAGGATCCTGGCTCAGCCTGCCGGAGTTTAATAGACAGATTATAAGAGATTGGCATTGAAATGGACAAGAGGAGTCATTTAAAGATTAAGGTGTGTGGGATGCGTGATCCTCAAAACCTGGAACAGGTATGTGCCCTGGATCCCGAGTTTGTAGGATTTATCTTTTATAAGGCTTCCAGACGTTTTATTGGGAACAAACCCGACCGGGCCCTCTTTGATATTCCCGGTTCTGAAATAAAGAAAGTGGGTGTGTTTGTGAATGAGGAGCTGGAAGAGGTGAAAAAAGCCATTGAGATATATGGTCTTGACCTGGTACAGCTGCATGGGGGAGAATCGATGGATTATTGCCGTGCACTGTCCGGGGAGCCTGTTGAGCTGATCAAGGCTATGGATCCCCGTGGAACACTGGTGGATTTGGAAAGATATGCCGGGGTAGTGGACTACCTTCTGTTTGATTCGGCGGGAGAAGGCTCAGGAGGAACAGGCCGGAAATTTGATTGGAAGTTGTTGGAAGATCTGTCAAGCGGTGCTCCATTTTTACTCAGTGGTGGGATAGGTCCCGCGGATGCAGCAGAGCTTCGGTCCCTTGAGTATAAGGGATTGATGGGAGTTGATGTCAACAGCAGGTTCGAAGAGTCGCCGGCACTTAAAGATGTAGCGCGTTTAAAGGAATTTATCACTGAAATCAGAAAATGAAGCATATGGGTAAGGAAGTGAATGCAGAGGGATTTTATGGAGAATTTGGCGGAGCCTATATTCCAGAGATGCTCTATCCAAATATCAGGGAGCTTGAAGAGAACTATTTGAAAATTATACAATCGGAGAGTTTTCAGAGCAGGTTCAGACTCTTGCTAAGAGATTATGCAGGCAGGCCCACACCACTTTTCAGAGCGGAGCGTTTGTCGGAACATTACGGCACCCAGATTTTTCTGAAAAGAGAGGATCTGAACCATACCGGGGCCCATAAGATCAATAACACCATTGGCCAGATCCTCATGGCCAGGCATCTTAATAAGAAACGGATTATTGCGGAAACGGGAGCCGGGCAGCATGGGGTGGCCACTGCCACCGTGTGTGCGCTTACGGGAATGGAATGTATCGTTTATATGGGTGCTCTGGATGTGGAGCGTCAGGCTCCCAATGTGAAGAAGATGAAGTTGCTGGGAGCCGAGGTGATTCCTGTACAAAGTGGTAATAAGACCCTGAAAGATGCAACAAATGAGGCCATTCGCGACTGGATCAATCATCCGGTGGATACACATTATATCATTGGTTCAGTGGTAGGACCACATCCATATCCTGACATGGTAACCCGGTTTCAGTCGGTTATTTCAGAGGAGATCAGGATTCAGTTAGTGGAGAAGACGGGCCGCGACTATCCCGATTACCTGGTGGCCTGTGTGGGTGGCGGAAGCAATGCGGCAGGGGCCTATTATCACTACCTGGAAGATACACGTGTGAGATTTATCTCGGCCGAAGCAGCAGGCCTTGGTGTGGATAGTGGGCAAACAGCTGCAACTTCCTTGCTGGGCAGACCGGGGATCATACATGGCAGCAGGACCCTCCTGATGCAGGATGATGATGGCCAGATAGAAGAGCCTTACTCCATTTCAGCCGGACTGGATTATCCCGGGGTGGGTCCCCTTCATGCATGGCTGGCCCGATCGGGCAGGGCCACTGTATATGCCCTTACAGATGATGAAGCCCTGCAGGCAGCACTTCTCTGTACCAGGAAAGAGGGGATTATTCCTGCGCTTGAAACCGCGCATGCCCTGGCGGCACTAGAGAAGATCAATCCTGAGCCAGAGGATGTGGTGGTGGTGAACCTTTCCGGGAGGGGAGATAAGGATATGGAGACCTATATAGATAAATTAGAATTTTGAGCATGATGACAAACAGGATAGATCAACTTTTCAGGGAGAGGGACGGTGAGATTCTCTCTATATATCTCACAGCGGGTTATCCAGGGCTCAACGACACAGTGAGATTGTTGCAGGCGATTCAGGATCATGGTGCTGATATGGTTGAGATTGGAATCCCTTTCTCGGATCCACTGGCAGATGGCCCAGTGATCCAGCAGAGCAGCTTGCAGGCCCTTCGAAATGGTATGAAGCTGGATCTCCTTTTCAGACAGTTGGAAACTATTCGGGAGACCGTACATATTCCATTGATATTAATGGGCTATCTGAATCCTGTCCTGCAGATGGGCATGGAGCGGTTTTTGAGCCGGTGCAGGGACACCGGGATCGATGGTGTGATTATTCCAGATCTTCCTCCAGCCGAGTATGAGAGCTCTTATTCGGAAATGTTCGGGAACTACGGGATTTATCATAGCATGCTTGTTACACCCCATACCGATGATGATCGTATCAAGCAGATTGCTGCTCTGTCAAAGGGCTTCCTGTATCTGGTAGCAGATGCTTCGACCACAGGGGCCAGGGATTCCGTAGGAGATCACCAGCGGGATTATTTTCAACGGCTGAAAGCGATGAATCTACCCTTACCCGGACTGATCGGCTTTGGAATTTCTAACCGGAAAACTTTTTTAACTGCCTGCTCATATGCCAGGGGAGCCATCATCGGAAGTGCCTTTATCAGGGCTCTTGGAGGGCAGAATTCCCTTACACTGGAAGAGCGGGTGAAAGGATTTATCGGGGAAATAAGAGGAAGCTGACTCCAGTTTAAAAATTGAGCCAGATCAGCCCTTTTATCTGCACATACCACCCGGTCCAGTCAGAGTTCAGTGTCCGCTCTAAATCATTGGGATCCAACAGTGGGTTTCCACTCTCACTATTCTTAAGATCTCCACTTAGATCAACCAGATATCCGGCTTCCATTCCCAGGGAGTAATTCTTGAGTTTGTACATAAGTTCTGTTCCAACGGAGCCACTTGGACTGATGGACCTGTATTTGTTGCTCAGGCCATTTGTATAACCATATATGGAGTAGGCCGATTGGATAGTCATACTGGTAAAATTTGCATCCATCCTTCCTTTCAGTGAGAGCCCAAGGCGATCGCCACCCAGTACCAGATAAGAGAGATATGCTCCCAGGCGGTGCGACATGGCTGTGAATTCGGTTGAAATATCACCGGAATAATCAGCGTAGCTGGATTTACCTCCAGTGGTGGAATAAGTATATGCACCGCCTATCCTGATATGATCATATAATTGTTTGAACACAGCAAGTGAGACTGAAGTAAAAGGGGGAAAAGAGCTTGTGATCTGTCCTTCCACAGGATAGGTACCAAGAATATGCTCCTGCAGATATTTCATATCATCCATTCGAACTGACGCCACACCAAGGCCAAGGGTGATGCCATAACTCTGAGCCAGGGCATTTGGCGAAGAAACAAGAACCATGACCAGGGCGATCAGGAAAATTATTCTCCTTCTCATTTTTTGTCCTCCAGGTTAAAATCAATGGCAAATGACAGGTACTCAATAATGGCCTCGTATCCTGCCTTATCGGCCAGACTATTGCTATTGCTGGAGTAATAAAATTCCATATAGAGTGAATCTATTCCCGACGAATCTGCAAGGGTGGGATAGATCCAGAAGGATCCGGAAGTGCTGTCCGATTCAAATATAGAGGTACTGCCCACATCAGCATATAAATAGTAGAGTTCTCCACCACTTATCTCAACATTGTAGATTACTTCAAGGCTATCGTTAACGGCTGGATTGTAAAGGGTGTCCAGGTTGGTGCTGACCGAAAAAACAGGTGGATCGCCCGGGACGGGTTCCACTTCGTAAATTTTGGTATCGGAATAGAAGCAGGCCCCTAATCCTGATAACAGCATAATGACAATAAATATGGAGATATACCTACCCATGAGGGCAGTAAAAGTAACAAAAAAAGCAAGCTTAGGTACCCAGGGCCTCTTCAATAACCTGCTGCATGACTGTTTCCATTTTCAATCCCATGCAGCGAACCTGTTTTGGAATAATGCTCTCTCTGGACATTCCCGGTATGGAGTTCAGTTCCAGAAAATACACCTGATTGCCTTTGATGATAAAATCCACCCTTATGATGCCTGCGCAGTTAGTCAGATTATAAATATCCATGGCCAAAGCCCGGCATTTTTTTGCAGTATCTTCCGGAATCCTGGCCGGGGTGATCTCCTCGGCCTTTCCCTTCGTATACTTGGCTTCATAGTCGAAAAACTCATTTTTCGAAATGATTTCAGTGATGGGAAAGAGTGTAAAACCATCACGTCCTTTCATCAGTCCACAGGTCACTTCGGTCCCTTTGATATACCGCTCGACGATGGCTTCATCATCTTCCTGCAAGGCCTCATCCACGGCAGCTTGCAACTCTTCGAGCCGGCCCACTTTAGCAATTCCAAAGCTGGAACCACCACTGTTGGGTTTCACAAAGCAGGGGAGCCCTACCAAAGTGGCTACGGCTTCGAGGTCGGTCTCCAGGTATTTTCGTACGAGACTTGCCTCGGGAGTGAGTACATTGTGTTGTTTGAGAAAACTTTTGCAGGTGTATTTATCAAATGTCAAAGCCGATGAGAGATGATTGGAGCAGCTGTATGGGATGCCCATTATATCGAAATAGCCCTGTAGTTTTCCATCTTCGCCCGGAGTGCCATGAATAGTGTTCCAGACAAAATCGAAGGTGATTTTCTCGTCTTCGTACAAATAGCTGAAACTGTTTTTATCCAGTGGAATACGCTTCTCCCCAACATGCACGGTCCAAATATCTTTTTTTACCTCAACAAGGTAACAGGAATGGCCTGCAGCTTCGAGCCATTTAAGTACCTGGCCGGCACTTTTCATGGAGATCACATATTCAGAAGAATCTCCTCCGGTAAAAATGGCAATTCTCATCTTTTCTAAATTGAAAGGTTCCCTCACTTAAAAGTAACACCTTTTATACGATTGTAAGATGATTAAGGGCTTTCATTTTTGACGAACGGGGCCATTCATCCATGAAAGTTGAAATTTAAGGGGTATTTATAGCTAATTATCCCGTCCGTCCCTGGATATAGGTGCGCCATTTTTCCAGAACCGTACTAAACCCTTCAGGGAGTGGGGCATCGAAAAGCAAGGCTTCTCCCGAGGATGGGTGGACAAAGCCAAGTGTCCTGGCATGCAGGGCCTGTCCTGGCAGCAGATCAAAGCAATTCTGAACGAATTGCTTGTACTTGGTAAAGGTGGTCCCCCTGATAATACGGTCTCCACCATACTCCGGATCATTGAAAAGGGGATGTGAAATGTATTGCATATGGACCCTGATCTGGTGGGTGCGTCCGGTTTCCAGTCTGCATTCAACCAGATTCACATAGCCCAGCCTTTCCAATACACTGTAGTGGGTTACAGCCTCCTTGCCCTGTTCCCCATCGGGAAAGACATGCATCTGTTTTCTATTCTTTGGGTTTCTGCCAATATTCCCAATGATGGTTCCTTCTGCCTCCTTCATATCGCCCCAAACCAGAGCATTATAAGTTCTTTTGGAAGTTTTGTGGAAAAACTGACTGGCCAGTTTATTGAGTGCAAGCTCATTTTTTGCAACAACCAATAATCCGGAGGTGTTTTTATCGATCCGGTGTACCAGTCCCGGTCTTTCTTCGCCAGAGTGAAAGAGAGGATTATCCCTGAGGTGGTACATTAATGCGTTGACCAGGGTTCCTGTGTAGTTGCCATATCCTGGGTGAACGACCAGGCCGGCCCGTTTATTAACCAGAATTACATCCTCATCTTCAAATACAATATCCAGCGGGATATCCTCGGGAATCAACTCAATTTTCCTTGGAGGGTGTGGCAAAACCACAGTTACCAAGTCTCCTGGTTTAACACGGTAGTTGGGCTTCACCGGTATTCCGTTGGAGAGGATATTACCCGCATTGGCAGCGGACTGGATTCTGCTTCTGGAGGTGTTTTCAAGTTTATTAATGAGGAATTTATCAACCCGAAGCGTAGCCTGACCGGGGTCGGCTGTGAATCTGAAGTGTTCAAATAACTCGTTGTTGTCTGTGGGTAGATCGGAGCGCATTATCAGTTGATCAATACTTTAGAATAGAAGGATTCGCCGGTGATTACAACCCTGATATAATAGAGACCCGGTGTGTATCCTGAAACGTTAAGCTCATTGGATCGAAGGATCGATTGGTGTAGCTGCCGCCCCGAAGTGTCATAAATATAGACCTGGATATCTTCATCTTCAGATCCGCCTGGTAGCTGCAACCAGATACGGTCACTGGCCGGATTGGGATAAATGCTCAGGCCTGATATCTCCTTTTCAACTTCCTGCTTCGTACCTGTGGATGGGTCATATAAATATGGTCTGAATAAAACCGTTCCTGGAGCTTCTGAGCTGGTCCAGTTTCCAATGTTGAAATACATAAGCGGGGAATCCGGTTTATTGTTCAGGTCGAGACCCATATTAAGTGTATAGGGTTTAATCTGTCTCCAACCCACATAGAAAGGCCCGTTTACGGGTACCGGTTCCGTAAACTCATAGGCGACAAATCCTGAATAAGTGGGGGTATACTCGGGTTTGTATACGGTCCCGTCATCCCAGATTGCTGTACCCGGGATTCCACCATTATCATTCCAGACCATCAGGTTAAAGGTATAATCCTTCAGGTTCAGTGAGTCATAGACCTGGTTAAAATAAATATAAACACCACCCAGCATATCTGCTTCATATGAATTATACTTGATGGCTACTAAACCGTAATCTGTGCCATCGCCCCTCAGTCCATAGCCAGCTTCTGCCGTGCCATCATCGTAAGCATAATAATCCCTGAATAGCTGGTCATGAATCACGGTATCGTTTACCTTGGGATCGAACTCATCGGTGCGAAGCGCCACTTTCAACCTGATAAGTGCAGAATCACCCCTGTTGAAATCCAGATCGTAGGTATAGGCAAAATCTACCACCCGTTCATCAAAGGCTGAAATATCCTGTGCAGTTGGAACTCCGATAAGCTGAGACTCGCCATAGATCGGTTCTTCAATGGTCAGGGAGCGGGTTACATTTCGTGTAATTGAGTCATTGTTCCTGTATTGAGCCGACACCACAGGAGCGAGAGTTGTATTGTAGGCGCTTTCAAAATGTGACCAGGGAACAGCAGTAAGCTCTTTAAATATGGAGGTGAGAGGGCTGTTAAAAGCCACATCCCTGAGGATGGTATCTGCAGCGGACCTGTTTCTGTCCAGACGTACGTAGTCCACATGCCAGTAGTCCACATTGCTCCTCTTATCGGGAGTTTCATTGTTCCGGGGAAGACTGGCCCTGTTTCTGAACATGAACCTGAATTCACTGTTAAGGAAACGGTCATCAGTAACTGGTATCATCACATGTTTAAAGGAGTGAAGTTCGGTACCGGGTATGCGCCATACATTGATCCATTCACTTGAATCGCTTGCATAGAAATCAACCATCAGCGAGTCCTCCTCTTCCGGCAGGTCACAAAGTCCGCCCGGCTGGTAGAGAAAACTGAAGTAGATACTGTCCGATGCAGGGTAGGCCAGGTTGATGGGGTGACTGCTAAAGGAATCGGCCTCAAATGTGTTTGGTGATAAAACCGCGTTATCGTAAATGGATCCCACTTCATCCAGGGCGTCCAGGGTGGCCACCCCGTTGGTGACAGGATCTACGCAGAAGTTGTTGTTTATAAAAGCATCGGCAGTGCTCCAGATAACTGTATCTGTAAGGGGAGAGCTGCTCGAAAAATCGTCAAAAATGGGGAGCTCCAGCAGGCTTGCGGTGCTTGATTTTTTTGCACTCCGGATCTTATTGTACTCTTGCTCAGCCCTGGGGTTCTTATGAAGGGGAGTAATGACTTCCTGTGCCTGTAGCCCGAGAATTCCAGAAAAACAGAGCAGCAAAGAAACTAATGCGCATTTGATGCTATTCATCCATTCTTTCTAAGTCATCACCAGTGAAGGTCGAATCAGGCATTGGCAACAGCGTGGAGTCCAATGAGAGCCAGATATCTATCTCCATACCCATGTTCAACCTTTTGAGCTCATCGTAATCGGGGTACTGCCTCCATATAAACGCTCCGGTACTGTCTTCAGCTGCTTCAAAGCTCTCATCGTAAGTAATGGCACCGAGATTCAGATAGTAATCCGAAATAATCCCAGATGCCTCTTCCAGTCCAAGTCCCAAAAGGTCGGGCACCCTGGTTGTCTTACTGCTTAGCCCCATACCTAAAACCAGATCTATTACTGTTCCTTTGGTGATAATGGTTCCTTCGTTAATAACGGTGTCGCCATACATTTGTTGTAGCACATTGTTTTTTGCAAAATCAGGCTTGTAGGTGATTGTTCCCTGAATCAGGCCTGCATTTTGCAATGCGAGCCTGGCCTGCCGGAAAGAGAGCCCGATGAGCTGTGGCATGGAGACCATTTCCGGGTTTACTGCATTCATGGTCAGGAAAATTTTCCTGTTTTTCTTTACCCTGGAACTGGCGTATGGATTCTGTTTTATTACTGTGCCCCGTGGCATTTCCGTGGAGAAAACCGAATCGACCACTTCATATCTCAGACGTCTGGAGGAGGTAACATCATCCACTTCTTCCAGGGTGAGG
>NODE-706-length-11655-cov-3.86276_pt1 | contig 11655 bp, 10 predicted proteins | sample MGYA00139097_ERZ477577 | MGnify/ENA metagenome assembly ERZ477577 | reverse complement strand
AAAAATCGTTATTTTCAAGGTACCTATTAAATTTTTTTAAAGTAATTATTTGGTCTTTTTTCATCATGTCCTACACCTACCTGCTCAATCTCTATAACGCATTAACAGCAAGAATTACTGACATAGAAGGAACCTTAAAGGATGCTCCTGGGCTCTCCGCCAACGCACAACAGCACCTTGCCGGCCGCCGTGACTGCCTTGAGTCGATCTATCAATTTCTGGAGGAGCACTACGACCACAAACTTCCCCGTCGACTTCAGGGTCAGTCAAAAAAGGCGAGGTAATTCTTTCTCATGACCATGAACTTTCTGATTTACGGAGCCGGTGCACTCGGGCAGGCCCTCGGCTGTATGCTGGCCAGCGACGGCAACCAGGTTACGCTGATACTGCGGGATCGATTCGTCGAAACAATCAGGGCCAACGGTCTGTCTGTGACCGGAATCTTCGGAGACTACCACGTCGCTGCCGATGCTTTGACTCTGGCAACCTCCATAACCGGTATTGAGGGCAGTCAGTACGATGCCATTCTGCTGACCACCAAATCATACGACACACGGGCGGCAGCAGAGGACCTGGCCTCGCTTCAAGACTGTAACTGTCCAGTCGTTTCCATGCAGAACGGATGCGGCAATATCGAGCAATTGATTGAACTATTGGGGCCCGAACGGAGTTTCGGCGCCCGGGTCATCACCGGATTTGAGATAACCAGGCCGGCCCTGGTGACGATCACCGTGTCGGCCGACGCTATACACCTCGGTGCAGGTGTCGGCAGTACGATCCCCAGGCAGGCCACTGCAATCGCTGGGGCCATTGCCCGGGCCGGTTTGCCCTGTATCGCGGTTGAGGACGTCCATCAGTCCCTTTTCGCCAAACTACTCTACAATTGCGCTCTGAATCCCCTTGGCGCTGTTCTAGGGGTTAATTACGGCGCCCTGGCCGACGCCTCGGAAACCAGAGCAATCATGGATGGAATAATCGAAGAAACGTTTGGGGTCGTCAGCGCCATGGGAGCCAAACTCCCCTGGCAGGACCCGGAACAGTACAAGACCCACTTCTATGAGACATTAATACCGGCAACCTACGATCACCGGCCCTCGATGCTACAGGATCTGGAGCAGAGCAAACCCACTGAACTGAAAGCTCTGATTGGCTACGTCTCCAAGCACGGCAAGACTCATAAAATCGAAACACCCTATTGCGACCTGCTCGGAGGGCTGATCCGCTTCAAGGAACGGCACTGAGGAGTCTGCCAAACCGACCGGAACAAACAGGGACACAATGCTCAACGTGTCCCTGCCACTTGGGACACGTTGACATGTGTCCCAGCAATTTCAGCACAACAAGGCCAGGCAAGGGGGTTCATCCCAAAATGTGGATCATTCAACTTGGCATCGGCGGCGGCACCATCTCCCAGAGCAGACAGACCCGGACGTCGAAGATGTCACTGCGTCTCGGTTTGATGGCGAAAGTTTCGGTCTTCACCCCTGCCGGATCATAGGATTCAGCGAGTTGCTCCAGCGCTTGAGCCTGTTCACTTTCGAGCTCCTCCAACTCCTGCTCGAGTTGGGCGGCCAGTTCTTCAGCTCTTCTCACATCATCTTTTTCCTTGCCGATTCTCCCGGCTTTTCTGATGCCGCTGGCGGTCCTGGTCATCGTTGAAGAGGACACCGCCTTGCGACCGAGAAAAGCGCCAAGCACCGCCGTACCAAAGCTGAGGATGGTGTCGGTCGTTTTGACTGAGACATCTCCTTTTTCTTTTTCAAGTTTGGCATAGGCTCTGTCCAGTTCCTTTTCAAGCCGCTCCTTTTTGATCTGGAATTTGTCCAGCAGCTTTTCGACCGCTGTTTCTTTGTCCTCCCGCAGGCGATCGGCGATACGAACCTGAAACTCGGCCGCCGTCTCCTCGGGTCTCGACTCCATCTTCAGAGAAGGAGCCCGCAAAAGATTAAGCCGCTGGGTCTGGTAGAGATAGTTGGAGAGATCCTTCTCCCAGCTTTTGAAATTTTTCAAGGATGAAAAACCCTGTGGCAGTGCGCAAAACCTGCTGCCTTCGGGCGCCCTGTCCGGACAGGAATCGAGATCGGTCTCCAAAGGCTCCGACTCTTTCCAATCCGGCGAATCAAATGACTCGTCGAGGTAGTAGCGACAACTTATTTGAGTCAGCTCATCGATGTTTCTGGCGGCGTTGTAAAAACGCACCGACGCGGTTGCCGCCAGCCATGGTTCGAAACCAATCTCTTCGCTATAGACATTCAACAGGTGATAGCGCTGATCGATTCCCTCGCCCAGAAGCGGCGGCCCGGAATGCAAAGCGGAGGTCGTTCCGGTTGCTGCAGGCTCCTTTACTGCCTGGTCTGGCGGAGCAGGCCGATCGGCCATGAGCCGGTCGATATCCTGCAGGCTGATCGGGCCTTTCAGGTAGGACATGACCCACCGGGTTTCAAACAGCAGTGGCTCATCAAGGTGGGCCGAGGTGAGCAGAAACTGTCGCCCTTTCATGTCCGAGAGCAATTCCCTTACCAGGGAGCGGTTGAGAGCGCCGTCGCTGGCGCCGACAATGCCTTCGAGGACCCGGTCCTGATCCTGGGTCGTCTGCAGCCGGCCGACGAACCAGGTACCTATGTTGGATAAGCCCTTGTAATCAAGATCCACCGGATTCTGGGTGGCCAGCACCACCCCGACACCGAAAGCTCGGGCCTGCTTGAGCAGTAGCATCATCGGCTTTTTCGACGGCGGGTTGCCAATGGGTGGGAAATAGCCGAAAATCTCATCCATATAGAGCAGCGCCTTCAGCGATGACGTACCCCGCTGCCGCCTCATCCAGCCTATCATGCCATTGAGCAGCAGGGTGACAAAAAACATTCGCTCGGTCTCACTGAGATGAGCTATCGAAAAGATAGCCGTATTGGGTCTGCCGTCATCGCCATAGAGGATCTTCTGAATATCCAGCGGCTGCCCCTGCAACCATGAACCAAAGGAAGGACTGGCAATAACGTTGTTGAGCAGCATGGCCAGCTTCATTCTCTCAGCCTGGGGGAAGAAGCTGGTGAGACCGAAGACTCCGACTTTTTCAAATGGGGGATTGACGATGGCCCCGATCAAAGTCTCCAGTGAGAGATCCTCACCATCTCGCCAATGGTGCAGAAGAATCGAGGAAATCAGGATATGCTCCCGGCTGGTCAGCGGATCTCCATCGATATTCACCAGTGCGAGAAGGCTGGTGGCAGTCGAGCCGACCAGAGCATTGAGACTGTCCTGATCCTGCAGCACATCTGCGGCCGGGGCCGAAAAACTCGCCATGATCGAGACCGGTACGCCGGCGCTGGACCCGGGTGTATAAACGGTGACTGTCGATTTTTCCCGCAGCTTCTCGATCCGCTCGCTGGACTGGCCCCAGGAAGCAAGGCCCTGACGCCAGTTCGATGCCGTTTTCTCAGCCATCTGCGCCACTGAAAGATTTTTCCTCGAAGCCTCCGCCGGGTCGATCCAGGGCTCGAAATCCGCAGGTTTCAGATCGGGAAAGGTGAGCAGCAGATTGGCCATGTCGCCTTTGGGATCTATGATGATCGACGGGACATCATCCATGATGGCCTCCTCGATCACTCCAATTCCCAGGCCGGTTTTACCGCTACCGGTCATACCGATGATGACACCATGAGTGGTCAAGTTTTTGCTTTTGTAGAGTAACGGCAGTCCGGTTGGAGCCTGATTTGCGATTGGCAATTCCCTACCCAGGTAGAACAACCCCAGTTTTTCATACGCTAGATTTGCTTCCACAAAACACCTCGCTGGCTGATGGTTTAAGGGCATCGAGGGCTCAGGGGCGCTCCCGTTTCTTGGTCCCTCTCCGGTGTATTCATCCACTTCCTAACATAATGATTTCACTCACGACGGTTTTGTCAACCGCTTTCCTCGATCAGGTCCCTATCTTTGTTTTGCCCGGCCGGTCCACAGTGTTTATAGTTAGCCGAGTTTATTTGATTGTATCTCTGAATGCTAAATTGATAAACGGTGGATCCCCGCTTGTATCTGACAAACCCACACTGCCAGCACGCAGGTCGACAATGAATAATTCGACAGTCTCTGCTGCCCGAAAAGGTTTCTCCAGAAGACGCCTGCTGCAGTTAGCTGCGGTCGGCGGTGTCGTGGGAATCCTTGGTTATCTCGGGTTGCACCCGAAGGGAAAGCTCAAGGCGGTGCGACACAGCCAGCCGATGATGGGAACGATTGTCAATATGGTGGTCTGCGGCCCAGATGAAGACCTCTGCCGGCGAGGCATAGATGATTGCATCAAGCGGATGGAAGCGCTTTCCCAGATGATGAGCACCTACGTACCTGACAGTCCACTGTCGGAGCTGAACCGCACCGGAATCCTCAATAACGCGCCAACAGAACTTGTCGAGGTATTCAAACTCGCCATCGAACTCAGCACCCTGACCAACGGAGCGTTCGACCCGACCGTCTTACCTCTTGTAGGACTTTTCAAACAACTCAAGAAGACCGGTACATTGCCGGAAGAACAAAAAGTAAAAGAAATTTTGCAACTGGTCGACTACCGACATATTGTTGTTGAGAACGTTACTACGGTGCGGTACTCCAAACCCGGGATATCGGTCACCCTTGACGCGGTAGCAAAAGGATATATCGTCGACCAGGGGATCGAGGTGCTGCAGCGATTGGAGTTGAACAACGCCTTCGTCGAAGCCGGCGGCGACCTGATGGCGGTCGGCAATCGATACGACGGCAAACCTTGGAAAATTGGTATCAGGAACCCGCGGAGCGACGATCTGAAAAAAATGACAACCATTGAGATGAGCAACCGGGCCATCGCCACCTCAGGCGATTACATGCAGTACTTCACCGAAGACAAGAAAATGCATCACATCATCGACCCCCGTACCGGGTTCTCCCCGGTCCGCACCGCTTCAAGCTCCATACTCGCACCTACCGTTGCCAGAGCGGACGGGCTCGCCACCGCCACCATGGTCCTCGATCCAGATGAATCCATCGCCCTGTTGGAAACGCTGCCGGATTGCGAAGGCTATTTAATAGACAAGGAACTGAACAGATATCAGACTAAGGGGTTCTTCAGCTGAAATGAGAAGGATAACCGTAGATAAAGGTCTCGATCTGCCCATTGACGGATCACCTGAGCCGTCGATTTCCCAGGGTGCTCCCGTGGAACACGTGGCCCTGATCGGCGACGATTATATCGGCATGAAGCCGACCATGCTGGTGACGGAGGGTGATCAGGTAGCCTGCGGACAGCCACTGTTCTCTGATAAAAAGAACGAAGGGGTGATCTTCACGGCTCCCGTCGGTGGTGAGGTCATGGCCGTCAACCGGGGGGCGAAACGCAAGTTTGAATCTCTGGTGATCCGGGTGAAGGAAAGCGAAAGCCTGAGCTTCTGCGACCCCGAGACCAGGCCCGCCAATCTCGGCCCCGAAGGTCTGCGCAGCCTGTTGATCAACTCGGGGCTCTGGACCTCTTTTCGAACCAGGCCGTACGGCAAAATCCCTGGGGTAGAAAGCGAGCCCGCCGCCCTCTTTATCACAGCCATGGACAGCTCGCCGGTGGGACCAGACATGAAAGCCGTCATCGACCACAGAAAAGATGATTTTCTGCTCGGTATGCAGGCCCTGACCACCCTCATCAACAGCCCCGTATATCTTTGCCATGCAGGAGATCTCATTGGTCTCGAAAATCTTGCCAGCCAGGTGGAAGAGGTCGTCTTTGAAGGCCCCCATCCGGCCGGGCTGCCTTCCACCCATATACATTTCATCGAACCTGTTAGCGAGAACAAGACGGTCTGGCACATCGGCGCCCAGGACGTCTGCGGCCTCGGCGGACTGCTGAGAACCGGAAAGCTCTGCAGCGAGCGGCTGGTTGCCCTTGGCGGACCGTCATTTAAAAAGCCCCGCCACGTGAAGACCATCATCGGTGCATCGATCGACGAGCTGTGCCGAGCAGAGATCATTGACGACGAACCGAGCCGACTGCTTTCAGGCTCTATTCTCGATGGTCGACAGGCAGATTCGATGCGCGGTTTTCTCGGCCGCTACCACCAACAGATTAGCTGCCTGCCCGAGGGTGACGGCCGACAGCTGTTCGGCTGGCTGCGCCCTGGAGGTGATCGTTTCTCGGTCTCACGGGCCTTTCTGACCGCCTTCACCAAACCCCTGAAAGTCCCCTTCAACACGGCAGTCTGGGGCGGTGATCGGGCCATCTTTCCCCTGGGCACCTACGAAAAGGTAATGCCGCTCGATTTTGTGCCCATCTATTTCCTGAAAAGTCTGGCCTCGGGCAATACCGAGCGGGCCAAGGAACTCGGCTGTCTCGAACTGATCGAAGAAGACCTTGCGCTCTGCTCCTACGTCTGCCCCGGCAAGAATGATTTCGGTCCCATGCTGCGTCAAACGCTGACCTCCATCGAAGAGGAAGGGTGATTCTCGGGAAACTTCATATCATGCTAAAAACCCTAAATAAATTATTCCTTGATCTAAAGCCTCAGTTCGAAAAAGGCGGAAAATATCAGACCCTGTACCCGCTCTACGAGGCCTTCGACTCCTTTCTCTTTTCGACCACCAAATCAACCTCGTCCGCCCCCCATGTGCGGGATGCCGTGGATCTCAAACGGATCATGATCACGGTCATCATTGCCCTGATACCATGCACGCTGATGGCCCTGTGGAACACCGGCTACCAGGCCAACCAGGTGCTGACCGAAGTCGGGATGATGCCGGAAGGCTGGCGGGGCGCAATCATGCAAATGATCGGCGTCAACCCCGGGTCGATCATTTCAAACATGGCGCATGGGGCCTTGTACTTCGTGCCCATTTACCTTGTTACCGTTATCGCTGGCAGTATCTGGGAAGCACTTTTCAATTTGATCAGGGGACACGAATTCTCCGAAGCTTACCTGGTGACCAGCCTCCTGCTGCCGCTGACTTTGCCGCCGACGATCCCCTTATGGCAGGTGGCGGTGGGAGCCAGTTTCGGGGTCATCTTCGCCAAAGAGGTGTTCGGCGGAGTCGGTAAAAATTTCATGAATCCAGCCCTGGCCTCCCGAGCCTTTATTTATTTTGCCTATCCTGCTCAGATGACAGGTGACAAGGTCTGGACGGCGGTGGACGGTGTCTCAAGCGCCACGCCACTGACGGCGTTGCCCCAGGCAGATCCAGCCAATCCCCTGGCGAATCTGGACTATTCCTGGTTTCAGGCCTTTATCGGCACCATACCCGGCTCCATGGGCGAGACCTCTACCCTGGCCTGTCTGCTCGGTGCAGCACTGCTCTTAGTAACCGGCATCGCCTCCTGGCGGATCATGCTGTCGATGCTGATTGGCGCTGTGATCACGGCGATCTGTTTCAATCTGGTGCCCGAGCCGGCCAACCCGCTCTATGCGCTTCCGGTTCATTACCATCTTGTTTTCGGCGGTTTTGCCTTCGGTCTGGTCTTTATGGCCACTGACCCGGTCTCAGCCGCCCAGACCCAGACCGGCCAGTGGCTCTACGGCATTCTCATCGGCTTTCTGGTGATTTTCATCCGGGTGGCCAACCCCGCCTATCCGGAGAGTGTAATGTTGGCAATTCTGCTGGGCAATGTGTTCGCTCCGCTGTTCGATTATTTTGTCGTCCGCGCCAACATAAGAAGGAGGATCGTTCGCAATGGCTAAAGCTAAAGAACACCCCCTGAAACCGTTTTACTCGGTGCTGGTACTGGCCTTCGCCTGTTCGGCTCTGGTGGCGGCTGCCGCAGTCGGGCTCAAACCCTACCAGGATGAAAACAAATCCCTCGATCAGAAGAAAAATATCTTGACCGCAGCCGGCCTCTTTCAGCAGGACGTCAGCGTTGACGAGCAATTCGGTACGATCGAGGCCAGGCTGGTTGACCTGAGCTCCGGTAACTTCGTCGAAGACGCCAACATCGACCTCACCACCTACGATCAGCTCGGAGCTGCCAAGGACCAGGACAATGGCCGGGAGATCGATCCCGCCACCGACATTGCCGGTATCAAGCGGCAGGAAAAATACTCGCTGGTTTATCTGGTCAAAGATGGCGACCGCTTTGATCAAGTGGTGCTGCCCATCAGGGGCAAGGGGCTCTGGTCGACCATGTACGGCTATGTGGCGATCGATGCAAACCTGAACACCATTCGTGGCGTCTCCTTTTACGAGCACGGTGAAACTCCCGGACTCGGCGGCGAGATTGCCAACCCCCGCTGGCAGAAGGGCTGGCAGGACAAGGATCTCTACGATCAGATCAATGAGCTGGCCGTTTCGGTGGTCAAGAGCGGTACCCAATCCAGCCCCGAAGAGCAGGTCCATCAAATCGACGGCTTATCGGGGGCGACAATTACCACCCAGGGGGTAGACTCCATGATGCAGTTCTGGTTTGGTGATCATGGCTTCAAACCGTTTTTCGAGCAGTTAAAAAACGGAGGACTCAATGGCTGAAAGCAACAAGGAACTGCTGGTTCGTTCCGTCTTCAAGCGAAATCCCATCGCCCTGCTGGTGCTCGGCATTTGCTCGGCTCTGGCGGTCACCGGGCAGATGTCGACGGCCTTGGTCATGTCGATCTGCGTGACCCTGGTCACCGCCTTTTCGAGCCTGACCATCTCCATTGTTCGCTACCAGATCCCGAATACGGTTCGCATAGGTCTGCAGATTTTGGTCATCGCCACCCTGGTAATCCTCGTCGATCAGATTCTCCAGGCCTTTTATTACGAGCTTTCCAAGCAGCTCTCCATCTTTGTCGGCCTTATTATCACCAACTGTATCGTCATGGGCCGGGCCGAAGGGTTTGCCATGTCCAACCCGCCGATCCCAAGTTTCATCGACGGCATCGGCAACGGGCTCGGCTACAGCTTCATTCTGATGAGTGTTGCCTTGGTACGTGAGTTATTCGGTTCGGGATCCATTTTTGGCTACGAGATTCTCGCCACGGTCAACAACGGCGGCTGGTATGTCCCCAACGGCATGCTGGTATTGCCGGCCAGCGGTTTTTTCCTGATCGCCTTGCTGATCTGGCTGATCCGCACCTATGATCCCGAGCAGCAGGAGAGTCAATGATGCACTATCTGGATATCATTTTCCGATCCCTGTTCATCGAGAACCTGCCCCTGAGTTTTTTCCTCGGCATGTGCACCTTTCTGGCCATTTCCAAGAAGGTCACGTCGGCTCTGGGACTTGGGCTGGCCGTAGTGGTGCTGACCGCGATCACCGTGCCCCTGAACAACTTTCTACTCAACACCCTTCTCAAAGAGGGGGCGCTGCAGTGGCTCGGTCAGCCGACTATTGATCTTACCTTCCTCGGGTTGATGATTTATATCGCCACCATCGCCGCGGTGGTCCAGATACTCGAGATGGTGCTCGACAAGTTCGTACCGGCGCTCTACAACACCCTTGGCATTTTCCTTCCGCTGTTGACGGTCAACTGTGCGATCCTTGGCGCCTCACTGTTCATGGTCGAACGGGACTACACTTTTCTGGAGAGTACTGCCTATGGGATCGGGGCGGGGGGCGGCTTTCTGCTCGCCGTGGTGCTGCTTGCCGCGATCAGGGAAAAAAGCGAGTACGCCAATTCGCCCAAAGGATTGCGGGGGCTGGGCATGACTTTCATTACGGCCGGACTGATGGCCATGGCCTTTATGGGCTTTGCCGGTATAAGCTTCTAACGACTGATTGACTGATGACCCACTTGCTATTGGAGAACCTCGGATGAACGAGATAATCTACGGGGTAACCATATTTCTTGCCATCCAGTTTGTTCTGGTCGCCCTGATCGTGGTGACCAAGAAGACGTTGTTGCCGGATGGAGATTTATCAATCCTCATCAATGATGACAAGAAATTGACTACCGAACCGGGCGGCAAACTGCTGACCGCTCTGGCCGATCAGGGAATTTTCCTTTCTTCTGCCTGCGGCGGCGGCGGCAGTTGCGCCCAGTGCCGCTGCATCGTCAGCGAGGGCGGTGGCTCCATCCTGCCCACCGAAGAGTCAGCCATAACCAGACGCGAGGCCCGGGAGGGTTACCGGCTGGCCTGTCAGGTACCGGTGAAGCGGGACTTGAAAATCGAAGTGCCGCAGGAAATGCTCGAAACCAGAAAATGGGAATGTGTGGTTGTCTCGAACGAGAATGTCGCCACTTTCATCAAGGAACTGGTACTGCAGCTGCCGGAGGGCGAAAGTGTCGATTTCAAGGCCGGCGGCTATATCCAGATAGAGGTACCTCCGCACGAATTGGATTACCAGAGTTTTGACATCGACAACCGCTTCCTCGGCGACTGGCGGAAATTCAAAATGTTCCAGTTTAAATCACATGTCTACATCCCCGTAACCAGGGCCTACTCGATGGCCAACTACCCCGAGGAGCGCGGAATTATCAAGCTCAACGTCCGTATTGCCAGCCCACCCCCTGGTCAGCCGGCGGCTCCCCCGGGTCAGGCTTCCTCCTATATTTTCAATCTCAAGGAGGGTGACGAAGTTACTATTTCAGGGCCCTTCGGCGATTTTTTTATCCAGGAGAATGACAGAGAGATGCTTTACATAGGCGGAGGTGCCGGCATGGCACCGCTGCGCAGCCATATTTTCGACCTGTTCAAAAGGGCTAGGACTGAGCGCAAAGTCTCATACTGGTATGGCGGCCGTTCCATGCTTGAGGTCTTCTACCAGGATGAGTTTGATGAACTGGCGAAAACACACGACAATTTCACTTTCAACCTGGCCCTCAGCGCGCCACTCCCCGAAGACAACTGGGAGGGTTACACCGGATTCATCCACCTCGTGCTCTACGACAACTACCTCAAAGATCATCCGGCGCCTGAGGACATCGATTACTACGTCTGCGGCCCGCCAATGATGCTCGACTCGGTAAGGGAAATGCTCGATAATCTCGGTGTCGAGCCGGAGAATATCCACTTTGACGATTTTGGCGGCTAAAAAAATGCAGAGTCCCAAGACAGCGACTCGCACCGTGGCTATATTGTTAAGCTAAAGATCAATCACAAGGAACCGCTTATATGCTATTTCTCTCGACCCTGGGCCTCACCATCGTGCTCTTCATAGGCGCCGCCCTGGTCTTTAATTTCTGCAAACGAAACTCAGGCCGATCCCGTCCCGGCCAGACCGCAGGCTGTCAGCAGAGCGGTTCCCACCTTGGCTGCAGCTGCAGTTCAGCGGTGCAAACCACGATTTCGCGCCTCTAATTCCTGCCCACATCCCACTCCGTGTCGTCCCTGGCCCAGTGTTTCGCATTGGTTCGCTTAACGACCTCCATTGCCATTCCCAGCCCGGCAACAGCTCAGACCCCTGATGAGCGCGACGTATTAATAATCAATTTATCCTTGCCCATATTTAGGATATCTCAAAATAATCAACCCATATTTGACATTTACCTAAATTTTAGATAAATTACTGCATTTTATTCCACTCATTGAGGGCCGCCATGCTCATCGATCCGCTCAACCTTGATATCATCAGGCATCTTAAAGAGGGCCGGAAATCGTTCAAGAAAATTGCCGATGTACTCGGCGTTACTGAAAACACCGTCCGGTCACGGGTCAACAAACTCTGCGAAGAAGGCATTCTTGACTTTACCGGCAACATCGATCCCGAATCCCTGAAAGGGCACCGCCTTCTCTATCTGGGTGTCA
>NODE-705-length-11658-cov-5.64992_pt1 | contig 11658 bp, 8 predicted proteins | sample MGYA00139097_ERZ477577 | MGnify/ENA metagenome assembly ERZ477577 | reverse complement strand
GTACAGCGGGGTTAAACCCGAAGAAGTTCTGGGCAGTATCCAGGAGGGTGCTCGGGTTTTTACCGTCTTCAACAGCCGGGAAAAGATCAAGGCACTGCTGATGGGTTTTAAAGAGGCGGATGAGGGTATCTCCATCGTCGTCAGCGGTTTGATTGACCGGGTACGTGACATAGCTGCCGAGGTTGGGCTCAATCCGCATACCATCAATCTGTCGCTTGGTATTCATGGGGGAACCGAGCAATTGCCGGCCGATGAAATTCGTCAGTTCACAACGATGTGCGGGCATGCCATGGTTTCTCCAAAGTTGGTTGAGGATGTTATTCGAAAGGTGAAGACAGGCAAGATAGATACCTGGGAAGGGAGTTGGGTTCTTGCCAAACCATGTGCCTGCGGTATCTATAACCCTCACCGGTCCCAGGAACTGCTCGAAGAATTGTCCCCTCTTTATAGTGTCACGCGTTGGTGACAGCGATAAAGAGAAGCGTTTTGGCTGCTTCTTACAAAGAATCAGCTACAGATTCAATTATTTAGAAACAAAGGTAGAAAGATGCCAGCAATTGACAAAGAAATATGTATCGGTTGTCGAACCTGCCAGACTTATTGTACGGTAGATGCGATTCTCTTTGAGGACAAGAAATGTCATATTGATCCGGACTTGTGTACAGAATGTTATGTCTGTCTGCGGATGAAAGTGTGCCCGGAGGACGCCATTTACGCCCAGGACCTGGTTGGATTCTACAAACAGTTCCAGCATGTGATCAGTGACCCGGTTGAAAACCACGGGGTTACCGGTGTTACCGGAAGAGGCACCGAAGAGGTTAAAACAAATGATGTTTCCGGTCGTGTGAAGAAGGGGAACGTCGGGTTCTCCATAGACATGGGCCGACCCGGTATGGGCGTGTATCTCAGAGATGCCGAAAAAGTTGCGATGGCCATGGCTGCCGCCGGATTCAAGCTTGCACCCCAGGAAGAATCACCGCTGGCAGCCCTGATGCCTGATAACAAAACCGGTAAGTTGGTTGATGAGTGCCTGGATTATCGATTGCTCTCGGTGATAATCGAGGGTCGCTGCAAACTCGAAAAGGCAAAGGATGTTTTGAACGCACTCTTAAAGATCGAAAAAGAGGTCGACACCGTGTTTTCGGTTGGGCTGATCAGCCGTGTTGATGAAAACGGGGACTGCAAAGCACTTGAGTATCTTGATGAGCTTGGAATACCCCGGCCCCATCGAGGCAAAGTCAACCCAGGAATGGGAAAACCATTATCAACTGATTAATCGAAAGGAGAAACAGGATGACCCATTCATTGCATCGTTCAGGCGATATAGAATCTCAGAAGACCGATTACGTCTGGTTTATGTACCAGACCAAAGGCGTCAACGACGTCGACATAAAACCGAAAGCACTCGAATTTATAGCGGTTGCTGAAGCAGTTGGATCAGAAAACTGGGGGGATGTAAAAACCGGCCCAAAGCTGAAATACCCGATCCAGGAAATAAAAGATAACATTTCCGATAAGTCACGTATTCGTGGAATATTCACCAAAAAGGAGCAGGTTGTTGAGTTTTTGAAACAGATCAAGGAAAAAGATCTGGGAATGTCAGTTATCATTTCGGGTGTACTCTCAGAGGTGATTCCCGCCTGTAAGGAGGCTGGAGTGACGCCGCACTCGATAAACTACTCCCTTGGAGTCTGGGGAAAGAAGGATAATCTGCCGGATGAGACCACCCTGGCTGTTACCACCATGTGTGGTCATCACATGATTCCACCAAAATTTGTAAGTTATGTGATGAGACGTGTTAAAAAAGGTAAATTGACTCCGGAAGAGGGGGCTAAGAAGCTGGCTGAGTTTTGTTACTGCGGCATATTCAACCATGTCAGGTGTTCAGAGATTATCAGAGAAGAGACAGCACAACCTGAAGCAGACGTTTCAGACTCATAACATACATTATCAGCGGTGGCCACAGTATAAGAAAGGAGTAGTGGATGACGATCGGATTTATTGGCTTCGGGGGAGCAGCTTATGGCATAACAAAGGGGCTGAAAGAAGAAGGCTTCAGGGAGATCTGTTTTTTTGATCCTCTCTGGAATACAGCGCCCAATAGCGATGTGATCCAGAAACATGCTGAAGAAACCGGGGCAATACTTCGGAAGAGTCTTGAACTGTTAATCAGGGAATCCGAGATTGTTATTTCCTGTGTCACGGGCTCAGTCGCCCTGTCGGTGGCTGAGCAGGCATCATCATTTCTTGAATCGCGTCATCTGTTCGTGGATGTGAACACTGCATCCCCGAGCGTTATGGAATCTGTTGGTGACCTGATCCAGGGCAGTGGTGCCGCTTTTGCAGATGTGGCCATGCTCGGAGGAATTCCCACCTTTTCACATCGGGTGCCGTGCCTGGCTTCTGGAAATGGTGCTGAGCAGTTCAGGAAAATGATGACACCATATGGAATGGATATAACCTGTATCGGAGAGAAGGCCGGGCAGGCCTCGGCCATAAAAATGTTTCGCTCTGTTTTTATGAAAGGATTTCTTGCTCTGCTGATGGAAATGCTCAGTGGAACGCATCGATATCAGGTGGACTCCCTGGTCCTTGAATCGATTGCAAAAACGATGGAAAAAAAATCATTTCTAGAAACGGTTCGACTTCAGCTGGGTAAAGGTGTGGTCAACGCCGAAAGGATGTCACACGAAATGGAGGCTGTTGTCGAGACTTTCACGGAGATGGGATTACCTTCCATCATGGCTACGGCCGCCCAGGAGAAACTGGAGTGGTGCAGCCAGATGAATTTAGACGAATATTTTGGTGGAGAAATCCCGGAATCACTCGATGAGATACTCGATATTATCACAGAGAGATGTAATGGATAGACCGAATTTTTTATAAACACCGGATCAAAAACTATAGTAAATCAGGATTAATTTTGTATGGTGCAGTACGGAGCACTTTTATCGACGCAGTACCTACTTTTAACATGTTAAAAAGGATATGAACAAAATGGACCAGAATAAGATGAATGGTGTAATGACACCGATACTCACCCCCTTTAACGATGATCTGAGTTTTGCACCGGATTTGTATATCGAGCAGGCAAAGTGGCTGCTTGAAAATGGCACTCACTATATCTCACCATTTGGAACCACAGGCGAATCGCTCAGCATGACCGTTGGAGAGCGGCTCGCTGCAGTTGATGTGCTTGCTGATAATGGTATTGATCCGGCAGTAATGATGCCCGGGACTGGATTATGCAACCTCGAAGACACGGTGACGCTTACCCGCCATGCAGTTAAACTAGGTTGCAAGGCAGTGATGACGCTGCCGCCTTTCTTTTTCAAGAATGCCAGCGATGATGGACTTTTCGCATATTTTGTCAGGTTGGTTGAGACGGTAAACTTACCCGAATTGAAAATCTGCATGTACCATATTCCCCCCATGGCTGGAATTGGTTTTACTCCTTCACTCGCCGGTCGTCTGGCACAGGCGTATCCTGATATTTTCATCGCCTACAAAGACAGCTCAGGTGATTTTGAAAACACAAAAGCAGTCATTGAAGCAGCTCCTACGGTAGCAGTATTCCCCGGTTCCGAGCACTTCTTAAAAGTTGGGCTTGAGCAGGGGGGAATGGGGTGTATCTCTGCAACCTGCAATATCAATCCCGCTGCTATCCGTTATGTGTATGATGTTGGCACAGGTGCAAAAGAAGACGACCTGGAAAAGATAAATACAGAAATGGTAACATTTCGAAAATCAGTTGAAGGTTACGCACCTATTCCTGCCATGAAAGGATTACTCGCCGTGAAAAGGGGCGATTCCAGGTGGAGAAATGTCCGGCAACCTCTTTTACCTGCAACTGAATCGAGTACAGAAGATCTCCTGAACGTGCTCGGTGATACCTTGCAGGATCTGTCGTAACCAGAAACGTTTATTACTGGTGGCAGAGATGATGAGAACATCCTTTAAATATGGATGGTAATCCACTTGCAAGCAGGTTGAATTGTATTGCCATTTAAACCTGAAAAAGGTCTGTTCCGGTTAGAGTGCTTCCGGAACAGACCTTTTTTCGCTGGTTTTTTTTTAAGAAAGCAGGTTGAGTGCAGATCCCGCCTTAAACCACTCAACCTGGGCCGCATTATAGGTATGATTGAGTACCAGGTTGTCTTTGGTGCCATCAGAATGGCTAACGATACAGTTCACCGGTTGACCGGGAGCCAGTCCAGCAAGGTCAGCGATATCAACACGGTCGTCTTCTCGAATCAGGTCGTAATCATCCGGGTTATTGAAGGTGAACGCGAGCAACCCCTGTTTTTTAAGGTTTGACTCGTGAATCCGGGCAAAACTGCGAACAATCACTGCAGCAGCGCCAAGGAGGCGCGGTGAAAGAGCGGCATGTTCGCGACTGCTGCCTTCACCATAGTTCCAGTCACCAACAACCACCCATTTAACCTGCTTGGCTTTATAATCGCGGGCTATATCAGAAAACCCGATATCTTTTTCCATTGTCAGTACATTTAATCCTTTACCGGCTTCGTCGGTGTAGGCGTTGATTGCTCCCATGAACATATTGTCACTGAAATAGTCGAGGTGGCCTCGGAGCCTGAGCCATGGACCAGCCGGGGATATGGCGTCGGTGGTGCATTTGCCTTTTGCCTTCAGCAGGATAGGTGCATTGGTAATATCTTCTCCATCCCATTTAGGCCATGGTTTCAGGAGTTGCAGTCGTTGGCTGTTCGGGTCGACTTTCAGTTCAATATCGCTGCCATCTTCAGGAGGCTCATAAAAATGAGAATCCCCTTTGTCAAAACCTTTTTCCGGAACGTCTGGTGCCTCTTTGGGTGGCTCGAGTGTGAATTGATTGCCGGTTGAATCTGTCAGCGAGTCAGTCAGTGGATTGAATGACAGCCGTCCTGCCAGTGATAGTGCAACCGTGATCTCAGGGCTTGCTATAAAGTTCATCGTCGTTGGCTGACCATCGTTTCGGCGAGGAAAATTACGGTTATAGGAAGTGACAATGGTATTTGGTTTGCCGGCTATGGCGATATCTCTTTTCCACTGTCCGATACAGGGGCCGCAGGCATTGGCAAGGACCGTCCCACCGATTTCTTTCAGTGATGCCATCTGTCCGTCCCGTTCGATGGTAGCGCGAATCTGCTCTGAACCGGGGGTAACCATCAGGGGGACTGCACTTTTCAGCCCATGAGCGGTGGCCTGTTCGGCAACGTCAGCGGCACGACTCATATCTTCATAGGAAGAGTTGGTGCAGCTGCCAATCAGGCAGGTTGAGATTTCATCCAGGAATTCATCGGTTGCTGCGACTTCTTCTGCAAGTTTAGAGAGTGGCCGTGCCCGATCCGGTGAGTGCGGGCCAACGACATGGGGTTCAAGTTTTGACAGGTCAATCTCCACGACGCGGTCGTAATATTTCTCAGGATTCTTTTTGACCTCATCATCAACTGACAACAGCTCTGTATTCTGTCTGGCAAGATCGGCAAGTTCACTTCGCCCGGTCGCCTTCAGATATTTTGCGATATTCTCATCAAATTCAAACATGGATGTTGTGGCACCCAGTTCGGCACCCATATTGGTGATGGTTGCCTTGCCGGTACAGCTGAGTGTATTAGCACCAGGGCCGAAGTATTCGATAATTGAATTGGTTCCCCCGGAAACGGTAAGTTCACCGGCCAGGTAAAGCACGATATCTTTCGGAGCAGTCCATCCCTTCAGTTCTCCGGTTAGCACCACGCCGATATGTTTCGGGTAAAGCACCTCCCAGGGGAGTCCAGCCATCGCATCAATGGCATCAGCACCGCCAACACCACAGGCACAGGCTCCAATCCCACCCGCATTAGGGGTGTGAGAGTCTGTTCCCAGAATTACAGCCCCGGGGAAGGCATAGTTTTCAATGTTAACCTGGTGGATAATACCCGCTCCAGGTGCCCAGAATCCGGCACCATATTTGGCGGCGGCACTTTTCAGGAAATCATACACTTCATTATTTTCTGCAAGCGAAGCTGGAAGGTCGAGGTCTCCGGCAACACGTGCTTCAATCAGGTGATCACAATGAATAGTTGTCGGTACAGCGACTTTTTTGCGAGCGGTCTGCATAAACTGGAGCATGGCTGACTGCCCGAGCACATCCTGGAGAATAACACGGTCTGGTCGTACATTGAGGTAACTCTTTCCAGCAATCATTTCCTGGTCTTCAGGATTGTCCAGATGGGACAGGAGAACTTTGTCTGCAAGCGTAAGCGGACGGTCAAGACGTCTGCGAACCACCTTGAGATTTCTATTCATGGTATCATATACTTTCGAGACAAATGCGGGACTTGAATCAAGACTTGTCATTACTACTACCTCCTGTCTGGAAACGATTTGTTTATTGTTGGATACTCTTTACTATTAAGCTCAGTACTGGACCTTTTCAATTAATTTCCGTGATCATCTTTGACGATAATTGTGTCCATCTGGAAATCGATGGAATTGCAGCAGGCAAACGACTGAGGAAACATCTTCAAATATGGATAGAAGTATATCTGCACTACTCCCGAAAAATGGAACGAGAGTGTTTGGCTGCCTGCGTAAAATTCAAAAAATGATCGAAACTTAAACGATGTAATTGCTTTCACACTTGTAATAATCTTTCCTCAATATGCCAGTAGATAATGGCAACTCTTATTAAAAAGTAAATGTGAAATGAGTGGTGGTAAGCCGGCGGATTTTAAGGGTGAGTTCAGCGTAATAGAATAGTGATGGCTTTTATGTGTTGTTTGGGATGACCAGCAGGTCTCGACTTTGTTATCTACCAGACTGGTCATCACCAGGATAATAGATGGAATCTTACTTCTCATGCAACAAATTACATACCAATTTTAAATACATCGTATTCAGTGACGCCGTCCATGATTTTGGCATAATTTCTTTCATTTTCTTTTCGGGCAGGACTTTTTTTATAGTTATCCCAATCTTCTTTTGTCTGCCACATGGACAATACCAGAATGGTATTCGGGTCATCATAGCCGACAAGTGACTCAGAGGCGATATAACCGTTTTGCTCAATAGCAATTGCCCGTGACCTGATTAACATCGCTGAAGCGTCTTTCAGGGTTCCGTCTTTAAACTTTCTCTTAATCAGTATTTTAACCGCCATAATCTCCTCCTTTGCTTGATTTTCAATTGTACCAGAGTGCGGGTTCCTTTTCCGATAGCGTTGCAATAGACAGCCAGGTGATTACTATGGTTGAATAGTTCTGATCTAATACCCAATGGGGAAATTGTTATGCCACCTCCTTTTCGTTTTAATATCTTGTCTCGTCATTTCCGCACATCGCAGACAGCATTAATAAAAAAGAAAATGCGTGTTGATCGTCGCTGTTTGTCGGAACCACATGTAATAAAATAATCACAAAACCTAACAATGGAAGTATCCTCGGGTGAGGACTGTAAAACTAACTTACCCAGGTGAATATATCTTTACTCGGAAACCAGAATGGATTTTAAAGATAGCTGATGAGCGTTTCCTGTATAAAGCTGCTTTTGAATGAATAAGAGAATGGTCACTGAACCCCAGAAAAAAAGAAAAAAGATCTTCAAGTGGACTGCTGCAGGCATCTTGATTCTCATCTGTACGATCTGTTTTTCCGGTGTCTACCTGTTAAAACGTGGTGTAACTCTTGAACGATTGAACCTCTGGCACGTGACCGTGTCAGGGAGCTCCCTTATCTGGAATGATAAGCTGGAATTACAACTAGGTACAGTATCTATTAATCAAGGGGAACAGGGTGCAGAGAACCTTTCTTTGCAAAAGCTCGTTGCCCGGTCAGTCAAAGCAGTTCTTTTCGTTTCCAGATTCGTTTCAAAAATTACGATTGAATCGGTTAAAATCGCCGATCAGACGGTCAGAATCGACCTTACCCAGCAACAGGATCGGTCCTATCTGTTAAATCTTGAAAGTGAAACCACGAAGCTCGGCGGACTCCTTGAAATTACCCCGCACGTTGTGAGGTTTATTGTTCAGTCTGCAAGCGATACCCGAATTGATTTAAAACTGTCTGGTCAGATACAACTTGAGGCAAAAGACGCGACAGTGTCCGGTTCAATGATTGCTGATATCGCAGATAGCTTTCCAGTTGAGCTGAATTTCCTGACAGATGACAAAAAGGTCTTATTTTGGGGTGCTGAAGCAGGGATTATTACCAACATTAAGCCATTTGTTGATATTTTCGGTCTGGCACAAAATATTCAGAAGTGGATTACGGATTATCTGTCAGGCAGTCGCTATCACCTGTTATCATATAAAGGAGAATATGTGTTTGGCGATCCGATGAGCATTTTCCATAGTCTCGAGGCTGAAGTAATGGTTGATGATGCATCATACATATTCGAGCCGGATCTCGAGCCCATTTATGATGATCAGCCAAGGGCCTATTTTAAAAACGGTGTACTGGATATCAGACCTAACAGTCCTGTTTTCTATGGGCATGACGGTGGGGACAGCTGGCTGGATATAAATTTTAATGATCCGGACAATTTTCTTTTGACAGCTTATATCAAAGCCAAAACCATGGCTGATGATGACATATTAAACCTCCTTGCTTACTATTCGATTGATATACCATTCAGACAGGTCGGCGGTGAGACAGAAGCTGATTTTCGTCTGTCAATAAATCTCAGGAGCGAAGAAATCAGTGGAGAAGGCTCTTTTTTTATCGACGAAGGGATCATCACCTACGAAGGATCAGCGTTTGATGTCAAGGATGTGCGGTTTTCTTTAAAGGATTCAGATGTTCTGCTTGAGCAACTGGAGGTACGTTTTGAAGATTTATTTGTTGCTCATGTCACGGGGCAGATCCATGCTGGCAAGGATGAATGGGATCTTGATATAGACCTGGAACAGCTGACATTTGATCTGGGACAGTCAAAACTCAGTCTGGATAATACGGACATAACACCGGATGTTGGTTATCACGTTTCTCCGGAGGGACATTTTCTTGAAACAACCAAATCTTCATGGAAACTGGACTCAACAGTCATTACCCTCGGCGGATTCAGCGCACCGGTTGATCTTGATGACCTGGCTGCAGAAATTCCTCCGATTTCACTAGAAATAGTACCAGGTATTCTTGCAAAAGTTTCAGGATATTTCTCAATTAATAAGAAAGTAGCTGATTTTAACTGCGAGTTGCAGAAATACCATGTCAAAAACTTCAAGCTTGAACAGCCAAGGACGCTGTTCAGAGTCAGGTATCTGGATAATCTTATAATCGACACTAAGGAAACATCTCAATGGAGTCTGAGTAATGTGCCGATAACATTCTACCCATCTGAACTGGTATATGCCGACAATGTACTGACAACAGCAGCCGGCAGCTTCAGTTATGGAAATTTTTTTAAAAGCCAGTTTACCGGGGATTTCGATACAGAGACAAGAGGAGGAGCACTCTATTTATCAAGGATAGAACTAACTCATAATGACCTCGGTACAGAAATTGAAGTTGGAGACAGGACCCTCGTTGAGATAAGTGAGAAAGAAGGAACTTTCGTCATTGATTTCATCGAATTTGATTTGAGGATAATGACTGACGAGCGGAGTAACTGGTCAGCAGAGTTCAGGGACCTCTCTAAGATTTACAGTCGTTCAGAATTGTTGAGAACCTACAAAATCAGTTCAGGCTCCGTTATCCTTTCGTCAGTTAACGGTAACAGACCGTATAAGGTTACGGCAGATATTGCATCTCCTTATCCGCTTTTGTTGCAGGAAGGGGTAGTGAGTGATCGGCTCGCTATTGACGGAGAGCTCAATGAAGAGGGCTTTACAGCGACAGTCAACGAAACCATTCGCATAGACTACCTCAATGACCAGCTGGATATCAGGTCCAAGAATGTGGGATACAATATTATTGCAGTCAGAGACCTGATGGCTGATTTTTTTGATACCCCTGCGGACCAGGATGAGGAAGATAACGGAGCGGTTAATCTGCACCTTATTGCTGAGGACAGTTATCTCAATTTGAGCCCGCTGTCCAGGGTTCTTGCTGACAATATTGACCTGGAGTATACCGATGGCGAACTCTTGATGGAACTGAGGCATGGTGCGGGAACGCTTCAACTGCAGAGAGTAGGAGGGATTTACTTTGTCAATGGAGAGAAACTGAACGATGTGTTCATGGAGGCACTCATTCAGGGTTCTTACGTCCAGGGCGGGACGTTGGCGCTTGCTGGCATGGGAACAGGTGACGAGCTCTCAGCGGTTATTGAAATTCAGGATACGGTTTTGAAAGATTTGAAAACACTGAATAATACCATGACATTGCTTAATACGTTACCTGCTCTTGTTACCTTTTCAGTGCCTGAATATGAAACAAAAGGATTGCCGGTAAGTTCAGCCATTGTTGGTGTGAAGTATAGTCAGAACAAGGCAATTTTTAAATCAATTGACCTGAAATCATCAGTCTTACATGCTGCAGGTCAAGGCTGGATTGATATGGCAAACCGCCAGATTGACATGGATATCCAGTTAACCAGTCAGGCGGGTAAGAACATCCGAAAGATTCCAGTTGTTGGTTATGTGGTCGCAGGTGATAGTGAAGATACCTCGGTAACATTGAAAATAGAAGGAAATCTTGATAGTCCGGAAGTGAGAAATTCCGTCCTCAAAGAAATTGCAACAATGCCGCTTGACATGTTGTTCCGAACCTTAAACCTGCCGATTCATTTTGTTAATAAACTGGATACTAATCCTGGAAACGACAACAGGGAATCCAAAATTAAAGCTACTGATGAGTATGAAGAAAGTGATAAGTGAAATTGTCACGCCTTTTATCTGGAAGCCAGGGGAGGGGCTCCAAGCCAGGCGATCATTCTTTTCCTGAATCGTCCCACCTTGCTTTTGATTCGAAGTTTTGCCACAAGTTTACTGTATTTAGCTACCGGAATGAAATCGGCACAGCCGATCGCATCAATATGATAGATTTTATAATTGCCGTCCCGCTGCTCCCGCACAAGTGTATTGGTGTAGGCGATTTCCCTGAGCAAGATGATCTGCTCTCGTTGCCAGGAAAAGAATTCTTCAAGACCCCGCCAGAGCAGTCTTTTCTCTTTTTCGTCAAGCAAACCCGGGTTATCGGAATAGTCTTTCAATGATCTGCAGGGTGAACCGTCATGGTTAGAAATATAGTCCCAGACGACCCCGGTTCCAAGATCGGTCTCAACATATCCATGGCAGAAGGGGATATGGGAAAAAGTTACAGCAGAGTTTCTTTTTTTTAGAGTACTCGCATATTCCACATCCACATAGTTAAAATCAAAATATTTCGTCTGACCCAGCCGGGAAAGCCAATAGAGCGTCTCGTTAAAGCCAACCGGCCTGAAATCGTTTTGGAAATCAACTCTTGGTACCTTAATGCACCGGTCCTGTATCGTCGGGTGGCGATAAACAATCCGGTCATCACCAGCACCAATAGGATCTAGTTGATTAAGAATAATCATAATATTCAGGGTCAGGCCTTAAAAACGACATTTTTACTCTGGCATATAACAAGGTGATCATCACGAGAAAACCTGTCTCATAAAATCTTCATGTGAAAGGGAACCGATCTGGTCTGCAAGGTCACGCATCTCTTCATGTGCATTATTTTTACCGATATCTGGGAACCTGACGTTGTA
>NODE-704-length-11659-cov-4.65452_pt1 | contig 11659 bp, 12 predicted proteins | sample MGYA00139097_ERZ477577 | MGnify/ENA metagenome assembly ERZ477577 | reverse complement strand
AATAGAGAATGAACCTGTTAAGAAATTTGAATTTGAAGTTCCTGAATACATCCAAGAGATACTTATTCAAAGCATTGTTGATGAACTTCAAGAAAAAGGTACTTGCCCAAGTACTGGAGTCTCTGGAGCTAGGACAAATTGGGTACTAGAACAAATAATCGGGGCGAGAACACAAGATTAGTAATGTATTAAGAAGACATGACTAAATGAAACATTTTATTGAGGTTAAGTTCTTTATTTTCTAATGAAGCTAAAAAAACCGCCTAAAGACTAAACTTTAAACGGTTTTTAACTAACTAAAAAACTAAAATAAGTGTTATAAGCGGGTATTCTCTCTTGGGTTATTCACCTTTATTTTTCTTTCTTTACGCAACTTTTCTGTGGTACCTGTTTCGTTATTCTTGGTGTTTGCAGGTTTTAAATATTGGATATAACCCCTTCCAACAAATTGATATACCGTTTGAGAGTTTGGATGATACAATTCAATTTTCTGATCATTCAGTACACTTAATTCAAAAAACTCATTACTAAAATAATCGTAATCTAAAGTGAGTGTTTTTAAGTATAAATTGTTCGTGACATTTCCTACGCCATAAACACCTATATAATCCCAATATAAATTGGTAACATTCGTCCCTGTAAAATCCTGAGAACTTCTAAATGTAGCGTCGTTGCCACCAGCTATAAATTGTAAATAGTTTTCGTTATCAAATTCATTAATAGCACCAAAATCACTGGTATAGGTTTTCTCCCAAGCTTCATATTCTTGTAAGAAGTAATGAATGTTATCGTAAAACACAAAATCGTAATCAAAACCATTTCTTTGATAGCCATTTAAAAAGTATGAGGTATCGTTAATTGGGTTATATAGCTCTATCGTATTACTATTAACTTGATACACATCAAACGTTTCAAAACCTTCCACATCATGGTAAACGTCCAATATCATATTATAGGCGTCATAATCAGCTACTGGAATGCCAAATCCGTTTCCTGAACTGCCTATACCTACTAAATTATTATTGGCATACATAACACCATTTCTAAAGGAAATAGTAAACGCCTTTTGTAAAAAAGGAGTTGTTCCATAACCAATCGTTTCATTGATATCTACATACCATAATTCGTATGAACTTAATAATTGATTTATTGAAATGGTAGGCTCTTCATATACATAATCGTCTACAATAACCTCGGTATAACAAGAGGTAAAAAGTGTTGCTGATAAAGCAAATCCTAAAAGTAATTTTAAAGTTTTCATACGCCTATATTTTATCATTCTATTAGGTAATAATCAAACCGCATGCCAAAAAAATATTTGATAAAGAAATTAAGCCGTCATCAATCACTAATATTTTATGTACATTTGAAAAATAACCATGTCTTTTTTTATGAATAATCAACTAAAATATGCCGTTTTTGGTGCGGGAAGTTGGGCAACTGCCATTGTTAAAATGCTTTGTGAAAATTTACCCGAAGTAGGTTGGTACATGCGAAGTGTATACACTAAAGAACATTTACTAAGAGAACAACACAACCCTAATTATTTAAGTTCGGTTGAGTTTCATTTAGAGCAATTAAAGTTAAGTAACGATATTAACGAAATGGCTGCTTACGCAGATGTTCTAATTTTTGTTATTCCATCGGCTTTTATGCATAGCGAATTAGAAAAACTAACGGTTGATATTTCTGATAAAATAATTGTATCGGCCGTTAAAGGTATTATTCCAGAGTCTGGACTTTTAGTTGGTGAGCATTTTCATAAAGAATATAAGGTTTCGTTTGAAAATATTGCAGTCATTGCAGGACCATGCCATGCCGAAGAAGTGGCTTTAGAGCGTTTATCGTATTTAACCATTTCTTGTGCAGATGCTGAAAAGGCTAAAGACATTGCAAGCAAATTATCTTGCCATTACATTAAAACCAAAATTAGTGACGATATAATAGGCACGGAATATGCCGTGATGATGAAGAATATTTACGCCATTGCCGCAGGTATTGCACATGGTTTAGGTTATGGTGATAATTTTCAAAGTGTACTAATGAGTAATGCCATACGCGAAATGAAACGTTTTATTAAGAGAATGCATAAAATGAAACGTAACATCAATAATTCGGCGTATTTAGGAGATTTATTGGTAACTGGTTATTCGGTATTTTCAAGAAACCGAATGTTCGGAAATATGATTGGTAAAGGCTATACCGTAAAATCTGCTCAAATGGAAATGAGCATGATAGCCGAAGGTTATTACGCCACAAAAAGTGCGCATTTATTGAATGAGAAAAACGATAAAAAAGCTAATATTCCAATAATAAATACTGTTTATGCGATTCTTTATGAAGGTAAAGATCCCAAAAGAGAGTTTAAAAAATTAACTGAGTTATTGGATTAGTTTTTATCTCTAATCATTGTTAACACCATTTTAAAGCTTTCTACAGCTTTTAATGCATGTGGGATTTTTGCTGGCATAACTATAGTTTCGTTAGCCTCAAGAATATTAGATTTACCATCAATAATAATATCTGCTTTACCATCTACAATGTAAACCACTGCATCAAAAGGTGTTGTGTGTTCACTTAATCCTTCGCCTTTATCAAAAGCAAATAAAGAGACATTCCCAGTTTCTTTTTTTAATATATGCTTGCTAACTACTGCACTTTCATTGTAATTAATACTGTCTTTAAAAGAGAATTTCACTCCTTTTTCAAATTCATTATTTGCCATGATATTTTGTAATAAGATTATTTAACCAAGACTCCTTTAGTATTCATTAAAGGTATGGTTTGAAGTGCCTTTGTATTGATACTATTTTTCCGGAATAAATACGTTTTATCGAACATTCTATTGTCTTTAAAAAACGTTACTTTAAATTCATTATTCAGTGCTAACACATCCTCTTGCATCAACTCTATTTTAGCATAACTTTTTGGTGGTAATTTTTCAAGTTTGTGGCGCATAGTAGAGGTGATTTTGCTCTCTGTAAACCCTTTTGAAACAATTAAAACCATTTCTAATAAATCATTGGTGTCATTAATAATGTAAGCATTCCAATCATTCGTTTTATAAATAGCGTTGTATTCACTAACAACGGCCATGCTAACATCTTTAACGTCTGGAATATTTATGTCTTTTTTCAAAACTTACAGGGCCGACTTAAATTGCTCTAAGAAACGGATATCATTCTCACTTAGTAATCGAATATCACTTATTTGATGAAGTAACAGTGCAATACGATCAATACCCATTCCAAACGCAAAACCAGAATATTCTTTAGAGTCAATACCACAATTTTCTAAAACATTAGGATCTACCATACCACAACCCATTATTTCAAGCCAACCGGTTCCTTTGGTCATTTTATAATCGGTTTCAGTCTCTAGTCCCCAATATACATCAACCTCAGCACTAGGTTCTGTAAATGGAAAATACGACGGACGCAATCGAATTTTAGATTTGCCAAACATTTCCGTTGTAAAATATTGTAAAGTTTGCTTTAAATCAGCAAAACTTACATCTTTATCAATATATAAGCCTTCAACTTGATGGAAAAAACAATGCGAGCGTGCCGAAATTGCTTCATTTCTAAAAACACGACCTGGAGAAATCGTTCTTATCGGGGGTTTATTGTTTTCCATATAACGCACTTGCACCGAACTGGTATGCGTACGTAATAAAATATCTGGGTTTGTTTGTATAAAAAACGTATCCTGCATGTCGCGAGCCGGATGATATTCTGGTAAATTTAATGCTGTAAAATTATGCCAATCATCTTCCATTTCGGGACCTTCACTTACATTAAATCCTATGCGTGAGAAGATATCTATAATTTGATTTTTTACGATAGATATCGGATGACGTGCACCAATTTGAATAGGTCCGCCAGGTCGCGATAAATCGCCATATACGCCTTTTACCTCTTCCTTACTTTCGAGTGCCTCTTTTAAGGATAACACTTTATCCTCCGCTGTTTTTTTAAGTTGATTAATAACTTGTCCGAACTCTTTTTTATGTTCGTTAGGAATGTTTTTAAACTCAGCAAAATATTCGTTTAACAATCCTTTTTTACTTAAGTATTTAATACGAAATGCTTCAATCTCTTCTTTTGATTGTGTGGTAAAAGCTTCAACTTCTGCAATATGTTCCTTTATCTTATCTATCATAATCTCTAATCAAAATGATGGCAAATTTAATGAATTTTGTTAGACTAGTGTTATAATATGCCAATTGCATAACATATATTAGTCAATAAATTTTGTCTCTAAAAAGTAATTAACAATCGCTTCTTTCATTAAAACGCTTTGTTCTCCGGCTTTTAAAAAAGGCAATGCTTCCTTAGCTTTATAATGAGGCCAACCATCTTCATCAACATAATCAAGCTCGTAATATCCATATGGTGACAATACCTTACAAATAGCAATGTGCATTAAATCTAATTTTTGATCCTTCTTAAACGATCGATCTAACTGACCGAGCTCTTGGATACCAATTAAATAAATGATGGCGTCCAGATCTAAAGGGTCGCCATCGGCAAATTGATCAGATAACTTTTTGGTTACTAATTCCCAGCGCTGTTTCAATTGTTCGTCTCTTGCCATAATTTTTTTAAAGTTGCAAAGTTACAAAGTTGTTTGCTACCAAAACTTTATATTTGTTATAAATCTATCGGTTATGAGTATTTTAGATATCGCCCTTTTAACCTTGTTAGTTTTAGGTTTGGTGCGTGGTTTTATGCGTGGGTTTTTTGTTGAAATAGCCTCATTACTCGCTTTAATAGCAGGTGTGTATGGTGCCTTTCATTTTAGTAATTTTGCGGCGTCTTTTTTAAAAGAGCGTATTCAATGGGATGAAAACACGGTAAATATCGTTGCTTTTATCATCACTTTTGTAATTATTGTTTTTACTATTGCCTTGGCAGGTAAAGCGCTAACCAAAATAGCCAACTTTGCTATGTTAGGATTATTAAACAAAATATTAGGAGCTTTGTTTGGTGGACTAAAAGTTGCTTTTGTTTTAAGTGTTATCCTGCTTGTTTTAGATAGACTGCCGGGTAACATTCCTTTTGTGCAAGAGGACGACCAAGATGAATCTGTTTTATATTATCCCATAAAATCATTGATTCCCACACTTTTTCCTAATATAAAAGTGAATGGAAAACCTCTTGGCGAAGAATTGATTGATGAAGCTTAATTTTTAATTGAGATAATAAATTTCCATAACACATGATTTGCTTGAGTTAATGATAACTCAAAAATGCTAAAGTGCTTTGATATCTTCGTTTTCTATCCAACCTGTTTTACCGTCTGTAAGTTTTATTTCTTTCCATTGGTTAATGGTATCAATAATTTGAACCTTGGTCCCTTCATGAAGTCTAAATAATTCCTGACTTCTATTATTCGGTTCACTCTTAATAACTGTTTCTTGCGCAAATATTATTGCCGGTTTATCCTTTTTATTCAAGTTGTAATTATGAAAAGCTATAGCGACTGAAATAGCTGCGAGGAAAAGAAATAAGTTACTGGTAATAAATGCCAGCCTTTTTTTAAATGTAGAATACGTAAAATAATAGATTAAGAAAATAAGCACAAACATTATAACGGATGCCACAGCTAGTTTCGCCCAACTATCGAATCTCATAATATCAGTAATATTTCTTATTAGTTTTGAAAATCCAGCATTAGGAATAACCTCAATATCATCAATAGTCATATTATTGGCAAACGCCAAATTGTTTTTAATGTCTTGATCTTTTGGTGATAGTTTAAGCGCCTTTTCGTAATAAAATATACTCGGTGCAATATGGTTTAATTTATAATGCGCATTAGCCAAATTAAAGTATAACTCGGCTGAATGATTTTCTGTGTCGAGTATGGCCTTATATTTATCAATGGCTTCAGCATACTTTCCATCATTATACAACTGGTTACCTTGTTCAAATAAAGACTGGTTTTGAGCAAAAAGCCCCAAACTAAACAAACCAATTAGTATGTAAAATATCTGTTTCATTTTAACTTGCTTGTTTGTCGATTAAAGATATTGTTTTGGCCGCCTTATTATAATCGTCTTTCATCGTTACTGCCGTAATTGGCGTATATCGTGCTAAATCACAATTTTCCATAATACTGCTAAAATCCAATATGGTTTCTTCCGCTACACCTCTTTCAGAAAGTAATATTTTAATTTTGTCCTTACTTAAATCACTTGTTTCTATATGCAATTTGGCTTTTAAATAATTGTGTAAGGCCTTTTCAAGAGCGATGTAAAAGGCTTCTTTTTTCCCTAAAGCTTTTTTTGCATGTCCTAAATATTTTTTTGCCAACCTATCTGCTGTTCTTATTCTATTTCCAAATACATCAGCATCTCGCTCTGATTTTTTCTTTCTAATAAATATGGCTAATGGGATCATTAAGAATGGCAACAACAAGGAACCCCAAAACAACTTCGTATGAAAAAAGTAGGATGGCGTAATAGCGCTAAAATTTGATTTTGTTTTTATAAACGCAAATTGGTCGCTACTTAGAACCACCGGTTGCTTTGTGTTATTTGAAACGATATTATCTTTTGAACTGCCTGCACTCGATGGTCCTTCTAAAACATTGATGATGACTTCGTTTGAATTTAAACGGTTATATGTTTTCGTTTTTAAATCGAAATATGAAAATGAGATACTTGGTGTTGGATATTTGCCTTTATATTGAGGAACCACGGTATAAGTATCGGATATACTGCCTTCCATACCATCTAAATTTGTTCTAACACTTTCATTATGCTCGGGTTCGTATACTTCTAAAGAACTAGGTAATGATATCTTAGGCAGATCAAACAGTTTTAAATTTCCTTTTCCTTTAACTTCTACCTTAGCCTGAAGTGATTCTGATGCTTTAAGCTCAGTTTTCGACATGGTAACATTAAAGCTAAAATCACCTACTGCACCCGAAAAATCTGCAGGTTTACCAGCTTCGGGTAATGGTTTAACATTAATAGTTTTATTACCTGCAGACACTTTTCTATGTGCTTGTGTCATCATACGCCTTCCAAAAATATCACGCCTATTGGTTGGCACTTGCACGGAAATATCTAAACTCAGTGGCTCAATATTTAATTTTCCCGTTTTTTGAGGATAAAGTACTGTTTTACGCAATACTAAAAAGCGATAATCCTCGCCATTATAAGTTCCTGCCTGAACCTTTTGCCCTTTCATATCGATATTCTGACTCCAAAAATCATTATATCGTGGGCTACTAATCTCTTGCCAATTATCAACACCTGTATTGGGCGATACATAAAGCTTGTATACAACGGTTATGGCTTCATTTAAATATGGATTGGTTTTAGATATTTCGGCAACTAGATGAATGTTTTCGGCAGCTAAATAATTTGGATCATTAGGATCTTTGGGGATATCGACCGCACCCGTCACCTCAATTTTAATTGGAATGGTTTTATACGTTTCACCATCAATATCAATAGATGCTTGCCCAATAGTAAAACTACCTTGTTTTTTAGGTGCCAGAAAATAACTGTATGTTTTTGTAAAGGAACGAACACCATTGACCCATGAATTACTTACTGATTGATTTGGGCCGCCTACAACGGTAAAATTATTGAAATCTGGTGGATTGAAATGATCACCATCTTTATTCATTTCAAAATCAATGCGCAATCTTTCGTTTATACCTAACTTATTCTTACTTACTTTAGCTTCAAATTTCACCTGTGCCCCTGCAAAGCTGGTAACGCATAAAATTAATATAACTATAGTGTGTTTTATAAACTTCATAATAATTAACGATTTGGGTTTCGTCATTATAACTACCAATCCTTTTCTGTTTTTACTTTAACGCCTTTTTGCTTTTGGGCATTTAATTTTTCCTGAACTTTTTGTTCTTGATTATTCATGGCTTCTAATAAGCTTTTTATTTGCTGATCTGATAATTTTCCTGGTTGTGGTTTTGGGTTTTGTTTGTCTTTTTGTTGATCACCTTCTTTTCCTTTATCCTGCTTATCGTCTTTTGGTTTTCCGTCCTCATCTTTCTGATCGTCACCTTCCTTTTTATCTTGATCGCCTTTATCTTTTTGATCTTCCTTGTTATCGCCTTCTTTATCTTTATCCTTTTGGTCTTGATCCTCTTTATTTTCGTCCTTTTGATCTTTATTATCCTTGTTTTCGTCTTTGTTTTGATCTTGATTTTGTTGCTGTTGTTCTGCACACTCTTTGGCTAAACCAAGGTTGTATCTCGTTTCATCATCAGAAGGGTCATTTCGTAATGCACTTTTGTAGGCTTCAACAGCTTCCTTACACTTTTTGTTTTTCATTAATATATTGCCAATATTATGAAAGGCTCTGTGTTTTTCATCTTTGGAAGTTGACGTATTTACAACTTCCTGTTGACGATACAAGGCTTCTTCTAAACTCCCTTTACTGTAGTAAGAGTTTGCTAAATTATAGGCGCCGACAGCACTTGATGGGTTTTCAGCGATTGCTTGTCTGTAAGCCATTTCAGCTTCTACAAATGCATCTTCATTAACTAATTGATTTCCTTCATAAACAAAATCATTAGCCTTTTTTAAAGCCTCTTTATCTTGTGCTTCTTTATCTTGCGAAAAAGAAAATGCTACGCATAAACTAAATAAAATGGTTAATACATTCTTCATATACATATTCTGTCTGCCCATATTAAAATTCTCTTTTTATTTATTCTAAAGATATTAAATCTATAAATTTCAGTTAGTTAAAGGTTTTATAAATTCTCATTAAATAAATTCAATTTCTTGAGCCAAGCTGTTTTGCGCTCTAACAAGAAAATATCTAAAAATAAAAAGAACAAGGCAAATACTAAAAACCACTGAAATTGATCTTTAAAATCGGCATATTGCTTTGCCTCAAATTCGGTCTTGTCCATTTTGTTTAAAATGTCTCTAATATTATCAACAACTTCATTCGTGTTTTTTCCATTTAAATAAACGCCATCAGCTGTATCGGCAATGGATTGAAGTACTTCCTCATTTAATCGCGTTATGACAGTTTCTCCATTTTGGTCTTTCTTGTAATTTAAAACAACCCCATTCCGCTTTTCTGGTATCGGTCCGCCTTTAACATCACCAACACCTATTGTAAATATTCTAATGCCTTCTTCATTAGCCTCTTCGGCTAAAGTTGTAGCTTCTTCTCCATGATCTTCGCCATCTGAAATAATAATTAAAACACGATTGGTTTGTTCCTCATCATCATAATATGTTTTAGCCAGTTTAATGGCTTCATCAATAGCTGTTCCTTGCGATGATAACATATCTGTATTCATATTCTGCAAAAACATTTTTGCTGCTGCATAATCCGTAGTAATTGGTAATTGCGGAAAGGCCTTACCGGCATACGCTATAATACCAACACGATCACTAGCTAAGTTATTTACGATTTGAGTAACGAGCTGCTTAGACTTTTCTAACCTATTAGGGGCGATGTCTTCAGCAAGCATACTTTTGGAAACATCAATGGCAAATACGATATCAACACCTTGTCGTTTTACAGTTTCAAGTTTAGTTCCAATTTTCGGATTTACTAAAGCAATGGCAATAAACGCAAATGCCAAACTAAAAACTACTACTTTTAGTATAGATTTAAATAATGAATTATTAGGACTTAGCCTTTTTAGTAAACGCCTATCAGCAAATTTGCTTTGCGACTTGTGTTTCCAAATTGTAAGGTTATAAAGAACAGAAATATCACAGGAATAACACCTAATACCCAAAACCATATTTTTTCATCTAATTGATACATCTTTTTTTTATTCGCTCTTTTTTATCTAAACAAAACTTCTAAAAACAGTCACTCTTAGCAAAAACTCCATGAGTAATAAAAATGCAGCCAACAGCACTAGCGGTCTGAATTTTTCTTGATAATTGTAGTATTTAAACTCATCAATATCCGTTTTCTCGAGTTTATTTATTTCACCATAAATCTCTTCGAGTTTATCATTATTTGTTGCTCTAAAATATTTTCCGCCAGTTACTTCTGCAATTTCTTCTAACAAGGCTTCGTCAATCTCTACTTGAACACGCCCATATTGAAAATCGCCATTGGGCAAAATACCAATTGGAGATAATGCCGTACCGTTAGTTCCTAATCCAATAGTATATGCTTTTATGCCATATTCAACAGCCAACTCACTTGCGATTTTAGGATCGATAAACCCAGAATTATTAACACCATCGGTTAATAATATGATTACTTTACTTTTAGCTTTACTATCCTTTAGCCTATTCACTGCTGTTGCTAAACCAGAACCAATAGCCGTTCCACTTTCAATGATGGTATTGTATCTTATTTCTCTTAAAGACCTTAATATTATGGACTTATCACTTGTAATTGGAGTTCTTGTATAACTTTCACCAGCATATTCAACCAATCCTATTCTGTCATTTGGTCTGCCCTTTATAAATTCAGCGGCAACCTCTTTTAATGCTTCCAGTCTGTTAGGCGATAAATCTTTAGCTAACATACTCGCCGAAACATCAATAGCCATTACAATATCAATACCTCTTGTTGTTTTCGTTCTTGTTGACACATCCACTGTTTGCGGTCTTGCAATAGCCATAATTATTAAGGCTAATGCTAACAACCGGAATACAAATAGTACATGCTTTAATCTTGGTAACCATGAATTCGTAATCTTAAATCCTTTTAAACTTGATATTTTAAGTTCGGCGGTTTGCTTTTTGTTTGTAAGTATATACCAAAGTATAGCTATTGGAAGCAACAACAACAACCAAAACATTTCCTTATTTACAAATTCAATCCCTTCAAACATTATTCTTTCGGTTTAACAAGTTCAACTGAATTTAAAATACGATCTACCATTTGGTCAGCATAAGTATCGCCTTCTCGCCAAGACAAAATAACTTGTTGTACTACATTGTTGGCATTAAAAACTAAAATAACGTAATTCCCTTTTGAAAATTCCGAGGCAGTGCCTATAGGGAAATCACCAGTCCCATAAGTTTTTAACCCTTCAGCACCATTTGGCGTAACAAATTTTTCAGTTTGAACCACTATATTTTGCACACCACTATTTTCCCAACTTTTTATATTATTATCAACTACCTGATTTAAGTCAACCTTATTGTCACCTTCTAAATTATATTTTGAAGTAGCTACGACTACACTAAACTGCTCTATTAAACTACCATAACCAAACATGGTTATTTGTGCTTGCTGCGCTATATCTTCTGGAAGCTCTGGAGACATACGTTTCAATACTTTTGGTGTTGAAATAGTAATAGGTGGCACGCCATAATCACTTGTTATCCATTGCCCTTCAAGCAGCTCCAAACTGTTATGACCTATAATGGTATCTTTTACATAACCAAATCCGTATTTAAGAGAAAACCCAATAAATGTGGCAATTAAAAGGCCTACTGAAATGACTACCGTAATGATGATTTTTTTTCGTTTTTCTTTACGCTCTTGTTCCTGTTTATATTGTTCGTTTAGTAGTTTTTCTTCTTCACTTGGCTCTGGAAGCACTTCTTTTACATGATCAATCTCTACATCAATCGTATTTCTGTCCAATTCAGCTAGGCCAATATCAGGTTTAGATTTAGCAAATTTTACTAAATCAGCACGTTTTAAAATACTCTCTATATTTTTTATAGTGTCTTTGC
>NODE-703-length-11663-cov-5.16247_pt1 | contig 11663 bp, 9 predicted proteins | sample MGYA00139097_ERZ477577 | MGnify/ENA metagenome assembly ERZ477577 | reverse complement strand
CGGTAACATCTAATGAAATCAGGAGATTGAACATGCTGAAAAAAATCCAACTGCAAGATGCTGTCGGTACGAAACTGGCTCACGATATTACCGAGATTCGGCCCGGTGAATTCAAGGGACCGGCCTTTCGCAAAGGTCATACCGTTTGCGATGAAGATCTCTGCCATCTTCAAAAGCTCGGCAAAAACAATCTGTATGAAATCGATTTGGAGGAGGACGAAATTCATGAAAACCAGGCGGCCGCTATATTGGCAAAGGCCCTGGCGGGAGAGGGAATTGTCTGGAAGGATGATCCCCACGAAGGTAAAATCAAGCTGCTGGCAGAAACCGATGGTTTATTAGATATCGATACGTCGGCATTGGCGGCATTTAATATGGTGGATGAAGTCATGTGCGCCACCTTGCACAATCATACCCTGGTTAAAAAGGGTGAACAGGTGGCGGCCACCCGCGCCATTCCTTTGGTCATGAAACGGGTTCGTATCGAACGAGCAGCGGCCATCGCTCGACAGAACGGAGCGGTGCTATTTGTAAAAACCCTCCGGCAGGCCAAGGTAGGCTTGGTGATTACGGGCAACGAAGTTTACAATGGCTTGATTGAAGATCGCTTTGCGCCCGTTTTAACCGAAAAAATAACCGCTTTGGACTCGAAAGTGCATGGCGTGACGTTTGCGCCGGATGATGAAAATATGATTCGTAACGCCATTCAAGATCATCTGAATAGCGAATGTGATCTGCTCATGCTCAGCGGCGGGATGAGTGTTGATCCCGACGATGTGACCAGAAAAGGGATTCGAATGGCCGGCGCCTCGGAAATGCACTATGGATCGGCGGTGCTACCGGGAGCTATGTTTCTGGTCGCCTACATCGGAGATATACCGCTGCTGGGGGTACCGGCGTGCGGTTTGTATCATCGCATCACGGTCCTTGACCTGGTGCTTCCCCGCATTTTAACAGGCGAGCGCATTGGCAAGGCCGAGTTGGCTTTTCTCGGTCACGGAGGACTTTGCCGGGATTGTGAGGAGTGTGTTTATCCCCATTGCCCGTTCGGTAAAGGAGCGTAATACCAATTTTAAAAACGGGGTTGTTAATGGCAAAACTCGAATTAAGATCCAGCCAATGGATCGTCAATGAACATAACAGCATCATCATCGGTGAAGGCCGGGCGCAAATTCTGAGCAACATCGAAAAGACCGGATCCATCAATCAAACCGCCAAAGTGATGAAGATGTCTTACAAAGCTGTCTGGAGTAAAATAAAGGCCACCGAAAAGCATCTGGAAACCCGGATCGTTCATACGGATCGAAAGGAAGGCAGCCGATTGTCAACAGAAGGCAAGGATCTGCTTGAGAAATACAGACGTTTGAAAGAAGAATGTATGTCGGTCGATGATAAATTATTCAGCCGTATTTTCGAATAAAAAATTCGGTTGCTATTTATGTTACATTGTAGTAGCTAAAGATGACATGAGATAAATAGGCGCACTGAGATCGGCTCGTAATGGAATCGCATCAGGAATGCGAAATTGAATTGACATAGACGGCGATCTGCTTGAAAAATTGTTACCATAAAACTTGTGCGGCAATGAGTAAAGTGCCTGTTGGTCCCTCCTCGTTTTGATTTGGATTTTACGCTGTCGATACCCGATCTTATTTTTCAACCGTTTCTCGGATTCTGAATACGAGCCATACCCATCGCCTGCGGTAAGCTGTACATCAATTATAATTAACAGCGCCATCCTCAAATATTTTATGCTTGGTCTATCAAAACATCGACAGCTGGTGTCGGCGGGCTTACTCGTCTGGTGGATTTTCCTGAATGGTTGCATGGATGATTCGGATGCCACGGTCGTCGATTTTTCTGAAAGAATGATAGTCGAGCGATCCGGCGATGCCAGCCAGGACGATGAACATTTTAAAGTGGCGGTGGGATCCATAATGTCGGCACAGGAGACCGTCGTTTACTACCATCAGCTGCTGGAATATATTGCCGACAGGTTAGGCCGGAAGATTAAGCTCGTGCAGCGGAAAACGTATAGCGAAATAAATGAGCTTGTCGGAATGGGGCGGATTGATTTGGCCTTTATCTGTTCGGGACCTTATGCCGTTGGGAAAGAAAAATTCGGTTTTAAAGCGTTGGCCATGCCGCGAGTCCGCGGGTCGCATCTTTATCAAGCTTATCTCATTGTCAATAAGGACAGTTCATTTCAAAAACTCGATGACCTCAGGGGCAAAAGTTTCGCGTTTACCGATCCGGAATCAAATACGGGCAAACTCGTACCCACCTATTGGCTCAGCGAAGGCGGCGCAACACCCGAAGATTTTTTCGGTAACACCATTTATACGTACAGCCATGACAATTCCATCAGGGCAGTCGCCATGTCTCTGGTGGACGGGGCGGCGGTGAATGGACAGGTGTGGGAGTATTACAATCACAGTGATCCTGTTTTTACCGCCAAGACCCGTATCATCAAAAAATCACAGCCTTTTGGCAATCCGCCGGTGGTCGCCTCTTCACATTTACCCAATCAAATGAAAGTTCGCATCCGAGGCTTACTGCTTAGTATGCATCGGGAACCTGAGGGGAAAAAGATTCTAAATGAACTGATGATCGATAATTTCATATCACCCAAAGAAGAATGCTACGACCCGATATTGGCGATGAAAGAAAACATGTAGCCTTGAGGAACCAATTCCATGAAATTGAATAGCCTCAGAAGCAAATTGGTAATTACAGTTTCTGCACTGGTTATCGGCAGTGGGTTGGTCATTTCGTTTCTGGAAACCAATCGTTTCAGCAAAAGCCTTCATGAGTCCGCCATCTCTCAGGGAGAATATCTTTCCCGAGGATTAGCGCTGGAAGCTACCAACCTAATTCTGATAAATGATCTGATTGCCCTGCAAACCCTGCTGAACAATCACTTGCTAAGCAACCCTTTGTTGGCATACATATTTGTTGTTAAAGAAGATCAAATCCTCGCCCACACATTCACTGAAGGTTTCCCGCGAAATCTGCTGAGCATCAATACAACCAAAAACAATCAAACGGGCAATTTTAAGCAAATTTCAACCAACGAGGGGAAGAATTACCTGGATATCGCCTGGCCGATTTTTTCCGGCAAGGCAGGGGTACTACGCCTCGGGCTTACCGAAGAACATTACCGCTCGCAAGTTTTAAAATTGTGGTTAGAAATGACCGGTCTTACCCTGGGGATCCTCTTTCTTGCTTTATCCGCCTGCTTCCTTTTTATTAAACGAATTACACGACCGCTGTCAGCCCTGGCGGAAGCTGCTGAAAATATGGATGAGCGCAACCTGGAGCTCAGGTTAGAGCCGACCGGCCGGGATGAAGTGGGACGTTTGACGACCGCAATCAACCGAATGCTTGATCGTATCCGTGAATACACCCAACACCTCGAAAAAAATGCGCAAGAAGTGGATCGTGCTCACCAGCAGACGAAAAATTCTTTCGAAATCATCAAAAAAATTTGGGAACGGGACAGCCTCGAGGATGTTTGCCGATACTTGATTCGGAAATTTCAAAAGATTGTGGCTTGCAGGGAACTCGTATTGTATATTTTCGGCAGCAACAAAGAAATCCTTTTTGCCTTTTTCGACAGTGAGATCAAAACGTTCAAGAGGCAGGAGTTTGAGGCGATACTACCTCTGTTGACTCAGCTGGAGGACATTACTTTTATTAAAAAAAGTGCATTCGACACCGGTCTGGTGCCGAATGCCTTCCAATCTACAGGCCATGCGGCGACATTTCCCATCCATCATGAAAACCGGCTTATCGGCGCCCTGTTAATTCCCTGTCCCGGGAACTGTAATTGCGACCAACAGGAACTGGGGGTCGTCAATTTAGTCCTGAATCACTCCGCCAGGGCGATCAAGCACGCCGTCACCCAAGAAGAGGAAATGCTCAACCTCAGAAGCCGAATAGAGACCACCACCGAATATTGCGGTATTGTCGGTAAAGATCCTAAAATGCAAACAATATATAAGCTAATTGAGGACATTGCCCCCACCGACACCTCCGTTTTGATTCAGGGTGAAAGCGGCACCGGAAAAGAACTGATCGCAAGAGCGCTGCACCTGAAAAGCCTTCGCGGGGAGAAACCATTTGTCGTTATTAATTGCTCGGCCTATCCGGCCACGCTGCTTGAAAGCGAACTTTTTGGGCACGAAAAAGGCGCTTTCACCGGGGCGGTTCGTCAGAAGACCGGACGTTTCGAGCAGGCCCATAGGGGCACGGTTTTTTTAGATGAAATTGGCGAAATACCTCCCTCCGCTCAGATTAAGCTCTTGCGGGTACTGCAGACTCAAAAATTCGAACGTGTCGGTGGTGAAAAAACATTGTTTGTGGATGTGCGCATTATCGCCGCAACCAACAAAGACCTTCTGAAAGAAGTCAGGCAGGGGAACTTTCGCGAAGACCTTTATTACCGGTTGAATGTTATTCCACTGCACCTGCCGCCTCTAAGAGACAGGCCCAACGACATTCCTCTACAAGCCAGATATTTTTCACAAAGGTTTGGTTCCGAGCAGGGCAAAGATATCGCCGGTTTTGGCTCCGAAACCATGCGGCGACTCTTGCTCTACAAATGGCCGGGCAACGTACGCGAGCTTGAAAATTGCATCGAGCATGCGGTAGTGCTTGCCCGCGGCCGGCAAATTGAGGTGTCGGATCTGCCGCCGGCGCTGCAACAAGCAAAAGCGACCGATTTGGCCGAAGCCCATGGCACCACCATCATGGAAAACGAGGCCAAGCTGCTCCAAGAAGCTCTGGACGATTGCGGCTGGAACAAAAAACAGGCTGCTGAGCGCTTGGGTATTAGTCGCAACACCCTGTACCGCAAACTGCAGAAATATAAAATCAAGCCCTCTACCATTCATTGAAATTCCCCATTTATAATAGTGTCAAAACTGTTCCAGTTGTGAAATTGTGTAACGATTTAGGACACAGACAAATATCTATTATGACATAGAATTTTAGCTTTTTAGAAAAAATGTGTCATTTTGAGATTCAATTCAATACGCTGGCTGATTTTATTTGTTTTTAATCTCGACTGAAGTTCGCCGCCGGACTTGTTGCCCAGGCTGCGCCAACGGCTTTTATAATTAAATTTTAAGCAATGAACCTAAGTTCTGTTGCCTCTTCGACAATTTAAAACGATTGAAGCTTTAATACATCGAAATGGCACGACATTTGCGAAAGCCAGGGATTGATTTATACCTTCCTTTACCACTTCCTAAAGTTTTTTTGAATGGAAGGCCTCATGATCGCGAATTTTAGACTTTTTATCCTTCAAAGAGTTGGGCTCCTGTGTGGCTTATTCTTGCTGCTGGCACTGGATGCGCTGCCACTTCCAGCTCTGGCTCAAGGTAATACGAGGTTGCGCCTTTTTAGAGAGCGGCAAATAAGCTCGGGTTACTTTGAAGAGGTCGATGTTGCTTCCCCTTTCTACCTGCCACTGGTAGGAGCTCCAAAAGCGGGCAGAAGGTACATCAACTTACCTCCAAGATCCGGGACGTACCGACGATGGCGGACATTTCTTGCTGATTCACATTACGGCATCAAGATCCTCAAACTGCAAAAGTGTGAGGATTGTCATCCCCAGCAGAGCCGCGATAATCATACGGTCAGGGCCAGGATCGCTTGCTTCCAATGTCATGGAGATGAACCGATAGCCGGCATCAATCATTTCTTCTCATCAATGAACTCCGCGCGACGTCATTCTTATGTATGCGCCAAGTGCCATGAAGGCGCCAACAACTCTTATGCCACCTATGTGGTTCATGCGCCGAATCCGGCGGCCGCAGCTACCCGTGATTCCTTCCCGATGCTCTTTTATGCCTTTTGGGTCATGGTCGCCGTTGCCGCTGGAACCTTTGCCGTCTTTTTACCCCACACCTTGATGTGGGGGTATCGAGACCTTATGATCAGCCACCGGGAAGAAGACGGACGTAGAATCAGACGTTTCAGTGTAGGCCAACGGTTGTTCCACTTCCTGTTGATGCTCTCTTTTCTGACCCAAGCGGCTACGGGTCTTTCACGAATGTATATCGAGACGCCATGGGGACGTTCCCTGGCCTCGTTTTTCGGCGGGTACCAATGGGCGCTTACGATCCACAAGTGGGTCGGCATCTTTATGCTGGTCCTTTTCGGTGTTCATCTGCTTTACCTTTTCAGCAAAATCGAATGGCGCCGGATTCCCGGCAGCCTAATAGGTCCCGACACGCTGCTCCCCAGATGGTCGGATGCTCGTCAGGCACTCCAGCATGTCGGCTGGTTTTTCGGCAGATCCTCCCCCCCGCAGTTTGATCGCTGGGGCTATTGGGAAAAATTTGACTACTGGGCCGTGTTCTGGGGCATGGCCATCTTAGGCGGCACGGGGCTTATCCTGGCCTACTCGCTCGATTCGACGCACATTATACCCGGTTGGACGTTGAACGTCGCTTTCTGGATTCATCGTATCGAGGCGCTGCTTGCGATTGCGCATGTGGTCATTATCCATTTTTTTATCGCTCACTTGCGGCGCCACAGCTTCCCCATGGATCGTGCGATGTTCGAAGGAACGGTCAGCCTGGATGCCGCCCGACAGGAAAAGCCCGCCTGGATTGCACGCCTGGAGCAAAACGGCGAACTGGAATCGGTTTTGGCTCCTAGAGTGAATCGAAATTTGCGTTTGCTCTATTACCTGATCGGATTTACTGCCGTCGGCGTTGGGCTATTTTTGCTTATCGGTGGGCTGGTCAATAGTCCTCACATCACCTGGTGAATGTGTTTGCCTCGACGACCCTGAATTGATATCTGATCATACCCTCCCTCTGCATTTATAACCTCCGCCAAACATCTCTCTGGCGGGTAAAGGGGCGAATATTCCGATGACATTATCTACCCTTTTTCCGAAGCAAAAAAAATACTAATTTTAATTCTAGTTAAATTTTGGTCAGCAGCTTCAATTCGGGTTAACACTCTAAATAGTGCTCCATTTTGGAACATGTTTAACTATTTGTATTCGTTATTAATATAGAACTCAATCGATTTGTTGCTCAAAATTGTTACATCGTCCGCCCAGACGTGCGGGACCAGGAAAGGCCTTGAAAGGAACGTCTGATTGGTTCGGTCTTATTTTCATGAACTGAAACAAATAATATAGCAAGTTAAACCAGACAGTTAGTTTGAAACCATTTTTTTTTGCTCCATTAACCTTGTGCGCATCCCACGACCGAGTTGAAATGGCACAGCATTTGCTCAATGAATCATGGCAACCTATCATCAACTGCTCTACAAAACTAATATAATCTTATATATCAAGATATTTGGGGCTTCGTTCAGGTGAAAAAAGAGGTCGTCGTTCTGGATACCGACCCACAGCAATGCCAGGGACTTTGCAATCTGCTTTCTGGTTACCATTTCGCCACCGTGCAAATGAACACATGGGGGGAATTGGAGCCTTACCTGCATGCTAGCGATTGCCGTGCGATTATTTTGAATCTGGATAATATCGGTGTGACCAACAGGACGCTGAGGGATTTGAAACGCAAAAAGCCCCTGACAAATATCATCGCGCTGTCGGAACGTCAATTTCATCCTGAACTGGAGGAGGCTTTCAGAGAGTATATTTCGGTTTGTTTAAAACAGCCGCTGGATTCGGATGAACTTGTTTACTGGCTGCGAAGCATTTTGGAAAACAATGCAGAAACAAAGGGGTAACAAGGAGAACAAAATGAACGTAAAGGGTTTGGCAACAATTTTTATCGTTGGTCTCGCGGCCTTGATATTGGCGGCTTGCGGCGGCCAGCCGCCGATCGACATCGATACCATCATGGCCCAGCAAAAAGCCTACGTGGGTTCGGATACCTGCAAGATGTGCCATCTGGAGCACTATGATTCCTGGAAAATGACCCTACACAGCCGCATGGCGCAGGATGCTCAAAAAAATCGTGACGCCATTATTGCTCCCATTGATGAAGCGCACATTCGCGAAGATCTGGCCAAGCTCGGCGATAAGCTCAAAGTGCCGGCGGACCAGATTTACATTCCTAAAGTCGATGATATCCAAATCACTATCGGAACCCAGTGGAAGCAACGATATATTGTGCAGCAAAATGGTGATTACTATATTGCCCCCATTCAGTACAATGCAGAAACTCACCGCTGGGTTAACTATCATGAACAAGACTGGGACAAACGCCCATGGCTGCTGAAATGCGGCGGCTGCCACGCCACCGGTGTCGATCTTGAGAAGAAGAGCTACACGGAATTAGGTGTTTCTTGTGAAGCCTGTCACGGCAAAGGATCATGGCATGCAGCTTTGCCCAAAACGGCAGTGTTTGAAAAACGCCAGACCATTGTAAACCCGGCTAAGCTCACTATGGGCGTAGCGGTCCAGATCTGCGGCTCTTGCCACAACCGGGGAGAGGCTACTCAACATAAAGGTGCCGGTTGGCCTGTCGGTTATGAACCCGGCAAAGCATTGGAAGCTTATTATAAATCGACATCTTATGCTGCCGGTGATGTCAAGCACGTGTATGCCAATGAATTTTCCAAAGGCCATCACCAGCAATATATTGACTGGCAGCAATCGCAGCACTACAAGGAGGGGGTCACATGCACGTCCTGCCATTATGTGCATCAGATCGGTTTACCCCCTACGCGTTCGCAGACCATTGGTGCCGGCTCTCAACAATGCTTTGAATGTCATACGATCCTAAATAAGACAACCGCCCATGCGATTCATTCCTTTGCCAATTGTATCGGCTGCCATATGCCTAGAATTGCGAAGAGCGCTGAGTCGGGCGATATCCACAGCCACGTATTTGCAGCCTTGCTGCCGATCGACACCATTAATAATCCTGAGGTCCCAAACTCGTGCCAGGCCTGCCATGAACATAAAGATGCGGATCTCAAGGAGCTCCAAGAGAAGGCTTTCCCGGGATCTTTAGATGATTGGTAATCTTATATCTTATGGATATTCTGGCTGACGCAGCCACAATATCCATCCAAACCATTGCCATGGAACGAGCCCTATAACACGGACAATAGTATGGCACAGAAAAACCGAAACAGAGCCGGTGATCCCGAGTAGGGCAGCGCCACGATCACCATTGCTAATCCAGGTTCTCTATCACCGGAGTTTTTTTAATGACGCGGACACCTTTCCCGAGAATTGTTAACTTTTGGGCAGCAACTGCAATGATGTTGCAGGTACTGATTTCGCCAAATTTTGCGGTTGCCCAGGAAGAGGTGGCTTCCGCTCTCCGGCGCTATAAAGACCGTGAGGTCAGTACCGGCTATTACGAGGAATATGAAGTTCTGCCAGGCCGTCAGCGATCTCCGAACCTGGTCCCCAGCCTCAGGCGGGGTGTCCTCCCTTTAAGCCGGACAGCAGCCCGGGTGCGGATTCGGACCCGCTTAGCCGACTCCCACCAGGGTATCAAATTTTATAGTGTCTTGCGTTGTGAGTACTGCCACGTCGAACAGACCAAGGATATCCACACGGTCAGGGCCAATCTCACCTGCCGGCAGTGTCATGGGCGAGAGCCTATTTCCGGTATCCAATTCGCTTTTTCGCCGATGAATCCAATCCGGCGACATTCATATGTTTGTGCCAAATGCCACGAAGGTGCAAGTGTATCGTTTGCCACCTATGTCGTTCACGAACCGGCAGCAGGATCGCTCACCGCTAAAAATGATTTTCCCATTTTATACTATTCGTATTGGTTTATTTTCCTGCTTTTGGCCGGCACGTTGGCTTTCTTCATACCGCATACTTTTCTGGTCGGTGTCAGAGAGTTAATTAGGAAAGTGAAGAAGCCAAAAAAAGACGGTGAACGCCATGACATCGGCGATGGTGACCAAGAAGTCAAACCAGCGGATATAATACGGGGTGACGAACCCGATGACAGACGTCAAGACGAGCAAGATGCTAAACAGGAGGATATTGAACGGAGTGACGCACGCGATGAACGACGTGATGACGAACGCGATGACGATGACCCAAGAGATGACAAACGCACGGATTAAACGGTTTAGTCCTGTAGACAGGTTGTACCATCTTTTCCTGATGCTGACCTTTCTTATCCAGTCCGCGACCGGTTTCAGTCGCCTGTTTTTCACGACGTTCTGGGGCAAGCAACTCGGCAACGTCTTCGGGGGATATGATACCTCACTGACCATCCACAAATGGGTGGGTGTTTTTATGATGATCGGTTTTGTGATCCACACCATTCACCTTCTCACTCGAGTTCAGTGGCGAAATTTTCCCCAAAGCGTTTTTGGACCGGACTCTTTGGTTCCCAACTTCAATGATGCTCGGCATCTTTGGCAGCGATTACGGTGGTTTTTCGGATTGGGGTCGCCGCCCAAATTCGACCGTTGGACCTACTGGGAAAAGTTTGATTATTGGGCGGTCTACTGGGGATTGCCATTGTTGGCAGTTACTGGACTGATGCTAATGTACCCGCTGCTAACCAGCCACCTGTTGCCTGGTTGGTCTCTGAATATTGCCCTCCTCCTCCACCGGGCGGAGGCCGTCTTGGCGACCTCCTACATTTTTATCATTCATTTTTTTATCGGACATTTACGACCGACCAGTTTTCCCATGAACGAGGCCATGTTTGCGGGTAGCATACCGCTGGAAGAAGCACTGGAGGAAAGACCGGACTGGGTTGCACGTCTATCCCAGGAAGGCCCACTGGAGCTTGTCAATTCAAAGCCGCCCGCTCTGTGGTACAGAGTCGTTTATTTTGTGTTCGGCTACGCTGCCCTGGCATGTGGCGTCTATCTGCTGATCAATGGAATCATACATAGCGGTGCCGTCAGACTGCACTAGAATCGGTGCTATTTTGATTTGCCGGCTGGGTTTTCGTAAAAATGTTGATGGTGTGAACAGAAATGCTTCCAAGCACAGAGTTGATATCTACAAGATTACTTTTGTCGATGTTATTGTAATTGTTTGTATTCTGTTGCTGTCGGGCGGAATCATTCTGAAAGCAAAGCGTGGTCTAATTTGGCAATCGGAGAAAGTTACCAACGCGTCTGTATATCACGACGGCAAACTGCACAAACGCCTGAAGCTGGCTGAAGATCAGGAAATCATTCTACTGAACGGCAAGATGGTTGTTGAAATCAAGGAAAAAAAAGTGCGGGTTAAAAAATCAGAATGCCCCCGACAGCTGTGTGTCAATACCGGCTGGATCCGACACACGGGGGAAGCCATCATTTGTGTGCCGTTTAAGACGGTGATTGAAATCAAGTCGGCCGATGCGCCGGTTGTGGATGCCGTCGTATTTTAAGGATGATAGGGGGAAAATGACCGAAATTCAAAAAGATAACAAGGTTTATAAGATTGCACTCCTGGTCGCCTTCGCCTGTGTGCTGCAAATCGCAGAGTCCTTAATTCCGCATCCTATCCCCGGCCTGCGACTTGGGCTATCCAATATGCTGACCTTGACTGCCATGGTCGTCTTAGGTTTCCGCTATGCCCTGGAGGTCGCGGTGTTGCGCACCGTATTGAGTGCCTTTATCATGGGGACCTTTATGTCGCCGACCTTTATCTTGAGTTTCTCGGGCGCCGTTTTAAGTACATTAATCATGGGATTTTTCTATTGGCTGTCCGGGGTTCACCGCCGATTTCGCCTCAGTATTATCGGAAT
>NODE-702-length-11671-cov-9.15504_pt1 | contig 11671 bp, 10 predicted proteins | sample MGYA00139097_ERZ477577 | MGnify/ENA metagenome assembly ERZ477577 | reverse complement strand
GTTCCTTTCGTTCAACCTCAGCGTTATGCTCAAAATTTTATCCTCGGAATATCACCTATATGCCTCCGGTAAAATTTATCGCATGCCTTGATATTGAACGAAAATCTTCATTTTGCAAAAGGCTCTATCGTTAATTGATATGAAAAAATTGAGCATTAGTTTATTAGGAAGTAAGAATATAGTATACAAGCAGCACCATACGCAAGTAATGTTTGGATGGGGCAACTACTCTCTGTTTATGTGAGTTATGGAGTTTCATCATTGAGAGGAAGATGCAAGAATCAATTGACACATTTAAAAGCTGGCTTGAGAATGAAAAGGGTTATTCTGAACACACAATTTCTGGATATTGTCGCGATTTAGCCGAGTTTACCCGTGCGTCAGGGCATGAAAAAAAACCGACCGAAGTAGACAATAATGAAAGTATGTATCCGGCCTTTACAAAAAAAATAACGGCGCAACGGTCAGCAGGAAACTTTCGGCCCTCCGGACATTTTTCAGGTTTCTTATTCGCCAGGGGAAAATAGCCGATAATCCTCTGACTGGAATAAGCGGTCCAAAATGTGGCAGATCGATTCCTGTCTTTCTAACGGTTGATGAGGTGTTTTCTCTGCTGGAAAGTCCTGATTCGAGTGACCCCTTCAGCAGTCGAGATCGTGCGATTCTTGAGCTTCTCTATTCGACCGGAGTGCGTGTTGCTGAGCTTGTTTCAAGGAATATTGAAGACCTTGATTTCGAAAGTGAAATGCTTAGGGTGACCGGCAAAGGAAATAAGGAACGGCTCGTTCCGGTTGGCCGGCCAGCACTTGAGGCCATAAGACAATGGCTGCCCGAACGAGAGAATATTATTAACAAGCGGAAGGACAAGGGCCAGCAGGTTGAATTTGAGCCAATTTTTATCAATAACAGGGGCGGACGTTTGACCACACGGAGTATCGAGCGATTTGTGGCAAAGTATGCAAGCCGTGCTGGACTCAGGCAAACGGTTACACCCCATGCCCTGAGACACTCGTTTGCTACTCATTTATTGGAAATGGGGGCTGATCTACGCTCTGTACAGGAACTTCTTGGTCATGCCAGTCTGTCAACAACGCAACGCTATACCCATTTGACCCTTGATCACCTTTCAGCAGTTTATGACAATGCTCATCCCCTGGCGAGAAATAAGCAATAATACGTAACTATAATTAATGGAAGAATTTTAGAGGGAGACCTGTGTATGAAAATGAGATCAACGACGATTCTATCGGTGCGACATAAGGGACAGGTCGTCGTCGCGGGCGATGGGCAGGTGTCGCTTGGAAATACCATAATAAAGCACAATGCGCGAAAAGTAAGACGGCTGTATCACGATCAGGTGATCACCGGTTTCGCAGGAGCAACTGCAGACGCGTTTACACTTTTTGATAAATTAGAACAGAAGCTTGAACAGTATAATGGAAATCTCATGCGTTCTGCAGTTGAACTGGCAAGAGACTGGCGTACTGATAAGATGTTGAGACGACTTGAGGCAATGATGATCGCTGTTGACAAGGACTGTTCATTGTTGCTCTCCGGCACAGGTGATGTAATAGAGCCTGACAGTGGGGTAATTGCGATCGGTTCAGGAGGTCCTTACGCACACGCTGCGGCTTTTGCACTGGTACAAAAGAGTGATCTTGATGCTGAGGAAATTTGCCGCACTGCGATGGAAATAGCAGGTTCCATTTGTGTTTACACCAACCAATCAATTGCTATAGAAAAAATATGATTAATATCGAATCATTAACACCGAGACAAACGGTATCTGAACTTGATAAATATATCGTTGGCCAGGCCGATGCAAAACGATCGGTTGCGATCGCGCTGAGAAATCGCTGGCGAAGGCGCCAGGTATTACCGCCACTTCGAGAAGAGATCGCACCGAAAAATATCATCATGATTGGACCGACCGGTGTTGGAAAAACTGAGATTGCCAGGCGTCTGGCGGCACTTGCACAATCACCTTTTTTAAAAGTGGAAGCCTCGAAGTTTACCGAGGTTGGCTATGTTGGGCGTGATGTCGAGTCGATGGTACGTGATTTGATAGAGATTGCCATTAGCATGGTGAAGACAGAAGAGAAGCAGCGAATAGAAGGGATTGCTGCTGCAAGTGCGGAAGACAAGATTCTTGACCTCCTGCTTCCTCCTGTACCGAAGGGGAAAAGTCCATTATCCGAATCGGGCCCGGACACGCAACAATCATTTACACTGGTCGGTACAGAGGGGCACCTTTCTACAATTGATCATCAGAACGAACCCTCAACGCGCGAGAAAATCCGCCAGATGCTTCGGGACGGAAAGTTTGACTCAAGAGAACTCGAGCTTGCCCTGGATGAGTCAAAATCAACGCCGATGGTTGAGATCATGACCACATCAGGTCTTGAGGAGATGCAGTCAAATATTCAGGATGCTTTCAGTAAAATTTTTCCACGGAAAAAGAGTAAGAAAAAACTGAAGGTACCCGAGGCTCTTGATGCACTTACCCAGGAAGAAATGGAACGAATGGTCGACATGGACAAGGTAATGAAGGAGGCCATCAAACGGACCGAAGAATCCGGCATTATCTTTTTAGATGAAATTGACAAGATTGCATCACGGCAGGGTGGTGCTCATGGGCCTGATGTCTCGCGAGAAGGCGTTCAGCGCGATCTGCTGCCGATTGTAGAGGGTTCAACCGTTGCCACTAAGCATGGGATGGTCAAAACCGATCATATTCTGTTTATTGCTTCGGGAGCCTTCCATGTCAGCAAACCTTCCGACCTGATCCCCGAACTGCAGGGACGATTTCCAATTCGCGTTGAACTCCATTCACTTGGAAAAGATGAATTCGTCAGAATTCTTACCGAACCAGAAAATGCTTTAACAAAACAGTATATTGCCCTGATGTTGACAGAGGGCATAGAACTTATTTTTGAACCGGATGCAATCGAAGAAATGGCAGGAATTGCGGTTGAGGTGAATGATCGTACACAGGAAATAGGCGCCCGGCGGCTTTACACAGTGATGGAACGGGTTTTGGACAACCTTTCTTTTGACGCTTCAGAACGGGAGGATGGAGTTTATACGGTGACAGCTGAGTATGTCCGAAAGAGTTTACTTGAAATCGTCGAAGATCAGGATTTAAGCAGGTTCATATTGTAACGCCCAATACCTGCAGCTGAAGATAATATAACGAATTAATCTTAAAATATGTTTAGTAAATTTTCTTTTTTTAAATCGAACATATCAGATAATACTCATGAGAAGAGTATCTCAGATAATGTTCTGAAGCACTGTCCTGAATGTGGAGATGAGTATCGACCTGAATTCAGTCACTGTGCACTTTGTCAGGTTCCACTGGTTTCAGTGGATAAGGAAAAGAACAGTCAGCTTCAAAATGATAAGCAAAAGAGCAATCGGAATCTGCAGATCTCTCCAGACGATGAGCTGGTAACTATGAGGCGGGGGAATTTGCTGGAAATGAAAGACGTCCAGCGATTACTTCAAAAAGAAATTATTGGCTCATTATTGGTCGAGGATCGTTCAGATTGCAATAAAGGGTGTTGTAATTCCAAGATTTTTGACCTGAGAGTGAAGAAGGATGTCGCCCTTGAGGTCCAACAGATACTGGCTGAAGATTTTAAACGAACGACAGCGCTTGACAGTCATGACTTCCAGGAAGAGGTTGAAGTCGTATTTGATCAGCGCTCAGCACGAGCCAGATGTCCTGCATGCGGGTGCCAGTTCCAGACTGAAGACAGGACATGCCCGGAATGCGGCCTCTGTTTTTAAATACGCTTCCTCAGGCAAACATAATGACTGGCTTTATCTCAGGCTTCCTGTTTTTTCCATTTTCTTCGTTTTTTTATTTCCAGTGTTGTCTTTTTAAACGTTAATGGGTCGTAACCAAAAATCTCCCGCACCCGATCGGCCATTTCACGGCTCGGCATGACGGTGAAATCCTTGTTGATATCCACGTCCACTTCACCTTCTCCTGCAAAATGAAGCGTCAGAGAGAATGGACAATTACCGTGATAGTTAAAGAGCAGTTGTTTGAGTTCTTCCATGCGGGGGCGGGTTACCGAATCAGCCTCAAGGGTTGCATGGATGGATTGCGTGTATTTCTGTAAAGCTTCAGGGATAAGGTTGATTTCTTCTGCAATTACCTTGACCCCCCGTTCACCTTTTTGAATCGTACCGCTGACGATGACAGGATCCGGTGTGGTTAGTAAATGGTAGCAGGTGGCGTATGCTTCAGGAAATACCATCACCTCCACTGTATCAATAATATCCTCGAGCGTAACAAACGCCATGGGTTCACCGCGCTTGCTTTTATGCTGCTTACATTCACGAATGAGGCCACCGATTCTTACCGGCTGTCCTTCGTTCAAATTGGTAAGGTTCGCTATATCCGAATCAGTGATTGTTTTTATTTCGGCCAGCGCATTCTCAAGGGGATGTCCGGTTATATAGAAACCGACGGTCTCTTTCTCATACAATAGTTTCTCGCGTTCTTCCCATTCTTGTATATCCGGCAATTGAATATCGTTGAGACCCGACTGACTGTTCTCAGGGCCAACTGAGAACAAGGACATCTGGCCGCTTTGACGATCACGCTGGTGTGCCTTGGCCTGCTCCATTGCCCGTGGGAGTACTTCAATAAGTTGTGAACGCCGTGAGCCGAGCGAATCAAACGAACCAGATTTGATAAGACTTTCGATAACCCGGTTGTTAACACGCCGACTGTCAATCCGATTACAGAAGTCGATCAAAGAATTGTATTTTCCGTTCTCCTCACGCTCCTCAACGACAGAGTCAAGGGCAGCCTCACCAACATTTTTTACTGCTGCCAGGCCAAATCTTATCCGATCGTCATGAACGCTGAAATCCTGTTGGCTCTCGTTTATATCCGGTGGCAAAACCTCTATTTTGTGTTCACGGCATTCGTTAATATAGAGAACAACTTTATCGGTGTTATTCATGTCGCAGGAGAGCAGTGCAGCCATAAACTGGGCAGGGTAGTGGGCCTTGAGAAAAGCGGTTTGGTAGGCGATAAGTGCATACGCTGCAGAGTGTGATTTATTAAAACCATAGCCGGCGAATTTTGCCATCAGGTCGAAGATATGTTCGGCTTTATCTTCTGGAATTTTGAGATCTTTCGCCCCGATCATAAATTTGACTTTTTCCTGGTCCATAACTTCAGGAATTTTCTTTCCCATTGCCCGCCTGAGAATATCGGCATCACCAAGACTGTAATTTGCCAGGACGTTGGCTATTTTCATCACCTGTTCCTGGTAAACAATAACACCATAGGTCTCTTCAAGAATCGGTTTGAGTTGCGGCAGCGGATAATGTGCTTCCTGGCGACCATGCTTGGTATTGACAAAATCATCAACCATTCCAGAATCAAGGGGGCCAGGACGGTAGAGTGCGACCAGAGCGATAAGGTCGCTGAACTGTTCGGGTGCCATCTTGACCAACAACTCTCTCATGCCGTTGCTTTCAAGCTGGAACACACCAAGGGCATCACCATCGCAAAGCAGCCTGAACGTCTTCAGGTCGTCCATTGGTATTGCTGAAATGTCGAGATCTTTGCCGCAGTCACTCTTTATATGTTTCAAGGCCTTGTCGATGACGGTTAAGGTCTTCAGCCCGAGAAAATCAAACTTGATCAGTCCGGTCATCTCGGTATGTTTCATATCGTATTGAGTGATTGTCTCGTTATCTTTTCCTTTACAGGTTGGCAGGTATTCGACCATCGGTTCAGGTGAGACAACAACGCCGGCTGCATGAGTTGAGGTATGACGGGCAAGACCTTCGAGCGTTTTGGAAACCTGAAGTAATTCAGAAATTCGCGGATCCCGGTCAGCAGCCTCAGTAAGTTTTGGTTCCCCGGCGATTGCCTTTTTGATGGTCATCTTCAACTGGTCTGGAACCAGCTTGGCGATTTTGTCAACATCTCCAAATGGTATGTCGAGAGCTCGACCAACATCACGAATAGCCCCCCGGGCTTTCATCGAACCATAGGTGATAATTTGGGCGACATGATCATTGCCACCATATTTCTGCCGAACATAATCTATCACTTCACCACGTCGATCCTGGCAGAAATCAACATCAAAGTCGGGCATTGATTTTCGCTCAATGTTGAGGAAACGCTCAAATATCAAACCGTACGGCAGTGGATCGATATCGGTGATTCGCATGCAATAGGCAGCGAGGCTTCCTGCACCTGAACCCCTTCCCGGTCCGACCGGAATATCTTTGTTTTTGGCCCAGTTAATAAAATCGGCCACGATAAGGAAATAGCCGGGGAAGCCCATGGTGTTGATTACCTCGATTTCCATTTTCAACCGATCGGTATACTGCTTTTCCACCTCCGGCGTTAGTCCGGAACTACTGCGCATGGCGTCAAAACGTTCCTGCAGCCCCTCCCAGCATGCTTTGGTAAACATCGATTCAAGGGTTTCTCCTTCAGGAACTGGAAATTTTGGAAAATGGAAATTGCCGAGTTCGATCTCAAGGTTACACCGGTCAGCTACTTCAACTGTATTGGTAATAGCCTCGGGGCAATAATCAAACAACTGCCTCATTTCATCAGGAGACTTGAAGTAGTAATCGTCTGAGGAAAATTTAAAGCGGTTCGGGTCGGTTATGGTTTTACCGGTCTGGATACAGAGCAGAACTTCATGTGCATGAGCTTCATCCTTGTTCAGGTAGTGGCAGTCATTTGTCGCAAGACACTTGATATTGAGTTCTGTACTCAATTTTCTCAGCCCAGCATTAACGACCTGCTGTTGGGGGATACTGTTTTCCTGGAGTTCAAAATAATATCTGTCACCAAAAATCTTTTTCATTTCCTGAGCTTTCACGCGTGCCGTGTCAATATCATTCCGACCGAGATACCAGGGAACCTCCCCGTGAAGACAGGCGCTCAGGGCCAACAGTCCATCACTGTGTTCTTCAAGAACAGTTTTGTCTATACGTGGTTTGTAGTAGAATCCTTCAAATTGTGCGATCCCTGAGAGTTTCATCAGGTTCTTGTAACCCTGATAATTCATGGCCAAAAGAATGAGGTGAAAGGCCGGACCAGCATCACTCGATTTCCTTTCTGTCCTGCTTCCAGGTGCTATATAGAACTCACAGCCAACGATTGGTTTGATACCTACTTTTTTGGCTTTTACATAAAATTCAAGGGCACCGTACATGGCACCGTGGTCTGTAACTGCAACGGCATCCATGTTGTATTCTTTACATTTCTCAAGAAGATCTGAAACTCTGATTGCTCCATCCAGTAAGCTGTGCTGGGTGTGAACATGAAGGTGTACGAAACCTGCACTCATGGTTATCTCTCTAGTCCTATCGTGTTTTCAATATGTGCGTTTGTAAGGTTGGCACCGGTTAGATCTGCGTCGGTGAGGTCTGTAAGCAGGAGATTTGCTCCGCTCAGATCTGCGCCCCGCAGGTCACATCCCCTGAGGTCAGCCCCAGGAAGGTTTGCGTGATTGAGCAGCGCACCACTGAGATTGGCACCGGCCAGCCTTGCTCGTCTCAAGTTGGCATAGCGCAGATCAGCACGAGAAAGATCTGCACCCTCAAGCTCTGCTTTAACCAGCATCGCCTCTTTCAGGTCGGCTCCAGACAGGTTACAGCCGTTACACTTTTGAGCGAGCGCTCTAACGCCGCTGGAGGTTGCAATGCTGGCTGTTTTCTCTGGCGATGGTGACTGATCAACAGACTTGAGCGCAGTATCCTGTGGTTGAGGTGTGATGGTTTTTTCTTCAGCAAGTGTCCGCCGGAGAAATTTCGATGAATCCTTGGTTTTAATTTGTGTGGCTAAACCTGAACTATCGCCTCGATCAAGTGAACCGGTATAATAAGCGGCACCGTTTGAGGTAAAAAAGGAAACAAGATTTCGTTCATTGTCGCTAACGACTGAATAGCAATTGAGATCACCATAATACCAGAGAATAAATTTGAGGCAGAGTTGGTTGTTATTTTTAATGTCCCAGCTGCCAGTATCTTTTTGTCCCTCATTATCAATACCGGCGAGTTTACCCTGTTCGCTGAAATAAACTTTGCCATCAAAATCATAGGCGGTAAGCGTCATTGTATTGCCGGAAACCAGATCAAAAATATCACGGGCGCTCAGTTGATCGTCTCCTTTTCGCTTCGCAGAGTTGAGTGTAACTGGAGAGCAGCCTGCAAAAAGCAGCGTTGTCACGATGATGAGTGTTATGTGCAAAGATTTCATTGGTATTCCCCTGATTTGGAAAATCCGATTTGAGGTGGACGTTCATGGGTAAACAGCACGATGGTACCATGATAATAACCATTGTGCACAAGAAAATCGTGGAGGGATAGATCAGGTCTAACTATCTATAATCATATCTCAAAATAGTTAGACCCCACTGTGCTGCGGTGGTAAGTGACCAGAGATCGAGCAGATAGGTGTATGGGGAATTATAGAGCTTCTGCCCCATTTTTTTCCTGGATCTGAATATTGAAGCGCTCTCGTATCTTTTTATAGGAGACCAGGTCGGTCTCTCTTGCTGAAGGAGTAAGGAATGATTCCAGTTTTGTTTTTAAAATGACCGGATTCATCTCAGAATTGATGGCAATGACACCTTCGGTTATGATTTTTTGCAGCAGCAGTTCGCGATTGGTCCTTTCTCTGAGGTTTGCCGCAAAAGGCAGAAAAAAGAAGTTGGAGAGAATCAGACCGTAGAGGGTAGATGTCAGAGCTATTGGCACCGCGCGCAGTATTACAGAGGTGTCTCCAATTCCTCCGAGCATGGTTATAAGCCCGACAACTGAGCCAATGATACCGAAGGCAGGGAAGAAGTCGGCAATTGTGCGGAGAACACGTTCAGAGTCATCACGCCGGAGTTTGAAAAAATACATTTCAGTGTTGAGAATTTCCTTTATCTGTTGGGGCCCGTATCCGTCGACGAGACAACCAACTGCCCGTCGAAGAAATAAGATAGTTGTCTCATTCTCTTCTTTCTGAAGGGAGAGAAACCCTTCGATTCTGGATTTGATTGACAGATCAATAAGAATATTGATTACGTCTGCTTCATCTTTGATCGGTCGACGGTAAGATGCCGACATCACCTTATATACAATTTTCAATTGCTCAACTTTAAAACTAAGTAAAGCCGCGGCAGCAGTACCACTGAAGACGATAAGCAGGCCCGAAATATTAAAATAGAGGGCAAGATTGTCATTAATCCAGAATCCAATAAAAAAGCAACAACAGAAGAATATAAGGCCGATTACATTTTTATTTTTCATAAGGTTATCCAGCTTATTTAAGGTTCTCAGCCGTAGCTGTAACAGGTGTCGGGAGACGTTTACTAATTATGATTTCAACTCTTCGGTTAACAGCACGGTTGCGGGCATTGGTGTTGGGTCTGATTGGACGGAATGAAGAGTAGCCACTGACCACGAACTGCTGAGGACTCATATTCATTTCCTCAACGAGGAACCTGGCAACGGTGCTGGCCCGGGCAACAGAGAGTTCCCAATTGGTAGCGTATTTTTCGGAATGCATTGGAATATTATCTGTATGACCCACAACGTTAATCATATAGGGAATATCTCTGATTACTGAAGCGATTTTCTGCAGAGATACTTTTGAAGATTGGTTGAGCTCCGCGTTACCGGTTTCGAAGAGGAGATCACCGGTCAGAATAATACGCATGGTCTGATCGGGTACCAAATCAATTGACGCAAAACTGGTTAATCCGAGTTGGGCAATATTATCCTTGCTGAGGGTAAATATTTTATCGACATTTCTGTCTTCGACAGAAACTGAAGCGACATCTGATTTCAGCAGATCCTCTCTATTATCCTGGCTCTGAGCAAGGATCGACTCACCTGAACCTTCTATCTGCATGGACTCCTGGGCAGGAGTAGCCAATTTGTTGTTCTGTGCCTCCCTGAAGCTTTGCCTGATTCTATCAAGGCCTCCCTTCCTGTCTTCGTCAAAGAATTGGGAATCTGCTTCAATGTCCTGCACGTTGATTGGTTCGACTTTTTTAACACTCCCCCCTGACATTATAGGTCGAGCAGGATCTATTGGCACAAACGGGAAGGTGTTTTTATTGTCATGTGTTATATCCAGAGCCTCTGTCGTGTCTCCTCCAATGACCTCTATCTCGTCACTGACCAGGAATTCCTTGTGTGATGCCTGGTAAACAAACATAGATAAAAAGAGAATAAACATGGTCATCATCAAATCTGACCAGGCAATCGACCAGTGAGAGACTTTTGGTATTGATGACCTGAATGAGGTTTCATCAACGAGAAATACACTGGTACTGAATAATGAATTATCATTATTGTTAGGGACACCTGAGGATCCGGAGGCCAAAGCTGGAACCTCCTCAGTTTCGTTATTGATGCCTATGTCCTGCAGGTTATCAGAGAGTAGATCGGTATTTTTCGTCATGCCTTTCGTTCAGGTGTCAGGTATTTTCAGCCGATAATGTCAATCAATTGTAATAGATATATCGGCTGAAAATATTCAGAACAAAAGGGAAAAATAAAAAAAACCTTATGAAACCAATAATTACCTGGCTAAAACAGCAGATTTGAACGTTTCAATTCCAACCCTCATGATAAATCGGGCGGACCGTTCTTTCTTTTTTGCATGCTCTGAATAGTAGGAAAGACACCGATCAAGAAGGGACTTTACTTCATCATCACTGAGATCCTCGGCAATAACATCTCCTACACGGGGAGAGCGAGTTGAGCTGCCTCCAAAGGTAACGGTCCATCCCTTCTTTTTCCCCATAATACCGATATCACGAACAAAATTTTCAGTGCATGAGAAGGGGCAGCCGGAGACTCCAATCTTAACCTTTGCTGGAAAATCTCTATCGGAAAAATAATCTTCGAGTGCAATCCCAAAAGCCAGGGAATCCTGGACACCGAAGCTACATACCGTGTTACCAGGGCAGGTCTGAACATAATGGAGACAGAGTCCGGCTGCTTTACCGGCGTCCATGTCAAGGTCCTTCCAGATCTCGTCGAGTTGGACGGCAGACATACCAATGAGCGCAATACGCTGGCCGGAGGTTATTTTCACAATGGGAATTTTATACTTTTCAACAACCATGGTTATTTTTTGCAGCATCTCAAGATTCATTAAACCACCGGGAATGCGTGGGACGATAGCGAAACTTTTTTTATCGCGCTGCAGAATCGCGCCAGCCGGGATCTGTGAAGATGGCATAGTAAACTCCTTTTGTTGCCCTAAGGGATTGGTGGGGGGTGATCTTTTACAAATTTTTTCGGTTCCGGTAAGATATGGCTTATCATCGTTCTGAAAGGTAGGTGGCCCTTGAACTCGAGCGTCGATGATTCTCCACCATTTATCAGTCTTCTCACACTCTCAGAAAGGTCAGAATCGAAAATCTGCTGTTGTGGCAGATCTTTAAGCTGAAAGCTGTATCGACGAACGAGATTAAACGTCATCACAATCGCAAAAAACAAGATGATTCCAATCGGAATAGCGAGGTTGTACCAATGATTATAGACATCATTTGTGATTTCAGATTCGGGTACAACGACAGAGATCCAGGCATCAATAGTCCCGCTTCCTAGTGGACTGAAACCTGCCCACCAGTTCATACCTTTCGATGTGAATTTTGTGACGGATTGACTC
>NODE-701-length-11671-cov-10.6792_pt1 | contig 11671 bp, 11 predicted proteins | sample MGYA00139097_ERZ477577 | MGnify/ENA metagenome assembly ERZ477577 | reverse complement strand
ATTTGATGGTGTTCATCCTTCCCGCTGTCACCATTATCAAGTAGAATATGGATCTATGGATCCTTTAGAGAATGGGAGATTGTACGACCCGATAAAAGGCCGCCACAGCAGAATAGATAAATAAAATGAAAATCTGGGTAGATGCGGACGCCTGTCCGGTAGTGATCAAAGAGATTCTTTACAAAGCGGCGGAAAGGAGACGAATGCAATTAACCTTGGTCGCCAATAGTCGTTTTCGTATACCCAAATCTTCATTTATTAGATTCCTTCAGGTTCCGCATGGCCAAGATGTAGCGGACACGGAAATAGTGAATAAAATTGACTCTGGTGATCTTGTAATTACAGCCGATATTCCTTTGGCTGCCCGAGTTGTAGAAAAGGGTGGGCTTGCTCTTAATCCACGTGGGGAAATCTATTCTGAGGAGAATATAAAAGAGCGGTTGAGTACCAGAGATTTTCTGGATTCTTTGCGGTCGAGCGGCGTAGAAACCGGTGGCCCTCCGGCACTGAACCCACGTGATAAACAGGCCTTTGCAAACAGTCTGGATCAACTAATAAGTAAATATTCAAATAGGGCATAACCAGCAATTTCACCGCATCGCTTTTCGCCGATTCATTCGGGAAAGGTGTAAAAAAACATTTGCGGGCACAGAGCGCTTCGACCATGCCTCGGGCTGAAGCCGCTTGCGTTCCGCCCAGGGAGAAAAGTATGGCCCATTACGATTTGTTTGTCATTGGAGGAGGTTCGGGCGGGGTCGCCTGTGCCAGGAGTTCGGCGGCGCTGGGGGCCAAGGTCGGCCTGGCGGAAGGTGAGCGCCTGGGCGGCACCTGTGTGAATCGAGGCTGTGTCCCGAAAAAATTCCTGATGTATGCCTCGCTCGCCGCGGAAGACTTGTGCAATGCGGTGAGTCTGGGCTGGACCTGCCGAGACGCAACACTTGACTGGGCCGAACTGCGCGACGGGGTCCAGGCTGAGCTGCGGCGGCTCAACGGTATCTACGACGGGCTGCTGGAGAAGTTCAACGTGCGGGTCTACCAGGATGCGGCTCGTTTTCTGGATGCACGCACCCTGCAGGTCGGCAACGAGCAGATCACCGCCGACCGGATCATGATCGCCACCGGAGGGTCGCCGTTCGTCCCTGATTTTCCGGGGAAAGAGCATGTCATCGTTTCGGACGATGTATTTCTGCTCGAGGAGTTGCCCCGTAGCATGGCGATTGTAGGTGGCGGCTATATTGCCCAGGAGTTCGCCTCCATCTTCCACGGGCTCGGCGTCAAGATTACCCGGGTTGTGAGAAGTGCCCGCCTCCTGCGCGGGTTCGACGCGGATCTGGCCGAACATCTGCTGGCCGAGCAGGTGAAAAAGGGGATTACGATCAGGTGCGCCACCAACGTCGACCGGGTAGAGAAAACGGCGGACGGTCTGCGGGTCATCTGTGAGGAATGTGACAGCAGGATCTTTGACCAGGTGCTCTTTGCCACCGGACGCAAACCTAACACTGCCGGTCTCGGACTTGCCGAAATCGGTATCGCGCTCAACGATGCAGGCGCTATCGAGGTCGATGAGCGCATGCAGACTTCTGTCGATAATATTTATGCCATCGGCGATGTGACCGACCGAATGAACCTGACACCGGTGGCGATCAATGAGGGCCGCGTCTTTTCCGCCAACCACTTCGGCGGGGAAGAGCGGACGATGGATTACTCCAATATCCCGACGGCGATTTTCAGCCAGCCGCCTCTCGGCACGGTCGGCCTGACCGAGGCTCAGGCCCGGGAGCGCTTTGACCGGGTTGTCATTTTCAAAACGGTGTTCAGGCCGATGAAATATGCCCTCGGCAGGGTTGACGAAAAAACACTCATGAAGCTCGTGGTGGACGGCGACAGCGACCGGGTTCTGGGGGTGCACATGGTGGGGCCGGACGCAGGAGAAATACTGCAGGGCTTTGCAGTCGCCCTGAAGGCCGGGGCGACCAAGACCGACTTTGACCGCACCGTGGGCATTCACCCAAGCAGCGCCGAGGAGTTTGTGACCATGCGTGAGCCCTTTACTGAATAGGGGTAAGGCTCATACCTTGCGAAACCGGACAGCCAAATAATGTGAGGTCAGCCAAATCAGGGTCACTACAACAGTTACCACAACAACGTGCAGTGCATGTCTGATAAAATTCTCCGGGTGAGCCTGAAAGGCCTGATTGACGAAAGGAACCCCAAGGGAGAAGGCCAGATACCAGACTAAGGGAACAAAAAATATCAATATATTGGTGCTTGGACTCTGGGGGGTATCAGTTCGGTGTTCGGGGGCCTGGCGGTTATGCCAGGTGGAAATGGCCCTGGAATAGGAAAAGAGAAGCAGATAAAAGACACAGGTTCCGACAATCCGGTGGACTGTTTCAGAACTCAACCATGACGAGTGCAAGTCGATGTCGTAAAAATAAGTCGCCAACAAAATCCGCAGGACATTGGCAACAATAGCGATAATGTAGGACAGCAAGCCAGCGCTCATTATTTTGGTCAGAGTCCTGGCCAATGGTTGTACTCTGTGGGTTAACTGGAAGGCCGACATGCAAAAGGCGATGATGTAAAAGTTGACCCCGGCACAGGCCGGCGCGATAACCACATCATGTTCGACGTCAACCCAGCCGTATCCCGGTTCGTGCACGAAATTAAAATCGGAGAACAATTCCACTAAGCGGGCAACAGGTCCGATTATCCAGATCAGATCTTCACTGGCTGCCCCGCTGTAATATGCTTTGAGCAGGTAGGCCGCAGCAAGTACGATCGAGGTGACGACTAACTTGTGGGCTATCGCCGTTCGGGTCCAGTCGATACTCATCCGCTATCCTCTCCTCCTGCGCAGGCCTGAAATCAGAGTAGAGGCAAGCAGCAGGGCGGCCAGGAGAATAAGGCCTGGTTCCGGAACGGTTTTTACGCCGCCGCCGACAGCCAGATTTGAAACGTTTTCTGGCAGGGTAAGCGGCTGCTTCACATCTCTGCTGTCCTGGTTCGGATTCCTGATGATCTCATCAATTGCAATGAAAGAGGTGAAGGGCGTTAACAGGTTGTATTTCAGGCCGAGGGAGACGATCTCATCTCGGTTGTGGGTGTTGCCTCGACGGGTATTGAAATCTGTAATACGGGAGATGCGATTTCGGGCCCAGAGGTAATTCAAGGCGCCATCGTGGCCTTTGGTAATTGCCCCGCCGACCGGAATTTTTCTCTGGTAGACGCCTTCACCGTTATTTCCGGTGACACTCACCAGCCCTGCGGACTCCCCACGCCATTTACCAAAAACGACAATGGGACGTTCGGCAAAAAGATCCGGGACAGTCGGCGGTTCCACGTCATATACTTCGATTCCATCGAAGCTGACCTCTATGTCGGTCAGTACTGGACTTGAAACATATTGAGTAAACCTGTCCGCAGCGGCCTGCGCCTCGCTGGCCTTGGTCACGATGAAAGGTTCCCCCTGGCCCGATTTCGCCATTCCCTCGATCAGGTAGCGGTTGACGCTGCTGCCGATGCCAAAGGCGAAGACATTGGTGCGATGGAGGTTCTGCTGGATCAGCTCGAATACTTCCTGCTCGGCGTGTATGTAGCCGTCGGTGACAACGACCATTGTTCTTGAGAGACCTTCCTGTTTGGGCATCGTCATGGCCCGCTTCATCGCTTTCAGCAATTCTGTTCCGCCGCCGCCCTTGCTGCTATCGATCATATTCACGGCCCGTTGAATATTTGTCGGAGTGGCGGGTACCGAGGTTGACGACAAAACTTCCGAGTCGCCGGCAAAGAACATCACATTGAAGGTGTCGGTCGGCAGCAAACCTCCGATCAGCTCTTTGATAAGCAGTTTTGCGGTATCCAGCGGGTAGCCCGACATCGATCCTGAGACGTCTATGACGAAGACATATTCCCTGGCCGGGATTGTCTTCTGCTCTACCCTCTTTGGAGGCTGAGCCATCAACAGAAAGAAATTCTCCTCGTCTCCCTGCTGCAAAATTAGTCCGGAGGATATCTGGTTGCCTGACAAACGGTATTTGAGAATGAAGTCGCGATTTCCGCCGAATCCATCCTGATTGGTGAGTCCAATCAAGGCCTGTGATTGATTTCCGAACTTGACGTCAATATCATGTGAGCTGGAGCTGATCTCCTGAATCGGCAGGCCGGCGGCCAGAGAAACCCTGATGGAAAAATCTGTGCGAGGATCGCTTCCCTGCTTCAAATAAGGATTATGCACCCATTTCTCCGAGTCGGATGCGTTTTCCGGGGCCAGCGACGTATAGCGGGGCCCAACGACGGTGGGGTAGACGAATTGATAGATTCCACTGTCCGGGACCAGGAGCTCTGTATATTTCAGTTCGACCTCGATGGTGTCGCCGGGCATGATGTTGGCCACCTCCATGCTGAAGACGTTGGGCCTTTTCTGTTCGAGAAGAGAGGCGTTTTTACCCTCTTTTTTTGCCGTTTCAAAGGCTTTTCGGGCTTTTTCTTTTTCCTTTATCTTGGCTTTGATGACCCTGTCGCCGATCGTCATCTTCATTCCGTGTACGGCGGCGCTGGTGGAACCCGGGAAGATATAGCTGCCGTTGATCGGTTCGCTTCCCATGTTGGAATAGGTTTGGGTTACCGTCACCGCGGCGATTATTCCACTCACGGCAACATCGACCCTGGTGTCTTTCAGAGGGAAGTTTTCAACTGATGATTCCCTGCCTTCAATGAAGAAATAAGGCGACAGCGAGCTGTGTTCGGGTGAGGCGGCTCGCGAAAAAAAAGCCAGATTGATGATTCCCAGAATCAGAAAAAACAAGACAACTATGCGCTTCATAATTTCCTCCCAGATCTTGTTTCGATCGCCTTATAGGTTGTGGGACAGACGAAATTTACCTAAGACCGATGCTTAGGAGCCATTGTAGGTTTTGAAAGTGACAAACGGATGATCCAAAAATGACATATCACCAAACAAGTATGACAGATTATGACTATTAGGTCTGGAGGCTGGAATCGGCTATAATTCTGTGTTAACAGGTGCAGTATGCGTATCAACCTCAAAAAGCTGAACTGATATTTATGGGTTATCGAATCACTCTGGTCGAAGACGATCCTCAACTGCAGGAGAACTACGTCAAGGCGCTCGAACGCAGCGGCTATGATGTCAGTGTCTGTGGCGAGAAGCAGGAAGCCATCGACGCTTTTGAGACAAGTCTGCCCGACCTGGTCATTCTGGATATCATGCTGGGTGATGAGATCGATGCGGGTTTTGAGTTGTGCCGCCATCTGCGGGCGCTGTCTCCCACCATACCCATCATCTTTCTCACGGCCCGCAACTCAGACATCGACCGCGTCTCGGGGCTGAGGCTGGGCGGTTGGGATTATCTCACCAAGGATGTGACCACGCTTGATTTTCTGCCTGCCCGGATATCGGCTATGTTTCGTACGGTTGAGATACTGCGTTCCGGAAACAGCGGGGAAGAGGATCTGATCGAACATTCACAACTGCGTATAGACGAGGCCCGAAAGGAAGTCTACTGGCAGGACAAGCCGGTGCTGCTGACCCTCACCGAATTTTGGATTCTGTCAGCCATAGCCAGGCGACCGGGGCATCTGAAAACCCATGATCAGCTGATGGACGCCGCCAATGCAGTGGTCACAAACAATACCATAACCGCCCATATCAGAAGGATCAGGAACAAGTTCCGGGAAATTGATCCTGATTTTGACCATATTCGTTCTGAATATGGCATGGGTTACCGGTGGCACTCGGCCTGACGATGCGTGCAACCCTTCGAGTCAAACTGGCCCTGGTCTCTCTGCTGCTGTTGATCATCCCGCTTCTGGGCTTGCGCCTGAACAGCAGCCTGAAGGCAAGTCTTATCGCCAGCCAGGAGGATGCACTCAACCTTACCGCCACCGCAGTTTCAACCGCACTGAGCAATCGTGCCGAGCTCTTCGTTCAGGAACGATTCCATTCTTTGCAGCCGGGGCGGGACCTTTACCTTTTCCAACTGTCCAACGCCATTAAGATTGACGATAATGTGATCACTGACTGGTTGCCGGAAATTTCCAAAGCCCAGACCTTCGGGCAGGAACATCTGCTCAATGAAGATCCCGATTTTGATCCAGAAAGTCTTAGCTTTCGCTATATTGCCGGCAAACAGGATGAATTTCTCTATGCCCTTTTTGATGTCAAAGACGACCGTCTGGTCTATCAGGGGGCCAACCTGCTCGATTTCGACGGCTCCGATCATCTGAAGATCGTTATTGAAAAGAATGGCGAACAGCACACCTATCTTTTAGCTCCGCAAAAGCCGGGTCTTGTCATTGGGGTTCTGAAACCGGTCAACGCCTTTATCGACCCACCGACTGAAAATCGAATCATCGGCATGTGGAATGAGACCGATAAAGGCTATACGCTGGAGGTGCGTATTCATGCGGATATGCTGGGTGACAAGCTGGCCTTTGCGGTGGCCGATGTGGATGACAAAGAAACCGGCAGCCCAGATGCCGTTATCGGTACCGTCAGCCTGCAGGAGGATTCGGAGGAGCTTGGCTGGCTGCTCACCACTTCCACCGCAATCGAAACGATCCTCAACTCATTGGACCGTCCCTATGCCCGCATACGAGTGGTGGATCAAAATCAGCGGGTCAGAGCAGAGGTGGGCGGTCTGCATGAGATCCAGAATCACGAGCAGGCAGCAGATGGTATTTTCAGTCAGTTGATGACCAGGGTACACGCCATCTTCCAGCCCCTGTCTCGTTTATTTACAAGTTCATTTTCCACGGATATTGAGGATTCCGCCTCCCAGCCCACCGAGGTTGACATTCAGGGAATAAAGGAGGGTTTTGAGGGAAACAATTCCATCACCCGCTACCATATAGAAGACGGCCTTGTTGAGGTGATGGCCGCCATAGCTCCGGTTTATGACAGAGGAGAGGTCATTACCGTGGTTGTCGTTGAACAGACAACTAATTCAATATTGTCCCTGAGCAACCAGTTAATTGAAGAGACGGTGCTGCTCTCCGTGGTGGCTTTTCTGATAGGCGGAGGGGCTCTATTCGCCTTTGCCTTTGTCATTTCTTCGAGGATCAGGACATTGCGAAACCAGGCCGATGCTTCCATCACCGAGGACGGCAAAATTCAAAATGTTATTACCAAGACTGAGGCAAGAGACGAGATCGGGGATCTCGGCCGGACCCTGGACACCATGCTCAAACAACTCCAGGAACAGATCGACTATCGAGAGCGAATGGCCGATAATCTGGAACATGAGATGCGCACTCCGCTGGCGGGCGTTGCCGCCTCACTGAAAAATATCGAGGAGGAACTGGCTGACCCGCAGACGCAGGTTCTCGAATATCTCGAGGGGGCCAAGCACAACACCCGGCAACTGCATGAGCTGTTGACCGCTATCCGTGAAGGGGTAACCCTGAAAGCATCTCTTTCGCACGAGCACATGGAGGCTATCGACTTCGGCGAAGCAATTTCAAGATGGCTGGACCTGGCCTGGCGCAAAGCTTTTCCGGGGGTGGAATTTGTTTATCAGCGGCCCGAATGGGCGGCTGAGATCAGAGGTGACGTTGATCGTCTTCTTCAAGCGCTTGATAAACTCGTTGAAAACGCAGTTTCGTATCATCGTTCCGGGACACCGATTGAGCTGGTATTAGATCAGGATAATAGCTTCATCGCCCTGCGGCTGATCAATCAGGGAAGCACTATTGACCCGGATATACGACCCCAGATATTCGAATATATGGTCTCCAGCCGCGTATCCAAAGATACGCGCCCCCATCTGGGATTAGGCCTCTATATTGCCAAAACCATCATTGAATATCATGGTGGTAGACTGACCGGAAGCAATCTGCAGGATGGCAGGGTAGGGGCAGTATTTACGGTAAGACTCCCGGTGAAGGACCAGATTCTTTTCTGATAAAAAAAGGAACACGCCATGATGCTGACAGAGTACGACGCAGTAAAAGCTTATGCCCGAATGATGAACACCCGGGAACTTGCCCATTTCGAACCGTATATGGCGGAGGACATTGAGCTGAAATCACAGGTTCAAGCTGAACCGGTACAAGGGAAACAAGCGTTTCTGGACCACCTGGCAATGAATCTGGAAAAAGTTGCAGATGATGCCCCGGTATGGGCAGAATTAGGAGAAATCCATAAAACTGGCCGTACCCGGCCCTGCGCTGTTTTATCCCAATACAGCAGGGAGAATATGGTCGCTTCAGCGACGGTCGAGATCGACGGTGGGAAGGTGAAGCGGCTCAATCTTTTTTTCATACCTTCTCCGGAGGAAGCAAAGCGGTCGGGGGAGTTTCCCTTATAGGTAGTACAAGTACGGGACCTTGCTGTTAAGGATCTAATATCACAGATGATCCGGGATGTGCAGGTGTTGGTCATGCTGCCTGCGGCATATTTTCCTTTGCAGGGGTTTATGTTTATTCCGTTGAACAGCATTGTCTGGGGTTTTGTCACCGCTCTTCTATTAAAAGGACTCAACTATATTTTGAATAGATAAATTCGTACATTTCTTTTCATTAACCCTGGTCAAAATAAACTAAAATAGAAATCTTGAGCCGATCAACGGTATTGTACTGGCGAAGATGATGTAATTACGCTAGAATATCTTCGTCAATAGATCGTGAAAGACAACAATAACGGGATGTTAGAGGAAAGTGAACAAGCTGTTGCTTGTCCTCGCGCCAACCCATAAAAGCACGTCGATATACTTTTGCTGCAAACTGTTTCCAAAATACGACTGTCACTGCCCCAAGCGCTGAAACGGGTGCGGCACTACCTGGAGTATCAGGTCTTGCTAGGCATCGGTTTTCTCATTCGCAATCTGCCGAGGCCGATGATACTGCGATTGGGCCGTCTCGTAGGTGATTTTATCTATTATTGCGTCCCCGTACGCAAAGCCGTCGTCATCGATCATCTCGAGCAGGCCTTTCCCGAAAAGTCGATTGCAGAGATCAGGAAAATCGCCAGAGGTACTTACCAGAACCTGGGTATGAACGTCCTCGAACATCTCTGTATGCCGATGCTATCGATTGAAGAGATCCGGTGTATTGTCGACCTGGCAGACGAACAGATTCTGGTCCAGGCCCTGGAAAGAAAGCGTGGAGTAATCATCGTTGGCGGACATCTGGGCAACTGGGAGTATTCCAGCAGCGCCTTATCAGCTAACGGCTACCGCTTTGGTGTGGTGGTTGCAAAGATATCCAATAAATATCTCGACAAAAAGATAAATGAACATCGTCAAGCAACCGGTGGCGAAATGATTCCCAAGAAGTCCTCGACCAAGGCGGTTATCAGGATATTGCGTGACAACGGCACAGTCGGCATGCTGATCGATCAAAATCAAAATAGAGGAGGTACCTTCGTCGATTTTTTCGGGCGGCCTTGTTCGACTGCTAAAGGACCTGCGTTAATAGCCCTTAAGACCGGAGCGTCTATCATTTTTTTTGCCGCAATCCGCCAGCCCGATGGAACCATAAGAGTCGCCTTCGAGCCTGTAGATATCGATTACCAGGCGGGCCCGACTGATGAAAACATCCGTGATATCACCCAGCGCTGCACATCTCGTCTGGAACACTACAGCCGACTCTATCCTGACCAGTGGTTCTGGATGCATCGACGCTGGAAGACCCGTCCAAGCGAGGAAATCAGCGCCACCTTAAACTGATCGACAATTCCACCTGTTATCTGGTCATCCCTTAAAGTCTGCCCGTGCAGATTCTGAAAATCGGTCGCAGAAAACGATGAAACGCTGTGCAACTGCAGTTAAATCGCTGCAGATGAGCGCTCCAAGGACCGATGATGCATAATACACGAGACAGCTTCACATAAACGAAAGCAGGATTGGAGGCGAATCCTGCTCTAAAATCAGGCGAACAATCCCAGAACGCTGCGGACCAAAGCAGCACCGATGTAGAGAAATATGCCGCCGAAAAAGACGAATGTGGAGATAAAACCGAGAATCATGAACAGCATACCCATCTCTGGGTGGTTCTCTAAATCCCTTCTGTAATAGGCTGCGATAGCAACAAGAGCAAAAAACAACAGTCCCAGCGTTACCAACCATATATCTCGAACCAGTTCCATCAGAGCATCATAACAGAGTCCGGGAATTATTTTTCCACCAATTACACCGCTCTGCTCTTTTTGTTGTCAAAGAGATTTGGCTCTCTCAGCAGAATTTAACAGATCAAACCAAGGCTTCTGCGGGTCAGCAAATGCGGGCGAATTGCAAGGAATAGTTCAGCAGTGTACTTGTTAAAAAGGCAGGTTTTCCAGATCCAGGTTCCCCCCTGAAATGATGATACCTATTTTTTGATTCCGGGGGTCGATTTTTCCTTCAAGAATGGCCCCTAAGGGGACGGCAGAAGAGGGTTCTATAACGATTTTCATTCGCTCCCAAACCAGACGCATGGCCTCAACGATCGAATCTTCGGAAACCGTTACAATCTGCTCCACCTTCTTTTTTATAATGGCAAAGTTTCTGTTGCCAAGTGAAGTAAGAAGACCATCTGCAATGGTTTTCGGGTTGTTCGATGGAACAATTTCACCTTTCAGAAATGAGCGGTAGGCATCATCTGCGCCTTCCGGTTCGCAGCCAATCAGTTTTGTCCCTGGTGAAAGATGGCTGACCGACAGAGCCGTGCCGGCCAATAAGCCCCCGCCGCCAACTGGCGCGAGAACAAGGTCGAGGTCGCCTTCATCTTCCAGCAGCTCCTTTGCCGCTGTACCCTGGCCGGAAATGACATCTGAGTTGTCATATGGATGTATTTCGGTTGCACCGGTTTCTGCGATAACTTCAGCTAAAGCAGACTCCCGAGCCTTCAGCGTCGGTTTGCAGAAATAAATAGTTGCCCCGTAACCGGCCACTGCTTTCTTTTTTATGTCGGGGGCATTTTCAGGCATTACCACATAGGCATCTATTCCTCTTTTTCGGGCTGCTAACGCCAACGCTGCCGCATGGTTCCCGGAGGAATGAGTAGCGACACCCCTTCCTGCAGCCCCGTCACTCAAAGACATTACCGCGTTTATCGCTCCTCGAAATTTAAACGCCCCGACTTTCTGAAAATTTTCACATTTAAAAAGTAGTTTCGCACCGGTAATTCTGTTGATGCTGGCAGATGAGAGGATCGGTGTGCGGTGGGCATACTGGCGCACTCGAATATGTGCTTTGTCTACCTGCTTATAGCTCGGAATATTCATAGTAAATCTAGGTGTATGGATTGAATAGTGATGAAGTTTGAAATAATCTTTTTCAGCCTTCTCTCCAGCTTATTTAGTGGTCAGGTCTTTTCCCGGCCTGACCCAGATCCAGGTGATGAGGACCAGGGCAAAAAATAACGAGTAGGCCGCAGTAAATACCCATAAAGGCGCGTCATAGTATACCAGTCTGCCGACCCAGGCCGCAACGAAGGTTCCTTGATAGGGTTGCTCTCCCGCAGCATTCCGGAGTTTACTTTCCCAGATGGTGAGCGGGCAGAGCTGACTGGCCCAGGTCTGGGCCACAACTATTCCTATGGCAAGCAGATGGCCGACCCGGAAGCTCAGGTTGCGCACCCAGCGCCAGTCCCGAAAGTAGCCGATAATCACGCAGACCTGTCCCCCCAGGACAAAGACTATAAAGGCGAAATGGATGATCAGTAGTGCATC
>NODE-700-length-11672-cov-23.1849_pt1 | contig 11672 bp, 14 predicted proteins | sample MGYA00139097_ERZ477577 | MGnify/ENA metagenome assembly ERZ477577 | reverse complement strand
CCAATGCGGTTGAAGCACATCACTAAGTCTTGCAAGGATGATTATCGTTGCTGCAGTGGATTGTCGATAGTGGAGGTGGTGGAAATCCCAATCTTCGAAAATCTAACCGCTGCCGGACAATCGATTTATCTCTTTAGATGTTTCAGCAACGCAGGGAGGCAGTAGTTATGAATAGGAATGCAGTAGGCTGGTTTGAAATCTACGTGAAGGATATGGACCGGGCCAGAGAGTTTTATGAAGCAGTCTTTGCTGTCAAGCTTGAGGAACTTCAGGCGCCATTCCCCGGTATCGAGATGTATTGTTTCCCCATGTTTGAAGATGGCGGAGGGGCTTCCGGCGCCCTGGTGAAAAAGGATGGGTTGAGCTCAGACGGCATGGGAGTGCTGATTTATTTCAGCAGTCAGGACTGCGCCATCGAGGCGTCCCGGGTGGTCGAGAACGGAGGGATACTGCAGCAGGAGAAAATGGCGATCGGCATCTACGGCAATGTCGCCATTGCCATGGACACTGAAGGAAATATGTTTGGAATTCACTCAAAACATTGAAGTTTCCCCAGCCGCTTCCGGGTCACTGGTTATAGCTGACGCATCTCTGTTCTAGAGGCTGCCGGTTAACCCCATTTTGTTGTCAGATGGAGAATATCGGTCCAGTGATTATTTTTTTTGAGGGGTACAAAATACGACTGACAATAAGTGATCCAAATTTTGCTATAATAAGAGAGAGTCGTCCTTAATAGACACGACACATAAAATCTGTTGGGCTCAAAGGGGAGGGCAAAAGATGGCTATTATTACGGTTTCCAGGCAGATAGGAAGTTTAGGCGATGAAATAGCAAAGGCAACGGCTGACACGCTGGGATATCAATACATCGAAAAAGTTCAAATAAGTGAGATCCTCTCAAAGTGTGGGTTTTCAATATCTGATATAGATAAATTGGATGAAAAGAAGCCATCTGTGTGGCAAACCCTTTCGATTCAGACAGAGGTGTTTTCACACTTCATTCGAGCAGCGGTGAATGAACTTGCTGCCCGGAAGAATGTGGTGCTTGTCGGTCGGGGGGCGCAGGTGATATTGAGAGATATCCCCGGCGTCCTGCATGTAAGAGTCATCGCCCCTTTTAAAACCAGAGTCGGTCGCTTGATGGAACAAAGAGGATATGAGGAGAAAGACGCTCAGCGGATCGTTCGACAGACCGATCGTGACTCCTCCGGATATTTAAGTAATTACTTTGAGAGCAATTTAAATGATAGCGATCTCTATGATCTGGTCATAAATACCCGGGCACTGACACAGAAGGAAAGCGTCGAAATGATCACCTGCGCGGTTGCTGCTGATAAGATTATAGAAAGTCCGCCAATGTCTGAAGAATTATACGACCTTTCTTTGATTCACAGGGCCAAAGCGGCTCTTCTGGAAGTTACCGATAAAGTGGAATGGGTGGATCTGGAGCTGCAAAAGGGAATTGCCCAGTTGTCAGGGTTGGTCAGTTCGATCGCCATAAAAAATGAGTGTGAAAAAGTAATATTGAACATCAACGGAATTAATTCGGTGCAGAATCAGTTAAACGTTCGGGATGAAAAGACAACTATCTATTGAGAGTTGACAGTTCCCGACCAGGTGTCTTGATTGGCCCACGTTTTGATCCCGGGCGCTGTGCGCCGCAGGGGCCGCTCCCTTATTTGCCTGTACCATGGTCATCAAACCAGGTATCGGGAGTGGTCTTAGACCTAAAGAGTTATGGGGTGAGCTTGGGGTCAGCTTAAAAATCGAAGGATTCGTTGAGCCGACCTCTTAATGTCTATACCCTGACTGCAATTTACGCTGCATCCCTCACAATCGTTGCAGAGTCTGACCTTGGCCGCAACCTCTCTTCCTTTGCTCACGGCAAGCTCACTGTCACGATACCCCTCAAGGTACATCTGGATTCGGGCGACATCCATACCACCAATTCCAAAGCGGCACTGGTCGATACAGCCCGAGCAGAAGCTACAAGCCTTGCCCAGCAAATCCGTCTTGTAATTTTCCAGATGTAAAATATCTGATAAATCCGGCTTCCTGGCGATGGCCCCGAGGTTCTCATTCACCATTTTCCTGCTCAGCATCCCGGGGACCGCCAGATGGATACCCGGCTGGTCGAGCACATATCGCAAGGCGGCTTGATGGGGAGTCAGTTCAGGCCACGCTTTATCCTCAAACCCGCCGTTTTGAGTTTTCATGGCAATGATACCAACACCTGCATCAGAGGCTTGCTTTATGGCTTTATAGAGATTGGCAGGGGATCTGAAATTGACGGCGACCAGAACGGCATCGTAGAAACCATCTTCTGCCACCGCTTCGAGCACCTCGATCTGATTGCTGTGGGTGGTTACTGCACTAAAGTCAAACTTCCCTTCCTGCTTCATTTGCCGCATGGTCTGCTGGATGTCTTTTCTGACAACCTGCTCTTTTGAAGACAGGCCATGAAGCTGCATGAGGTCCACTTTTTTTACCCCTAGCGAAGCGAGACTTTTACTCACCGACTTTCTCATTCGGGATTCTTTGGCGATATGGACTTTTGTTGCGATAACCAGCCGCTCTCGCACCCCTTTTACTGCTTTGCCGACCACTTTCTCATTGCGTCCGCCTAAATAGCAGTCGGCAGTATCGATGTAATTTATCCCCTGATCAAGGCCATGCCGAATAATAGCCGGGTCGGACACCTGCATGGCCCCATAACCAAGCACAGCTGCCTGCAGCCCTGTTCTGCCCAGGGTTCTTTTGGGAAGCGGGTCCGACGATTCGGCGAAGGAAAGTCTGGGGGCAATAAAAGAGGTGAGTGAAGCTACCGCTCCTTTCAGAAGTTCTCGTCTTTGGATCTGCATTGACACCTCCAGGTATGGATTTGAAGAGGCCAAATTGTTGTAGTCATTTGACTCCCTGGATCATAAGGTCACTTGTCAATGACCTCCTTCAGGATTTCCTCCATGTAAGCGGTGGACCTTTTCTCATCAGCTTTCTGCCAGATAATGGCGTTGTTCCGGACCAAGATTGTTTGTAAGCCCCTGCTTTTCAGCAAGCCAGCATGGCGTTTTGCTTCATCCGGAGATCTCAGGACAGCAAGAGAATAGGTCTGTCCATCCGGGCCAGTCCAGGTGTATCCAGGTCCTGACTCCAGATCATAATCCACATGTTCCGGGTGGTAATTCACCTCGCAGGGCTGCAGGGCTTTTTGTTGTAATGTTTCAAGAGTGGATGGCAGAGAGGGCTGATCAGACAGGCTGCTGATAAAATTTTTCAAAAAGTCATCGACTAATTGTTTTCCCCCACCCGAATCGCCACTTATATCGACATTGAATCTGAAGAAATAAGGTCCCAGGAGCGCATGCGGTGCGTATTCATCGGCGAGGACGGTCGCCTCCAGAAAACTATATTCGGTGCCGTCGCAGCCGGCATATAATCGATATAAGCCATAGGCGTTAATCGGTTCCTGCATATCAAGAATATCAATCGCGAAATAATCCCCAGCCTCATTCTCGTAGGCAGCGAAGGTCAGGCTTGTGGCCCCGTATCGCTTCAAAAGCTCTGCTTCCCCGTTAACATGCTCATACATGTTCTCCGGGTCCCAGGTCCGGACATCGTCCACTCTTGTAAGAGCCGGAGCTGATCCTATTGACTCTGGAAGATTGGGGATATTTTCAGCCAACGCCGCAAATGGGATGCTCAACGCAGTAACTAAGAGGAGTACGCTACAGATATTCATATAGATCAGAGCTTCGGGTTAATTGATGATGCTGACTACTTGAGTATAACGAGTGAGGAGTTTCAAATCTACGATTATTCCGCGCCAATTGCTCTGCACCCTGCTTTGCTCCTTGCCATGATATTTATTCACAACTATTTGTATAGGTATGGGGCGATGGCTATTGAGCCAAAAGGTCACTACTCAATTTTGCATCTCATAACACCATTATGCATTAATAACACAGGAGAGTTTCGGATGAGCGCCTACATTGTCGTGGATACGAAAATAAATAATGAGAGCGAGTACGAGGAATATAAAAAGCTGGCCAGGCCCATCGCCGAAAAATATGGCGGTGTCTATCAGGCAAGAGGCGGGAAGCTGGACATAAGAGAAACTGATCTCTGGACACCTGTCAGGATAGTAATAATCGAATTTCCTGATTTAAAAAGCGCCCAGGCATTTCTGGACTCGGAGGAATATGCTCCCGTAAAACCGAGGCGCCAAAAGAATGCAGATTCCACGCTATTTATAGTTGATGGAGGGGTGGGGTAAGGCCAAATCATCCAGAACTTCAGAGGGAGGGCAAGACCATGGCCATTATCACAATTTCGAGACAGATAGGAAGCCTTGGTGATGAGATAGCCAGGGAGATAGCCGACAAACTTGGATATGAAAGAATCGAAAAAGCTCAAATAGGGGCAGTTCTTGCGGAGCATGGATTTTCATCAGCTGACCTTGATAAATACGATGAAAAAAATCCTTCTCTACTGCAGCATCTTTCCATACGGAAAAAGATATTTGATCATCTGATCAGGGCCGCGGTCTATGAATTTGCCGCCAGAGAAAATGTGGTGATTGTCGGTAGAGGGGCTCAGGTGATTTTAAAGGATATCCCAGGAACCCTTCACCTCAGAGTAATCGCACCATATGCAACACGAGTGAAACGGCTCATGGAGCAGAAGGAGAACGATGAGAACATTGCCCAGGCAGATATTCGAAAAAGTGACCGAAACTCGTCCGGCTATATTCATGCCTACTTTAATGCTGACTGGGCCGATAGTGAACTATATGACCTGGTCCTGAACACAAGGAATTTGACACTGAACAATTGTGTGGAGATGATCAAGTGCACGATTTGCTCCGCTGAGTTCAGCAGAAGCCTCCAAGTGACTGAAAAATTATTTGATCTTGCCTTGACTGAGAAAGCGAAAGCGGTAATGCGGGAAGTTGACGGCTTGGAAAAGCCCGAGCTGGTTGTGCAGAATCGGATAGCCTATCTCACAGACCAGGGCATGGCCCTCGAAGTTAAGGAGGCGTGTGAAAAAGCCATATCAAACATCAAAGGAATTAAAGAGATAGGGCAACAGTGATCAGAACGGAGATTTCTTTCGTTCAGAATCACTCGGTAAGACACCTGCTTTTACCAAGTCTCAGTATCGCATCATCCAAGGGGAACACTTTTGGCCGACTCCGTATCATGCTTTATAATATGAAACAGAAGCAGTCTGAAACCCATGACCCCTTATGGATGTTTCTAGCCTTGATCAGGAAAGGAGAATAGCTATGCAATCACCGACCTATAGAGATATTATCGATGAAAAGATTGCCGAGTGGCAGCAGGGCCTTGAAGAGTTGGGAAAAATGACTGAAAGGGCTACTGTTGAGAATAAAGGCATGCTCAGTGCCAAGGTAGAAGAGCTCAAGTCGGCAATAGAGGATGCGATCGTCCAACTTCATAATCTAGATGAGCAGGAAACTGCTCAAAATACCATGGAGACGAAGGAGCGAATTCTGAAAATTTTCAGCTCCATCGATCAAGACTTTACTGAATATCAGGAAAAGACGCCGTTTATGCTCTGATATCCTGAGTTCTGCCTCAACTGAGCAAAACTACTTTCTAAAAAAATAACACCGCCTGAGCTTTCGTCGCAGAGGAACCGGGCTGTTTTCAACGATCATGTTTCAGTTTATCGAAGATGAAAGATACTCATAAACGACAGAAAGAGACGGATATTTCTGGAAAAATGGGTGTTTTTCATTCCCTGCAGAACCGTATACAAGGGTGGTTTCAGCCCAGCGACCCGGATCATGAGCTTATCGACTATGTCGTTAATATCATTGAACCAAAACTAAAGCTGGCAAAAGACTACCGGAAGAGGTTACGAGGGCCGCTTGAGATTTGCCGGGAGCACTGCCGGGCAATGGTGGCAGAAATCCCGGGTCCGATCAAGCTGAAACGAAATGGACATGGTGGCGGCCCATTTGTCAGAGCAGCATTTGCAAAATCTGAGCTTCTCGAAGATCTATTGAATCAGGCAGACCTGGCACGATCTTCGGCTCTTTTATCTGGAACAGTGCGGGTCGCGCTATTGACGATGACAAGCAGGGAAAAAACCATTTTCGGGAGGAAGCAGTTTGGTGATTTGATGGTCGCTGATGCGGCGATGAGGTCTGTCACTTTCACCGATCATGCCATGGTGGGGTTGTCCACGACCCTGGAGAGTTCAAGACAGGCGTTGGAAAAGCATAGCCTCGACATACTCGCCGAAGCGGCTGCCCGACAGCTCTCGGAGATAAGGACCAGGCTCGTGGACCTCAACCAGCGGCAGGAACGGCTGCGAGCCATGGAAAAGATGTTTGGATCGGGGACCAGGGCGAGTATGGGGTGTGTTTTTGTCCCCTATGACCCAGAAAAAGCTAAAAAGCAAAAACAGATCGAACAGTTACTGGCGGAAACAGAAGATGAAATTGCCTCAACCAGACGTCGGAGCGAAACCCCGGATGATTGGCTGACGATTGTCGAAAATATTCTTTCGAAACCTGATGATATTTTGAATATGCAGCTGATCTCGCTGAGGCTGAATTGGAAAAATGTCCTTACGGATGACCCGAGTGAGAAGGCAGACACTATCACCTTCGCCACCTTTACCATGGCTGATGAAATGCAGCGGGAAGGGGTGCTTGTCGAGTATGAACTGGGTTGAAGATCAATGAACCCGGTAGTATCTGCAGAAGTGTAATTTTCGCTATTATTTAGAATTTTAATGATGATAAGGAATTGTTATTAATATAAATTCTTCCCGTTGCAATAGTACGCCAGGGTGCCTTTCAAATTGTTCCCGGGATAGATGATCTTCTGGCCGACCGATCAGGGAACCAGAACGATTTTTCCGGTGGTTTTTCTTTCTTCCAGCATCCGATGAGCTTCCGCAGCACGCTCCAGCGGAATACATGAGCTGACATCTACGTCGATCTGTTCATTGACCAACATATCTATCACAGAGGACATTGTCTCTCGCACGGAGTCCGGTCGGTTTTTTCTGAAATGCCCGAAACTTAAGCCAATAATGGTTTTGTTGGCCGTATATAATCCACCCTGGGGTACGGTGCTGATCCCGTCCTTGAGTTCACCGAAGCTTACCAGCCTTCCGAACGGGGCCAGGCACTCAAGATCTCGCTCTATGGTCTCGGCACCCAGAGGGTTGAGAATGACGTCGACCCCTTTGTTGTCAGTTATTTCAATGATTTCTTCAGCGTAGTCTGGCGAGTTATAGTCAACTACGCCAATCGCCCCCATACTTTTTACATGCGACTCTTTCCAGGGACTGCCGATGGACCCAAACATTTTAGTGATTCCCAGAGCCCTTGCCACCTGCAGGGCTGCCGTCCCAACGCCACCCGCTGCAGCATGAACGAGAAGACTTTCATTCCTGCGAATACGGGCTCCATGTTTGAGCATATGAGTTGCCGTGCCCGCAACAAGAACTGCCGCTGCCGCTTTGGTGAGATCAACCGACTGGGGAATTGCAAAGGTGAGATCCTGGTTCGCGACTGCCTTCTCCACATAGGATCCGGCAATTGGAAAGGCGATGACATGATCTCCTGGCTTTATGTCCGTAACCTGGTTGCCAACTTCAAGCACGACGCCGGCGATATCCAGCCCTGGGCTGAAGGGCGGTTTTTTACCGAGATGGTAGCTGCCGGAGCGGGCTTTAATATCGGCAAAATTTACGCTTGCTCCTCTCGTCTGGATGAGGACCTGATCTGCTTCAGGAACTGGATCCGGGAGCGTTTCATATTCCAGAACTTCCGCTGGGCCAAATTTATTTATTACAATTGCTCTCATATCAGTCTGTTTGGGATTCATCGGTCCAAAGAAAATGGATGGCCAGAAAAAGGCGCCACCGACCACGGCCCAGAAGGCTTCTCTTGGGGTTGTCGGCGATCGGGCAGTGAGCTCGGGATCGGGTCGGTCAGTAAATTGATTTGACTTCCTCGAGTACGAAGGAGCTGCGTGTTGCACTCACCCCTTTGGTGTTCGACACGTTGTGGAGAACCACCAGCGAATAATGGTGCATATCCCGGGCCACAATTTCCAGCATCAAGTCGACGTCACCGGAAACGGCGGAGACGCTTACCACTCCCTCGATATCTGCAAGTTTGTGGGCCAGTTCCTCCCAGCCGGTGTCTGCGTCTCGAAGTACCCCGCAGTAGGCTCGAACCGAGAGCCCCATCTTCTGCCGGTCGGTAAGCGCCCGGTAGCCCAGAATCACACCTTCCCGTTCAAGCCTGGCGATACGGCGCGAACAGCTGGAGTGGGACAAGCCCACGCGTTCGGCCACATCGACATTCGAGAGCCGCCCGTTCTCCTGGAGCGCACCAAGGATGCGTCGGTCTATGTCATCCAGTTTGACCATGTGCACGATCTTTGCGTTTTGTTGATGAAGAGTCTAGCAGCTGGCAAATAAATACCAGAAAAATAGAATAAAATGCAAGATATTTGAATATTTTTAGCTAAATATAATACTATTTGCTGTTTATACTGTTATGGCGTACGTTTATTGCATTGATGTATTGTCTTGCCCACGCCTCGATTGAACCCCAGCCATCAAGGGAGAGAAAGATGGAATCACTGCCCCTCTTCATAATTGCTTCTGCATTGCTGATTGTGACTCCGGGGCCGGATCTCATGTACGTGCTTACGCGCGGCATTTCCGGCGGCAAACAATCCGGAGTGGTGTCGGCCATCGGGGTGACCGCGGGCATCCTCTTTCATACCCTCGCTGCCGCCCTGGGGTTGGCCGTTCTGCTGAAGACTTCAGCGATCGGTTTTCTACTGGTTAAGACGGCCGGAGGAGTGTATCTGATCTACCTCGGCTATCAGATGATCAGGAACAGGGGGTCCATCGACCTCTCAGGGGTGGGTGCGAGGATTGGTACAAAGAAGTGTATTCTACAGGGATTTTTATCAAATGTCTTAAATCCGAAAGTGGCCTTGTTCTTCGTCACCTTTCTGCCCCAATTCGTCAGCCTGGAGAGTAACAATTACAGCCTTTACATGGCCGGGCTCGGTCTCTTGTTCGCCTCCATGACGGCTGTATTTCTGATGTTTCTGGGACTCTTTGCCGGACAGATCGGTACCTGGCTCCAGCAGAAGAAACGGCTTGCCTCCCAGATCAATAGTGGTGCAGGGTCAGCCTTGATCTTGCTTGGTCTCTTTCTGCTCAAGCCCCAGCAGCACTGAGTCTCAGTCGAGAGCGCTCGGTTGCAGGCGAGCCTGCTCGTTTAATCTGATATCAGCACTTTATCGATCGTTTCCTGCAGGATCGGATCGTCGTCAATGTCCTTGGCCAGATAGGTCCCTGCTGCTGGGGACGTCTCTGCCATCCTGGCCGCCAAAATGATCCATTCCGCCGCCGTATCAACGGGCACCAGGCTGGTATCAACAACCAGATGGAACTGCTCGGCCTGATCGAAATCGGCATCATAGAATCCATTCACGAACATGGCTCTGGCTTTGTCATTATCCCTGACAATTCTCTCCATCAGGCGCATGTCATCGGCTTGTTCCCGCTCGACGATCCTTCTGACCCGAACAGGCAGAGGGGCCTGAACTCGAACATGGACTGCCCCGGAAAGATTCCTCAAGGCAGCATAGCCGCCTCGCCCAAGTATCACCGCTTCCCCACGCTTGGCGATAGCCAGCATGGTTTTGTTGAGCATGGATACGAGATGTTTGGTTTCATAATCGAGCCGTGACCATATCCGCGGTGGTGCCTTGTAGAAACTGTCTAGCTCGATAAGGCCATACTGTTCCAGAATCTTTTCAAGGGTTTGCTTGGTTATGAGCTTGTAGGATAAACTTTGCGCGACTTTTTCTGCAATTGCAGCCCCTTCGCTCCCCAGGAGTCTTGAGATCGTAATCGTGGACATATCAATTCCTCCTATTCGTCATCAATGGCGTTCGCCACAAAAGAAGCAATCACGGTTGCTCTACTTAATTTTCCAACATTAGAGACAGGTAATCAACCCGGCAGAACAATATAGTTACTCAATGAAAATACTTACCGTAATGACCAACTTAAGAAAGTTTGGCCTTGCCAGCAGCATATCTCTACCCTGCAGAGACGTTGAACAGGTGAAGAAAAAGAGGGGATCAATAGTCTCGAGCCAGCTTGATGACCTTTCCGGCGATGTCTACATCAGTAGATAAATGGACTTTGCCATCTCCTGTTTCCAGAAGTGGGACTTCCGATTGTGGAGATATGATAATTCGACCAATATCTATCCGACCGTCATCGTACATGATGAGCACATGATCATCACCGGCAAGGCCCAGAGTCGGATCAATGGTTATCTCATCACCTTCTCTGAATTCTCCGTTCAGGCAGTCATATTCTAGAGTAATCTTCATACATCTTTCTTGGCTGCAGGGATATTTCTGTTAAGATTTGAGTCGTTAGATGGTGACTTGGGCCAGAGGCCTCGTCTCGATCTTTACTGTACCAGATAATTAAGTACAACTCAGCAGTAGTGTCTGACCAGCTGCGTTGCTCAGGGTTGTTGACTGTATAATTGATTTAATTGTCGGTTATTAATGCCTGTCTCGTCTTAACAAGGGAGTGGAATATGGGGTATAGATGCTTTGCTTTAGTGGTTATGACGACTCTCATTCAACTTTATGCAAACGCCGCAGAGGCTATTTCTGAAAAAGACCGCTGGGTCGTTGCTGAAAAAATCAGCACGATAAGTGAGGGGCTTCCCACGATGATAGATAAAACAACCAGATGGGAATCGGTTGTACTAAATGGCACCACAGTTTCCTATGTCTTTACGCTGCTGCAAATAACCAAAGAAGAAGCGCCTGATGATGCAGGTTTTCTCATCTACCGGCAGACTCTGAATGGGTACTGCACTGCAGGTGGATTTGTCAGTCACCTGAGAGATTATGAAGTTGATTTGAGTATCTATTTCAGGGATGCTGAAGGAAATACTCTGGCCTCGTCGATGATCAATCATGGAGACTGCCCGGAGGAGGTCAAAGAAGATACAATTATCAGAGAACCCAAACTGGGGGATACCATAGCTGTCGATCCTGAATGGTTGTCGCTATCGGAGAGACTTTTCGCGGATGCAATTGAAATATGGCCTGCTGCCGACAATCCGAGTGAAAGATTACTGGGTAAATGGCAAAACGATGAAGCGCCGGTAATCTATCAATTTCTTGCAAATGGTGATGCTCATCGAATTGAGGACAACAAGGTAACGTTGCTCAACTACTCTGTTGCCGACATCAACAAAGAAAGGCGCATGATGTTGTTAAAAATCAACGAAAATACCGATAGCGGCTATGACCTGTACATACAATTTTACCTGGTAGATCAAGAAGCCAGGGTGGCGATTGTAAAGGATGGGGATAAGACCTTTGAAAAGTGGACATATGCAGGAAGGCCGGACCTGATCGCTATTGCCAAACAATATGCCTACGGAAAGAAGCCCTGGATATCGCGGAGTCAACTATTGGAGTCGGACGAATACAAGCGCCTCGACGACCGAGAAAGATCTTCTACAAGGGAAAACTGGAAAGAATTATTCGGCAACAATTAAAAAGATCAGCAGCTTGCTTTTCTCTACTTCGAGCCATTTGCAAAACAATCTTTTCGCCCAAACT